>Ga0105048_10009382_pt1 | contig 15571 bp, 12 predicted proteins | sample MAT05_FD_78382 | JGI IMG/M metagenome (GOLD analysis project Ga0105048, IMG submission 78382) | Freshwater microbial communities from Lake Fryxell liftoff mats and glacier meltwater in Antarctica - MAT-05 | ecosystem: Environmental > Aquatic > Freshwater > Ice > Liftoff microbial mat | place... | reverse complement strand
GCCGAGCGCGACGAGCTTCGGTGCGAGCGGGATCGGGCCGGCCTGGTAGTCGGCCTCGAGTACGACGAGATCGAAGTGCTCGTCGGTACCGATCGCGTCCTGGGGACCGATGAGGCGCAAATCGACGCGCGGGTGCAGGCGCAGCGCCTCGCCCGTGAACGACAGCCGGGTCTGCGCCACGAGCAGCACCGAGATGCGCTCGCCGCCGTGGCGGTCGACGCTCGCGGTATCGTCGAGCGCGAGCACGTCCTCGCGGGCGTGGCTGATCGACGCAGTGACGCGCTCACCGGGTGGCAGCGGTACGCGGTGCAGCTTCTCGACGTCGCCGGCCGCAGGCACGTCGATCGACACGACGTCGACCACCGCGTCGTCGACCTTCAGCGTCAGCTCGAGCGGCTGCTCGCGACCGAGGCGCGACGCGACGCCGACGTGCACCTCGGACAGCCCGAGCGCGTCGGCCTCGCGCACGCTGAGCGCGACGATGCCGGCGTTCGGGCCATCGCGGCCGACCGACACGTGCTCGATCGGACACGTCGTGGCCGGCACGTCGACGCCGACGCGATCGGACACCAGGACGATCGAGCCTTCGCGACCGGCGCTGCAGATCGCGTCGGCGAGGCGGATCGCCCGCGCGGCGCCCTGGCTGGTGCCACCGGCCTCGGCGGTCTGCGCGAGCTCGAACACCTTCGCGTGATCCTCGGTGAGGCCGATGCGCACGAGCGTCTGCCCACCGGTCGTCACCAGCGCGACGCGATCACCGGGGTGCAGCGACTCGAGGGCGCCTTGCACCGCCTCGATCGCGTGCTCGAGCCGTGTGGTGCCGTCGGTCGCGGCCATGCTCGCCGACGTGTCGAGCACGACGACGAAGTCGCGCGGCTTGTCGGCCTCGTCGCGGAGATCGGCGAGTGCGACCACGAGTCCGATGAGCGCGAGCAGCACGAGCGCGAGAGACACCAGATGCCGCGGTCGCGACCACGCGCGTCGCGTCGGGCGCGAGGCGCCGGCGATGATGCGCAAGAGGATCACCGACGGCACCGTCTTGTCGAGCCGGCGGCGGCGATGCAGGTACGCGGCGACGACCGGGATCGCGAGCGCGAGCGCGACGAAGGCGAAGGGCAGGGTCGGCGTCATCAGATGCCTCCTGCGATGTGCTCGACGACCTGCTTGCGGTAGAGCTCGCCCTGGACGATGTCGGCCGCGCGCTTGCGGGTATCGCAACGCACGTACTGGATCCCGAGCGCGCGACACGATTCCTCGATCGTGCCGAGCCAGCTCGCGAGCGCCCGCGCGTACTCGGCGTTCGCGTCGCGGCCATCGCGGAGCATCAGCGCCTCGCCGGTCTCCGAGTCGATCACGCGCTCGACGTCCTCGAGGTCCGGCTCGAGCTCGTCGGGGCCGAGCACGTGCAGCACGAGCGGTCGTGGACACGCGCTCGCGCACATCCGCAGGAGCGCCTGGCGCTCGGCGTCCTCGTGCAGCAGATCCGAGATGAACACCAGCCGATCGCAGCGCGAGCCGCCGAGGTGCGTGACGAGTTGGGTGTGCGCGTTGCCGCGGCCACCACTTTGAGGGGGCTCCGTGCGCTCGAGCATGTGCAACAGCTCGGGCAGGCCGTCGAGGTTGACGGCGCGCGCACGCAACCCACGATCCTCGCTGCCGAAGCACGCCATCACGACGGGGTCGCGGTGGCCGAGCGAGATCATCGCGATCGTGGCGGCGAGCTGGGCGGCGTGGTCGGATTTCTTCGGGTCGCCGAAGCCCATCGACGCGCTGACGTCGAGGCAGATCTTCACCGACAGGCTGCGCTCCTCGCTGAACTGACGGACGAGCGCGATGCCGAGGCGGAAGTAGACGTTCCAGTCGACCAGTCGCAGATCGTCGCCGGCGTCGTACGGGCGATAGTCGGCGAACTCGAGGCCGCGGCCGCGGAACGGCGAGCGCCGATCACCCTGCTGCATCGCGGTCGCGGGACCCGGCGCACGCATGCGCAGGGCGGCGAACCGGGACAAGGCTGCGCGATCGATGCGCATCGTCCGGGTCAGCTCGCGCGCACGTTCGGCACGGTGGCGATGAGGCCGTCGACGAGCCGGTTGTTCGTCACGCCCTCGAGCTTCGCGTCGAAGCTCGGGATCATGCGGTGGCGCAGCACCGGGTGAGCGACCGCGCGGATGTCGTCCTCGGCGACCCATGCTCGGCCACACAGCAGCGCATACGCGCGTCCGGCGAGGATGAGCCCCTGCATCGCGCGCGGACTCGCGCCGTAGCGAACGAACCGCTTCACGTCGGGCGTCGCGTTCGGCGCCTCGGGGTGGGTCGCGAGCGTCAGCGCTGCGCAGAACTCGGCGACGTGCGGGGCGACGACGATGTCGCGCACGAGGTTCTGCAGATCGAGCATCGTCTGCTTCTCCATCGCGCGCTGGGTCGTGTCCTCGGTGCGGCCGGTGGTGCGCAGACCGATCTCGCGCAGATCCTCGAACGACGGGAACACCACCTCGAGCTTCAGCAAGAAGCGATCGAGCTGCGCCTCGGGCAGCGGATAGGTGCCTTCCATCTCGATCGGGTTCTGCGTCGCGGCGACGAGAAATGGCTCCGGCAACAGGCGGCGCACGCCACCGACGGTGACTGCGTGCTCCTGCATCGCCTCGAGCAGCGCGGACTGGGTCTTCGGCGTCGCGCGGTTGACCTCGTCGGCGAGCACGAGGTTCGCGAAGATCGGGCCCGCACGGAAATCGAGGCGTGCGCGACCATGCTCGTCGTGCATCAGCGTCTGGCTGCCGGTGATGTCCGCCGGCATGAGGTCGGGCGTGAACTGGATGCGCGAGAAGTCGAGATCGATCGCCTCGGCCATCACCTTGACGAGCAGCGTCTTGCCGAGCCCGGGCTGACCCTCGATGAGGATGTTGCCGCGCGTGAGCAGGCCGATGATCGCCTGCAGCACGAGGTTGCTCTGGCCGAACAGGCGGCGCTCGATCTCCGCCTTCAAGGCACCGAGTGACTCCTGGGCGCGAGCGATGCGGTCGTCGGTGGGCGCGGACGCGGGAGCCGTGGTGGGGATTGCGGTGTTCATGTTCGGTCGGGATCAGTCGGGGCGGACGGCCTCGAAGTAGCTGCGGATGTAGTCGCGACGCGTCAGTGGGATCTGCTCGCGGCGCACCGCCGCTTCGGCGATTTCTTCGTACTCGCGATGCACGTCGCGGAACTCGGGGCCGGTGCGCTGGCCTTGGGCCATGCGCTCGATGTAGCGCACTGCGCCCTTGAGTGGACCTGCTGCTTCGGCGTCGACCTCTTCGGCGCCGCCGCGGCTCGCGTCGGGTGGGGCGGTCGAGGTGCCGTACTGGTCGCTGCCTCGTCCACCGCCGGGGCCTGGCTTGCCGCCCGGCTTGCCGCTGCGTGCACGGCCGCTCTTGCCCTCGCCTTTGCCCTCGCCTTTGCCTTCGCCCTCGCCCTCGCCCTCGCCCTCGCCTTCTCCCTCGCCTTCGCCTTCTCCCTCGCCTTCGCCTTCTTTGTTCATCTCTTCGAACTGACGACTGCGCGCCTTCTCGACGTCCTCGAGCGCCTTCTCGAGCTGGCGCTCGAGCGATCCGGATCCGCTGCGCTCGCGCATGCGCTCCGCGAGCTCGCGCAGCTCCGATCGCGGTCCGCCCGACTCACCGCCGCGCAGGCGCTCCGAGAGACTCTCGGCCTCGTTGCGCCAACGTGCGCGACGCTCGGACTCGCCGCGGCTCGGCGCACCCGACTCGCCGGCGCCACCGGACTCACCGGATTTTCCCGACTCGCCGGATTTTCCCGATTCGCCGGATTTTCCCGACTCGCCGGATTTCCCGGACTCGCCCGACTCGCCGGACTTGCCCGACTCACCGGATTTTCCCGACTCGCCGGATTTTCCCGACTCACCGGATTTCCCCGACTCGCCGGATTTCCCCGACTCGCCGGATTTCCCCGACTCGCCGGATTTTCCCGACTCACCGGATTTTCCCGACTCACCGGATTTTCCCGACTCGCCGGATTTTCCCGACTCGCCGGATTTTCCCGACTCACCGGATTTCCCCGACTCGCCGGATTTTCCCGACTCGCCGGATTTCCCCGACTCGCCGGATTTTCCCGACTCACCGGATTTCCCCGACTCTTGGCCCGACTCACCCGATTGGCCCGACTCGCTGTCGTTGCGCTCCCGCGATGCGCTCGTGCTCGGCTCGGTGTTCGCGAGGGCGCGCTCCATCGCCTTGCCGAGCTTCTCGAGATCCGCATCGCTGGCGTCCTCGGTGCGCCGCGCCATCTCCTCGGCCATCGCAGCGGCCGTGTCGGTGTCGCCGCGCTCGATCGCCTCGATCATCTCGCGCGCGAGCGTCTCCGCGTCGAGCTGCTCGAGCTGCTTCGGATCGAACATGCCGTCCTTCGCGGCCTCGCGCTGGGCTTCGCGCAGCGCCTGCTCGGCCCGCGACAACGCACCGATCGACTTGCTCGGATCGCGCTGCATCGCCTCGAGATGCGCGCGCGCCTGCGCGAGCTTCGATCGCGTCGCATCGCGGAGCGCCGGCCTGCGCTCGAGCTTCGCGAGCGCTTCGGCCGTACGGGCGAGACGCTCGCGCGTCGCCTCGGGCAGCGTCGGTGCGTTCGAGCTCTCGGCCGCGTTGGCCGTCCCCGCGAGATCGGGAAGCGGCGCCTCGGTCGGCAGGATCCCGACGACCGCGGCAGCGATCCCGAGCGTCGCGAGCGCGCGCCCCGGCGCCATCCACGGCGTCACCGGATTCGTGATGCCGCGCGACGTACCGTTCGCGCGATCGAGCACGACCTGCGCGAGTCCGGGATCCGCCGCGAGCTTGCCGCCCTCGAGCGCCCATGCGGTCGCGAGCAGGTCGCGCGTCTCGTGCTTGCGATCGAGCGCCCGCGCGAGCGCGAACGGTCCGGTCCGTCGCCGCACGAACTGCCACACGCCGCGGACCACGATCGCGAGCGCGACGATCCCGGCGCTCCACACGATCACCGATCGACGTGTGTCGACGTTCGCGAGCCACTCGGGTGCCTCCCACCCGAGGTACGCGAGCCCATGGGGCAGACGGTCGATCCCGGCGGCGACCACGGCGGTCGCGCCGAGCCACACGGCCGCGCGCGCGAGCTCCTCGAGCGCACGCCGCCGGTTCGAGGCCGTCGACCAGCGACGCAGGAGGTTCGACAGCGGAAGGTTCATGCGGGGCCCCACTCCATCACGATGGCTCGAGTCGAACGATGCTGAACGCTTCGGGCGCGGGTTGGGTTTGTACCCCGCCGTGAACAGAGGTTCCGGGCGAGGACGGGATCCTCAGCAAGGTTATTCCGCGGCGGCAGGGCAGGCCAGCCCCGCTTGCCCGTCGGGCGGGGCGCGCTCACTGGCCCTGGCACTCGAACATCAGGGAATCCGACTCGATCGCGCACGGGTAGGGGAACATCGTCGGCTCCAGGTACTCCGCGTACTCCTCGCACGTCAGCCCGCCGAAGCACGTCGAGAGGTTGTTCCACGCCAGGGCACAAAAGCACGAGAACCCCTCGGCCTTCACGAGGTTCGCTTCGCACCAGTCGGTGCACGCCTGCGCGCTCTTCCACTCGCCCATCCCGCACTCGAACTCGACCTGACAGCCCGCGGCGCAGCCGGACATGTCGATGCAGTCGGAGGTCTCGGTCGTGCTCTCGCTGCTCCCGCTCGAGCTGTCGTCCGTGCTCGAGTCCGACGATGCGTCGCTGCCTGTGGATCCGGTGGATCCGGTGGATCCGGTGGTCTCGGTCGTCGAGGTGTCGTCGGTCGTCACGCCCGACGTCGACCCTGTGTCGCTGCTGCTGGCGCCGGTGTCGTCGGTCGTGAACGGCACGGTCGTGTTCGCGCCGTCGTTCGACGTGACCGTCCCCGTCGTCGACGATGTCGAGTGATCGTCGCCGCTCGTGTCGCCGAGCGGCGTCGCGCTTCCACACGCCCCGACCAGCATCATCGCGATCATCCGAGGGTAGGCGCAACGCATGCCCCTTGTTATACCCGGGGTCGACGATGATACGGCGTGATGAATTTGGTCTCGTTGCACGCGCGTGCGCACCCGTGCTTGCGTGCGCCGTTGCGTGCGGCGCCGCGGGCGGCGTCGATCCGACCACGGACACCGAGCCGTCCTCGACGACGACGACCGACGCGACGAGCGCGGGGCCGACGAGCAGCGCGTCCACGGCGTCGACGACCAGCGACAGCGCATCGAGCGGGCCCGATGTCGACACGAGCACCACCGAGACCGTACCCGCCTGGGAGATCGCGCTCGAGGCGGACGAATCAATCGGCGCGCTGTTCTCGGTGTGGGGCCCCAGTGCCGATCACGTTTACACCGTCGGTGGTCAGCAAGGCGAGGGCGGCATCTCGATCGGCGCGATGCTCGTGCGCAGCGGCGGTGCATGGGCCCCTGCAACGCTGCCCGCCGATACACCGAAGCTGAATTGGATCCACGGCAGCGACGAGCTGCGCGTCGTCGTCGGCGAGCGCGGTGCGATCCTCATGCGCGACGGCGACGACGACGGCGCCGCGTGGACCGTTCACGGTTGCGCGACGGTGCTGCCACTTTGGGGCACGTGGATCTCCGCGGCCGACGACGTGTGGGCGGTCGGCGGCGACGGCTTCGATCGTCCACCGGTGCTGTGTCACTTCGACGGCATCGAGTGGACGAACGTCGAGCTGCCCGAGCTGAGCCTCGATGCGAAGGCGCTCTTCAAGGTGTTCGGCGTCGCAGCCGACGACGTGTGGGCGGTCGGTGACGCCGGCGTGCTGCTGCACTGGGACGGCGACGCGTGGTCGCAGGTCGTCGTCGATACGCCGTCCGATCTGATCTCGCTGTGGGGACCGTCGACCGACGAACTGCTCGCGGTCGGTGGTCGGGCGAACGGCGTGCTTGCCCGCAAGGACGCGGCCGGATGGACGATCGCCGCGCTCGCGGAGCTGTCCGGCCTCAACGGTGTGTGGATGGACGCGGGTGGCGAGGCACACATCGTGGGGATCGGAGGCACCATCGCCGTCTTGCCAGCGGGGAGCCTGACCCCCGAGATCGAGGAATCACCGACGATTCTGACGCTGCACGCTGTGTGGAGCCCCGGCGATGGCACGTTCATCGCGGTCGGTGGGAGCCTGGAGATGCCACCGCCACTCGTCGGGATCATCATCGAGAAGAACTGATAGCCTCCGCGTCCCCTCGCGAGGCCATTCATGTCCATCTCTACTGTACGCTCCCTCGTTCTCGGTACGATCTGCGGTTTGTTCGTCGGCACGTCGTGCGATCTCGGCTCTGCGGTGCCCGGTGATATCGCGAAAGTCGCCGGCGGCTGTCCCGACGTCACCAGCATCGAAGCGATCGCGAGCATCGACTTCGTCAAGGAGTTCGGACTCGACGTTGCGACCGCCGGTCAGATCAAGGGCGGCCTGCAAGCGAGCGCGCAGCTCGAGGCGTTCGCCGGCAAGCTCGACGCCGATCTCGCCGCCGCGTGTGGCGGTCTCGCGACCGACCTCGGCAAGCCCGGCGACTACAAGAAGGGTCCCGACGCGTGCAAGGCAGCGATCGCCGCGATGGGCGAGATCAAGGCGAAGATCGGCGCGTCGGCGAAGATCAGCCTCGCGATCGAGCCGCCGCGCTGCTCCGCATCGCTCGACGCGATGGCCGAGTGCGTCGGCAAGTGCGACGCGAGCGTCGACCCCGGCTCGCTCGAGGTGAAGTGCGCCGGCAAGCTGTCGGGTAGCTGCGAAGCCGAGTGTTCCGGCACCTGCCAGATGGAAGCGGCCGCGAAGTGCGAAGGCACCTGCCAGGGCAGCTGCGACGCGAAGTTCTCCGGCACCTGCGGCGGCGAGTGCAACGGTAAGTGCAACGGCAAGACCCAAAAGGGCGGGGCGTGCAGCGGCAAGTGCGAGGGCAAGTGCTCCGCGCAGGCCGAGGGCTCCTGCGGCGGTAGCTGCAGCGGCTCGTGCAAGCTCAAGGCCGCGGCGAAGTGCTCGGGCACCTGCACCGGCGATTGCTCGGTCGCGATGAAGGCACCCAAGTGCGAGGGCAAGGTCGAGCCGCCCAAGGCGAGCGCCGAGTGCAACGCGAGCTGCGAGACCGAGGTCAGCGCGAAGCTCGAGTGCACGCCCGCGAAGGTGTCGCTCGTCATCGAGGGCGGCGCGGACGCGGCCGCGGTCGCGCAGTTCAAGGCGGCGATCGAGAAGAACCTGCCCGCGGTCCTCAAGATCGCGATCGGCATGAAGGACTCGGCGATGAGCGTCGCCGGCAACGTGAAGGCGGTCATCGGTGGGGTGCAGAAGGTCGTCGTGAAGCTCAAGAGCGACCCGAAGATCGGCGCGCGTCTCACCGCGTGCGTCGCCGCGCCGTTCAAGGGTGCGATCGATGCGGCCGCGAGCGTGACCGCGAACGTCGACGTGTCGGTCGAGGTGAAGGCCTCGGCCTCGGCCTCGGCGAGCGGCTCGGCCGGCGGCAAGGCCGGCTGATTCGACCCAAGTGAAGCGACGCCGCGGTACTCCGGTACCGCGGCGTTTTCATTGGTTCACGTGCCGCGGCGCCGCCAACGTCGCGGGCACGCGATTCGTTCGCGAGCGGTTCCGCACGATTCTCGGGCAGGGCACCCCTTGCGGACCTCGCCCTCGCCGTCAATCATCCCGGGGCCATGACGATGCGCCGCTGTCTCCTCGCAGGTTTCTTCGCTCTCGCATGTGCTCGCGATGTCGGTACGCCCACCGCGGCGAAGACCGACACGCCGAGCCAGGCGAGCAACACTGCCGCGCCCGCGGGCGATGCGAAGCTCGCGAACGCATCGCACACCCACGAAGGTGGCGCGCATGCGGGCTGCATCTACAACGGAGCCGATGGCGAAGGCGTGTGCGGCAAGGCCGAGCCCGACGCACCGTCGCAGAGCACCGGCCACTTCGGTGCGCCGTTTGCCGCGAGCGCACCCGTGCCGCTCGGCAAGGCGATCGGGGCGAGCACCACCGGCACCGTGCTCGTCAGCGGCACCGTCGAAGCGGTGTGCCAGAAAAAGGGCTGCTGGATGGTCGTCAAGGACGGCACCGACAGCGCGCGCGTGATGATGAAGGATCACTTGTTCGCGGTCCCGATCGACGCGCGTGGCAAGGCCGTGCTCGTCGAGGGCGTGCTGACCAGCCGCACGTTCACCGAGGCGCAGGCGAAGCACCTCGAGCAGGACAAGGGCGGCGATCCCAACGCGGTCGCCGGCGAGCGCAAGGAGCACGTGCTCATGGCGACCGCGGTCGAGATCAAGAGCTGAGGCAGTCGGGCGCACGCGGGGCGTCGGCGGATGGCACGGGCGAGCGAGAAGCGGCGGCTCCGCAAGGTCATCGCGGCCACTGCGGCGCGGCGACTCGTGCCGCGGCGGAGAAAGTACGCGCCGGGTGAGCTCGTCGAGATCGAGCCCGACGCGCCGCATCATCCGCTCGAGCACGGGCTCGCGGACCACTTCGAACGGCTCGCACGCTCGCGCAGCCGACGCGCGCTCGAGCGCGACGGCGTGTACCAAGAGCTGCGGCCCGAGATCGATCGCGTGCTCGGCAGCTTCGAGTGGAACCTGCGTGCGGCCATCGCTGCACCGCTGCGTGACGCTGGTGCACAGATTCGTGCCGTTGCGTGGAACGTCGAGCGCGGCAAGCGATTCGACGCGCTGATGGCCGCGATTCGCAACCATGAGATCGAAGGCGCCGATCTACTGATGCTCACCGAGCTCGACATCGGTATGGGTCGCTCGGGCAATCGCAACGTGCCGGCCTCGGTCGCCGAAGCGCTCGGCATGAGCTACGTCTACGCGAACTATCACCTCGTGCTCGCGCGAGGCGACAGCGGCGAGCAAGATACGCGCGAGCCGAACGCGCTCGGGCTGCACGGGGCGGCCCTGCTCACGCGGTTCCCGGTGAAGCGCATCTGGGGGCTCGGGCTCGGCGAGTTCACCGACAAGTTCCGCGCGCTCGAGAAGCGTCTCGGCACCAAGCGCGCGCTCTTGGTCGAGCTCGACACGCCGAGCGGACCCTTGCTCGCGGTCGTCGTGCATCTCGATCCGTTCGCGCCACCGAAGCATCGCGCGCACCAGCTCCGATCGATCGTCGCAGCGGTCGATCACATCGGGATCGATCGCGTGCTGCTCGGCGGCGACTTCAATACGAACACCTATCACCTCGGCAGCAAGCTCGGCCTCGGCGTCGACCTCGCGCACAAGCTCGCGCGGTTCGGATTCGCCGGCACGATCGAGCAGTACATGACGCCGGAGCGCGTGTTCGAGCGCGGGGTGTTCGGCGTGCTCGCCAGCGCCGGCTTCGCGACCGAAGGCTTCACCGATCCGCGCGCCGGAACGATCCACTACGATCTGACCGACCCCGAGGTGCAGAAAAAGACGCTCGCGTACCTGCCGCGGTTCGTGTTCCGCTGGCTCGAGCACAGGCTGCAGCGCTGGGACGGGTGCGTGCCGATGCGCGTCGATCACTTCGCGGGGCGCGGCATCCGGCCGGTGCGCGCGCTGACGCTGCCGCGCGATCTGGCGGGGCGCGTCTCGGATCACAGCCCGATCGTGCTCGACTTCACCAGCGCGTGAGCGCGGCGGCGCGTGACACCGCGCCGGACGTCCACCACAGCAGGCGCGCGCGTCGGCTCGGCTGCAGCGCGGGGCAGGGCGCATCGGTCTCGACCAGCGCGTCGAGCCACGTCTGCCAGTCGCGGCGCGCGAGCACGCCGCCGAGCTCGAACAGCGCGATGTCGTCGATGCCGGCGGCACGTATGATCGCGACGTCGGCACGCAGCTCGTCCACGTCGCGATAGGTCGCCTCGTCGCCGAGCGCACCGCGGCCGGTCGCACCGAGCGCAATCGAGGCGCGCGCACCGAAGCGCTCTTTCGTGCGCGTTGCGGCGCGCGCGAGCAGGAATTCCGCATCGCGGCGACGCAGCGCACCGCGGCTGTAGCCGGTCATCAGCGACGTGTAGAGCATCACGCACACGCGCCCGAGCGGCAGCCCGTCGACCGGCGTGCCGAGCATTCGCTGCCACGACGGGCTGCCGAGACGATCGGCGAGCACCAGCGGCACGACGGCAGCCCACGTCGACAGGCCGAGTCCGGCCGCGTGCTCGGCGAGCGATGCGAGCTCGATCGTCGCGCGCGCCCAGTCACCGCTGACGCGACCGAGCACGACGCCGGTATCGAGCGCCTTGCGCATGCGCGGCAGCGGTGGCTCGAGATCGAGGCACAGCTCGTCGGGTAGGGCACCGACCGCGGCGAGCCCATCGAGGCGATCCCGCGCGAACCGGGCGAGCTCCGTCGCGTTCGCACTGCTCGCCCACCGCCCGCGCGCATCGTCGAGCATCGGCCACAACGCGACCGACACGCCGGCCTCGCGCGCCGCATCGATCACCGCGCGTGGTCCGTGGGACTCGCAGCGGTCCGCGAGCACGAGTTGCAGGCCGCGCTCGCGCAGCGCACCGAGCACGTCGGGCCGGCACAGGCGCACATCGTCGACGGTTTCGGCGAACACCCGCAGTCGCGGCGCCGTTGCAGTATCGTCGGAGGACATGCGCGTCTTGTACGGAGTCGTCGGCGAAGGAATGGGTCACGCGACGCGCTCACGCGTCGTGCTGCAACACTTGGTCGAGTCCGGTCACGAGGTCGAGATCATGACGTCGGGCCGCGCCAAGGACTTTTTGGCAAAGCACTTCGAAGGCGTCAACCGGATCCACGGCCTGCACTTCGTCACCGAGGATAATCGGGTCCGGCTCGGCCGCACGCTGTGGTCCAACGTGCTCGCCGGCACGGCGGGCCTGCCGCGCAACATCGAGGCGTACTTCGAGCTGCTCGCCGAGTTCCGCCCCGAGGTCGTCATCAGCGACTTCGAGTCGTGGACGTACTTTTACGGCAAGGTCCATCGATTGCCGGTGTTCAGCATCGACAACATGCAGGTCATCAATCGCTGCAAGCACCCGCCCGAGGTTCTCGAGGGCGAGATGGCGAACTTCGAGATCGCGCGTGCGTTCGTGAAGAGCAAGCTGCCGTTTTGCGATCACTACCTCATCACGACGTTCTTCCGCCCCGAGATCCGCAAGGACAATACGTCGCTGCATCCGCCGATCCTGCGGCCCGAGATCCTCGCGACGACGCCGACCGCGGGCGAGCACCTGCTCGTGTACCAGACCGCCGAGGGCCACACGTCGCTGGCCGACGTGCTGAACGAGCTCGACATCGAGTGTCGCGTGTACGGCATGCATCGCGGACTCACCGAGGAGAAGGTCGACGGCAACCTGCGGCATCGCCCGTTCTCCGAGGCGGGATTCATCGAGGACCTCGCGACGTCGCGCGCCGTGATCGCGGGCGGTGGTTTCACGGTGATGGGCGAGGCGGTGTACTTCCACAAGCCGATGCTCGCAGTGCCGCTCGAGAAGCACTTCGAGCAGACCCTCAACGCGCGCTGGCTGGAGCAGCTGGGCTACGGGCAGTATGCGCGGTCGATCGACGATGCCGCGCAGGTGCGCGGGTTCCTCGACGCCGTGCCGGCATGCGCCGAGAAGCTCGCGAGCTACACGCAGGCCGGCAATCGCGATCTGCTCGGTGCCCTCGACGAGCACCTCGATCGCGCTGCCGCCGGATTGTATTAGCCTTCGGACGTCGCGTCGGTCGTGTCCGTCGCCGCGCTGCCGCTGTCGCGATCGGGCAGGCGTACGCGCACCAGCTGGGCGCACTGGCGGCGCAGGCGGCTTGCAAGGAAGCTGCCGCGCTGGGCGGCGCCGGCGAGGGCGACCCAGTCGTCGGACTCCTCGCCGAATGCGGTGACGAGGCCGGTGTCGAGCTCGAACACCAGCCCGCGGGCCCCGTCGTAGGCGACGACGTGCTCGGCACCGGGCAAGAACTCGATCCGGTGATGCGCGATGCGACCGAGCTTGCGGATGATCTTGTGGGTGAAGTCGACGAGGTGGAGATCGCGGGGTGGGTGCGTGCGATCGCCGACCGTGAACACCATGCGCGGCGCGTCGTCGGCGAACATGGGCGTGCCGAACACGTCCTTCGCGACGCGCTCGAACACGCCGCCTTCGCGCAGGCGGCACTGCAGCACGTCGTGACCGGCCTCGTCGAACGTCGCGCACAGGATCGATGCATCGGCCGACAGCGTCGCGCCGTACATCGGACCGCCGTCGACGAGCTCGACACGGATCGCGGGCGCATTCGGCTCGAGCCCGACGACCGCGCGCACCGCCTTGCGCTCGCGGCCCTCGGGATCCTTGCTCGGTGGATCGACCTCGGCGAGCCACAGCCGCGCGTGGTCACGCTCGACCCGGATCGGTGTGCCGCAGCTCTCGCCGAGCGGCTGCGCGTCGCTGCCGGCGAACCACGCACATCCGCGGCGGAACACGAGGACACCGCCGTCGAGGAACGTCGCGTTGGTACCGTCGATCGCGAGCGCGTCCTTCGGACCGTGGCGGATCTTCCCTGCCTGCTCGTGCGCGACGTCGGACCCATCGTTGGCGATCGCGACGTGATCGGCGGTCTTGCCGATCGTCCGTGCGCCCGCACCGTCGATCACGCGCACGCCCTTGCTGCACCCGATCTCCACTCGCGTGGCGCCGTCGCGGCTGCTCGCCCAACCGCGCACGGCCTTCGTCACCGGTTCGATCACCGCGTGCGTGTCGGACGGCTGGAACAAGATCGGTGACTCGCGCCGAAATGGGCCGACGCGCAGTACCGGCGGCTTGCTCGGCTCGGGCTCGGCCACGACCGGCGTCGGTGTGATCGGAGTCTCAGGTGCGGGAGCGATCGCCGGCGCGGGCGGCTTGCACGCCGGGAGCGCGAGGCCGAGCACGAGCACTGCGAGCCTCCGCACGGGCGAGAATCTAGTGTCGCTGCTCGCGAATCTGCAACCTGTTCCGCAAGGGGGCGAGAGGCGCGGCGCAAACCGTCCGAAAGCCGGCCACCATCCGGCGACTTCCTGGTAGACCGATTCGCAGTCACCGTCCGTTCTCCAAGACATCGCACGCCAGAGCCCATGGCTGGAAACGACAACGAGCGCACGTTGGTGCCCGCGGAGATCGACGTGCTCGAGGACGCCCTCGAGCAGGCGCCGTCGTCCGTGCTGAGCCTGCCGAGCACGCTCGACGACGACGCACGCACGCGCATCCACGATGTGCTCGTGCGCTATCGGGCGATCGAACGCCACGCGCAAGCGCTGCTGCGTGTCGAGCCGCCGGCAGCGGTGCTCGCTGCCGTCATGGCTGAGGCGCGTGCTGCTGCGGTGCCGAGCGCCGCGCCATCGCCTGCCCCGAGCGAGACACCGAGCTTGTGGTCGCGCATCAAGGCGCTGTGGATCGTGCCCTCGCTCGCGGCGGTTGGTGCGACGGCGCTCGTGCTCGTCATGGTCACGCAGACCAAGACGTCCGACGACGCGCGCTCGTCCTCACCCGCACCGACGACCGTCGCAGCAGCCGAACGCAAGGCGGATGCGAAATCGGAAGCGATGCCGCCGCTCGCCCAGGCGGAAGGCCGCGCGAACGATGGCGTGGCGGAGCAAGAGGACCAGCGCGGTGCGGGCCTCGTCGACGACGTCACGGCGATCGACGCGGCGAAGCCGAGCGAGAACGCTGAGGTGACGACGAGGCTCGAGGAATCGTCGCGTGCCGAGAAGCGGCGATCCGCGAATGTCGACACGCCGAGCGATCCGGCGCCGAGCGTCGATCCGTTCGCTCCGAAGCCGGAACCGAAGGCGACACCCCGCTCGACACCGAAGGCGCCGCCGAAGCCGACAAAGCCGTCGAGCGGGACAGGCGGCGCGCCGGGTGGCGTGCCGACGCCAACGACACCGAACGCGGGGCCGAAGTCACCGAAGTCCGACGAGGATGAAAAGGCTGCGCCGACCGGACAAGAGCGGCTGTCGCGTGCCGATGCCGCGCGTCGCCGCGGTGACTGCAACACCGCGCGTCCAGACTACGATCAGGTCGTCGAGACGGGCACGAGCAAGCAGCGTGCGCGCGCACGCGCCGGGATCGCGCTCTGCCTCGAGCAGGCGGGCGACACCGCGGGCGCACGGTCGCTGATCGATCGTGCGCGACAAGACGACGCACAGATCGACGCGTGGGTCGACGCCGAGCGCTGAGCCGCGCGGAGTGTCTGCGAGCTCACCGGCTCGACGCGGAGCGGTCGGCGCTGCCGCAGCTGAGATCCACGTCGAGCACGAACAGCCCCGTGATGAACAGCCCGAGCGCGAGCGAGATCGGCAAAAAACCCGTGGACGCCGGCGCGTCCTGGCAGTCCTGATCGTGCTCGTGATCGTGTTGGCAGGCGTGCACGCGTGGAGTCCGGTGACTACGCTACACCACGATTCTGTCCAGCGCGACGAAACCGGCACCGAGTCGCGTGTAGGTGGCGCAAGCCGTCGTGCAACGGCTGCGCGCGACCTCGCGCCGCGCGCGACGCCTCATGGTGAAGGCGCCGCCGCCGGTACCCCGCGATTTGACTCGGCGGCCCGACCCGGGCGAAAACCCGATCAATGTCGAACGCGCAAGGGACCGCCCACGACGCCAGCATCGCCGCTGCCGAGCGACCGATGTCGATC
>Ga0105048_10009379_pt1 | contig 15573 bp, 17 predicted proteins | sample MAT05_FD_78382 | JGI IMG/M metagenome (GOLD analysis project Ga0105048, IMG submission 78382) | Freshwater microbial communities from Lake Fryxell liftoff mats and glacier meltwater in Antarctica - MAT-05 | ecosystem: Environmental > Aquatic > Freshwater > Ice > Liftoff microbial mat | place... | reverse complement strand
CACTTGGAGAAAACGCCGGGGGGCCAATTCGCCGGGAGTCTTGGGGTCGCCCCTTAAGGCGACTTTGATGTCGCCGGGCTTATCGCTTTCGGTAACTGTGTGGAGGAACGCGAACGGCGGCGGCAGGTCTTTTTCGAGGGTCACGATCTCCGCCTTCAGTTTATCAATGTAGGCTTTGGCGATGCCGCCCAGAAAGCGTTCCAAGTCCTTACCGCTGTAATAGAGCACGCCCGCCGGAGCCTTGAAGCCGTCGATGTTATAGGGTCCGTAAGCAATTTCTCGCCATTGATAGAACTTGAGCACGGGCAGGGAGACGATGTTAGTGTATTGGCGGGTATTCTCGTTCTTCTGCCCTTTGCGTCCACCGAAGGCGACATAGTTCTTGTCGTCAACTTCTTTGGCTTCGTCGAGTAAGTCGAGGAGGAAGCGCTGATAGTTGTGCGCCTCAGCTTCCGCTTGGGCCAGGGTAGGCTTGCTGGCGATCAGGGTCTGCCAGGGCTTCAGGTAGGCATGGTCGTTATCGGTGGCGGCGAGATACTTCTTCCAACGGGCCAGGGTTTCGGTGTCGAGCCCGGCCACTTCGGCATCGTTCCGATAGGCCGCAACTAAGTATCGGGCGGTGTCGCGGGCGAGTAAGTCGACCAATTGTTTGGTCTGCTCGGCCAGATAGTCGTTCAGGATCTCTTTTAGGTCGTCGATCTTCTTCTTCTGCGCCTGGTAGCGATCCACTTCCGCTTTCGGCACCAAAGGATACTGATGGGTCTTGGTGCTGCTGAAAATGCCGAGCAGCGAGTAATAATCCTTGGTGGGAATGGGATCGTACTTGTGGTCGTGGCATTGCGCGCATCCGGCGGTGAGTCCGAGAAAGACCTTGGTGGTGACGTCTACCTGATCGTTGGCGCCGGCGCCGAGGGCCTGGAAGCCGAGGCCGGCCAGATGGTCGTTCGTTTCGGGCAATAGGTCGGCGGCGATTTGGGCTTTGACGAACAGGGGGTAGGGTAAGTCGCGGTTGAAGGCATCCACCACCCAATCGCGATAACGCCAGGCGTTGGGCCAGGGCGTGTCGACGCTGGCGGCGAGTTCGCCATCCGAGTAACGCGCCAAGTCGAGCCAGTGGCGCGCCCAGCGTTCGCCGTAGTGCGGCGAGGCGAGCAAGCGGTCGATCACCTTGGCTTTGGCGGTGGGCGAGGCATCGGCGGCGAATTGATCCGCCTCTTCGGGCATCGGCGGCATTCCAGTAAGGTCGAGAGTCACGCGGCGCAGCCAGGTGCGTTTCGCCGCCGGTTTGGTGGGGGAGAGATTTGCCGCTTCGAGGCGCGCGAGGATAAAGCGGTCGATGTTATTGCTCACCCAGGCCGCGTTCTTGACGGCGGGCGGCGCAGGATTCTGGAGCGGCCGGAAGGACCAGAAGGCGCGTTCCTCGGGCGTGATGCGCGCTTGGGTCACCTTGGCTTCGGCAACGGCTTCGGGCCACGGCACGCCGCGGCGGATCCACTCGGCAAGGTCAGCGACTTCGGGTTCCTTCAGCGCGCCCACCGGGGGCATTTTCAAACGAATGTGCGTGCGGCGGACTGCTTGCATCAGGAGGCTATCTTCGGGCTTGCCTTCGACGACGGCCAAGCCGGATTTGCCGCCCTTCAGCAGCCCTGCGCGGGAATCGAGCCGTAGGCCCCCCAGGGCGCCTTCCGTATGGCAGGCTTGGCAATTCGTGGCGAGGAGGGGCCGGATCTTCGACTCGAAGAACTCCGCGTCATCGGCGGCGGCCAAAGGCCAAGCCATCAGTGCCAAGTGAAAAACCCGCATGCAAAAAGTATATTCCAATAGAAAACCGCCCGCACCCGGAACGATTTCCGGATACGGGCGGTTGGAGGCAGCATGTCGAACGTTACTTACGGGAAACCTGCACCTTGGGCGTCGACAGATAGCCAACCACCGTATCCTTGGTGATCTCGTTCACCACGATCTCGTACGGCTGGCGGGCTTTGCTGGCGACGTAGAACTGGACGGGCTCGTTCATGGTCTTGTCCTTCTTTTCGATCTTGCGATCGTCAGCGTTCAATTCCATGGTGAAGCGCGCTTTCTTGGGGTCAGCCTTTTTGAGGGCGAGCGTGACGTCGCCTACCTTCTGGGCCTTATCGTTGCGGGTGATGCGGAACTCGAAGTAGTTGCGTTCCCCGAGCTCGCGTAGGGCCTTCAGTTCGCCCGAATTCGTGGCGATCAAGCCACTCATCACGCCCATGTCGCCGGTGGCGCGGCGGAGGTCAGCGATGGTCTGCTGCAACTCGGTCCGCGTGGCGTCCACGGTGGTCTTTACCTGCTTCACGTCGGTAGAGACGTTGGTGAGGTTGGTGTTGAGTTCGGTGGAACTCTGTTGGGTGGAAGACTTGACGGCGGCTAACTCCGTATTGAGGTCAGCCACGATCTTCTGGTTGCCTTCGGCCTCTTTCGAGAGCTTGGCGGCGAGTTTATCGGCGTGACGCTGAGCGAGACTTTGGGCCGTCCAGCTAGCGCCCTTGGCGGCGTCCTTGGCGATCTTTTCGGCCTCGGCCTTCACCGTGGTCATCTCGCCCCGGATGCCCGATAGTTGAGTGCCGGTGGTGCTCTCCACTTTGGCCACGCTTTGGCGAAGTTCGGCGATTTGGCTATTTACGGCGGTAACCTGCTGGTCCACCGTTTGGATGCGCGAGCCTTGATAAGCATTGAAACCGAGCGAAAGCGCAAGCGCAACGCCGACGGCGGGCAGGGCCCACTTATTCGTAGACGTCGTGACGGGGGTGTTTGAATTCTCCATTTAACCTATCTCCTTTGTCGCAGTCTCTCATTCTGCTAAACGGAGAGATGGATGCGAGGCCCATTGGGTTCCGCCTAATTGTTGTAAAGTCTCTGGGTCTACTGGAACTACTAGGAGACCGTGGTTGAATTCCACGAAAGTTCATTGGGGCAGACGCCAGCGCTCATCGAACAGCGTGGCGAAGGCGATCTCCGGCGTCTCTGACCCGGCTTGTACTTTCAGGATCGCCAAGTCGCCCAACTTCGGCATGCTGTAGTCGCCGTGATACTCGCGCTCATCGATGGTGAGGCCGGAGTTGATCACCACGTAGCGTTTCGGTGCCAGAGGATTGGGCCCCAAAGGATTGGGATATATCAGCACCGGCAGATGCCCATCCGCGGAATAAGTCTGAGTACCGACGCCAATGGAATTACGGCTCCAGGCGATAGGCAGCTTGCCTTGTAACTTTGCGATCCAGCGGTTACTGCCGGGGTCGCCGAAGAGGGCGACGTGGTACTTGGCAAAGTCCTCCGCGGTAACATCCTTGTCGTCCTTGATGCGCGGGTGAGCGCGATAGTAACGCGCATAAACGCGATCGAAGCGCGCGAGTATCCGCAGCGCTTGATCATGCGCAGCGGCGTTCCACGGCGTGCCCGTGGGACGCACCAGCAGAAAGGGCTCGAGGAACGCGTCATCAATGGGGCCTTGCTGACCGTGGCGCTTACGCAAACCCTTGGTCTCACCGATGCGCCAAGCGCCGCCGGTTTTATTGAGCACGAGTTGGGGCGCGGCTTTCGCGCGCAGCGTTTCGCCGTCGATCTTCAGTTCCCGTAGCTGGTCCATCTCGCGCAATTCGAGGTGGGTAACATTACGCGTAGTGATCTCGTAGCGCTGGCGCGTAGCATCGCGGCGGGCCCGCACCTCGGCGCGTTCGTAGTGTTGCGCTAGGCCGTCGATCGACACCCAATGCGCCCGCGGATAGCGCGCGGTGTAAGTAACGAAGCGCACCTCATCGGGCGATAGAACGCCACGATCGCCGTGCTCTTTGAGGAAAGCATCCAGACGCGTGCGCACCAAAGGGCTCACGCCATGGCCGGTCTTCTCCGAGATCAGAAAGATGTCGTGCGTGCCCTTCACCCGCCAGTTATTCTCTTCGCCTTCGGAAGGAAAGCCCTCCTTTTCGAGTTGCGCCCGCACTCGTAGTGAGCTCTCGAGTTGGCCCCGCGAGGGCTTGCCGGGCTCCTGCGGAATCACCGCCGTCTGCGTGTCGCTGTCGCCATCGTGTCCGGCCAGCGGCAGGTTGAAGGCATTGAGGCTCCACTCGAGGATGTTCTCCCAGATCCGCAACGGGCGCGCTTGATAATCGGGAAAGCCCGGCATCTGCGCACGCCGCGGATAAGTTCCCGCGCCTATTTCAGCGGCGGCCCAGCGATCGGGATACTGCAACGCGATATGCCACGCGCCGGCCCCGCCCAAGGAGAAGCCGCGCAGGATAATGCGCTTCGGGTCGATCTTATAGCGACGGCTGACATCGGCAATGGCTTCGAAGATGTCCACTTCGCCGGCCCAGTGGTTGGCATTGTTCCAGCGACCATAACAATCAAGCGTAATTTGGCCTAAGTCAGCCGTCGAGTAAGTGAGGCTTTTACTTGCGTTCGGGAATTTGTAAATGAAACTACTTTCAGTCAGTGTTTGGTCGCGGCCATGCAGCCAAACATACAGCCGTGTGGGCTGGGTGCCGTTGTAGCTTTCGGGCACCGTCAGGCCATAGGGCTGCACGCTGCCATCGAGCGCCGAGCGGTAGGCATGGATCTTGCGGCCCTTGGCGCTCGCCCAATCGGCGGAGCCTTTCTGCAATTGGCGCGCCCGGTCGAGCCCGTGGTCCAGCACGGCGATGGCCTGGCGAATGCCGTCCTGGGTGAAGAAGGTCTGCGGGAACTCAAGCAGAAAGCGCCCGGCCTTGGCGTACACCTCGACGTCGGTGAGCAGCGCAGCGTCCGTCTTGGGCAACGCGCGCAGCAAGCCTTCGAGCTCCTTCGTCTTTCCTTCAATCAGTTGCAACTCCTCGGTTTTGGGCATGATCGGCGGTAAGCCTTTCGCCGGACCTGGGGCGGGAGTCGGCTGGGCCAGTATTGTCATGGTACAAATGATCACCAAAAGTAAAGAGCGGAGCATGATTGTAATTCTATTTCAATTTCTATTGACACCTAGAGAAAACAAGCGCATCCTGCAAGTGAATCGACTTGGAAGAAACGAAGTGGTTTCCCGAATCGAGAGACCTGTTGCCTGCCTTGAAGAGGCCCGTTTTAATGAAGGAGGTGCCATCGAAAATATGGATAGTGAACCTTGGCAAAAACAGGGCGGAGATCAGATCAGCCTTTGCCAGTAACCTCGAGAACGACCGGACTCGCGCCATATCTAGCGCCGCCCATCATGGGCCCCATGAAGGCGTCCCCTCGAGCTGAAGCCAAAGAAATAGCGCTACCTGATTTCCGCCCGTTTTCCCTGTAGAATAAGGGGCCATGCAGACTACCCGACGTGAAGTAATCTCCGCCTTGGCCGCTTCGAGCGCCCTGCCCCAAAGCAATGTCGAGCGATTCGTCCGCTTTCGCACCACCCCCTCCGCTCGCGCGATGTGGGGCCGCCTGGATGGCGGAACCGTCCGCGAACTCTCCCAAGCTCCTTACCTGGCCACACAAGAGACTGGCAAGAAATACTCCCTTGCCAAAGTGATGCTCGCCGCCCCGGTGGAGCCTTTGAAATTGCTGGCCGTCGGCCTGAACTATCGCAGCCACGTAGGGAATCGAGCGATACCCAAAGAGCCCGAGATCTTTTACAAACCCATCACCTGCCTGCAGGACCCCGGCGCGCCCATCATCCACCCCAGCGATTCCAAAAACACCCACTACGAAGGCGAACTGGTCATCGTCGTAGGCAAAGGCGGTAAGAATCTTTCGCTCGACCAAGCCAAGGACGCCATCTTCGGCGTCACCTGCGGCAACGACGTCAGCGAACGCGACTGGCAAAGCGGCCCGCAAAAGGACCTCCAATGGTGGCGCGCCAAAGGCACTGACACCTTTGGCCCCGTGGGTCCGCACTTGGTGCGCGGCCTCGACTACGGCAAGCTCCTGCTGCAAACCCGCCTCAATGGCGAGGTGGTGCAAAAGCAATTCACCTCAGACCTGATCTTCGATTGCCCCACCATGGTGAGCTACATCAGCAAGTACGTCACCCTCACCGCCGGCGACGTCATCTTCACCGGCACGCCCGGCAGCACCAAGCCCATGAAGCCCGGTGATACGGTGGAAGTGGAGATTGCGGGCATCGGCATCCTGCGCAACCCCATTCAGGCCGCCTAAAGACGCTATCCTGAAGATGACCCGGCCTAAATGACCAGGGAGGGGTGGCCGAGCGGTTTAAGGCACCGGTCTTGAAAACCGTCGTAGGGGAGACTCTACCGTGGGTTCGAATCCCACCCCCTCCGCCACTTTTCACCGGTACTTTTCACCGGCACTTTTAAACGGCACTTTTCGCCGGCACTCTTCACCAATGACACCAAATGGATGGGATGATTCTGCAGGGGCCTGGATCGCGAGCCAAGGCGAGGCCGGGGACTTTGGCCGGCTGTTTGTCCTCGATGCGCCGATGCTTGCGCGTGTTCGAGGCCGCGGCTTCCGAACCGCTCTCGACGTCGGCTGCGGCGAAGGCCGCTTCTGCCGCATGATGCAGACTGAAGGCATCGGTACGGTGGGCGTCGATCCTACTGCGGCGCTGATTCACCACGCCCGTAAGCTCGATCCCGCCGGCGACTACCGCGTGGAAGCCGCCGAAACCATGGCGATCAAGCCTGGCTCGGTTGACTTGGTGGTGAGCTATCTCAGTCTCATCGACATTGCAGATTTGACGCCCGCCGTCGAGCGCATGACGGCCGCGCTTAAGCCAAGCGGCACGCTGCTGATCGCGAATCTGAACGGCTTCAATACGGCGGGCATGCCGACGGGTTGGGCGAAAGACCGCTTCTCCATCGACCACTATCTCGAAGAGCGAGTGATGTGGGCCAAGTGGCGTGGCATTCGCATCCAGAACTGGCATCGGCCGCTTAGCACTTACATGTCGCTGTTTCTTGAGCAGGGGCTTGATCTACGCCACTTCGCCGAGCCCGTGCCCGTCGGCGGACCGCCTGACAAGGTCGATCGTTATCGCCGGGTGCCTTACTTCCACCTGATGGAATGGCAGAAGCGCCCCTGATGGCGTCCTTCCCCGGGTGTTATATACTGCGAATCGCCTATGCGATTCCTGATTTCCCTGCTGCTACCCTCCGCGCTCTGGGCCGCTGACCCCACGCTCCAAATTGCCACGCCCATGCCGCCGCCCGCCTGGGCTTTGCTGGAACAAAAACTGCTGCAAGCGAATACCGAAGCCTGCGACCGGTTCGCCAAAAAGTACCTCGATAGCCGCGGCTATCTGGCCCATACGCCGCGCTGGGGAACGCTCGATGGGCCGGACGACGCCATTGAAACCTTCTTCAATTGGACCCTGCTGTACGCCATGGGTGGCGGCGAACCGGTGCTGGGGCACTATAAGCGCGCCTACGAAGGCCACCTGCGCCAATATGGCGAGTTACGCACGAAGCTGACGGACTTGGCCAAGAACGGGGCCTACTATAAGGAATTCATCACCCAGTCCGACTGGTTCCACACCGGCGAAGGCATGCGGGGCTTTCACTTTCTCGGCTTAGCCGATCCGAACGCCGAATACTACCGGGCGCGCGTGAAACGCTTCGCTGGCTTGTACCTGAACGAGGATCCGGAAGCGCCTAACTACGACCCTGAAAAGAAAATCATCAAGAGTATCTGGACCGGAAGCCAAGGCCCGATGCTCCGCAAAGCCACCACTTACGACTGGGTAGGCGACCCCGTGCCTGGCAGCTTTAACTTATTCCACAATCCGGCGGGAAAGTCGAAGTTACTCAATTTGGAGGCCAATTATAAGAAGATGCTCGCCCATTGCGACGAATATCTCGATAGCGTGGGCGATAACTTCCTGAATCTGGCCGCGACGCAGTTGGCCGTCAACGCCTATGCGCTCACTGGCGAGGCGAAGTATAAGCGCTGGATCGAAGATTACGTCGGGGCCTGGAAGCTGCGCACCGCGGAAACGGGCGGCAATATTCCATCGAACATCGGGCTCGATGGCAAATTGGGCGGCGCGCACGACGGCCAATGGTGGAAAGGCACTTACGGCTGGAACTTCACCATTTTCGACGGCGAGCTCGAAAAGATCGCGCATCGGAACTACTTCACGGCCGGCTCCTGGCCAGGCTTTAGCAACGCGCTGCTGGCTACCGGAGACCAGAGTTACATCGACTTACTACGGAAGCAGATGGACAACATTTACGCGCAAAAAAAGATGGTGAAAGGCCAATTGATGATTCCGCAAATGTATGGCGATCCGCGTGGATACAAATACAACGGCAAGCCAGAGTGGTATCAATACACCAATAACCTAATGCTCGACCGCTTGACCGAGATTTACTTTTGGAGCATGGACCGGCGCGATTTGGAGCGCGTTCCCCTTACTGGCTTTCTCGGTTATCTCGAGGGCCAGGACCCGGACTATCCCACCAAGGCTCTCCAAGCCAGCTTCGCCGAGTTACGCAAGAACATGGACGAGATCAATCGCGACGAAACCACCGCCGATACGCGTCTGGCCGACTATCTCCTGGAATTGAACCCGGCCGTCACCGATACCCTCGCCAACCTCACCATGGGCGCCTACTTCTCAAACGGCAAAATCTGGACCCTGCATGCCCGATTCCGGTATTTCGACCCCGCCAAACAACGCGCCGGCTTGCCCGCCGACGTCGGAGCCCTGGTGGAGAAGCTAAGCGCTGGTGCGGCCACCTTGACCCTGGTAAATACGAATCCCGTCGAGGCACGGACGGTGACCGTGCAGTCCGGAGCTTACGGCGAGCATCGCATCGAGACGGTAACGGTAAATGGTCGGCGCACGGTGGTGAATGGTCCACTGCTCACCGTCAAGCTGGAAGCGGGCGCGGGCGCCAGACTCGAGTTCGAGATCACCCGCTACCAGAACCCCCTTACCCTGGCCGCACCTTGGTCGAGAGGATTTTGATGGAACCGGCCAGCGCTCCGTTCCATCTTTACCGGACGTGAGGATTCTTGTCAGTGAATGGTCTGGTGATGTCCGCCCGCCTGCCAAGTGACGCTGGGGCAGCACTGAACGGGCAAAAATTGCCGTCTGGCCTGCGGAAAATTCCGGACAGCATCCTGAAATTCAACCGTCTGGGGGGCGGAATTAGGGTCTACCTTGCCCTTTTCTCTCGGTGAAGGCGGAATTCGCTGGGTGGTCAAGTAATTGCTAGTAGAAGGGGGGAAGTTTATGAAACACTTATTTACTTTTGGAGTATTGACGATGCTGGCGGCGGGCCAAGCTTCCGCGCAACGGTTTCGCGATGTGGTGAACATTCAGCCGCGTCTTACGGGAGGCGATCCTTCGAACGGCCGATGCATTGTCCGCATTATGGTCGATGACACCGTAAATGTGCGTATCGGGAACGGCCAGATCCGCGTCGAGACACTGCAAGGCCGGCCAACGCGCGACGATGGCAGCGAATGTACCTCGATGCTGCAAAACGGCCGGAATCTCTCGGATTTCCGCTTTCAGGGACGGGACGGGCGTGGGGAGGTCCGTTTGCAGTCCGATCCGCGTCAGGACCCGCGCGGCGAAGCAGTGATCTACATTCGTGACTCCAAAGGCGGCGACGAAGGCTATACCTTCGAAGTGAGTTGGCAGGGCGACAACGGGCGAGGCTCCCAGAGCGGCAATCGCGGAGGCTTCTTCTCGCAAAACGGTAACAATGACTTGGGCGACAACCGCGCGCTGAACTCCTGCATTGACCGCGTTCGAACCCAGGTGCAGCGCGACTATGGCGTCACCAACCTGAATTTCGACAATGTAAATGCCGACAACAACTCCGGGAGTCAGGACCGGATTACCGGCACCGCACGCGAGGACGGCCGCCGCGAGGTTTACAGCTATGAGTGCCGGGTGAATCCGAAGAACGGCAATGTCCGGAACGTCAGAGTACGTCGCAATTAGTTAGAGCTTCACGTAATTAGAGCTTCACGACGCGGCTCGAATTTGCCGCGTCCCGCGTCTTCAGGCAGATCTCGTTCATACGCCAAATGTCAGCCAGCGCTATCGGGTCAGGGCCTTGTAAGTAAATGGCCCGCAAAAACTCGACGAACAAGGATTGGGCGGCGGGCAGCGTCGTTACCACGCGCGGCGGGGCATCGTAAGTCATCAACGTGACCCCCGTCGAGGCCTGGTATTCGGCGACGCCCTTGGTGCCCGCGAGCCGCAGGCGATCATCTTCATGAGTCCTGGCCGCGTCCGGTCGCAGATAGTCCATGCGCAGCGTGGCCACGCCACCGTTGTCGAGAGAAAAGAGAGCGGCGGCGGTATTCTCGCGGTCACCGAGTTCGGGCCAACCGATGCGGGCCTGAAAGGCGGCGGTGGCCACAAACTCGCGGCCACTGGTCCAACGCATCAGGTCGGCCATATGGATGCCCACCCAGGGAATGGTGCCACCGTAAGTGGCCGCTTTACTGCGCCAAGCGACGCCAGGGGCCGGCTTGTAGGACTTCTGCCCGCCAATCTGGGCCACGTCGCCGATTTGCCCGGAAGCGACAATCTGCTTAAGTGCGAGAAAGTGCGGCATGAAGCGCAAAGGCAACATCATCGTGTAGCGGACGCCACTCTTTTCCACCGCCTTTCGGCATTTGGCCAGATCCTCCAAGTGGATCGCGAAAGGCTTCTCGGCGATAAAGTGCAGGCCACGTTCGGCGCAGGCCATAATCGCCGCCGCGCGGGCGCCATTGTCGTTGCAAACGCCCACCAGATCGGGCTTCTCTCGGTCGAGGACGGCGCGATAATCGGCTTGGCTATCCACTTGGGCGACAATCTGAATGTCGGGTAAAAGCTTGGCCGGTGCGGTGACTTCCGCCGTATGCCCTTCCTTGCCGATGATAACCACCCGGACCTTTTTGGGCAAGGCCAATGGGGCTGCGGCCATCATGGCCGGTGCGGCGGCGAGCAACGCCGACCGGCGGCTAATTTTTTTAAGGTCCATTAGGACTCCAGCATACTAAAATAGAATTCCCTGATGAATAACCAGCGACTAGTCTGCATTCTACTCGGAGCTTGGCTCAATGGCAGTATTTTTTTGGCTACCATCGTGATCGGCAACTTCAAGATTACCGATCGCATGCTACTAACCCCGGCGTTGCCCGGGGCCGCCAAGGCGATAGAAACGCTGGGATCGATAGATTCGCGTTACCTTTTACGACACCAAGTGGGAGAGATCAACCGCGCGCTTATCGAATACTGGGGCTTAGGGCAATTGGCCATCGGGCTACTGCTGTTTTGCCTGCTATTGTTCGGCACCACAGCGAGCAAAAAGACGCTCGGCGTGTCCTTCTTTATGGTGCTGCTGGTGGTGGCGAGCCAGTTCGCGGTGATGCCGAGCATCGTGGGATTAGGGAGAGCAGTAGAATTTTCCGACTCGACGAAGTTCCCTTCGCAGCGAAGGCAATTGGACGCGATGCAGGGAGTTTATACGACCTTCGAGGTGTTGAAAGTGCTCACGGGGCTGGGCCTGGGCGGCTTACTCGTGTTTGCCCGGACGAATCGGAAACGCAAGGGTCGCCGCTCCAACGATCTCCACCGCGTCGATCACGCCGATGACAGCCGCGTCGATCGGTGAGTTGGGACGGCCCACACTGGTCATGGCGCTGTAGCCTTCCGTCGTCAGCAGGACGCATTCGCCGATGCCGACGCCGATGGCATCGAGGGCAATGATTGCATTGCCGCGGTTCGTCCCGTCCAGGTCGAGCGGCTGCACCAGCAGCGCGGTACGGCCAGCGTGGCTTGCATGTTTTTCGGTGGCGACCACTTCGCCGATGACCCGGCCGATCAGCATCGGTCCCTTTCGATATGCAACTCGTCGACGATGCCGACAATGGTGGCGTTGGTGGGCACTTCGGCGGGCAGAAAAGGGAAGCTCGACTCTTTGCTGCCGCACCAATAGATCAGTTCGCCCGCGCCGACGGAGTTAGTGCCGTCGAGGCAGACGAGAGGCTTGGCGGTCGGCGTAAGTTCGGGCGTCAAGGGCTGCACCAACAACATGCGCTGTGCGTGCAGGCCGGGGTCCTTGACGGTGGCCCAAATGCGACCGATGACGCGCCCAAGTTGCATTTAGCGATCCAGGTCGACGGTATCGACGATGGCGATAATGGCTTGGTCCACCGGCTTGTCCTTGCAGCCTTCGGCCATGCGCGCTGAACTGCCGCCGACTAAGAGGACCTTTTCGCGATTGCCCGCGCCCACGGTGTCAACGGCGATCACATATCCCGCTTCATCGTGGCCTTCCGGTGAGATGGGCTTTACGATCAGGAGCTTGTGCCCTTCCAGGCGCGGATCTTTGCGCGTGGCGACGATCGTGCCGACAACCCGGGCCAGAATCATAGCTTACTTAGTGCTGGCCTTGCCGATCGGCAAGACGTCTTCGAGGCTCGGATGCGGGCGCGGAATCACGTGCACGGCGATCAACTCGCCTACCCGGCGGGCCGCGGCGGCCCCAGCATCGGTGGCCGCGCGCACGGCGGCGACGTCGCCCCGTACCATGGCCGTCACGTAGCCCGACCCAATCTTTTCCCAGCCGACCAAGTTCACCTTGGCCGCCTTCACCATCGCGTCGGCAGCTTCAATCATGGCCACCAAACCGCGGGTTTCCACCATCCCGAGTGCTTCACCCATTGCTTTGTTTCTTCTCCAGCTTTCCTATGCTAACCCATTCGCGCCTTCAGCGCCTCGTCCACCAGGGCAATCAGTTCTTCGCGCGTTACGTAAAAGCGCTCACCCGTCGCCGGGGCCTCGTCGGCCACTACCGGGCAGCCGGGCCCAGCGGTGTTGCGCGAGGCGATGCCGTAACGGGCGCGGGCATCAAAGAGCTTGTCCACCTCTTCGCGCGGTAACAGCTTCGGGCCACCGAGTAGCTCGGCCACCAGCGTGATGCGCGCCGAATGCTCGACGGTCTCCATCAAGTAGTAGGCCTTCCAGATGTCGGTGCCGTAACAGGTAACGCCGTGATTGCCCAATAGGATGGCGTCGTAGTGCGGGATCAAGGGCAGCATCGGCTTCAGCAACTCTTCAGTGCCGGGCAGACCGTAGGCGGCCAAGGGCACACAGCCCAGCGCGACAATCACTTCCGGTAAGATGGCTTGGTTGAGCGACCGGCCGGCGGCGGCAAAGCCCGTGCCCATGGGCGGGTGGCAGTGGACGACGCCTTGGATGTCCGGCCGCATCCGGTAAATGGCGAGATGCATGTTGATCTCGCTGGTGCGTTCGCGGGCGCCGGAGACCTTTTTGCCTTCCGGGTCGACAATGATCAGATCCTCGGGCCGCATGCGGCCTTTGCTAATGCCGGTGGGCGTGCAGAGAATGCGCTGCGGGTCCAGCCGGATGCTGAGGTTGCCGTCGTTTGCGGCCACCCAGCCCTTGGTCCAGCAAAGGCGGCCTATTTCTACTATCTCTTCGCGGAGTTCCGCTTCCGTCTTCGCCATTCGTTCGTCTTTGCCGTAATTGCTGCTCAAATTAGCAGGACCCCTAAGTCTAGCAATAGAATAGAAGGGTGGAGAATCGTCCCATGTGCCCGAATTGCCGGGCCTTACTATCAACGGCGGATCGCGTCTGTCCGTATTGCGAATTCGAGATTAAAGCGTCGCGACCGCCCGTGGTCCCCAGGCGAGGGACGGAGGTGGCGGAGTTGCTGGGCGGCTTCATCCCGCAGGACCGCTATGCGACGTTCCTGATCCTGACCATTAACGTCGCGTTGTATTTGGCTTGCACGCTGATGAATCCGGAAGGCACCGCGTTGGGCGACATCAACACGCGCGTACTATTGCTGTTTGGCGCAAAACGGGGCGACCTCGTGGTCGAGCACGGCGACTGGTTCCGCTTGGTGACGGCCGGGTTTCTACACGGCGGCTTGCTGCACTTGTTGATGAATTCGTGGGCCCTGTTCGACGTCGGGGCCTTTGTCGAGAGAACATTTGGCCTGTGGCGCTTTCTGGCTATTTATTTCGCCTCCACCGTGGGCGGATTCTTACTCAGCACTTATATGTCCTACCACACGCCTTCGGTAGGCTCGTCGGCGGGCATCTTCGGGTTGATCGGGTCTTTGATTGCACTCGGGTTGATTGACCGTTCGGCGATGGGCGAGGAAATCAAGCAGCAGGCGATCCGCTGGGCGATGTACGGCTTGTTGATGGGTCTGCTGCCATTCAACATTGACAACGCCGCCCACATCGGGGGGTTGGCCACTGGCCTGGTAGTGACTTATGTCGCCGGCTTCCCGTCGCTGTTCATGAACCTGAAGGAACGCGTGTGGCAGGTACTGGGGTCAGTTTGTTTGATCCTGACCGGCGTGTCGTTTCTACGCTGGTACTGGTGGTTCTCGGGGATGCAATCTCGGTAATGATGGAACTGGTTTCCGGCCCTACCGGTGTTACACTCGAAGCGGTACAAACGACGGTGCAACGGACTTACAATCGAGCGCAGGTAATTCGTCTGCTCGACCTCGATGAACGCCGCCTACGGACTTGGGAACGTCTGAAGTTGATGCCCACGCTCGAGACCTACTGCTATCAGGATTTGCTGGCGCTGCGGTCTTTACGGAAGCTGGCCGAACAGGGCATCCGGGCCGATCGATTGCAGCGGACCTTTCAGTCGATCCGCGAGCGAATGCAGGACGTCAAAAATCCGCTCTCCGAACTGAAGCTATTCCTCAATGGCAAGCGCTTGAACGTGCAGGGCGCGGGGTACCGGCTGGATCCGCGAACGGGGCAGTTTCTCTTCGACTTCGAAACGCGCTCCGTGACGTCGTTGCCCGCGGCGCATGTGGCGGCCGCCGAAGAGAGCGAGCGGCGTCGCTTGCAAGCGGAAGCCGAGCGGCTGTTTCATGTCGCCCTCGAAGCGGAGCAGGCGCACACGCCGGCGCGGGAAGTGATGGCGATGTATGAGTCGGCGTTGCGGGCAAACCCGAATTTAGCTCCGGCGCTGGTAAACATCGGTACGCTATACTTCAATGCGCGCTGCCATCGGGACGCCGAAAGCTACTACGCGCGGGCCGTGGAAGCCGACCCCAACTATCCGTTGGCGCACTTTAACCTCGCCAACCTCTTCGACGAACGCGGCGACCGTCCCGGGGCAATGAAGCATTACCTGCGGGCGCTGGAATTGAATGCCGGGTACGCTGACGCCCATTACAATATTGCTCTTCTGTATCAGGGTTCCGGCGACCGGCTGCGAGCCCTCCGGCATTGGAAAACCTATCTCAAACTCGATCCTGGTTCCTCCTGGGCCCAAGTGGCCAAACGCGAGCTTCGTAAGCTTCGTGATGCGACGATCATCACGGGCTCTCGCCGGGCGTAAGCGAAGAGAGGAACTAAAGGAAAAGGAGAATATGCCGCTATTCTTTAGAGGGGCAGGCATTGGAACCTACTGGCATCAGCACGACGCGCGCCGATCTGGATTTGCCATCGTCAATTACAAGCGCTCCAGCAAATTTCAGAAGAAGGGCCTGCGCATGGATCTGGACAAGCGCATCTTCCTCGACCACTTCGACGATGCGGCTTTTCAGCAAACGCTCGACACCACGGCCCACACGGTGGCCGCGGCGATCGGCCAAGCCCGCCGCGCTCCCGCGAAAACCGCCGCTT
>Ga0105048_10009378_pt1 | contig 15574 bp, 9 predicted proteins | sample MAT05_FD_78382 | JGI IMG/M metagenome (GOLD analysis project Ga0105048, IMG submission 78382) | Freshwater microbial communities from Lake Fryxell liftoff mats and glacier meltwater in Antarctica - MAT-05 | ecosystem: Environmental > Aquatic > Freshwater > Ice > Liftoff microbial mat | place... | reverse complement strand
TCGCGCAGGCCTCATCCAGACATTGCAGAAATGCCGCCTTCGCCTTCTCTGAACGAAAGAGGTCCAGCCGGAAGTTCCCCCGGTTCAACACGTGGTACACCCCGGCCTCTGACTCCAAGCGCAATGGTCTCGCCATGCCCGCCAGAAAACCAGCTCACCGCATCAGCGCAAGCGCAAACAACCAAGCCTGACCCCATCGGTCAGACCCCATCGGTCATCACCGAAACGATCTGCTACGTGAGCAGTCTGCCGATGGTGCCGGAGAATGCGATGAGGCTACTGCTGTTAATCCGCAGCTACTGGGGTATTGAGGCCGGGCACCACCAGCGGCTGGATGTTACGGCGAAGGAAGACGCCAGTCGCGTGCGCCACCGTAACAGCCTGCTCGTCCTCGGCCGTGTCCGTCGGATCGTGCTGGGGTTTTATTATGCCTGGCTCGCCGCTCGGAAAAACAAGCGCCAATCAACCCTGAAGGACTTCCACGACGCGATGGATCGCCACCAACATCGCGACGCCTGGCGCCTCATCCAAACCTAGCTCCGTGCAAAAATCCGCCGTGCCCTGGCAGCCCCCAGCCCACTATTGGCTTCACATCCTGTGCGGTGGCTAGTTGATTGTCTCCGACGATGAAGAACGACCCCGTCGAGCCGGCTGACCCGCTCAACCTCCTCCGCCAGCAACTGATCCTAGCCCAAGTGCGCATCATGGAGCTAGAAGATGTGCGCGATGAACTCGCCCCCCAATTAGCCGATACGGAAAACCTGCTCACGAGCGCCCAGATGTTGGCTGATAAAAAATCCGAGGAAGCCGCCCATCTCGCCAAAACGCTCTCCGAACTTCAGACGCAATACGACCATCTGCGCCACATGCAGCACGTCACCAACGAGGCGCTCACTGACACCCGCCGCCAGTTGAACCTCACCCACGGCCAATTAACCGCTGCCCAACAACGGATCACTCAACTTCAGCGGGAAATCATCGCCCTCACGGATCAAACCAATCAGCTCACCGACAATCTCAAGCGGACCCAGCGCGAATTGGATGAAGAAAATTCCATCGCGATGACCCGCTTGATTCGGAACAACGAACTCGAAGCCGAGCTCCGTGCCCTCAAAGCCTCGCGCAGTTGGCGTTGGACCAGTTGGCTCCGCTCACTCGAGGATTATTTCGTGGATAAGAAATCATGAAGGCCACGGTAGTCCCTCAGTTACGCGGTGAAATCGAAACCGCCCGCCCTTTGCGCGCGATGGAAGAAAAATGCTCGATCACCGGCTGGTGCCTGCTGGTAGATTTTCCGGAACCACCACTCGTGCGCCTTGCCGCCTCTGCCGGAATCCTGCCCTTGACCGCGCGCATCGAACGCACCGATGTGCCGCGCCTCCTGCCCGCGCAACCGGCAGCCGCGCGCTGCGGATTTCTGATCGAAGGCCGGCTACCCGCCGGGGTGCATCTCGCCCACTTTCAGGCCCAGCTCCCCGATGGCACGTGGCAGACTTTCAAAACTCTCAGTCTCGCCATTGCCCCCACGCGTCTCTTGGCCGGGATCGAATCACCCGCCGAATCCGGCACCGTCAGCCTGCGCGTGCAAGTGGAAGGCTGGGCGCTCCACGCCACGCAACGGATCAACGCACTCGCGTTGCGTTACGGACATCAGGAAATCCCCTGCACCCTCGGCACCCAACGCACGGATGTTCCCCTCCTCCATCCCCACGCGCTCCACGCCGCTGAATCCGGCTTCAAAAGCAAAATCATTCTCTCCGCCGGTCGCGGCCCCCTGCGCCTGAAAGCCAAACTGGCAGACGGCTCCGTCGCTCTCGTCCGCACTGACCTCACGATCACCGTGCGCTCGGATGAAAACCTCGGACCTGCCATTGATTTGGGCGGAACCAGAATTGCCCTGCCCGGCCATCTCTCCCGACCATCATCTCCTCCAACCGGCACATCGTCCCGCCCATTAAACATCCTCTTCATTCTCCACGGCAGTTTTGCCTCGAACAGCGCCTTGCATGTCGCCGCCCTGGCCAACGAACTCAGCACTCAAGCCCACGACTGCATGGTCGCCTGCCCACATGATTTAGAAACCTTGGCTTATCATGCATCCCCCCGGTTTCGCGGTGTCGCGTTTGCCGAAGCCGAACAAAACCTGACCTTCGCCAATGGCGGCGACGTCGATCTCATCCATGCGTGGACGACCCGGGAAAATGTTCGCCGACTGACCGAAAAACTCCGCGTCCGCCACAAGGCCAAGGTCATCGTGCATCTCGAAGACAACGAGCAGGAGATTCTCTCGCTCACCCTTGGCCGCGATCATTCGGCGTTGGAAAAATTGCCCGCCGATGAGCTTGATCGATTGGTTCCAGCCGATCTTTCCCATCCCCGCCACGCCCGAGCCTTTCTCGCCGCCGCCGACGGCATCACGGTTGTCCTGGAAAAACTCCGCGCGTTCGCTCCGACCGACCGCCCGTGTCTCACGTTAACTCCGGCAGCGGATGCCCGTTATTTTTTTCCCCGGCCCGTCCCGGATAAATTTCGCCACACGTGGGACAGCGCACCCGACACCACTCTGCTCTTCTATCATGGCAACACCCATGCCTCCAATGCGGCGGAAATGCGGGAGCTCTACACCGCCCTGCTCCTGCTAAATCAAGCCGGTCATCCGACAACCCTGCTCCGTACTGGCCTCGATTGCGTGGACTTTCTTGGCTCCATGGCCCGAGAAGTCGCGCCGTTTGTCGTCCCCCTCGGCCAGATCATGCACCACCGACATCTCCCGCCACTCATGGCGCTCGCTGATATTTTCGTGCAACCCGGCGCACCCGACGCTTTCAACGATTACCGTTTCCCGTCGAAGTTGCCGGAGTTTTTTTCCATCGGGCGACCCGTCGTATTGCCCCGGACCAATCTCGGCACGCAACTGCGCCACGGGGTGGATGCGTTCGTACTCGACCGCGCGGATGCCGCCGGTATCGCCCGCGCCATCGTCGAGTTGCGCGCTGATCGCGCGCTCTACGACCGGCTCAGTGCGGGCGCGGTCGCTTACGCGGCGGCCCATTTCAGTTGGCGGCGCAGTGCGGAGACGCTTGCCAAGTTTTATGCCACCCTGACAGGGTAAAGTTTCATGTCTTCGATTGTTTCTGCTCCCAAGCGCATCGTGGTCACGGGTGGACGTGGCCGACTCGCCTCGCTCATCGCTGATCATTTTCGCGCTCCGGCCCACCACGTCACGCTCTTCTCCCGCTCGGGCGGCGAAGGATTTCTTCCGCTGGCGGAATTAGCCGCGAACCTGCCGCCGGCCACCACGGTGCTCCATCTGGCCTGGAGCACGTTGCCCGCCTCCTCGGAATTTGGCGGCGGCCTCGAAGGAAAAATCGATCTCCCCCAACTGGAAAACCTGCTGAAGGAAATCACTGCATTGCCCGCGACCCAGCGCCCGCATTTCATTTTCTTTTCCTCGGGCGGCGCCGTTTATGGCAACGCCCCCGGGCGCGCCAACTGCGAGACTGATCCTTGCCAGCCCCTCGGTTGTTATGGTCTGGCCAAACGCGCCGCCGAGCAACTCATCGAAGCGTACGCCACCCAACAGGGTCTGGCCGGCACCATCCTGCGCATCTCCAATCCCTACGGTTATCCGGTGCCCAAAGATCGCGTCCAAGGAATCATCCCCCACGCGATCCGCTGTGCCGTCGAAGGCCAGCCTCTCAGTATTTGGGGCGATGGTTCGGCGCGAAAAGATTTTCTCTACTACACGGATTTTCTCTCGGCGGTTGAAACGGTGATCACGCAACGCCTGACCGGCACCTTCAATCTGAGCGCCCACGAATCCCACACCGTGCAGGAAGTGCTCACACTGGTGGAGAAAAATACCGGTCGGACCATCGCGCGGCGTTATCAACCAGGCCCCGTTTGGGATGTGCATGACAGCCGGCTGGACAACACCCGCTTGGTCACCGCCACCGGCTGGCAACCCCAAGTTGCCCTCGCCGAAGGCATCCGCCGCGCGACCGCCGGTTACGTCGGGCACTAAAGCGGAGACCGCGCATTTCGCCCAACGAGCATTCACTCGATCACCAGTGGGCCGACGCAGATCCAATCCCGAGTCGCATTTCCTTGCGGACCCGGCCCGAAGAACAATTCAACTTCCGCCGGTTTCGTGAGGGTAAACTCTAGCGTCAGCGGCACCCAACCTCGATCCTCCCTCGTTGCGTACGGCTCGAGCATACGAGTGAACAGCACGGTGGGTTCCTCAGTGGCGCTCAATTGGGTCAGAGTGATCTCGACCCCATCGGTGCGTTGATCGCTAGCCAGATTTTCGTCGTAGGTCTCAAGCGATAATAGCAATGACGACTTCAGGCGATGCCGGCCCGCCGGCAATTTGAAAACCAATTTGGTATCCGGATGCGCGCCAAATCGGACCACGGACGTGCTGCCATCGAGCACCGGTCCATAAGTGGAAAAGAATCTGACCGGCTCCGGCTGCATCGTGCTAAACAAGAACCTTTGATAATCTGGCAGACGGCGAGTCTCGATCCACTCGCCCGCAATATTATGCACCGGCAACACCACGTCTTTGCCCCAAACCACTCCAGCATAACGCGCGTTCAGGATTTTCAGAATATTTTCGCTCCGTCTCGCCAAGGGCAGGTAAACCGTCGCATCGTGCCATGAATACAGGGGCTGAGGGTCAATGCCCCGCTCCTCCGCCCACTTGATCAACTCCTCACGTCCTTGGGTTTTCTCCCCCAGCACCAAGGCACCGATCGGCTCGCCTTTCAACGCCGCCTGGGCGGCCTTGAGCAGCTCAGGATCATTCTCGGCCGATGTCTTGATCATCAGCGCCCGGCGCCGGGCGTAATACGGCGTCATCGAATTCCAGTCCTGCCCGGTGATTACCAGCACTTCATCCGGCCGGGTCAGACCGCGCAAGGAATGCGACAACCCGTCACCGCCATCGGAGATGCCTTTTTGCGCTTGGTAATAGCCCTCATAATATCGCGTGATCTGTCCACCGGTGAATACCAGCAGAGCCCCCACGACCATCCAGACTGGTCGCCCACTCTCCGCCAATCCGACGAGGACCAGCCCCAGGGCGATCAAGAGCAGCAGGCCGTTCGCGATGAAATAATATTCATGGAGCGCATACAGTACCGGGAAAATCACCAGCGCGGCTCCGAACCACAACAGCAGCCGAAACATGTCCGCCCCGCGGCGTCCGCCCGTCAAGATTGTCAGCGCCAGCCCGCCAAGGAGCAAGAGCGTCCACGACAATTGCCCGGTGATGATCCGCCATTTCTGCTGCCACAAATCAGGGGAAAGATGCATCGCCCACGTTCCCCAGGTAAAATCACGCACGTTACCTTCGCGAATAAATTGGGCGCAGGGATTGAGCGCCTTGACGGTATCGGCGAAGTGGAGCCACCACAGCGTCAGCGCGAAGGGCAAGGCCACTGCGGCCGCCATCCAGATCAAATCACCGCGCCACCGCCCGTCGCTCCGACTGCTCCCCAAGCGCCGCAGCGCCCACCAACCGCTCGGCAACAGATAAAGCATGAAAGTCGTCACCTTCACCAACCCCGCGCCACTGCCGGCCAGCATCGCCACCGCCAACCAACGCCAATTCCGGTTTTCAACCGCCTCCTCAAACGCCACCCAAAACCACAGGCTGAACATCAGCGCCATGGTTTCCATCAGGAAAGCCCGCGAATAAAAAATGTAGAACGGGCAGGTGACCACCACGGCCAGCACCAACCAACGTCGCCCCGACGCCACGCGCATTCGTCGCAGCAGTAAAAACACCGCCGGCAAACACAGGTAGAAACACCCTTGGCTGATCACGCGTCCCGCCTTGGTCAGCTCCAAACCACTCAGATTGCTCAAGCCCACCACCGTCCATTGGTAGAGGGGAAACTCCATCGGGATCGACCACGGCTTGCCGAGAACTGGGGTCGGATAGGCGAACGAAAAATCATGATCCTGCTGGATAAAATACGCCGAGATCGCGGTCTGGGCTTGGCGGTACTCAATCCCGGGCAGATTGCGACTTTCCCACCCGACTCGCGTCCCCCAAATATTAAACAGCAACCCCGCCGCAAACAGGGAGAAATAAATCCAGAACTCTGGATCGCGTGATTTCTCCTCTCGGCGTAAGAACGACATGGCCAGAGCGAAAGATCACCGGGTGCTCTTGCAACCAAGAACTGTCGCCGGTTGCACTCCGCCACGACCAGAGCCCAAAGATGCCCTATAAAAACGGAGGCGAGATTGACTTAGTTCCGCGCTTTACTGGCCACCTCGCAACCGTTTCATTGGCTTGCTCAATGACCAACCAGGTTGCGCTTCAATTCCATCTCGATCACCCCACCACTTGGCGGCCCGATTCGCCTGATCTGGAAATTGTCGGCTGGCTCTATCCCGGCGTGACGGTACTCTGCACGGATATTCGCGCGCGGGTGGATGGCCGGATTTATTTTGGCCTCTACGGCCTCGACCGGCCGGATACCGAAAAAATATTCAACACCGGTCTGACCTCCCGGCGCACCGGTTTTATCCAACGCGTGAAAGTCTGGCGGGGCGCCCGCACGCTGGCGCTCGATTTTCACGACGGCCTGGAATGGCGCGAGTTTTTCCAAACACCCCTCGACACTTCGCTGCTACCCACGACCGCCGCCCGCCCGACACCGATTCTGCGCACCGCCGTCGTCCAGCAAACCCTCGCCTATCTCTACCGCCACTTCCACCGCGCCTCGTTCACGCAGATCTGCCGCGAAGCCGATCACGTGCTGGCAAATATTCTCGCCCCTACGATGGACGTGACCGGCGGCACCGTGTTTCTCGGTCACATCGAAAATCCCGGTTTCTGGGTGAACATTTCCTACGAGAAATTCCGCACCACCGGCTGGACTTTTGCCATCGGCGGAGAAATCAACCAGCTCAGCGCCACCACCGGTGTCCTCACCGAAAACCGGCTCGTCTTCCCCAAAGATCGCCCCGACGTCGCCGCCCATCGCGCCGATCACCCCAACGCGCGCAAATCCGGTTACTACGGTCTCGTGGATATTTCGCCCGACACTCCGAGCCCCGCCAACCTGAAGATTTTCGCCACGCTCCCCGACGGCAGCCGCCAGCTCGCTTTCGCCCGCCGCGTTTATCTCGACCGCACCGACGAGCATTCCGGCCCGATCCCCATCTATCGTCCTTTTCTATTCTATAAAGTCTGCGCCGCCTTCCTGCGGGGCGCGTTGTTGGGCCGCTTTGCTTTCGACAACTGGCAGGAAACTCGTGCTGAAATCACCCGGCTGAAAACCCAACTCGCCTCGACACTGGGCCACGGCGAAGCTAAGAAAATTCCGCCCGCCATCATCCGACGCCGCGATCAAGATCCGTACACCCGCTGGTGCTGGCATAATCGTCTGACCCCGCGCCTCCGCGCCGCGCTGCAGCAGGATGCCGATGCACTCGTCCGCTCGGGCGGTCCGCTGATCAGCGTCGTGGTCCCCGCCTACAACACCCCGGAAAAATATCTCCGCGAGCTGCTCGATTGTCTCCGGCAACAACTCTACCCGCGCTGGGAACTCTGCATCGCCGACGACGCTTCACCCCAGCCCCACGTCCGCCGTATCCTCGAAGAAGCCGCCCGCACCGACGCACGCATCAAACCGTTTTTCCGTCCCACCAACGGCCACATCGCCGCCGCCACCAACTCCGCCCTCACGATCGCCACGGGCGAATTCGTCGCCCTCCTCGATCACGATGATCTGCTGCCGCACGACACCTTGCTGCACATCGCCGAGGCCATCGCCCGCCACCCGACGGTGGGCTACCTCTATACCGACGAAGATAAAATCGACGACACCGGCCGCCACTATGATCCGCAGTTCAAGGGCGGCTGGAGTCCCGAGATGGCGATCACGCACAACTACACGCACCATCTCACCGTCATCCGCCGCACCATTGTCGAACAAGCCGGCCGGCTTCGCCCCGACTTCAACGGCGCGCAAGACATCGATCTTTTTCTCCGCTGCTGGGAGTTGATCGAAGACAAAGACGTCATCCACGTTCCCTTCATCGGCTACCACTGGCGCGCCCACGCCGAGAGCACCGCCACGCGCGGCGATCAGAAAGGCTACCTCTTCGACGCCGCCCGTCGCGGCATCGCCGAAACGATCCAGCGCCGCCAACTTCGCGCCGAACCGATGTTGCCCGAGTTCGCCAAGCAATACGCGCTTTGCCTCCACCAATTGAAATGGGATGCCGCCATTCTCCGCGAAAATCCGGTCACCATCGTCATCCCCACCAAGAATCGCGCCGATCTGCTCCGCACCTGCCTCGACTCCCTCGCCCGCACCACGCCACGCGAGAGCGTGAAGATCATCGTAGTGGACGATAATTCCGACGACGCCGAAACCCTCGCGCTCCTGAAAAGCCTTTCGTCACGCTCCGATCTGCGCGGCGAAGTCGTGAACGCGCCCGCCTCACCCGATGGCTTCAATTATTCCCGCCTCGTCAATCTCGGCACGGCCCGCGCCGACACCCCGCTCGTGTTACATCTGAACAACGACGTCGAGGCGCTCACGCCCGGCTGGTTGGAAGACATGGCCGGCTGGCTCAGCATTGCCGGCGTCGGCATCGTCGGCGCGAAACTCCTCTACCCCGACGGCACGCTCAATCACGCCGGCATCAGTCTCAGCCGCCACGACGGACTGCCGCATGTGCTCTTTGAAAAAGAACCCGCCGAAGATCTCGGTTATCTTTTCCTCCCGCACGCCGCGCGCAATGTCGCGGCCGTCACCGGTGCCTGCTTGCTCACCCGCACCGCGCTCTACCGCCAGCTCCAGGGCTTCGATGAGGAGAAACTCGCCGTCGCGTACAACGACGTGGACTTTTGCCTGCGCGCCCAAGCCGCCGGCTTCCGCACCGTCTATACTCCCCAAGCGACCTTGCGCCACACTGGCAGCGCCTCCCGCGGCAACACCTACGCCGAGCGCGAACACGTGGAATATCTCGCACGCCACGGCGGCTACCGCGATCCGTACCACAGCGAAACGCTCAGTTTCCCTCCGGCCAATCTCCCACTCAATCCCTACCATCAGCGCTACGCGCAGACCGCCCGGCCCTTTCGCGCCCTCGTGCTCACGCACAACCTCAACTACGAAGGCGCGCCGATCTTCATCTACGAACTAGCCCGCTTTCTCGCCGAACAGCCCGGCGTCACGATCACGATAGCTTCGCCCACGGAAGGCCCACTGCGCTCGCGCTTCGAAGCGCTCGGCCTGCGCGTCGAGATCTGGAACGCATCTGCGATGATGGAAGCGAAGTCGCCCACCGATTTCGCTTCCGCCCTGACCAAATTCGCGGGCACGCGCTCATGGGACGACACCGATATTTTCATCTGCAACACGATGCTGACTTTCTGGGGCGTGCATTTGGCTGCGCACCTCGGCAAATCCTCCGCGCTCTACATTCACGAGAGCAAAGCCGTCAGCCGTTTCTTCCAAGCCTCGCTTCTGCCTGCCCTGCATCCGACCGTGGAGGATGCTTTCCGACTCGCCACGCGCGTCATCTTCACCGCCCGTTCCACCAGCGAGGTTTTCACCGAACTGAACGCGAACGACAATTTCCGTTTACTGAATAGCTGGGTGGACTTCACCCGCATCGAGCAATTCGCCGCCATGCACGATCGCGCCGCCCTGCGCCGCAAACACGGGCTCGATCCCGACGCCGTCATCATCGTCAACATCGGTTCCGTCTGCGAGCGCAAGGGCCAGCACATCTACATCCGTGGCATCGAACTGTTACGGAAAGAACTGCCCACGCTTTTTCCCGATCAGAAAATCCAGTGGACCATGGTCGGCGCCCGGCCCGGCCTCTACATGGAAACCCTCGCCGAGGACATCCAGCTCATGGGTCTCCAGGAAATTAAAATCTTCCACGAGACCGGCGATATTTATGATTTTTACCGGCTCGCAGACATTCTTGTCTGCACCAGCTTTGAAGAGTCATTCCCGCGCGTCCTGCTCGAAGCGATGGTCTTTGGCACGCGCATCGTCAGCACCGACGTCAATGGCATCGCCGAAATGCTGACGAACACCGACGAGGCCTACCTCGTGCCCGCCGGCGATCCCTTCAAGCTCGCGGCCGCGCTGAAGCTCGCGCTTGCCGATCATATTGCCGGCAACCAAAAAATGCTCTCGATGGCCTACGCCCGCGCCGCCCGCAACTACCACCAAACCCGCGCCTTCCCGCCGCATCTCCAGATGATGCGCGAAGCGTGGTTGGGTTGAACGAACATGCGACGATTTCTTCAGCAATGCATTCTTGGAGGGGGGTGCCCCCACCCCGCGAGGCATTACCGAAAATCATGGCAGGTGGTGCGCTTGTCGCACCATTCTGCTGGCCAGCAGAACGAGGCAAGCTCGCAACCTACACTATAGTCTGATGCCTGAAACCGCTTTCAGTTTCAGCAATCTCGAGTCGCCCGCCGCAGGCGCGACTCTGCCGCAAGGTAAGCATCTACTTACCGGTTGGGTCTGGCCTAAATCGGTTGGACACTTCGTCGATGTGCGCGCGCGGATCGGCTCGCGGATCTTTCCGGGTGTTCATGGCATTCCTCGCGCCGATCTGGCGGCTCATTTCCAAACCGGAAAGAAATTCGCGCTCGCCGCTTTTCAGGTCGTCGTGGAATGCCCGCCCGGCCCAGTTGCGGTCTTCCTCGAGGTGCTCGAGATCGAAGGCTGCTGGTCCCTATTTCAAACCGTCAATTTCCAGATCGCCCCGCAAAATCCGCCTGTAGATTTCGCGATGCCGACCGGCGCGTTGAACTGGCTCGATTTCACCCGTGGCTTGCAGCGCCTGTTGCGCGAAGTCGCCCGTCGGCCCGACGAAACTCCGGAAAAAATCGCGGCGGCCTTGCTCGCCGAGTTGCCGTATCCCCGTTATCTTCGCTATCCACCGGTGCCGTTGCTCGGATTCGTGGATCAACCGGCAATGATCACCTGTTGCCGTTTCGGTCGCATGCCGGCTTTCGGTTACCTTTTTCATCCCACGCTCCGGATGCGCCGTGTCCTCGGCACGGTCGATCTGCAATCGTGGCAACCGCTCACCTACGGCCAGCCTTCCCCGGGACCAGCCGCGCACTATAAAATGCCCAACGCCGTTGGCTGCGGTTTCGCCAGTCTGGTCGACGTGCCCGCCCAACTCCCCAATCCACTCAGTCTGCGGATTTATGCCGAGTTGGAGGATGACAGTCTGCATCTCTGCCACGTGGTGCGAACCCGCGCTCATCCGGTCGAAGAAGAAAAACGGCCCTACCCCGTCCAACAACTCGGCACCTTTGAAAAAATTCTCGCCGCGTGGCACGACAGTCTCGCGCAGCACGGCATGAACGTGGAGCAAAATTCCGAACTCGAACGCGCGCTGGCTGAGCTGCGCGACGAATATGAACGCCGCGCCCCGCTGCGCTCCATCCCCGTCGCCGCGCCCTTGCGCGAATCTCCGCTGCACACTTCCGCCACTCACGCTCGCCCACAACGCGTGATTCTCGCCACCCACGGACTCAGTCTCCAAGGCGCCCCGCGCTTCCTGTTAGACTACGGCCGCACTCTCGCCGCGACCGGGGTGCAACTGCACGTAATCAGCGCGGATGACGGTCCACTGCACGCCGAGTTCGCTGCGCTCGGCGCAAAAGTTACTCTGCTCGAAACCGGAGCGGTGTTCACCGCGAACTCCGCCACTGAAGCGAAATCTGCCATCGCAGGATTAAACGCGGCCGTTGACTGGGCGTCAGCCGACTTGGTCGTCGCGAATAGTTTCACCACCTTCTGGGCCGTGCATGCCGCGAAAGCCGCCGGGTGTCCGACGATTCTCTACGTTCACGAAAGCACTACTCCCGCTACTTTCTATGAGCAACGCGTGCCGCCAGCAGTTGTCTCTCTCGTCGAGGAAGCCTTCACTTTGGCCGATGCGGTTTCATTCACGACGGCGTCGACCCGCAGCTATCACCTCGGCTATGGCCGGCCGGAACGCCATCGCCTGACTCCGGGCTGGATCGATGTTCAAGTGCTGGATCGCTGGCTCGCGGCGCAAAATCGCGCAGCACTGCGCCAGAAATTCGAACTGCGTCCCGATGAACTGCTCGTCTGCAACATCGGCACAGTGTCGGATCGAAAGGGACAGCATACCTTCGTCCGCGCGGTGGATCTTTTTTGCCGGCGACATCCCGTTCTCGCGGCCCGCACCCGCTTCGTGCTGCTCGGCGGCCGGGATTCACCGTTCGATCAGATGCTGGACGATGTCCTGACCGAGCTCGGCCGGCCCAATCTCGTCGTCCACCCTGAGACGACCGATTACCTCCCATACTATGCGGCCGCAGATATTTTCGCCTGCTCCAGCTACGAAGAATCTTCGCCTCGCGTCGTGTTAGAAGCGATGGCGCTCGGCACGCCGATCATCGCCTCCGCCGTGCAAGGCATCCCGGAACTCGTGCGCGCGGATCAGGAGGCCTTGCTGCTGCCCGCCGGCGACACTGCCGCGTGGTGCGCTGGTCTCGCGCGTTTGTTGACATCGCCCGAACTTGCCCGCGCCCTCGCCGCCCGCGCGCGCACCCGGGTCGAAAGCTGCTTCTCCGCCCAAGCCGTATTGCCCCGACACCTGGCCCTCGCCGCCGAGGTGAGCCAAGTTCGAAGTAATTAAAAGACTGCCCTGCCTAGCGGCTGATCGGGTTGACCTGTAGGTTGCGAGCTTGCCTCGCAACGTAGTGTAGCGCGACAAGCACGCTACCTACCTCAGAACGATCCCGTCAGACTCATCGCACTCGCCGCCCGCGCCGCACTCGGTTTGAAGGTAACTTTTCCGCCCAAGCCGTGCGGCTCCGACATCTGGCCCCCTCGCCGCCGAGGTGAGCCACGTCCGAAGTTATTAAAGATCGTACAATAGACTGACCTGCATAGCGGCTGATCAGGGTTGACCTGTAGGTTGCGAGCTTGCCTCGCAACGTAGCGTAGCGCGACAAGCGCGCTACCTACCACGGAAGGATCCCGTAAGACTCTTATGCGAGGTTGAAAATCCAGCTTTACTAAATTTTCCGCTAGGGGCGTGAAGTTTTAGTGGCAATTATGCACACCCGCTTCTGTAGTTGAGGCCGATAACCCAGCCATCATGCCCCCGCAAATTCCTGCCGAGCAGCATAACATCGAAATCCAGCAAAACCAGGACTCGTGGAGGAAAAAGCCGGTTCTGCATAAAATCTATCAAGGTTTCTACCAGGAGATGGCCGCTTTTCTCCGTCCGGAAATAGCCGGGAGTACCGTGGAACTCGGTTCGGGCATGGGAAATATCAAGAGTGTAATCCCTCACTGCATCACGACGGATTTATTTCCCAATCCCTGGCTCGAACGCCAGGAAAACGCATACGCACTCAAATTCACCGACCGCGCCATTTCCAACCTCATCCTGTTCGATGTCTGGCATCACCTCGCCCATCCGCAGACCGCGCTAAATGAATTCGCCCGCGTCCTCTCACCCGGCGGCCGGCTGATTATTTTTGAACCGGGCATGGGCTGGCTCGGCCAGATCGTTTATGGGCTGTTTCATCACGAACCCTTGGGCTGGAAACATGATTTCAGTCTGGAGGCAGCCAAAGGTTTTTCTCCGGACAACGCGCCCTACTTCGCCGCCCAAGCCTCCGCCACCCGGATTTTCCTGCGCAACCAACCATCCTGCCGCCTGAGCGATTGGCGCGTGGTGGCAACCCGCCAGCTCACCTCCCTCGCCTACGTAGCTTCGGGCGGATTCAGCAAACCGCAGTTATATCCCATGAGCTGGTTGCCTGCAGTCCAGCACTTGGACAAGTTGCTCTCGCTGGCGCCCCGCCTCTTTGCCACCCGGCTCCTGATCGTTTTGGAACGCCAATAAGCTCATCTGCCATGAATCATTATTCCCTCGGTGAACTGGCTCAACGCCACCTGCGGATTATTCGGGAGCACTATGAAACCAGTCCGGCACCCGCTGGGTCCGCGCTTTCCTACCGGAAAATCCTCGCGCACTATTACAACCTGATCATTCCCGCCGGCGCGAGTGTGCTCGAAATCGGTTGCGGCAGCGGCGAGCTGCTGGCCCGGCTCAAAACTCAGGCCGTGCAGGGAATTGATCTCTCGGAAACGCAAATCAAACGAGCTAGGGAAAGCGTGCCGCATGGGACTTTTTCGGTGCAAGTGGGAGAAATTCTGGATCTCGGCGGACAACGTTTTGATTACATCATCATTTCCGACACGTTGAATCTGATAGCCGATGTCCAGCAACTTTTCCAGCAGTTGCAAACGTGCGCGCATGCCAACACCCGCTTGGTCCTGAATTTCCACAGTGCGTTGTGGCGTCCCATTCTTTCACTCGCCTCGATTTTTCGCTTCCGTCCGACCCCACCCCACAGCAGTTGGCTGGCGTCTGCCGATGTGCATGGACTCCTGTTCCTCACCGGCTGGGAAACGATCAAGACGACACCCCACATCCTCTGCCCACTCCATCTCGGTGGGATTGGCGAATTAGTGAACCGGTGGCTGGCTCCATTATTCCCGGTCTTGTGTCTTTCAGTCTTCTCGATTTCACGCCTCCGACCCCAAGCTCAGGCGAAACCAGCGACCGTGTCGGTCATTATTCCGGCGCGCAACGAAGCCGGAAACATTGAAAACGCCGTCCGCCGCACGCCCGACATGGGCGCGGGCACCGAACTGATTTTTATCGAAGGCCACTCCACCGACAACACCTGGGCGGAGATTCAGCGCATCGAGGCTCAGTACGGCGCGCAGCGGAAAATTAAAATCCTCCGGCAAACCGGCAAAGGTAAAGGTAACGCGGTGCGCGAGGGTTTCGCCGTCGCGACCGGCGAAATCCTGATGATTCTCGATGCCGATCTCACAATGCCCCCCGAAGAATTGACGAAGTTTTATGAGGCCATTGCCCAAGGCCACTGCGACTTCGCGAACGGGTGCCGACTGGTATATCCGATGGAAGGAAAGGCCATGCAATTCCTCAATCTCTGCGCGAACAAAACCTTCGGTCTCCTGTTCTCGTGGCTCTTGCGTCAACCCGTCAAGGACACCTTGTGCGGCACGAAAGTTCTTACCGCGGCCAACTACCAGAAGATCGCCGCCAACCGACACTACTTTGGCGACTTCGATCCCTTTGGTGATTTCGATCTGCTCTTCGGCGCCGACAAACTGAATCTGAAAATCGTCGATATCCCGATTCGTTACCGTGATCGCACCTATGGCGAAACCAACATCCAGCGCTGGAAACATGGCTGGCTCCTCCTGCGCATGGTGGTGTTCGCGGCGCGCAAATTGAAGTTCGTTTAGTCTGATACGCGGAATAGACCACGAGGATCGTTCCGTGAAGGTAGCGCGCTTATCACGCTGCGTTGCGAGGCAAGCTCGCAACCTACGAATCAATCCCAGTCATCATTACTGTCCGCACTCGCGAGCTGCGGCGATCCAGTAGAATGGATGCACTATTTCACCTCGATCTTCACCCAATACGCCCAGTCGCACGTCGTGGCTTTATTGGGGCGCGTGGAAAATTGCAGCGT
>Ga0105048_10009376_pt1 | contig 15576 bp, 10 predicted proteins | sample MAT05_FD_78382 | JGI IMG/M metagenome (GOLD analysis project Ga0105048, IMG submission 78382) | Freshwater microbial communities from Lake Fryxell liftoff mats and glacier meltwater in Antarctica - MAT-05 | ecosystem: Environmental > Aquatic > Freshwater > Ice > Liftoff microbial mat | place... | reverse complement strand
GCTCTCGATACTCGGCCCCAGACTGGATCCACTGAGTAAGCGAAGCGATCTGCTTTTCCGAAAGCCCTTCCCCTTCGGGTGGCATACGCTCGCTCGGGTCTTTGGACTGGATGCGTCGCAGGATCTCACTGGCCGAGATATCGCCGGGTACAATCGGCTTTTCACCGCTATCCGCTGCGCTCGTCGCCTTGGAAAATTCATGGAGTGCGACCCCAGATTCTTGTTTATCGGGTCCATGGCACGAGAAGCAATGCTTGGCCAGGAGAGGGCGTATCTGCCGGCTGAAATCCACTTCGTTGACGGCCTTAGGTTCCACGAACGACCAAACATGGCTGGACGTGAATACCCAAATAAACAAATAGATGCACCGAAAGCGGAACGGGTATCTAGAATCGAGTTTGATCACGGTAGGGCACATGCAAGAGCAATCGTGAAGGCGGGGAACAGGGCACTCCTTCCGGAAGGCCCGTGCTTTTGGAACCACCTCAGTATAGCTTACTCCCCACAACCTTTTAACCCTTAGGCGAGCCGCAGCATCAAAAGTACCTTAGGATGGGACCATTGTCCTGTCCGTTGATTCGTTCGGGACAATGGTACCAAACTACAACTGGTATCTCACAGCCTGCCGCTCGCCTTAAAACAGTAGCAAGCAGCTACTACGTAAGGTGTCTAGTCGGTGGTGGATCTTTTGTAGGCATCTGCAACGCTTTCGTCTTGACCGACCAGCCACTTGCGTCCCTGCGTTTCGATCTCTACGTAGTTTGCCCCGATCTCTTTCACGATTCCCACGATACCACCGAGCTTGAACTCGTCTCCCTTACGGAGTTTGTACGTTTTGCTGTCCGCTTTGGAGGATATCCAAGCCTCTGGACCACTCTTGCCCGTAACCAATCCCGTCAGCTTGGCTTGCGATGCAACGTCAAACTGGACAGGGGTGGGAGCTGGTGGGGGTGGTTCTTTCACTTTGATAGTGAGCGATTGAACGGTGCTCTGCTTGGGGATCCCGTTATCCGTGGCCTTCACACTCACCAAATACTCACCGATTTCTTTGGGCGTCCAAGAAAGTTTTCCGGACGACTGGTCGATGGAGAGACCCGTCGGCGGATCGCCTTCGATTTCCATGGTAACCAATTGATGGAGATCGGGGTCTTTTGCTTCGACCACGTGATTAAGACTCATTCCCTGGGTGGCGTCGACTGCTTTTTCGGGGGCCAGCTCGGGCGGATTGTTCTTCCTGGCGAACAAATTGCGATTCAAGATCTGCTCCTGGTAGGCCTCCAGCGATTTGGTGACGCGTGGCGACTTCCCTCGGGGCGATTCTTGCTTTTCTTTAGCGATCGTCAAAGCAAGGGCTTCGCAATCGAGGGAGATCTGCAACTGATCTGGCTCTTTCGCGTTCGGGAGGGGCGCCATACTCAAACGCGTGATCCGATGCAAATAGTCCTTCGCGTAGAAACCGTAAAGCAATTGCGTAAGATTTTCGATCGTGCCTACCCCGGTCAACTGGAATTTGAAAGCATGATACGCGGCATCCCGTGGATCTTTGGAATCGCCGGTGAACTGTGGCTTGGGATCCACCAGCTTGGCTTCATCCGCTAAAGAGATGAGCCATTCCAAATAATCGGCTTGAGCCTTTTCCTCGGATTTGGGGAGCGAACTCGAGACGACCTTGAGGAGCTTCTGATTCGCGACTGCCCCTGCGGTCATTTGCAGCTCCTGGTTTTCCTTCTTCTTTTGAAGTGCCTCGATTGTACCTTCCTTGGCAGTAAACCCGCTTTGTACGGACATGACGGCGGTTCGACCGATAAACAAGGTCGCTACCAATCCAACGCCTGCTGCAAGTAGCTTTTCTCGTGAGGACATTGCCATGATTATTTTCCTTCTCCGATGTCCGACTCGGGTGTTTGGATTGGTTCTGATGCCATACCCTTGGGGCTTTCGACCGCCTGCACCTCTGCATTTTTCTTGATTTCGGCAACAGGTTTGGAGACTGCACCCAGTTTCCTTGGGTCTTGCACTTTCCCAACTGGCAACCTGATAAACATGTCTGCTGCCCACGGAAAATCGCCGGTCTTGTCTGGATTCTTGTTGACTCCTGTACCTTTGACCAGGTGCGTCTCGTCCCGGAAAGCCTCTTGAATATCGGGCACGTCATCTTGCCGTTTGGCGACGAATCGAGTCGTGATAGAGGAGCTATTGGTTCGTGGATCGGTAGAAAAAGTGGTTAGATTCAGGACCGCTTTTTCGGCGCTGACCGGTCGCGAGGACAAATACTCTAACTCGTCCAGCCACTGGCGATTCCCCTGGAGAAACGACTCGACTTTATTCCAATCGGCCAGCTTTTTTTCAGACAACTTGATCGTTTCATCGTTCTTCTTGATGGCAGCATTGAGTTCTGCGATCTGAGAATTGTACGAGGCATGGTTTAGCCAATACCAAATGCCTGTTGCAATCAATAGAGCTGCCGCGACTCCACCAGCGATCCCGTATTTGAAAAGGGGGGGCTGCTTTTCAACGCGTTTGCGCGGGTTGGAAAAATCGATGAGTCTATCCGACAATTGCGGGGCCAGCAGCGCGCCGACCGTCGCCGCATACTTGCCAATGTCTTGTCCCGCTTCGTTGCGAATGCTCTGAGAAGCATCGAACAATTCCAGAGGATCGAGGACGGTAACCGGAACACTCAAGCGTTCCGAAAGCGATTGGCAAAGCGACCCATACTGACTCGCAGCTCCCCAAACCCGGATCTGCTCCACGTTGAGGTTCGATCGCTGCGATGCGGCGGCGATCATCGTTCGCTTGATCTCACTGGTAAGGACTTGCTGATTGGCGGCGGCATCGTTCGTTTGGGAGTAACGCACATTTCGCATGAATACGATACGTCCCGCTTCTACCACCGCCATGTCGGCTTCGTCGCGGAACAAATCGAGGAAAAGAACAGTATTGTTCGCTAATGCGGGCTGCTTCGATACCGCCATCGTGGCCGAAGCCATGGGACGAAGCACGAGTTGGCTGAGCGTCAACCCCTGAGTCTCCAGGACTCTGATCACTCGATCGATCACGTTAGGGTTGATCGATGCAGCCAAACATTCGGTCATGTTCTCATGCTGCGATGGCATCGTCACAAAATCGATGGGCCACGAATCGCCCGTGTTGGCAAACTGGCGTTGAGCCGCAAAACGAACCATATCTGGCAATTCATTGCGGTCGACGGATGGCAAGCTGAGCGATCGCAGCTCGATGCTGCCGCGCCCAACACAAACGATCGCATTGCCAGAACGGACTCCGGACTTCTTGAGCAGAGATTGCATCGCCTCCATCGTTTTTGGGCTGCTCAGCAACTCTTCTTTCTCTCCCAATTCCAATGGACAACTAAGAACATGCTCCAACGACACTCCGGTGAGACCGCTGGTTCCGACCGCGATTCGAATTTCATCTGCTGCGCAATCGATGGTGATGAGACGTGACATGAAACCCTTTTATTGCTGACCGCGTTGTCCTAAAGTGGATTGACTAAAACCTCTACCCAAATGGTCCATCTTGCGATACAAGACCACTATTGGTATTTGCCCCGAAGCGTCGATGACCGCTTCGGTGCGAGCAAAGCCGGCTGATTGTTCAAAATAACCGACACTTTGCACTCGCATCGCATCCCCACCTCCTGTGAGCAGAGGGGAGATCGTTTTCATTTGTTGCAAGGTGATTATGCCCTCGACGAGAGGCCATGTTTCAAACTTGCGATTTTCGTTATCTACCGCTTGGGATCGCGACTCGATCAATTTGTCCAAAATCTCCGTGGTCATGCCAGGTAGTCCGGACAGTATTTCGCGGGGCGCCTCATTTATGTTAATTCGTCCTGGCAAAACTGTTGCCTCAACTGCGGTAAGTTTGTCCATGATGATGGGCAAATAAAGGGCCATCGCGATAGGCGAAGAGTTCAAAGGGGAAGTAAATGTAACCTGCTCGCCGTTCACGTCCGCGGAGAATTCCGCATCGATCAAGTCCAAAACCTGTCGAATGGGACTGCCAGCCCCCTGGGAAGTGTCTATTTTCAGCGCATCGAACTGATCGGCTTTCCATGGGACCTTTTTGCCGCTACCGCCCGTGCCACCGCCGCCCATGCCCATTCCCATGCCGCCACCACCTGGCCCGCCCATGCCGCCACCACCCCCTGGACCTCGGCCTCCCCCAGGACCTCCGCCAGGACCGCCCCCAGGACCTCCGTTGCCACGTCCGCCACCTGGGCCACCAGCCCCGGCACCCTGGCCACCGCCTCCTGGTCCGCCTCCTGGTCCGGCTTGGCCTCGACCAGCCCCCTGTTGCGGCTGCAAAAACGAAACCATAGCTATGGGCTGCATCTGCAATATGGAAAGATTGATGCTCGACCGACCGCGTCCTCCCCCCGGTTGCTGTCCACCACCCCCTTGACCACCCCCGGGTCCGTTTCCACCTCGAGCCCCTCCACCACCGCCTGGGCCACCGCCGCCACCACCACCCGGGTTAGCGCCCGGGCCGCCGCGTCCTTGACCACCGCCAGGACCACCGGCACCAGGGCCGCCGGCACCAGGACCACCACGCTCTCGGCCACCGCCCGCTCCTCCACCAAAGCCTCCCATGCCACCGCCTCCCATGCCACCGCCTGCGCCGGCGCCATTGGCACGAAAGGCAACTATAAACGTTGCAAGGTCCTCATCTACCACGGTCGCTAACTCGGATTGCAAGGCTACGCCGTCTGAGTTGTTGATATTCACCCGAGGACTACCATCCGCAGCCACGTTCTTCTCTTTCGAATACAGTGTCAAATAAGCCGCCCAACCCAACTCCGGTAACTCCGACTGCGTGTCCCCCGAAGCGCTCGATGACGTCGATGTCGGTGCCCCTGTAAAGCTCGTTGGGATTCCTGCCGATGCTGCAACCGCCGCTTCGGAAGCTTCCAACACACCGTTGCGATTTTGGTCTAACCCAAACAACAAACTCGGCGTGACCCCGCGTACCAAAAGCAGTTGTTCAACCGATTGCAATGGGCCATTGGGGGGCGCATAAGGGATCTGTAATTGGGTGTAGTATTCTCGCTCTGCACCAAACTCCCGCGACTCATCGTCGGCATCAATGAAATCGAGAATCGCGTCAGCAACGTCCTCGGTCATGCTCGGCAAAGCCATCAGCAGTGCTCGGCCAATACCACCGGACAAACTCTCCGCTACGCCACCCAATTGTGACGTGGCCGATGCCCCCGATGCACCGCCAGTGGCCGAAGCACCCGCACCGCTAGCCCCCGAAGCCCCAGCGCTCAAGCTGGCTAGGCCTGCTAATCCCACTTGCTGAGCGATCTGGCCCATCGACATTTTGCTATCAATGATCGGCAACACGTTCAGATTGAGTTTCCCCGATTCATTTTGCAAGCCAAACCGAACACCGGAGTACTGGCCATCCTCGTTGAGATCGGACGCGACCAGAGAGTAGTTGCAAATATTGTTCAGTCCGCGACCAGCTAGAATCGGGATCGCCTGAAACGTCGTGGGATTACTGTACGTACCACCCTCTTCGGATCTTGTTTGTCGGGTACTCGCCAGAAATAGCCTAGCGGCATCGATTCCGGAGTCGGCCGCATACCGAGCTTGGATGGTCTCGCCTGCCAATCGCGATTCCTCATGTCCAATAATCATCGTCTGCGAAAAGGATAATGCGCCTAGAGTTACCGCGGCCAAGACCAGCAACACCGCCAGCAACAGGAATGCGTGGCGACGCTTCTCATACTTCGCAACGTTGCGATTGGACCGTTTTTGCCTCCCTAAGGACGGTACATCATGACCCAACGGGAAGATTCGTTTCTTTTTTTTCATGATCGCTTTCATCCTGTTACAGCCCTACCGAGTTCATTCCTGAACTTGCGGATCCAGTCGTGGTGAATCCTTGAGGCGCAACCAATAGTTGAGCTCCGGGAATAATCGTGTTAGTCGAATAGACCTCAAGCCCATATTCCTGCATCATTGCCGATGTCATGGACTCAATAGACATCCCTTGTGCCAACGGATTGGCTTTAGCAACGCTGTCTCGCTGCATGGCAATCGTTATCTTCACGACATGGGGCAAGCCCTGTTGGCTCCCGTCCCATTGTGTTTGCCAAGTGGCGCCATCGAAATAGGAGAACTCCAATGCGATTACCTCAGGTGCCACCAGCTCGCCAGTGCGCAACAGTTGATCGCTTTGCCCAGCTTCGTAGGCATACTGCGTCACTGCGCGGTCGACCGATCTGCGAACGAGGCCACCATTGGGTTCGCTGACAGTCGCATTGCCGACCAGAAGTTGCTCTTGAGTCAGTTGAGTCAGCGGATCCATGACACCGTCGATTCTGGGCGACTGGACGTAATAGCCGACTGTTTTTATGTCGCTGGGCATATCACCCATCGATCCCAGAGCGACATCTCCAATGCGAGGAAAGTACTCGTCTGGTCGCGGCAATCGGCTCACATCGATTTCGATGGAAGTGCTGGAACCATAGATTCCCGGCGGCAATGGAGCTACCGTTTCGGTCGTGGAACTCGCTGCACTGCCACCGCTCGTTGACGACGCACCTCCGCCCGAGCCTGCGCTGGGTTGTCCGCCTCCTGTACTCCCGCTCGCGGCTCCACCGGCGCCTGCCGTAACTCCTCCACCCTGTCCTCCGGCTGCGGCGGCTCCGCCCCCACCGGTGTCGCTGGCGAGCATCTGCTCCAAGCCGCTGGTATCGAAAGGCTGAAATCGAACCGTGGTCCGAATGTCTTCGGCGATCATGTTCAAAACCGCGCGAGCCAGCTGGGCCTGAGCCACGCTATCGCGACCGCGCGTTTGATTGACCAAATAATTTTGAATTACGATTCCGAGCATTCCAGCCACAACGGCCGAAAGGGCCAACGCCAGCATAAGCTCCAGCAACGAATAGCCATATCGTATCGATTGAGTTGGCTTGCGCAATGTCACTGGATACCTCCGGTTGCCGTACTGGCGCCGCTCGAAGTCGCGCCACTTCCGGTCGCGGATGTACTTTGCGGAGGAGCGTCCAATCCTAGATTGGGGTCGATCATCCAACGCACAATGAAAAACAATTCTGGATTCGCGGTCGTTGAATCAGGCTGGTCAGTCACACTCAATCGAACCCCAATCATATCCTTTCGTTCCGCCGCCACCGTCTGGATTTGATAGTACCAACTCACTCTTCGACCCGAATCGGTGATCTCCGACCAAGTCATCGATTGCAATGGGATCGCTCCCGCCAACACCTCGGACATCTTTGACTCACATAGCATCTGCGCGGTAGCCAAACGCTGAGCCATCAGCCCATTGTCGGTAGCTTGGCCAGTAAGCTGAGCCAACAAAGCGGCGGACACGGCCAAGATCGCCAGCGCCAAAACCACCTCCAACAACGACATACCACTCGCTTTGGGACGTACGCGATTAGATGAGGTTAAAGCAGGATTCATAGCTGAGTGTTTCCGATCCAGTTCAATCAAGGGGACGGTGCCACCGCGCCGGCATCCACAGACGTCAAACGAAAGACCTTCAGCTGGCCGGTCACTCCGCGAATTTGAATGGCCATCCTTCGGCCCCTTTCATCCACCAAGATTACTTGTCCCGTCGTGCACGAACCGTCGGGATAAAGAAGCAAAGGGGACGAAATCCCACTGGCCGCTTGAGCACCACCTGCGGCAGGAATAGCACCACCCGATTGCTCGATGGCTAGTGCATTGCGGGAGTCAACAAGCGTTTCGACCGCCGAAAAAGTAACACCTCCCTCCAACTGCTTGACGTCGTCCTCGACCATCGGTTCTGAAGCCAGTCCTCCGGCAGTTGGGTCTGTTTCTACGATCTGGCCACCCGAGTTTCTGATCGTCGCGCCTGCAGCCGCATCTTGCTCTTCGTTTCCTCCCAACCAAGGAGTAATGGAATAATCCGAACTCCCCAACGTGACCTGAAATACTTGCGCCTGCCCAGTCCGCATGGCCGCAACGCGTCCACCCATAATCTCGTTTTGAATCTTGTCTGTCGCTTGCGAAAGTTTGCGACTGGAGATCATCGAGTCAAAGGTCGGCATGGCCAACCCAACGATGGCAACCATGATTGTTAACACCAGCATCAACTCGAGCAATGTGACTGCTCGGCGGCTTGAAGTTGCGTAGGGAATCATGGGATTACTTTAGTTGGAAAGGATTTGCAGTTTTCTCTGATTGGCGAGATCGGCGCTTCGCGGGTTAAACAGTTTCAGCTAACTTTTGATGTCGTCGGCTGTGCCGGATTGACCATCTGGACCCATGCTTAAAATTTCAAAGGTCGAGCCGCTAGGCTTGTACTCGTAGGGCTTACCCCAAGGGTCTGCTGGAATAGGCTTGTCGATGCACTGCACCCAAAGGGTCGGGTCGGAGATGTCGCTGGGAGTCTGGTAGAGCGCGTCCAACGCCGAGGGAAATCCACCCGCCTCCAATTGGTATCGCTTGAGGGCGCCCGAAAGCAAACCGATCATGGCCTTGGCCTCTCTTTTCTTTGCATTCTCGGCCGTGCCTTGGAAGGCCACGATGCCGAAGCCCGCTAGCACCACCATGATGATTAGTACGAGGAGCACTTCCATCAACGTCACAGCGCGTCTGGCCAAACCACGTCCCAAAGCACGTCGTCCAACAACGTGCCGAGCTCCAAAAGCGCGTGTCGTACTTCCAAGGAACAGATCTCTACGCTTCATATCCACTTCTCCTAATCTTGATTGTTACATGTTGCTGGAACTATTGATGATCGGCAACATGAGGGCTAACACAACAAACATAACCATACCGGCCAAAAGCAACAGCATCAGCGGCTCCAACAAACGGACCACCGTTTCCAGTCGTCGGAAAGTAGTCTTCTCCAACGTGTCAGATATGCTTACTAACACGGAATCGAGACTATTGGACTCCTCCGCCACCGAAATCATTTCTACCACGGTCTGCGGGAAGTGACCACTTTTTTCCAATTGCCTGGCTAAACGTTCACCGGCAGTGATTTCTTGGGTGGCTTTTACGATCGAATCCGACAAAATAATGTTCCCTGCCGCGTGACGACTAATATCAAGCGATTTCAAGAGGGGCACACCATTCTTCAGCAGCGTCCCCAACACACGGCAAAAACGGGAAACGGCCAAATTCAAAAATACGCCACCCAACAGCGGCGTCTTAATTTTGGCGTAGTCCGCATTCCGCATCCCGTTGGGAGTTTGCAGATACCGGCTCAGACCCAAGGCCGTGACGGCCAAACCACCGAGTACCGCCCACCACCAATTCTGAACGAAAGTGCTCAAGGCCAACAAAATCTCGGTCGCTTGTGGCAAACCTCCCTTGGCTCGCATCGTTTTGAAAACCGGCTCGAACTTCGGAACAAAGAAGATAAGCAATACGGTCACGACCAAAATGCCGACGACCATCACGAACACAGGGTACGCAATGGCACCGATTGTTTTGCCCTTCATCTCTTCTTGCTGTTCGACGAAACTTCCAATCCGTTCCAGCGAGTCCTCCAGAAAACCACCTTCACTGCCAGCCCGGACCATATTGACAGCCACATCGTTGAAAATACGAGGGTAATGCCCCATCGCTTCTCCCAAGGCTTGGCCCTCTTCGACCCGACTCTTGATCTCGCTCACGACGTTTCGGAGCGTTCGGTTGGCCCCTGACTGGTTGGCCAGCAAAGTCAGCGCTCGCAACATCGGAACACCGGAGCGGAGCAACGACGCCAGCTGCGAATAAAAACTTCCCAACTGGGCGGCAGGCACTCGCCGCGTCATTTTGACCTGCGACGTCTTGTTGACGGTGATGGACACCGGAAACAACGACTTGGACCCCAATTGCGTCGCAGCATCGCGCGAGTTGGCCGCGGCAATGGTACCGGCAATCGATTTGCCGTTCATATCTCGTGCTACGTATGCAAAGTCAGGCATGGTTTCAAGTGTGAATGGAAATGGCCGAGGTCGTTTGGATGGACGGCCCGCGGAATGTGCGGGCTATCATCATGCCGCTATCCAAGCGAGTCCCCCTTGGTGGCTCGAAGGACTTCGTCAATGCTGGTCGTTCCCTCGATTGTCTTTCGAAAAGCATCGTCTCGCAATGTCAGCATACCGTTTCGAAGGGCCGCCTTCTTGATTTCATAGCTGCTCGATCGGTCGTGAGCCAATTGCCTAACCTCTTCGGTGGTGGCCAAGAGTTCATAAATCCCAAACCGGCCTGTATACCCCAGGTTGCGGCAGGCACGGCAGCCTGTCGGTCGATAGAGTGGTTTGCCATCGAGTTTCTCCCAGGGGAAATCTCGAGGCACATCCTCATGGGTCGGATGGTAAGCTTGCTTGCATTCAACGCAGAGTCTCCTCACCAATCGCTGGGCCATGATCCCCTCGACCGTGCTCGCCACCAGAAAGGGCTCGATTCCCATATCCACGATTCGCGTGAAAGCTCCCGCCGCATCGTTGGTGTGCAACGTACTAAAGACCGTGTGACCCGTCAAAGACGCTTGAATGGCGTTCTCCGCCGTTTCCGCATCTCGGATTTCACCGATCAGCACAATATCGGGGTCATGTCGCAAAATACTCCGGAGCGAAGCCGCAAAAGTCAAGCCGATCTTCGGGTGCACCTGAATCTGATTGATACCTTCCAGCTGATACTCGACTGGATCCTCGGTGGTGATGATTTTGTTTTCAGGCGACTTGATCTCCAGCAGCGAGCTGTACAGCGTCGTTGTTTTTCCAGAACCTGTCGGGCCTGTGACCAAGATAATTCCGTGTGGTAAACGAATCAACTCGCTAAACAACTTGTAGGTCGCTTCGCCCATTCCGAGATTGCGCAAATCGAACTTCATGGAGCCTTTATCGAGGATACGCATGACCAAGCTTTCGCCGTGGATCATAGGAATAACCGACAAACGAATATCGATCTCGCGACCGTGCACTCTCAATTTAATGCGCCCATCCTGAGGTAATCGTTTCTCAGCGATGTTCAAGTGAGCCATGATCTTCAATCGAGAGATGATCGCAGCCTGGAAGCGATTGATCTCTGGCGGGATGGCTTGGGTATGCAGAATACCATCGATGCGATAGCGAACGCAAAGACCGGCCGCTTGCGATTCGATGTGAACATCGCTCGCCCGCGTATCGATCGCTTCGACTAGCAGCTCGTTCACCAGCCGAACGACCGAGGCCTCTTGGGCCTGTTCGCTAAGCTCACTACCATCCGCCTCGATTTTTTCCAGCAATTCTATTTCGGCATCTTCGTCCGACTTGGCTGCCATCAACCCCTCGACGGTCTCGCTACCAACCCCGAGATGTTTCTTAACCAGCTTGGCAATTTCGTCTTTCTCGGCTACCAATGGCACTACGGCAAGGCCTGTGGCCGAGGCCGCTTCGTCGAGCGGGTACAAGTCCAGTGGATTGCTGGTCGCGACAAACAACTGCCCTCCGACCCGTTTGACCGGAAAGAGCGCATGGCGATAAATGAGCTTTAGCGGGAACGACTGCAGCAGCGTTAAGTCGACTTCCGCCTCTCGCAGATCAATAAAGTCGAGTCCGAATTCGTCCGCAACGATGCGAAGGGCATCTTCCTCTTTGGCGAAGCCCTGTTTGATCACGCTTTCGAGAATACCGCCACCGTTGGCCGTAGCGCGCGATTGTTGGAGTTGATCTCGGTTAATCAAACCGCGTCGGAGTAAGAGTTCGCCGGCTTCAGTAATCATAGGAAGGATGTTTGGGATGGGGTTATGGGCGTTGGTGGGTTACATCTCTAGTGTACTCGCCATGGTCTAGTGTACTCGCCATGGTTCTGTAAGCACAAAGCGATCGAGTCGTTTCGATTCGAGCCGCTATCGGCTCTACTCGCTAACAATTCGAGCCGCAATCCATTCGAGCAGCAATCAATTTCCTCGGTTGTTTCGATTTCCACGCTGGCCACCCTGTGTGCCGCCACCTTGCGTGCGGCCACCTTGCGTGGCACCGCCGCCGAAAGGAAAGCCACCGCCCTGGGTTCCTCGGCCCGCTCCTCCAAAGCCAGGGAAGCCACCTCCACCCGGAAACCCGCCGCCAGGGAACCCACCACCTGGAAAGCCACCGCCGGTGGCCCCGCCGCGGTTCCTAAACTGCTGGAAGAAATCGGCTGGGCTGCCGGCTCCGCCTCCGGTATTGTTATTACTGCTGCTATTCGTTGGTGCGGACGTGGAACTGGTCGACGCGTTGGCACCAAAAACCGATTTCAGCGCGTTCTGCATGAGGGTCGAATTCACTTCCCCTCCGATCGGAACCACCATCACACTCTGCTCGTCATCCGCAGCTGCTTCATCCATTTGCTCGACCAAGTCGGACACATCCTTAAACATTGATGGAGTCGCAACCACGATCAGTGCATTATTTTTCTTGTCCGAACTGATCGTCATGGTCTGTTCCTTCAATTCGCTTTGCGCATTTCCACCTCCGCCACCCCCGCGACGACCGCCGCCGCCGAGGGCTGCAATGAAATCTTGTGGCGTAGGCTGCCGCTGAGCCGCAGCACCCGCGGGTTGCGCAATGCGATCTGCAAAAACTTGTTTTACAATCGCTTCAATTTCAGCCACTGGAGAGTTCTTGACGAAAATGGTCTGCGGAACGCCGCGGGTCATATTCGGAACGAGACTGTCTGGGACATCGATAATCTTTACCAAGTCCTCGACCATTTGCATGTCTGAACCGTTGGCCTGGACCCACAGGGCATTGTGCCGCGGGTCAGGCGTGAAAAACACGTCCCCTGAGGTCGCTGTTCCCGAGACTGCGGAGCTACTCCCCCCGCTGCTGCTCCCGCCACCGCCGAAAAGACTACCGAAGATACCACCCCCACCAAGAACGCTCGACGCCACGTCTCCAATGAGACCACCACCGCCCGCTCCCGATGCCGCTTCACCCGCAATAATACTCTTCATCAGATCAGCCGCTGCAGCTGCCTTGATGTATTGCAAGTAGATCACCGTCGGTTCCGAGGGTGCAGCCAATAGCTGTTCCTGCGCGATTCTGGCTAATTGATTGAACTCCTTGAGCGCCTTGGGGTCGTCGCTGGTGGCGATCATGCCTCCAGGACCGTTGAAGATCTTAATCTCGCCATCGGCTTCGTCTTTGGGTGGGGTGGCTTGCTTTGCGGGGCTGTCTTGTGGGTCAGCCGCTGTGCGGATTAAACGGGGGTTGTCGATGTACTTGAGCGCCGAGGGTACAAGAGCTGCGTCGTTTGCTTTGCGATCGTCGCGCGGCACGGGCGCGGCAGCAGCAGGGGCCATGTTTGGCTGAGCGTTCATGGTCTCTTTAATATCGGACTCTGGACGTATGATGCGTATACGAGATTTGCTTCTGGTCGCCTGCATCAACGACTCAATCGATCTAAGCATCCGATCCGCAGCTTTTCCCTTGAGCGGCAAAAGGATCATGCCATCGCTGATCGCATCCAAATCCGGACTCGAGGACTCCACCGTTTTCAGCAACGACCGGACTTGTTCCACCTCTGCCTTGGTTCCCTTGACCATGATGCGACGCGAAGCTGCATCACCGTAAAAAATCGGACCTTTGGCTGTAGTCACGTCTTTAGACGGCTTGCCGAAGAATTTCTCCAAGGTAAGAATCGCTGCTTGCGTATCGATTTTCTCAAGTTGTATAACCTCGAAATCGCTGCCTTGACCAGCCAGCTCCGCAATGATCTTCTCGATGGTGTCCTGATCTGCCTTGGTCGCAAGCGCAACAATATTGCTCGTCTTTGGGTCCATAATCAACTTCATGTTGGTCTGACCGGAGAAGGTCGACTGCAGGACATCCATCGTTGTCGTAGGGTCCGAGCCCAGCAACTGATGGCTCTTGAGAAAGGGCTGCTCAGCGGCCGAGATGTTGGCGGCAGGGCCAGTCGGCTGCACATCGATAGTCAGGGTTAGGTCCCGAAGCTTTTGGAGCTTGTCTGCCGAACCTGTAGCGTAAATCGTATTGCCGAACGTGTCGGTTGAGACGCTGAAGTCCTCGGAAGTTGTGGTGTTCATGCCTTCCTTCAGACCCAGCAGTGGCCGTGCCACAGCCAACACTTCTTCGGCGCTCACGTGCTTGAGGGCAATCGTCACAATTTTAGCCGATCGAGCGCCGTCAGGCTTTTCCGATCGCTCGATCAAGTCGCGGATGATTCGCAATTTGCCACCCGTTTCGGTCACCAGAACTTGACCGGCCGTCGGAATAGGAATGACTGAGCCATGCGGACCGATGAGCAACTTCACTTCTTTTTCGACTTCATCGACTGTCGTCCGCTCCAGTGTAAAGACACTCTTGACGATCTCGTACTCCCCCCGCTTGTCCAACCCCTCGGCTGGTACCAGCTCAGCCAATTCGCGAATGAGGCCGCGGATCACCTCAGCCGATTCGCCAGTTGACAAGTCGAGGCTAACCAACACCCGTTGCTTCTTAATCAGCGTGAAGCCTTTACCGAGCAACACTCCGTTCATCACGTCCATCGCTTCGGCGACCGTATAACGGCGGTAGGGATCGCGATACGTGAATGTGCCGACAGGATAGGCGTCCGACTGCAAACTGAGTTCGGCTTCCTTAGCCAACCACTTCAGCACCTCGCTCCACGGAGCTGCATCGAAATTGAGCGACAGACCATCCGCTGGCCCCGTTATTATTCCGGTTGGTTTGATCACAACATCGGAAGGCGAGCCAGCTTCGGGCTTGGACGTATCCTTGACGGCGACACCCAAATCGTTTTTTTCCTCTGTCTGCGTCGGCTTACCAGTTGCATCTTGCCAAGCAACTCGTTGCTGGTCGTCCAGCACAGCCACCAGCCGTTTGTTGATTTCCAATTGAGCCTTTTCGGGCCCCATTTCCCGAAACAGAATCGTCCGACCTTCCAGCACGTTCTTGATCTTGCCGATTTGCTCTTCGCTGACCTTGAATCGCCCCGCCACTTCCCCGTCCATTAACGCGATCGGGCCCAGTCTCTGAAGTCGCCATTTTTCCGCAGTCGCTTGCTGGGCTTCCGTCAGAACGGCATAACCCTGTCGCTCGATGTTTCGAACGTTTTCTAGTTTTTTCGCGAATTTTTCGGACGATGGCAGCTCCCGCAATTGGGATGCAAACGTAAGGGCCTGACCCTCGTGCTGCTTGATCATGCTCCCAAGCCGTTCCAATTGGTCCTGGGAAAGGCCCAGTTCGGCTGCGTTGCCAGGCTCGGTAATCGCTGCCAAAACACCCACCAGATCGGGATTGCCGACCGCCCAGGCACATGGACAACACGTTGCCAAAACAACAAAGAAGAGGAAGAGTTTCGTAAGAATGGACTTGGTCTGCATAGGAAAAACCGGAAGGTAGGGGCGCAAGATCGCGAAAGTGATCAAATTGCCATCGATTTGACTCTAGTCGACCGACAACCGATCGCTATGCAGGAATGGCTCCGACGCAACAATTAGTTCGCCTCCTCTACCAAAATCTTGGTTGCGGAGGGATTATAGGGGTCGTTCTCGCTTTTCCTGCCAGAACTTTAACACTCTCCAGCAAAAAAGGTTCCGCTTTGAGAAACAGTTGGTCACCCAGGTTCCTAGCCCTTC
>Ga0105048_10009375_pt1 | contig 15578 bp, 18 predicted proteins | sample MAT05_FD_78382 | JGI IMG/M metagenome (GOLD analysis project Ga0105048, IMG submission 78382) | Freshwater microbial communities from Lake Fryxell liftoff mats and glacier meltwater in Antarctica - MAT-05 | ecosystem: Environmental > Aquatic > Freshwater > Ice > Liftoff microbial mat | place... | reverse complement strand
TCAGCAGTTCGTTCTGAACTCGCAGCTGGATGACTTGTTCTGTCAGCTCGGCGACACGCGCCTCCAAATACTCTCTGGAGTTGCTGTCTGGCGCGTTTTCTTTGCGAAGCTGCTGGATCAATCGATAGAGCGTCGGGCGTGGCACCTCCCAGGTTGTGTGCCGTCTCGCGAATTGTGCGATCAGGTCGCCCGGCGAAAAAAAGCGCGCGGACGCGCCCTGCGACACCGAGTCCACCATCTTGCTCAATGCGGTTTTCAGTTCCCTGGCTTTGGGCCGAGTCTTTACGGTCTTCTTCACGGGCTTCGCGGATTCACAATTTCCTGAATTATCGCCTGTTATCAGGAATTATCAGGAATTCTCATTTGCAGATTCGCGCGTTCGCGCTGGTATTTATCAACAAACGTTCTCGATATAAAGCGCGAACTACTTTTTCTCATGACCAACAAGGACTCCATGGCTCAGCAAACAAAGACGTGCACAGTGATTGGCTATACCGGCGAACCGACTTACACCGAAACAGAGGCGGTTACACGCCTGCAATTCGGGGTCGCGGTTAATTACGAAAGTCGTCCCGATAAAGACGGCGTTGTTTTCAAGCACACCGACTGGACAAGCTGCGAACTGACCGGCGCACGGGCGAAGGCTATTAAGCCGTTTCTTTCGAAGGGCAGCTACGTGAGCGTCACGGGAGATCTGCGCTGGTTCGAGTTCAAAAAGAAAGACGCCGACAAGCCGGAAACGCTTGAGTCGCTGCGCGTGCAACAGATCGTATTTCTGGACAAGAAGCCCACAACCGGCGAGGCGGCGGCTGATGGAACGTAGCTCCCGCCTCATCCTCTAGGCACCTCCCCAAACGATGCTCCTCCGCCGCTCATCGTTTGCATTTGCCCTTCGGGGCTTTTTTTTGATGGTTTGTCAATGATGCGATCAAACAAGAGCAGCCACCGATCACCGCCACCACCGTCACCACCGCTGGCGCTGGTGACGCCACATGTGGCGTTGGCTGAAACCTACTCCGCGATGCCTCGGTCGTTCTCGTTGCCAACGCGCGCAACAGCGTTGGCAACAGCGCTCATTCAGGTGGCGTTTGTACTGCTTGAAAGCCTCTATACCGCGCGGGCTTCCGCGCAAATCGTCCCGGTGACGCCGCCGCCACCACCCGCGTCAACGTTGGGCGTTTGGCCCGCCCCTGCCCCCGGCCAGTCCGGCGCTTGCACGGGGCAGGCCTGTGCAGACCGGTTCAGGGACGGCCAATCGCTAGGCTACGACCTGCTGCAATGGGGAGTCGCCAATCAGAAAGACCCCAATCGGCGGTCTAACTTGAACAGCAACCGCACGGTCACGGGCAATGATCCGACGGCCACTCGCCCGACCGGCGGCACCATGAATACGCGAGACTTCCTTCCCGGTGCGGGCAACGAGGACGATCTCAATGGAATGATTGGCATCAACAATCTGAATAACTTGATGGCCGTGTCGCTTGCCGCCCGTCGTAAAGCGAACGATTCAGGTTGCCGCAAGACCTACTTTTTGCCAAAGTATCTGCAACAACCGCTGTTGACCGTGAGGGCGTACCAAACAAATTTAGTCGTCGACAGACCGGCAACGCAAACGCTGCCAGCGACTTACAAAAAAGTGCTCGGCGCAGCAACAAGCTATCAGGGTCCGGTTGCCGTCGTCTATCCGGCGTTTGGCTACCCGATCACAATTCGTCTAAAAACAATTCAGGAGCCTACGCAAACTCAGCCCGGACTGTCTCTGGAATTCACTCACTCCACCGCAGAGGCGGTAGTTGATGGTGGACTGGTGCCAACGCGTATCGCAGCGAGCGGCGGTGGCTTCGTGCTCAGCACGGTAGGCAAGGCAAAGGACCAGTACACCGTTCGCGGTTCGTTCGCAAACGTCCCGATGGGTGGCGTCAATCTGACGGTGGACTACTACCGTGTGAATCAAGACTTTTTCCTGCCGCACACACAGCCATACGGCGTGTGCCAGCATGACCCAACAAATTGCGCCGTGTACGCAACCGATGGGCTGTTGATTAATATGTGCGCTGGATCGCCGTACATCGGTGTGGCTGACGTTTACTCGCGCCAGACACCCAACGATGCGCCAGTCCCGACGATGGCCTACAAGACGCTCTCCGATTCCGCTGCGGTGAACCGGACTCTGGTCTCTGGCGTTGATCCCGATGTCAACGCCGATGCGCTGCTTGGCGGTTCACGCAATACGCTGGCCGGCAGTCCGCCGATAGTCCCGCAGACAGGGACGTACCGGCCATTCCAATTTTCCGTCTCAGAGATGTTTAGCGGCTGCGCAGAGGTTCGCTCGAACATTTTGCCGAACGGTGATGCGCAGACGACGCGCCGCATTGACATACAAACCTGCTCGGCGCAACCTGACCCGAATAAACAGCGCTCTTGCCAGGGGACGCGCGCCTTGGGTTTCTCGCCCCTCGGAACGTTCGACCTTGCGCAATTCAAGTCGGTGCGCTCAACCAAGGCCGGGTCCTGTCCTGCGGGCACGGCACTCACCTTCGATGTGCCGCCTGTTAGCGCGGCGACGCAACAGCAGATACGGGGGCTCACGTATTCGACTTGCCCGATTGCTACGCCCCACTACAAAGGCACGTTCGACGGCAGCGCGTGGTCTCCGGTGAGCTATGAATACCGTCAAGCTCAGCCAGGCGACGTGAGCTGGGGAGCTTGGACGTACTTCTACCAGGCATCAGCGTGCAGCGCTAACCCGGCTGATGCCGTGGTTCCGCTCCCAGTAGACCTGCCGATCACCACTGTGTACGGGCCGAAAAGCGAAACACTGTGCATGCCCGGTCGCCTATCCGCAGTCGGTCTTGGGACAACAAACGCACCGACCCCCTACACCGGCAGAGTGTCGTTCTCGATCCGAACGATCGGCCAGTCGCAGGTCGTTAGCGAACCCACCGATCCCTCACCAGGCACGCCAGGGACATTTGATTTCATGCAGGTGCAGTACAACCGCCTTTCCGTGAATCCATCTCAGCACTTCCCGAGTACGCTTGCGGTTAGAACGGGATCTGGCAGCGCATCAAACGTAGTAGTAAACACCTACGGCTCTCCGGCAGACGGGTGGACCATCACCGGCATGGTGGACTTGGTAGTCGCCAACGACATCACCTTTACTTCAGACGTCAAGCTCGTCTCTGCCAATGACATCATCGGCTGTCAGGACTACATGGGAATGTTGGCCGATAAGGTGTGCCAGCTGCCGCCTCCAGGCAAGATGACGTGCACTGATAACCGCGGATTGCAAACAACGGTAAACGGAGTGACGTTCGGCACCACCGGGCCCTTGTCTGGCGTTACAGGGCTGCTAAAGCCATGGGGCAGCCCAACGACCGCGACCCTCGTGGGCGGAGAGCCCACGGACGTTGCGGGGGGGCCAGCAGAAACGTATGTGGCGGAGCCGCTTTGCTTTGCAGCATCGGGGCCAAACCTCACATGCGAAATACCAGGGTCTAACGTTGCTGGCTGGGTGAATCACTTTCTTGCAGAGCCGGTGCTCAAAGACTATGTCGACAACTGCGCGCTGCGTACGCGAGACTCGCCTCCCGCTACAACTTCGCCACTGCTAAGCGACGCGAGCTGCCGCTATCTGGGGCCGGGTAATTGTGTGGCCGGGGCCAGCGGGGCCGTCTCGGGAATCTGTTATCAGCGCGAAGTGTTGTTCGACTGCGGCGTCACAACGACAATGCCAGGGCCCCCTGTCGCCACAGGTAGTACCCAGGTAGAGCAGAGTTGCAATTCCGCACTTCGCTGTATCGGAACGGAATGCCATCGCCCGGTTGGTGAGGCCTCACAGGACTTTGCGGCTGCAACCGCCGGGACCGAGATCATCAACGCGATTCGTCGCCACACATCCTGCGCGGAAACGGGCGAGCCCCCGACCAGCGACACCATGGCATGCACGCCGATGCTATTTGCCGGTCGAGAAAATCTCTGCCTCACTCCGCTTACCTCACAGGTGGGCATCGGCAACAACTGTTGCAAGCTAGCGGACGATCAGGCTGCAGGGCTAGACGCAGGCAAGTACATCACGATGATCACTTTGGCTTGGCGGCTTAAGGAAACGCAGTTCGCACAGCAGGCGCTAGGGAATCTCGGCAATCTGTCCGGCGTCACCCAAGCCTACGGAAACGTGACTAACGCGGTCAGCGCAACCTTAAAGCCCATCACTGACTCGTTTGCAACAATGATGTCGAACCTTGGCTTTAGCCCGACCTCGCCTGCCATTGTCAACAAGACGTCCGCACTTGTCACGCCGGACGCGCCGCTTAATCCGTTTACGCAGTTGAGTGCGGTTATTGAGAAGAAGCTCACCGACATGCTCGGCGACGTGTTTACGCAAATGGGGCTCACGCTGACCCCAGCCGCTGGAGCCCAGTTAGCAAGGGACTTTATGCAGCAGGTGTCCAACGTGTTTTTTTGGTATGGCGTTGCGCAGCTCGTAGGTCAGTTGATCTACTCGTGCAATGCGAGCCAGCTTACGCCCGGTCTCGGCATGGCTCGCAAAGGTGGGAACTGCCATTTCATTGGTCAAAAAACTACGGGTACGATCGCGCTGCAGAAGCGGTCAGTCTACTGCTGCTTCGCTACGCCGCTTGCACGAATCATGCAGGAGAACTTCCGCAACGGACGGCAGGGAGTAGGCTCAGGCACCGATGTAGTTTCCATGTCGAAAGCGCCGTTCTACGGTCAAGCATTATTCGGAGGATGGGGCACACCGAAAGCGCCGCGCTGTGACGGGATACTCCCGTCAGACATGCTGCTGATCGATTGGGGGGCGGTCGATCTTTCGGAATGGACGCAACTGCTGATAGCAAGCGGCATGCTTCCGTCCAGCAACGCCGACGTCAACAAGCGCTATGCGCTCATTGCAAACATGACGAATACGACGTTGCCGAACCTTGGGCCCAACAATACGGACACGCCGCAACCTGGGCCAGACTCGCCCATGGACCGCACCAAGGCGGCGACACAATTCATGGCTAAGTACGGGAGCACTATGGGCTCTTCACGTGACGCGCTTGAGCCGCAGAAAACGTGCTTTGACGATCCGAAGCTCATCCCCTGGTACACAAAACCGGGACCTCAATCAGTAACAGACATCATCGAGGATCTGGGCGGCACCGGGAGCTACACCTCCTGCGGCACGGGCTGCGTCGATGTCACGCTCGGGCTCGCGCAGAACAACGTGTTTTACGATAACTGCACGAAGATTTTCCCGCAGCAACAAACCTTCCGCGTCAATCGCCCAGACTTCATCATTTCTGCTGCGATAGTGCAGGCGAACTGGGATGATCACATACAGATGACCGTCAACGATGAACCGGTCTACACCTCCCCCCAGTGGTACAACACGCGCCCTTTCGGCGGTAATGTGTGTGACCTCGGAAAGTCGTGGCAGCTCAACGCCGCATCGGCCTGCATTGGTACCGCTTGCCAAATTACGTCGCCTAGCCCCTCCGGCATCGACGTCACATCGTACTTCACATCCGTGGCACCGGGCGGCCGCGTCCGGACCAACACAGCCGTGATTGTTGGTGGTGGCGGCGAGGGATACGCAAAGATGCGCGTGCTGTTCACGCCGCCCGGCACGCCGCCGCCTCTCCCAACGGACCCAGCAGACCCGTTGTATCGCGAGTGCGTTCCCCTCACGGGCAAGTAGATAAACCTACCGACACATACGATCAAATGAATAAACAGACAACATCAATACTTAATGCCGTCACCAGTTTCGCGCTCGTCGTGTCCGTTGGCGGTTGCGCGATGGTTTCGCCGGCTACGGAGCGAGATTACGGGGGCATTCACGCCAACGTGTCCACGTTCTCGCCCTACATCAGCGGCCTCATGTTGAAAGACTACAACGGTGAAATCGACAGCGGGCTTCTCGGGTCTGGCAAACGAGTAAGAGCGAGAGCGTGGTTCGACTACGACACCCAGTTCGCTCGCTACTTTCAGGAAGACATCGATACCGCGTCGGCAATCTCGTTAAACCAACCAGGCGTTGCAACGCTCGGCGCTTCCGCGTTCTTCTCGGCGCCACCTGACTACAACGCACGCTTTGTGCGGTACTTCAGCTCGGCAAGTCTCCTCGTAAGCGCACTCAGCGGCAGATGGCTTCAGGCGCCCGGTTTGGCTGGCTTCGGATTGTTGGTGGGAACACTTGGCGATGTGAACTCACAGTTTCGCCGTGCTGTAGACGACAACTGGAATCTACGCGCTGGCTCAACACTTTCGCTGATCCATTTCAGTGAGGCGTATTCCGCCGCATCAATGGACTCAGAGCTTGCAACCGCACTGAAGGTCCGGCGCGCCGTCGTGCCACACGCCCAACTCGGGTCTGGTATGCCCGTGATCGGACTAGGAACATGGGGGGCGATGCGCGATGCAAAGCTGCCTATGCGCGACGTGGCGAACGATGAGGCTGGACGACCGGTTGCGCCGGATGGGGCCGCGACCCGTCTTTTCTCCTTCCGAATACACAAACACGAGGCCATGACTGAATCACCCGCCGCAACGCTCTACCCCAAGGGCAGCACCACGACGGTCGTGATCCCGCATGTGTACTACCAAGACCGCCCGGACCGCATCCGATCCGCGCGCGAGCTCTACGAAAAAAAGCTCGCCAACAATCCGGCGCTTCCCAACGGCTGGTTCGCGATCTACACCGATCGCAACGAAAAAGGTGAATGGAAGATCTTCGTGACGCGCAAAGGCGATGAAAGAACGCCGGTCTTCGACATTCCCGCAAAACCGCCGGGGTAGCGTTCTGTATTTTTCGCCGGCACATTCCTTGTTTAACGGCTCATGTTGAGTCGCAAAATTGGGGCCACCCAACTATTCTCTAAAGGAGATCATCATGGCAAACGTTACAAACTTTCGCTTCGCTCTCAACGCTTCTGTTGACGCTTCGCCAACATTCAAAAAATTTGGTGGCGAAGAAGTTGCTTCGAACTTCATCATTGTCTCTGATGATGAAACTTCGATCTGCACAGGTACTGCAATTAACGATTCAACTCGTGACGGCAAGCCTGGCATTCGTGTCGACCTGAAACTGCTTCAAGGCGGTGCAACGACGTTTTTCAACGGCATTCTGATGCCGAAGACGTCTGACAATCCTAAATCGCCTCAACATGGCGGTGTTCTCAAAAACACTAAATCCGGTGTCGAAGTTTCCGTCTCTGGATGGAACATGACCGGGAAATCTGGCGACTTCATTGCGTTTCGCGCTGAAGTTAAATCTTCAGCCTCGACCGCAACGTCCACTGATGCCGCCAACGCCGAGCTCGCAACCGCGGCCTCCGAAGACCCAGGCTACTAGCCTCTCCGCTGATGAGCATTTCGCGCACCGGATAACCACAACCCGCAGTTCAGTGATTTCCATTTTGGAACTCCTGTCTGTGGGTTTTTCTTGGGCGCCCGGTCGCTACCGTTTCACCGCAGATTTCGCGCGCGCATTCCTTTTTTAATCGCCTCTGTGAGGTGTCTTTCGAAGGAATCAAAATGACGAAACTTGAAGTAATGAATCTTTTCGGGCTGTTACAGGTCGCCGATGACGATTGGGTCGTGCTGCACTGTACGCAAGGTAGCAGCGACAAGCTGTACGTGATGGCAGTCTTAAACGGTGGGCTGTACGCAGCCTACGGACGGCGTGGCAGCACGATGGTACTGAGCTCGAAACCGCTCGGATCAAAAGCTCTACCGACGCTACAAACAACGATGAACGAAAAACTACGAAAAGGGTATGTCGTCATCGGAGGCATTGGCGCTTCGGCTGTTGCGAATGCTGGCACAACGGCAACGGCCGTCACCAGCGCGGCAGTTACGCGGACGCTCAACTTTCCCGTATGCCTACCGACCGCGATGAACAGCATCGAAGATGCGTTCGTTGGTCACGGACCGGGTCGCTGTGTTCAGGAAAAAATGGACGGCGAACGTGTCGTAATCCGCGCGTCAGCAACTCGTGTGGCAGCATCATCCCGATCGGGACGCTCCATCATGTTGTCGACGGCGATTGAGGTCGAGTTCAAGGAGCTGGCACGGAGGATGGCTAAGGCGGTCAGCGCAGCTAGCGAATGGTATTTCGATACCGAGCTAGTCGCTAACGTGTTCCACATTTTTGACTGCTTCCCATCGAAACCTTGTGCGTGGCAGTTGAATCCACTCGGCCGCATCAGGCTGCTGACGACGATGATGGAACATAAACCTGCGATCGCAAACGGAAAGGTTCGTGTCGTTCCTGCACATGACTGCAGCTTGGTGGAGGCGAAAGCCTTTGCGCAAGCTGTGCTTGACCGAGGTGGAGAAGGGGTGGTTTTACGGACGCTGGGACAATTCCCGGAAGGCGGAAGGTCTGCTTACGTCTTCAAGGTTAAGTTCGTCGAGACGGTCGACGTGGTGTTGCGTTCAAACCGCACGGATAAGCGATCCATGCAAATGTCCGTCGTCGACCAGCACGGCGCATTCGCGAATGTGGGCAACGTGACTATTCCCCCGAATGTTCCGATGCCAGTCGCGGGGGATGTTGCAGAGGTTCGGTACTTGTACCGCAACCCCGGCAGAGCCCTGCAGCAACCGGTGTTTCTCCGGGTGCGAGCTGATGTTGGCTCGCACGAATGCACGGAAGACAAAATTATCCGAATAAAAACGCCATGGGCGCTTCCAACGGCTCCCGCACCTCGGGCCAACGTCGCAGTCTGTGTCAACTGGTAACAGTCGACACTAACCACAACCCGCAGATCAGTGATTTCCATTTTTGGAGATCCTGTCTGCGGGTTTTTCTTAGGCGCTCGATTCGCTGTAGTTCTCGCCCGTCCATTCCTTCTTTAACGCGCCTCATATTGAGGCCTTTCTTCGAAGGAAATCTAGTGAAAACACTTACCGTAAATGTATTCCAGGTTGATGAGCTCGCGCCTGCCGTTCTGGCCAAAGTGATCGAACGCTTGCGGGTAGATTCGGTGGACGACCAGTGGTGGGACAGCGTGTACGAAGACGCTGACAGTGTGGCCACAATTCTGGGCATCACCATTGATCGGAATCGGTCCGGACGGTTCCCCGCCATTGAGTTTTCCGGGTTCTCGTCTCAGGGTGATGGGACATGCTTTACGGGGCGCTATCAGTTCTCCGCCGATGCCACTAAACAGATACGTAGTTACGCCTCTATAGACAGTACGCTCCACGCAATCGCCGATAAACTCGCAGCGATCCACACGAAACACACGACCCCAATCGAGGTGTCAATCGTCCGCAATGCCAGTCCGTATTGCCACGAGCGAAGCGTCGACGTGAACGTAAGTATCGACGGGGATGACGACGAACAGCCCGTGCCGCGCGAACTTGACGACGGGGTTGTCGAGCAGATGCGGCGCTTCATGCGTTGGATCTACCGGCAACTGGAAAACGAATACGAGTACCAAACAAGCGATGATCGCGTTCGTGAAAGCGCGCTCGACAATGAGCTACTGTTTACGGCCAACGGCATGAACGTCACCCATCTCGCCTAGGTCTTCGAGTCGCTAAAGCGCTCGGCGTTGCGCCAGCGCTTAACCACAACCCACAGCACAGTGCCTTCCTTCCTGAAGCGCTATCTGTGGGTTTTTCTTGGTCGTTGGGTGCCGCTATGTCACCGTAGCTTTCGCCGTCCCATTCCTTGTTTAACACGCCTCATGTGAGGCTTCTTTTGAAGGAAACTGAAAATGACTACACAGCAAACGGAGACGATGAGCTGGGAAGATTGGGTCGAAGCCTACCGGCCAAAACCAAATCCGTTACGGCCGTTCCACGAGGGTGATGCGATGTCCCTCATGCACGAAACATTTGGGGCAGAGTATGCGCTCGTCGAGGCTGCCGATAGACAGTGCATTTGGACGCTTGTGGAGTGCGACAACGATGATCCCACCGACGTCGATGAAGACGGCGACATCCGGTCAGGATGCGTAGTTTTGTCCGGTTGGCACTTTGTTGACCGGATCGGATACTTCATTACAGAAGTTGCCTTCACGGGCGAACTGCTTCAAGTGGAGTATTGAAAAATGAACGCAGAGATTAACGTCCCGGTCCCCCGCCCAAGCAGCCCGGTCATTGGCGCTCTCGCGGAAACGCTTGTCGTCCAGCACTTTATGTGCATAGATGACCACCCGACCCCGAACATCGACGAGGTGATCGCAAATCTGGAGGCACAAGAGGATGAGGCGGACGCCCCCACCGTATTGCTGGTGTGGGAACCGTTCGAGGAATACAGTCTAGATTGGCTGAACGAACAGATGTCGAACGCACTTGATAACCAATTGGCGTTCGTCGATTCGGTGATTGCAGCATTTCGGCGTGAGCAATTTACTACGCGACAGCGCAGTGCGCTTTTGGCCGGCCTGCTTTTGCTGCGCCGACAAAGCGGGATCGATCGCAAGCACGGACCAGAGGGCAAAGACCATTTGGAAGAAAGCGGAATCGATGCGCTTTTTGCGGCGCTGAAATGAACGCACGGCTTTTAGCGCTGATTTCGCGAAGGCCGCACCTTCACGCACGGCTCCTCCGGGGTGCGCTACGAACGATTCGACCAGCCTCACCGCTGATCGAATTGTTGTCTGCAATTAGTCCGCGTGATCGCGCCGCCATCAAAGGGCTGAAAGTTGGCCCTAACCTTGGCTACTTAGGCAGTCGACAGTTCCACACTGCAGAACAGGCGCTTCGCTGGGTTAACCCTCACGATGAAATGCTTGACATTGAAACGTGGCCGGCAGAGAGTTGGCGCGATAAGCGTTTTTCTCGAGAGCTGACCATTGACGACCTGATCGGCGCTGCATCTAGCGTCCCGCCAGGCCTTCGAGAACGGTACATCCGTACCGTCTAACCACATCCCGCAGCACAGCGATTTCCTTCCCGGAAATCCTGTCTGCGGGTTCTTCTTGGGGGCTTGGTTCGCTGTAGTTTTCGCCCGTGCATTCCTTGTTTAACGTCTCAAGTTGAGACCAATTTTAAGGAAGCACTATGGAGCACCAAGCAACCGAAAAACTGCGGATTGCAGCAGAAAAGAGTGTCGTCGAACGCTACTTTTGCGTCCCAAGCGACGCGCCGACACCCACGATCGACGAGGCGCTAAAAGCGGCGAAGGCAGCCGACGACAACGACGACGACGAGACCGAGCTAGTGATTTGGGCGCCATTTGAACACTACCCCCTGTCGGAACTCGACGCGATGATGCAGGAAGAAGTAGACACCCTCGTCGAGTTCGTATCGGAAACCTTCCCGTCCGGCCTTCTGGATCCGCGGCAAATCGCCACGGTGCTGGCAGCGCTGCGACTGCTTCAGAAGCAGCGGCAAACGTTACCGGAAGAAATCACCCGAATCGCATCGGACGAAGACACGCTTGAGCCGTTAACCGCCGATGAAACCGACGGGCTTTGCGAATTGATTAACCAATAAAGAGAGAGGAAGTAGTCATGACGATCGTTCAACAAGCGCTTGGGTACACCGACCCCGAAGTGCTCGAATCCGCCGCCGGGTTCTACATAGGGCAGCAGTACTATGACAGCGACATCGGTTGCCACGTCCCAGGAGGCCGTCTATCGGTTCGCTATTGGCGTGCCAAACGCGAAGCGCAAGTCGCGCTAACGTCAGGCGTTTGGCAAATGCGCGATCACCCGTAACCACAACCCGCAGTACAGTGATTTCCATTTTGGAGATCCTGGCTGCGGGTTTTTCTTGGGCGCTTTCCGTAGGTTTCGCCGTCGCATTCCTTGTTTAACACGCCTTATGTTGAGGCTTCTTTGAAGGAAACTAAAATGACAATCGAAACAACCGCTGCCGACGCCGATTTAGTACCGGCGCACCCCGCCTTTGACTATGCTGCATGGGAAGAGGAGCGCGCGCAGGAGAGGGCCGCGAGCAGGGTGGAGCTGGCAACGGCGAAAAGCGAACTCTGCGCGGCCCTCGAAGCCGCAGGCGTCGTCATCGTCGTTGCCGGATACTACGGCGACGGCGACAGCGGGAATACCCAAGAGGCCATCTCGTATTCCGGCAATGCCGCGACGCCCCTCTCTGGTGAGCTTTCGTCTCGCCTCGGCAGCACAGCGGACGGGGTGATTGAAGGTGTTTTCGTCGCCGAATGCGGTGACGGTGACAGTGGAACCCAGATCGTCGCGTATTCCGACGACGACAATGCTGCGACGCCCCTCTCAGGTGAGCTTCAGCCTCCTCTGGACAACACCGTGATCCCCCTCTCGGGCGAGCTTCAGTCGCGCCTGGACGACTTCGTGGATAGGGTAGTTTCCACCAACGCTAGCGGCTACGAGAACCACGACGGCGGCGGAGGCACGGTGACCATCAATGTCGCCTCGCAAGAAATCATCATGGAACACTACGACAATGTTGTCGAGCAGGTTCACCAGACGTTTTCTCTATGAACACCAACCTTTCGCTGGCGGCCTTCCCGGGTCTGACGCATGAGGCGGCGATTACGGTTGCACTGGGCTATGCGCATGACGAACCGATGTTAGGCCGCCTGCACGCTGACCACGTACAACTTGTACCTCAAAACAGGGGGCAACTGACCCCTGAGTTTGCGCAAAGCATCGCTGCGGCCCACCCCGACACTCAATTTCGATTGCATGCCAACACGCATGTGACCGAGCGTCGAGTGTTTGCGGATCTGTCCGGATGGACTGTGTACCGCGAGTTTTTCTCAGCGGCGGCAACTGTTAGCAAAGCGCTAAAGGCTCCGGCCTATTCGGCGCATGCCGGCGCCCGTGAGCAGGCTACGTGTATCGAAGTGCTCGACTACGCGCGCCGTGCCTCCGATTTATTCGGATGCCCGGTAGCGGTGGAGGGTCACTATCCGACACCGAAGGAAAACGGCAAATGGCTTTTCTCCACTTGGGAGGAATACCGCATGCTGTTTGACTCTGGCGTGCCTTATGCGCTGGATTTGAGCCACCTGAATATCGTTGCGCACCAAAGCGGAACGAATGAAATGCAACTGGTCAGCGAGATGCTAGCGTGCGAACGCTGCATCGAGGTGCACCTTAGCGACAATAACGGCAATGGGGATCAACATCGTGTGTTGGGCGCTGCAAAACCCTGGTGGTGGTCGCTAACGGATTCAATCCATGAAAGCGCAGTCGTGTTTACGGAAGGCAATCACTTCTCGGCCTCGTGGAACCACTAGCCCTACCTAACCACACCCGCAGCACAGCGATTTCCATCCAGAAATCCTGTCTGCGGGTTTTTCTTGGGCGTCCGGTTCGCTGTAGCTCTCGCCCGTCCATTCCTTGTTTAACTGCCCATGTCGAGGGCTGCCAAGGAGAGACACTATGACTACGGAAACACTAGAGGCCGCTACTGGTCGGACGCTTGCGTTGATTGAGACCCTTGACCCCCGCGACATTGATGACGACCAGGTAGCGATGCTGCACAGCCTCGCCAGTAAGGTGACTCGCCACTTGCTCGATGTCGAGCTTTTCAAATACGCCGTGGCGATGGCTGATCTATTGGGCGATCTCGCGTGCTACGAGATGGACATCACGTTCGAAGGCAATTACGATGATCAAGGCGGCGCATACATGTCCGCATACGTCAGGGTTGATACAGCCCAGTCCGAAAACGCTGAAGCAGGAGTTAACGAACCTATCGATGAGAACGAAATCAGCGACTCATTCACGGGTAACTTCGACTTGAACCTATTGTTTGAAAACGTGGATCAAACGTTCCTGGTCACGCGCGAATTGGTCGACAGGTTCAGAACTGATCGCGACGTTACGGCGTTCTTTAAGGCTGCAGAGGCTGACACTCAATGAGTGCCGCAATGGAGTGGTTGGGCGCATTCTTTGGGCTCATAGGGGCTTTCTTGTTAGCCCTGAGTCGAGACTATTCGCGCTTAGGTTGGTGGGCTTCTCTAGTTGCCAACCTATGTTTGATCGGATTTGCCGCGTCCGATAATGCCTACGGGCTTTTAACGCAGCAACTCGGATTTACGATCGCAAGTTGCCTGGGCATCTGGCGATCCTATGGCACCCAAAGGCGAAACGCGGATCCACCTCCGTCCTGTAGTCGTACGCACACGCGCAACGGCCTCCCCACAACCCGCAGTTCCGCGATTTCAAATTCGGAAGTCCTGGCTACGGGTTTTTCATGGGCGCTCGCTATATTTTTCGCCGCTGCATTCCTTCTTTAACGTCTCAAGTTGAGACTTATTTCGAAGGAACGAAAAATGAAAACTGTCATCGCAACGGCCGCCGCGACGCCTGTGCTTCAAAAACTGAAGCGCGACGTAGCGTGCCTGTGCGACGAACTGCGTCGCTTCGATACGGGTCGCGTTGTCAGTGACTTCACGCGACAAAACGACTTAGTTGAAACGCAAACGGCCTTTCACGGCTCTGGCGCTGCCTTGTCTGTGTCCGCCTCGTTTGATGCTGCCTCATTCTCGGTCGCATCACTGTTGGAAGATATGTTCTCTGTCTGCGGAGAGCAACCCAATGGTCGTGGCACCTTGGTGATCGACGTTGGCGCCCAAAAGGTGACGTTGACACAGGACGCACAACGCGACGCATTCACGCTATGCGTTGCTTAACGTTTAGCCAATCGACGACACGCGTCCGGTAGCTTGCTCACGCTCGCGTCTCGCCTAACCACACCCACAGCTCAGTGCCTTCCTCCTGGAAGCGCTGTCTGTGGGTTTTTCTTTTCTCGCGCTAAAGCACGGTCGCGAATAGATCCCCGATGGCTTTGCGCTCGCGTCGTGTTGCGCTGGCGTGTTGACCCCGCATCCTGGCGTCCCACGTGTTGTGGCAGCGCTGACAGAAGAGGGCTAGATTGCGTGGTGAGCAATTCTCGGGGCGTGAGTCGTATAGGTGCGCCACCGTGAGCACAATACGGATCAGGGATCGTCCGTCTGGAATGACCGCGTCGGGCTCCGCCGCTTCGATGAAGAGCCCGTCGTCGTCCCGCCATCCCACCGCGCCGTCAAGGAGGCCGCAGTTTTCTGTTTGGCACCGGTTCCCTGCCGCAATTCGTAACTCCGCGCCACGGCTTTCCCAGTCTGCAGGATACCGGACGCGCAGCTCCGGCTTAATTGGCATGGTCGAGATCCACCGCGACGAAGCCAGCATTCCTTCGTGCCTTGTCGTACCGTCGATATTCCGATGCCGCCTGGCGCGCGGTGGCGCAGCGCAAGGTGACGTGGCCGCTGCCTCGTGAGTAGGTCGTGCTCCGCGCGAACCATTCGGTTTGCAGTGTCCATCCGCCGAAAAGGTCTTCTGCAGCGTGCATTGCAACCATTGAGCTGCCCCGTTTCCATACCGTTCGAGAGGGTGGCGGCCTATCGAGCAAACCTCCACTTTCGATGCGATGCGAATCAGGTTTCGAGAAAGTCGACATGGGGTGCTTTACGATGAAACGCCTTTGTTGAGGGTGAATGCTTGGAAAAGGATATTCTCAGGCGCCCAGGTTTCGCGTCCGGGTCTTCACGCGAAGTTTCCCGTCGTAGTAATCGTTCTGGCCATTGGGTAAACGCGCTGCTTTTTTGAGCACTTCGCGTTGAGCCG
>Ga0105048_10009373_pt1 | contig 15579 bp, 10 predicted proteins | sample MAT05_FD_78382 | JGI IMG/M metagenome (GOLD analysis project Ga0105048, IMG submission 78382) | Freshwater microbial communities from Lake Fryxell liftoff mats and glacier meltwater in Antarctica - MAT-05 | ecosystem: Environmental > Aquatic > Freshwater > Ice > Liftoff microbial mat | place... | reverse complement strand
CGTGCTCGCCGTGGTCTCCGGCGCGATCACCTCGGGCCTCGGCTACACGCTGTGGTACGTCGCGCTGCGCGGGCTCTCGGCGATGCATGCGTCGATCGTGCAGCTCGTCGTGCCGGTGGTCGCGGCCGCCGGCGGAATCGTGCTGCTCGACGAGCGACCGACGACGCGCTTGATGATCGCTGGCACTGCGATCGTGCTCGGCGTCGCAGTCGCGATCCGTGGCCGCATCGCGCCGGTCAGCCGTTGATCTCGCGCAGCAAGGTATCGATCGCGGCGATGCCCTCGGCCTGCGGCGGTTCCGAGGCGAGGAAATCGGCGCGAGCCGCCTTCGCCAACACGGCCGACTCCGGGTCGCGCGTCGCGGCCCACTTGGCGCGCGCGAGCGCGAATGCAGCACGGCCGCGCTCGATCGGATCCGGCGACGATGCGGTCGCACGATGGGCACGCTCGAGATGCTCGACCGCAGCCTTCACATCGCCCGCATCGAGCTCGGCGACACCGAGCGCGAACAGGACCGGCGCCACCTCCGGATGATCGGGCCCCTGTGCACGCTCGCGGTTCTCGAGCGCGCGACGCAGGTGCGGCACCGCGAGGTCGGGCTCACCAGCAGAGTTGAAACAATCGCCGAGCGCGAGCAGCGAGAACGCGACGTCGGGATGATCGGATCCGAGCGCTTTTTCCTGGATCGCGAGCGCCTCGCGGATGTACCGCTCGGCGTCCTCGAACTGTCGCCGTGCGACCGCGACGTTGCCGAGCGAGACCAGGGTGTACGCGACATCGGGGTGCGCGTTGCCGAGGACCTCGCGTTTGATGACGAGCGCACGCTCGAGCAGCGGCTGGGCCTCGTCGTACTCGAGCGATTGCGCGAGCATCGAGCCGAGGTTGTGCAGATCGCGTCCGACGTCCGGATGCGCCGGGCCCTGCACGCGCTCGCGGATCTCGATCGCACGCCGCAGGTACGAGACCGCGAGTTTCATCTCGCCCATCATCCCCGCGAGCGCACCGAGGTTCGCGAGGCCACCGGCGAGATCCGCCGTCTCCTCGCCGGTGTCGCGCAGCGCGATCGCGGTCTCGATGTGCTTGCGCGCCGCCGGATAGTCGCCCGCCGCTGCTTCGACACGGAACGCGGCGTTCTCGACGAGCGCGCGCTCGCGGTCGCCGAGGTCGGCATGGGCCCAGTGGGCGCGGGCGAGCGCGACGCTGCGACGCGCAGCCGGAATCTGATCGCCTAGCATCGATTGCGCCTGGGCCAGATCGACCATCGCTGACCACGCGACGCGATCGTGGCGGCCTTCGATCGCCGCGAGATACGCGCGCTCGAGGCTCGCGACCGCGACGTCGGCCTCGCCCCGCGACAGCGCGATGGTGCCGGCGAGCTCGTGGGCCTCGGCGACGAGCGGCTGCCAGCCGAGCGCTTCGGCGCGCGCGAGCGGCCCGGCCAGCGCAGTCGCAGCGTCGTTCGATCGCGCCGACTGCTGCAGCGCGCGCGCCCGGGCGATCGCTTCGCGCAGCGAAGTCACCTCGTCGCGCTGCGCCGGGTCGTGCGGTCGTAGCGCGGCGTCGCGCAGCCGCTCGAGGTCGGCGCACTCGTCCGGATCGGGCAGCCGCTCGCTCGCCCGCACGGCACCATCGAGCACGCTCGAATCTGCGGCCACGAGCACGTCGACCAGAGCATCGAGCGCGACGCGTTCGCGATCGAGACATGCGATCCGTAGATCCATCGCGTCGGCAGACTGCTCGCCGCGCACCTGCGTCGCCTCGCATGCATCGCGCCGAGCCGTGACGAAGCGATCGGCCCAGCGCGACAGCGATGCATCGACGCGCGTGAACGTGTCGGCCGCGTAGCTCCGTCCGGTCTTGTCGAGTGCGACCTCGACCGCGCCGCGGCGCGACGCATCCCACACGCCGTCGAGCGCCGTGCTCGCTGCGGCGCATGGATCCTTCTCGACCTCGCTCGCGAGCGAAGCACCGGTCCAAACCGCCGCACCGGTCACGCCGACCGCGAGCCCCGCGGCCGCCCAGCGTCGACGCGTCGCCGCAGGATCGCGTCCGAGTGCGGCGAGCAGCGTGTCCATGTCGGCGTGACGCTCGGCCGGATCGGCGCGCAGGCCCTGCACGAGCAAGCGATGGATCCACGCCGGTACCCGCGTCGTCGCCGGCGGTGCACCGAGGTTGCCCTGCGTCATCGCGACGCCGAGCATCGCCAGGTTCTCGGCGCGGAACGGTCGCTCCCCGTACAGCGACTCCCACGCGGTCACGCAGAACGCGAATTGATCGGTGCGCGCATCGACCGGATCGCCGGTCCACTGCTCGGGTGCCATGTACGCGGGCGTGCCGAGGCGTGCCCCAGTGCGAGTGACACGCTCGCCCAGCGAGTCCGACATGATCTCGTCCTCGGCCAGCACGCCGAGCGGCTCGATGACCTGTGGCGCCGATCGAATCGCCTCGTCGGCTCGCAGTCCGCCCTCTCGATCCATCGCCGCGCGTGCGAGGCCGAAGTCGACGACGCGAACGCTCGGCATCGTCTCGCCCGATGCCGGCGATCCGATGAGCACATTGTCGGGCTTGACGTCGCGATGCACGATGCCGCTGCGATGCGCGGCTGCGAGCCCGCGCCCGACCTCGCGCAGGACCGCGACCGTCTCTTGCCACGTGCGCGGCGTCTTCGACCACTGCCGCAGGGTCTGGCCCTCGACGAACTCCATCGCGACCCACACGGCGTTCTCGTGGGTTCCGACGTCGTAGATCTGCACGACGTTCGGATGCGACAGTCGTGCGAGCGCCTGCGCCTCGCGTGCGAGCCGTTGTCGTGCGATCTCGGGCTCCCCGGTCGCGTGCAGCACCTTGATCGCGAGCTTGCGCGACAGCTCGGGGTCGAACGCCGCGTACACGACACCCATCGCGCCCTCGCCGACGCGCTCGATGACGACGTAGCGGCCGATTCTGCGCGGGACCTCGACGGATCCTTTGCCGGTGTCGAGGTCGCCGCGGGTGACGTCGTCGTCCAAGGCTGTCGGCGATGCTACCACCGGCCGGCGATCGCAGCGGCGAGCCCACGCGCGAGCGCGTCGTCGTCCTCGGGCGCCACCGTGCGCAGATCGATCCACACCGCGCCATCGTCGATGCGTCCGACGATTGCGGGGGTGCCGACGCGCAGACGTCGCGAGAGCGCAGATGCGTCGCCGACGATCCGCAGCGCGATGCTCGGCATCGTCTCGCCGGGCATGCTGCCGCCGCCGAGCGTCGCGGCGGCATCGACGATCGTCGAGGAATCGGCGCCGATGCGATCCGCGATCACGCGCGCACGATCCCGCAGCATCTCGAGGGTCGCGAGCGTCATCGCGTACACGGGCAGCGCCCCGCCGTCGGTACGCGCGTGTGCGAGCGCGGTCGCATGCAGCGCGGCGATCGTCGTCTTGTCCGGCCGCAACGCGCGCGCCAGCGGATGCCGACGGATGCGCTCGATCCATCCCGCACCGCCCGCGATGATGCCCGCCTGCGGTCCGCCGAGCAGCTTGTCGCCGCTCGCGAGGACGACATCGGCCCCCCGTTCGACGTACTGCGCGAGCGTCGGCTCGCGATCCGGGAGTACGCCGCCGAGCGATCCACTGCCGGCATCGGCGACGAGCGGCACACCGCGCGTACGAGCGAGCTTCGCGAGCGCGGCGAGCTCGACATCCGCGACGTAGCCACGCTGCTCGAAGTTCGACAGGTGCACCCACAGGATCGCGGAGACGGCCGACTCGCCGTCGAGCGCGGCCTCGTAGTCGGCGAGATGCGTGCGATTGGTGCTGCCGACACCGACGACGCGACAGCCACCGGCGGCGGCCATCGTCGCGACGCGAAAGCCGTCGCCGATCTCGACCATCTGCCCGTGCGAGAGCGCGACGCCACCGCTACCACCGAGCACGGTGCACGCGAGCAACAGTGCCGCGGCGTTGTTGTTGACGACGTGCACATCCGGCGCACCGATCACCGCGGCGAGCAGCGGCCGTAGCGTCGCGAGCCGCGACCCTCGCACCCCGCGATCGAGATCGATCTCGAGATCGCATGCACCTGCCGCGGCCACCGCCGCATCGATCGCTGCGCCTGACCAGGGCGCGCGGCCGAGGTTCGTGTGCAGCACGACGCCGGTCGCGTTGATGACCCGCTGCGGTCGCGGGCGCGACCACGCCTCGAGCTGCGCCGCGACCGAAGCGGCGAACAGATCGGCATCGGGCGCCGTTGCGAGAGCGCCGGTGCGCAGCTCGGTCCGCAGCGCGTCGAGCATGATCGTCGCGACGCGACGCACCACCTCGCGCTGCCACGGCACCCGCGCGAGCGCGTCGCTCGCGAGCAAGCGATCCATCTTCGGCAGGCCGGCGAGCGCGTTGTCGTTCGCGGGCATCGTCGTGCTCTACAGCAGCAGCATCGCCGCGACCAGGCCCCCGAACAACGCGACGCCGAGCAGCGGGAGCAACAGGCCCATCGGCGCCGCCGCGGGCTCGGTCTGCGAGCTCGTCGTCGTCATCGTCGTCTCCCCGGCGCCGGCGAGCACGTGCGCAACTTGGGATGCCGGATGCACGAGCGTGAGCCGCAGATCACCGAACGTGATCACCTGCCCGTGCCCGATGCGACGCGTGTCATCCGCGGGATTGCCGTCGACGCGCACACCGTTCTTGCTGCCGAGGTCGCGCACGATCACGCCGTCTGGACCGACGTCGAGCTCGGCGTGGCGTCGCGACACGTCCTCGTGATCGAGCGACACGGTCACGTCGGCACCGCGCCCGACCACGTGCAGTCCGTACGGCAGCGGATGCGCCCGACCGGCGTTCGGGCCGCTCGACTCGACGAGCTGAGGAACCATCGAACGCGGTGCCGTCATCGCGCGCCCCCACAGTGTAATGGAATGGCGGAGTGATCGAAACCAGCCGCCGCCGGTCTACCCAGGTAGAGATGAGCATCCCCGACGCCCAGCTGTGGTCGACCCCGAAGTTCTTCGCGATCGCGATCGTGGTCGAATTCGCGACGATGTTCGCGCTGAACGGGCTGCTCAACATGGTGCTGCACCTGAACGTGCCGAGCGCGGCGATCGGGGTCGCGCCCGCGTTGTTCCTCGTGCTGCTGATGCCGCGATGGCGCTGGTACGCGCAGCTCATCCGGCGACCAAGCGCGCCGCCGTGACCACGTCATCGTGAGCTCCGCCCGCCGGGTGGGGCCGACGGTGTCCACGCCCCGCCGACGAAACAGCGCACGCCGGTCTGATCGACCGCCGCGAACGGCCGCTCGCCGAACGCGGCGCACGTCGCCAGCGACGCCTCGATCTCCGCGCGAGTCGGCTCCGCACATGCCGTCGCCGCGCCGAGCCGACCGATGGCGCCGAGCTCGACGCGCAGCGCGACGACGTGCGGCGCATCGTCGATCGCATCACCGACCTTGCCCGCGCGGATCGTGCCGACGCGATCGATCGCGAGCGCATCGAGCAGCGCGGGCCACATCGACGGCGTCCCGCCCGGCTCGCGCACGCACGCCGTCTCGGCGCGCACCACGAGCGTCGGCGTCCTCCGAGCACCGAACGCGAACCATTCGCCTTGCGGTGCTTCACCGGGAATCGCACGCACGCACGCCGCCGCAATCACGAGCGCACAGACCGGACGCGACGGCATCCACCGCGACCACCACGTCCAGCGTCGACCTCGCGACCACGCGACCACGACGAGGCCCGCAAACCCTGCCACCCACCACGGCCCGACGCGTGGGCACAGCGCGAACAGATGCGCGACGTCGAGGATGACCGCCGCGCCCCAGCTCGCCGGCTGCCACATCCACCCGGCCACGCGGGTGCCGAACACTGCATCGACGAGCGGATCGAGCACCGCCGCGACGATGCCGAGCGGCGTCACCCACAGCCCGAAGATCGGCACCGCGAGCGCATTCGCGAGCACCGACCACGCACCGGTCTCGCCGAAGTGCAAGACCAGCACGGGCATGATCGCCCAGCCGACGCGCCAGCTCTGCAGCATCAAACCCGAACGCTCCGGCATCTTCAGGATCGCGGCCATCGCCGCGAACGAGAGCTGGAACCCGATGTCGAAGATCCAGCACGGCCGGATCATCAACATCACGCACGACGTGAACGCCAGCACCGTGAGGCCATGCGCGGGTCGGCCGAGCATCGCTGCGAGCCCAAGCGTCGCGACCATGATCGCGGCACGCACGGCCGGCGCTTCGCCACCGACGAGCCCGACATAGGCGAGCACGGCGACGAGCGAGCACCCGAATGCGAGCCCGACCGACGGCACGAACGGCGCCAGCGCGCGCATCGACACCCGATGGATCGTCCAGGCGACGAGGCTCACCTGCATGCCGCTCACCGCGATCAGATGACCGAGGCCGGCGATGCCGAGCTCGCGCCGGCGATCGGTCGACAGCGCCGCACGCACGCCGAACAGACTCGACACGACGAACGCGCGACCGTCATCGCCGCGCGAGTCGTGCCACAGCCGTGATCGCAGCTCGGCGATCGACCGCCAGTATCCGGCGCTCCCGCGCTCGCGCAGCCACACGCGATCGCCCTGGACCGCCCAGCTCGCGCCGCGTGCACGAGCGCCCTCGATGGGATCCACGCCACCCGGCCACGTGGGTCCGCGCGAGACCCGCAGATCCCGCGACGCGATCGCGACAGCGTCTCCTTGCGCGAGCGGGCACGCGGTCTCGGGCAGCTCGAGCCACGCCGCGTCGCTCGTGCCATCGGGCACCGCGAGCACGCGGCAGCGCGGGCCCGGCCAGCTCGCCTCGCGGATCGAAAACGTACGTATGCCAGCGTCGACGCCACGCGTCGTCGTCGGCAGATCGCTCGCGACCGAGCGCTCGCCGGTCGCCATCCCCCGCGCGAAAGCGACGAGCAGGATCGCGGCGGCCAGCATGGGCCCTCGCCAACGCGTGGCGATCGCGGCCCTGATCGCCAGTCCCACCGCGATCGGCCACACCACAGTGAGCGTCGCCGCGACCATGGCGGGCGAGATCGCATGTCGCGAGAGGCCCTGACCCCCGGCGACCATGGCCGCCATCGCGAGCCAGAGGACCGTACCGTGCACGCTCGCTCGTTCGACCGCGCGCCCCCGCGCGTTGCAGCACTTGCCGACGAACGTGCATTTGCGGCCGCACGGTCATAGGGCCTACACTACGCGCGCCGATGCTACTGACCCGCATCTGGGGCGTGATCCTGGCCGCGCTCGCGAGTCTGTGCCTGGGCGGCATGTTCCTGCTGTCGCAGGGCAATAACGGCAACTTCAGCGACGCCGATCGCACCGCCCTGCGCGCGCTGACCGAGGCGGGCATCGCCGCGCTCGAGGCCGAGATCGAGTCGTCCTCGGTGCGTCAGGTCGGCTCGATGCTCGTCGACCCTGGCGTGCGCGAGGCGCTGCTGCGGACCGCGGAGCAAGAGGCGAAGCTGCCGATGGAGAAGATTCCGTTGGTGCAGGTGTTTCGCGATGCCGCGCAGGCGCTGCGGGTGCGCAACCACTCCGACGGGATGACGCTCGCTCTCATCGATCCGAGCGGCGAGGTCGTCGCGATGAACGGCCTCGGCGAGCCGCACGTCACCGAGCTCGTCGGCACGACGTCGTACCAAGAGGCACCGATCGACGACGACGCGCTCTTCTCGCTGATGCTCGGCGGGCAGATCCAGGTCGTGCAGGTGATGCGCCCCGACGCGAACGGTCGCAGGCTCGTCGCGTTCGAGCCGCTGCAAACCGGCGCCGAGTCACTGCTCCGTCGGGTGTTCGGCACCGAGATGCCCGCAGGTATCGTGCGCAGCGAGAAGATCATCGGCGACGTCATCGGCGACCAGGCGGTCAGCCCCGAGATGCTTCGACTCGCGAAGGATCACGCCGGCGACGCGCCGGATCAGGGCGCGAGCAAGGTGCTCACGCTCGGCGAAGGTCTCGATGCGCGCATCGGTGCGCTCGGCCGCGTGCCGGGGCCGGCGGGCAAGGGCAAGAACGGCGCGCTGCTCGTCGTCGTCTCCCGCCGCACCGCGGCGGCAGGTCACCGCGATCTGACCGATGCCCTCGGCGACGCGCGCGACAAGGGGCTGGTCTCGACCGCGAACTGGGTGCTGCTGCTGCTGCTGCTCATCCTGTGTTCCGCGCTCGCGCTGTACCTCCCGCAGGTGGAGGCGCTCGGGCCGATGCGCCGGCTCGCGAACGAGTTCGTCGCCGTCTCGCGCGGCAGTCAGCATCAGATCTTCCACGATCGTTACGGTGGTCCGACGGCCGACGTAGCACGCGCTGCGAACGCGGCACACGAGGCGTTGCGCGCGGCGTATCTCGCCGAGCTCGAGATCGACGAAGAGGTCGCCGAGGAGTCCACCGGCAGTACGCGTCAGCGACCGAAGACGATGCGCGGCCGCAAGCTGACGCGATCGATGCGCAAGGTCGGCGACGAATCGCCCGAGGCTCCCGCACCCGAGCCGGCGGCGGGGCAGCTCGACGGCCCGACCGCACCGCGACGATCGACCGAGCCGCCGGTCGCCGCACCTGCGCCCATGCCCGCGCCGACGTCGATCGTAGCGACACCCGCAGCACCACGCGCTCCGCTGCCGCGCGCACCCGCGACGCCCGCGACGCGCACCGTCGTTGCACCGCCTGCGCCCGCACCGCCAGGCGCCGTCCAACCACCGCGTCGACCAACGCCGATCGCCGCGCCCCCGCGTGCCGAGCCGCCGCCGCCGGTCCAGACGCCACCCGAGGCGGACGGCGAAGACCCCGAGCGCATGCGGTACTACCGCGAGATCTTCGACGAGTTCTTGCAGGTGAAGGTCGCGTGCGGCGAGAACACCGACGGCTTCACGTTCGACAAGTTCGTGAAGAAGCTGCAAAAGAACACGCAGGACATTCTCGAGAAGCACAGCGACGTGCGCGACGTGCAGTTCACCGTGTACGTCAAGGACGGCAAGGCCGCGCTCAAGGCGAAGGTGATTCGCGGGACCGGCGGGGCCCTATGACGATCCTCGCCATCGCGCAGATCGGCGCTCCCGTGCTCCGCGAGCGCGCACTCGAGGTCACGCGCGAGGAGATCGCGACGCCCGAGTTCCAGAAGTTCGTCGACGATCTCATCGAGACGATGCACGACGCGAACGGAGCCGGCCTCGCCGCGATCCAGATCTACAACCCGATCCGCGTCTGCGCGATCGAGGTCGGCAACAACCCGCGCTATCCCTACAAGCCGAAGATCCCGCTCACGGTGCTCGTGAACCCGGTGCTCACGCCGCTGTCGAACGAGCGCTTCGACAACTACGAGGGCTGTCTCTCGGTGCCGGACATGCGCGGCGTCGTGTCGCGTTATGCGGAGATGCGTGTGACCGCCTGGGATCGCCACGGCAACGCGATCGACCGCGAGGTGCGAGGCATCACCGCGGGCACGTTCCAGCACGAGGTCGATCACCTCGACGCGACGCTGTTCATCGATCGCGTCGCCGACACGCGCACGCTGTGCACGTGGAAAGAATTCGCGCGGCACCAAGAAGCGGCGTTCCGCGCCGTAGTGGAACGCGTGGTCGGGCGTTTCGGTTCGTAACCTAGGATCTGGGCGCTCGCCCTGCCGTCTCGCCCTACCTCGCCCCCCCCGGACCCGGATGCTACCCTTCGCCCGTCCGTGGGCGAACGCTCTCGCAAATCCTTCGCCGTCGCCGGCTCGATGCTCTTGCACGTCGCGCCGCTCGTCTACGGGTTGCTCGGCTTCAACCCGACGATCGATGTCGACTTCGAGCTCGAGTTCACCGAGGTCGAGCTCATCGATCCCGATCAGATCCAGGGCACGTCGCCGCCGCCGCCGGTGAAGCCGCTGCCGGCACCGCCGGTGCCCGACGCGAAGCCGACACCGCCCGAGCCGACGCCGACGCCCGAGCCGGCGCCGAAACCAGAACCGCCGAAGCCGGAGCCGGAGAAGCCGACGAACGATCTCGGCAAGAAGACCTCCGAGGTCGACCAACTCGGTCCGACGAACAGCACGTACTTCGTGATGTTGGTGCCGAAGAAGATTCGCAAGCTCAGCTTCGCGGACAAGGCCCTCGACATCATGGCGCCGCTGCCCGACTTCCAGTACCTCATCGCCGGGGGTGGCTTCGATGCGCTCCGCGACTTCGACCACATCGTCGTCGCGAGTCCGGACCTCCGCGACTGGCGGCAGACGTTCCTCGCGGTCGACTACCGAGTCTCGCGCGCCGAGGTGCAGGCCGCGATCGAGCGCGCCGCGGCGGCGAACGAAGAGAAGGTCGAATGGATCGAGGAGAACGGGATCATCCGCGGTAATCCGCGGCCGATCGACGACGACGAACCCGACGTCGACACGCGATGGTTCGTGCTGCTCGAGGACAAGGTCGCGGTCTACGTCCGCGAGGAGTTCCTGCCGCACATTCTCAAAGACGAGGTCGGCGACGACAAGACCGCCGGCAACTACGTCGCGAACCTCGCAAAGCTGCGCACGTTCGCCGCACGCCAGCCGACGGCGGGGATGCAGGTCGTGCTCAAGGAGATGAAGCGCGCGCTCAAGAAGAGCACGCTGCCGTTCGAGCTTCCCGACACGATCGAGCTGTCCGCGGAAGCAGTCGAGGATCCCGAGCTGCTCGTTCGCGGCGAGTTCGCGTCGGTCGTCGAGGCGAAGGCGTTCGAGAAGTGGTGGAACGAGACGGTGCCGGCGTTCTTCGACAAGTCGCTACAGCTCAAGATCGCGAAGGGGATGTTCTATGACGCCGTCGAGATCGAGCGCAATGACAAGGAGATCAAGCTGCGCGCGCAGTTCACCGCGAAGCAGGCGACGCTCATCTTGACGTTCATCGCGGACAACAACGCGAAGTACCTCAAGAAGTCGACCGAGAAGCTCGCGGAGCTCCGCGCGCTCCGCAAGGAGAACTGGCTCAAGCGCAAGAACGGCAAGCTCCCGCCATCTGCGCTCGACGGGGACGAGCCGATGCAGCCGAAGGAACCGGCACCGCCTGCGGGCGATGCGAGCGGCGGCGATCCTGCCGAAACCCCGCCGGTCACTCCGCCCGCCGACCCGCAGTGACGGCCGCGAACGCGGCAAAGCGCACGCCCGCGCGTCGACGTGTCGTCACCTGTCCGCGATCGTACACACGGGCGCCGATGGCCGATCGCGGCCCATCGCCGCCGAACAGCCCCTGCGGGCGCGATTGAAGGCGCAGCGTCCGCCCGCCATGCACGGGGAACCCTTCGCGCGGAGCGCATCCACATTCGGGCATCGTCCGAAGGTTCGCGCTACAATGTCTCGTCGCGTGCGCCCTTTTTGGGGGAACGAAGGTCGCTCGCACACGTGATCCGAAACGCCCGACGGCCAGGCCCGAACGGCTCTGACTTACGTTCACGGGCGCAGGGGCCCGACCTCCAGAAAGACGACCACCAATGGGGACTGTTGCATCCGGCAAAGACGGCGAGCGGGACGCATCCGAGAGCTCGGGTTACTCCGACCTCATGGAGATCGCGACCGCCCTCGGCATCGAGGACGATGACGCGGCCCACGACGACGCGGACGTGATCGATGACCTCGAGCCGGTCGGCGCCGGATATGGCGGTGCGGCTGCGGCCGCGCTCGTCACCGACGCATCGGCAGAGACCCCCGCGGCGAACGTGCCGGAGCCGCGGCGCGAGCCACCACCTCCGCCAGCACCGCGGCGCGCGTCGAGCAGCACGATCACGCCGGTAGCACTCGCGTCCGAGCCGAGTGCGCCGATCGTTGCGGTGCCCGATCCCGCGGCGCCCCCGGCGGCGAGAAAAGATCCCGATGAAGGCGCAGCCGCGGCGCTGCTTCGTCCGACGTCGGCGCCCGTGATCTCCGCATCGGCGTCGACGACCTCGGCCGCCGCGTCGCGCACCGCCGCGGTGTCGCTGACCGCAGCACCGGCATCGACCGTCGCCGGTGCACGGCCCGTCGCCGTCACGCCGCCGCCGCGCCAGGAAGAGAAGAAGGGCGGCGCGATGATCTGGATGGTCGTCGCGGGCGTGATCGCCATGGGGGGCGTCGGCTGGTGGGTGATGCAGGGCAACAACAAGGACGCCAACAACAACAAGGTCGCGTCCGCCGACGTTCGTCCCGCGGGGCCGTCGGCCGATGAGCAGGCAGAGGCCGACCGACTCGCGGCCGAAGCCGCTGCCAAGAAGGCAGAGGCCGACCGACTCGCGACCGAAGCTGCCGCGAAGGCCGAAGCCGACCGACTCGCAGCCGAGGCTGCTGCGAAGGCCGAGGCTGATCGCCTCGAGCAAGAGCGGCTCGCGGCCGAGGCTGCTGCGGCCGCGGCTGCAGAGGCCGCGAACGTCGAGGTCAGTGTCACGCAGAAGAAGAAGACGAAGGCCGATCCCGCGGCAGCCGCCGAGCCCGACCCGGAGCCGAAGGCCCCGCCGGCGAAGCCTGAGCCGCTCACGCCGGGCGAGATCGACGAGAAGTTCCGCGCCGAGTGCGTACTCAACCCGAACAAGGCGGGTTGCGAAGAGCTGCGCAAGCGGCAGCGCAACACGACCGATCTCGACGCGACCTTGTCCGACAAGCTCACGCAGTCGCAGATCCGCGAGGGCTTCTCCAAGGTCAAGGGCAAGGCGAAGGCGTGCGGCGGCGAGCCCGGCGTCACCGTTCACGTGAAGGTCTCGATCGCGGGCGACTCGGGCAACGTGATCTCGGTCGACGCGCTCGACGACCACGCTGGTACGCCGCTGGGCAAGTGCGTCGTCGATGCGCTCAAGGACGCGAGCTTCCCGCGCTTCACGAGCGAGTCGCAGGGCGCCGTCTACCCCGTCCGCTTCTAGCTTTCAGGGGAAGCGGTTCTTCGTTTCAGGGGAAGCGACCCGCTTCCCCCTCCACATCGCTTCGCTCCTTCTCCCGCGACGACTCGCGGGGAGGTGCTCCTCATGAGGGCAGCGGCAAGAGGCCCGCGATGAAGACCTCGGGAACCACCGCGGCACGCAGTGGCCGCGCGAAGTAGTAGCCCTGCCCGCGCGTGCATCCGAGCCGCAGGAGCTGATCGGCTTGGTTGCGGTGCTCGATGCCCTCGGCGATCACGTCGACACCGAGCGCCTGCGCGAGACCGACGATGGTGCGAATCATCGCCGCGCCCTGCTCGCCACCGTCGAGCACGTCGACGAACGCCTTGTCGATCTTGAGACCGTCGACCGGGAATCGATGCAGGTACGACAGCGACGAGTAGCCGGTGCCGAAATCGTCGACCCAGATGCGCACGCCGGTCGAGCGCAGCGTCTCGAGGATGCGCAGCACCATCTCGGCGTTGTCCATGAGCACGCTCTCGGTGAGCTCGAGGCGCAGCGCTTCGGCCGGGACCTCGTTGCGCTCGAGCGCCGCTGCGATCTCTTCGAGCAGGCGCGGATCGGCGAGCTGACGGCCCGACAGGTTCACGCTCATCGACAACGGCGGCAGCTCGGGTGACGCGTCGCGCCAGCGCTTGAGCTGCGCGACCGCCTCGTGGATCGCCCAGCGCCCGATCGGCAAGATGAGACCTGTCTGCTCCGCGACGGGGATGAACTCCGACGGCGCGACGATCCCGCGACGCGGATGTCGCCAGCGCGTCAGCGCTTCGAAGCCGGTGAGCACGCCGGTCTCGAGATCGACGATCGGCTGGTAGTGGAGCTCAAACTCCTCGCGCTCGACGGCCTGGCGCAGCGCGACCTCGAGGCGCAAGTGCGTGAGCGCGTCGACGCGCATCTTCGTCTCGAAGACCTCGTGCCGATCCTGGCCGCGCTCCTTCGCCTTGCTCGCGGCCGCACCGACATCGCTGATGACCTCGTCGGGATCCTCGTAGCCGCGCATACTGGTCGTGAGACCGATGCTGACCGTCGCGTAGACCGTCTGGCCCTCGACCTCGAACGGATCGCGAACCGCGAGCCGTATACGATTCGCGATGTCGGTGCCGGCATCGACATCGTCGAGGTTCTCGAGCAGCACCGCGAATTTGTCGCCGCCGAATCGCGCGACCACATCGCCGGGGCGCACGCAGCCACAGAGCCTGCGCGCGAGGATCGCGAGCAGGCTGTCCGAAGCCTGGTGGCCGATGCTGTCCGCGAGCCAGCGGAAGCGATCGACATCGACCATGAGCACGGTGAACGCGTAGGTCACGTCCTGCTTGTGCAGCTCGATCGCGCGGCCGAGCCGCTCCATGAACGGCTCTCGACGCGGCAGGCTCGTGAGCGGATCGTGGCGGCTCTCCTCGAGGAGTTGCTGCTCACGCAGACGATAGTCCGAGGTGTCGGTGAGCGAGCCGGCCATGCGCTGGGGCCGCCCTACCGTGTCTCGCTGCACGACGCCGCGACTGATCACCCAACGATACGTGCCGTCGCTCGCGCGCAGCCGGTGCTCGTTCTCGTGGAACGGCTTGTCTCCTGCGAGATGGGCCTCGATGTCGGCGCGCAGTGCAACCAGGTCGCCGGGATGCACGCGGCCGAACCACTCATCGACCGACTCGGACAGATCGTCGATGCCGTAGCCGAGTAGCTCGCGCCAGCGTCGCGAGAAGTGCATCTCGCCGGTGTCGAGCAGCCACTCCCACACACCGTCGTTGCTGCCGCGCACGGCGAGTGCGAAGCGCTCTTGCACCTCGGCCAGTGCGCGACGCATGCGACCGCGCTCCATCGCCGCGTGGATGCTCGCCTCGAGCAAGGGGCCCGAGATCTCCGAGCGCAGCACGACCGCGTCCGCGCCTTCGTGCGACAAGATGCTGCGCCGCGCCGTACGCTGCTCTGGCCTCGCGTTCGTGTCGATCGCGATGATCGACACCGACGGCAGCCGGCGATCGCGGATCAGCCGCGTCCACACGCGGCGATCGGCGCTGACCTCGACGAGGACCGCGTCGTACTCCTGCTCGTTGAGCGATTGGATGGCGAGGACGTCGTCGGCCGCGTGATCGCACGCGAACGGCGGGTCGATCGCTTGCTCGAGCAGCTCGACGATGGTCTGGTGCTCGCGCGAGCTCTCGCCGACGAAGAGCACCTTCTGCACGCCGGCACGTGGGGCCATCGGCGCGCGCGTCTGCACGAACTGAGTCGTGCGCGCGAGCGACATCGACGTCATCTCCATCGTGGGGCGGCGCCCGACGGCGGTATCGCCATCGTCCGTCATGCGTCCTCCCTCGCGACCGGCCGGAACTCGTCCCAGCCGTAGTGCCGCACGTAGTTGCCCCACACGCCCTCGCACACCGCGTCGTAGCGGCACTCGCGACACGTCGGTTGTTTCTGCCGCGCCGCGTCGTCGAGGTCGGAGCGACGGATCTGCACGAGCCCGTCGCTCGTGCGCCGCGCAGCGAGGCCGTCTTCGTCGAACAGCCCCGCACCGGTCACGGTCGTCGCCGACTCGTAGTGCACGTAGCTCTCGACGTAGCCGCGATTGAAGTCGGGCACGGCCTGCGTCGTGCAGAGCGGAATGTCGACGAGAAACGCCATCGGTCGCGCCTCGGTGCGCGACTGCTCGTCGACGAAGCCCGCGAACGCGGCGGCGATCTCGTCGTAGCGGGGAAAGATCTGCGTGAAGTACGTGTTCGCGCGGCCGTTCGCCTGCATCACGTTGAACACCACCTGATCGACCCCG
>Ga0105048_10009371_pt1 | contig 15580 bp, 13 predicted proteins | sample MAT05_FD_78382 | JGI IMG/M metagenome (GOLD analysis project Ga0105048, IMG submission 78382) | Freshwater microbial communities from Lake Fryxell liftoff mats and glacier meltwater in Antarctica - MAT-05 | ecosystem: Environmental > Aquatic > Freshwater > Ice > Liftoff microbial mat | place... | reverse complement strand
GTGTGTCCGGGCTCGCTGTCGACGCTCACCGTGCCGCCGTGGTCTTCGACGATCTTGCGCACGATGGCGAGACCGAGGCCGGTCCCGCCTTTCTTGCCGTGCGTCGTGAAGCTCTCGAACAAGCGACCGCGGATCTCTTCGGGGATGCCCGGGCCGTCGTCGGCGAACGTGAGGATGATGGCGCCACCATCGTCGGGCCCGACTGGCTTGCGTCGATCGACGCCGATGGTCACGTTGCCGCCCGCCTCGCCGAACGCCTCCGCCGCGTTGCGCGCGAGGTTGTGCAGCGCGCGCTCGATCTTCTGCTGATCGAAGTGGCCGATGCCGCGATCCTTGAGCTCGAGGCGCACGTGTACGCCGCGGTCGCGCAGCTCGCGCTCGAGCTGCTCCTGCACCTCGGCGAAGAACGTGTGCAGGTACACCTTGCCGACGAGCACGGTGCGCTCGCCGCGCGCGAACGCGAGGATCTCGCGCGTCATCGCGTTCACGAAGCGCACCTGTCGCAGGATCGCGTCGCCGTAGCTCTGCCGTACTTCCTGATCACGCTCGCCGACGAGCAGCTGCGCGTAGCCCTGCACCACCGTCATCGGCGTCTTCAGATCGTGCAACACGCTCGACAGCAGCTGCCCGATCGTCGACAGGCGCTCTTCGCGCTCGCGCATCTCGCGGAAACGCGCGAGGGCGATCGCGTTCGAGACGTGCCCGGCGATGACGCTGGCGAACTTCACGTCGTCCTCGGTGAAGCCCTGCCTGCCGTGCGCCTTGTTCAGCAGCTCGAGCGCGCCGACGCCGTCTTTCCAGCGCAGCGGTACACACAAGACCGAGCGCGGGTGGTAGCCGACGCGGTCCGCGATCTCCACCGAGTGGCGATGATCGACGTCGACGTCGTTGACGATCTGCGGCTCGCCGTGGCTCGCGACCCAGCCGCTGATCCCTTGGCCAGACTTGATCTTCAGCCGCTTCACGGCATCAGGCACGCCGCCGACGGCCGCGCGAAAACGTAGATCGCCGCTCTCTTCGTCCGCGAGCAAGATGCTGCCGGCCTCGGCGTCGATCGCGCGCATCGTCCGCGCGAGCACGCCCTCGAGCAGCTCGTCGAGGCGCATCGCGCTCGCCGCGACCTGGGCTATCTCGAACAAGACGTCGAGCTCGCGGATCTTGCGCTCGAGCTGCTCCTTCGCGTCGAGCAGCTCCATGTTCTTGTCGACCAGCGACAAGAACAGCTTGGAGTTCTCGATCGACACCGCCGCCTGCGACGCGAGCGCGAGCAGCAGCGCCTCGTCCGCGGTGGTGAAGTAGCCGTCGTCGCGCTTGTTCAGCACCTGCACGACGCCGATGGTGCGGCCGTGATAATTCTTCATCGGCACGCACAGCGTTGAGCGCGTGCGATAGCCGGTGCGACGATCCCAGTCGCCATCGAAGCGCGGATCGAGATACGCGTCTTTGATGTTCAGCGAGCGACCAGCGCGCGCGACCCAGCCGGTGAGCCCCTCGCCGAGCTTGAGGCGAATCTCGGTCTGCGAGGCGCCCTGCGCGACCTTCGACCACAGCTCGCCGGTGTCCTCGTCGAGCAGGTAGAGCGTCGAGCGATCAGCGTCCATCACCTGCGAGACCTTCGATAGGATCAGCGTCAGCAACTCGTTCAGGTCGAGCGTCGATCCGAGCGCGACGCCGATGTCCTGCAGCGCGCGCAGCTTCGCGTGCTCCCGGTCGAGCTCGGCACGCAGCGCAGACTCGCCGTTCGGCGCGGGTGGCTCGGTCCCTGACATCGTCGTCAGTCTCTCATGCGGCGCGCGGCGGCGGCAACGCCGAGGAAAACGGCGGCGCGATCTACGGACACGTCGGTGTAGAACCAGCAGCCGAGCCAAACATTTCAGCGTGCCCACTTCTTCTTCTCGACGCGGCGCGCCACGCCGCTATGTGCGCGAGCTTGGCGCCATCACCGCGGTCGCGCTCGCCGTGCGTCTCGCGCTCGCGCTGACGCTGCCAGTCTCGCCCGCGTGGGACGGCGTGCTCTACGCGCGCGGCGCTTCATCGATCGCGCGCGATGGCGCGTACACACAGCGCGCGATCCGCGATGAGGCGCCGGCGCGTGCGAGCGCGTTCTATCCGGTCGGCTGGCCGGCAATGCTCGCGCTGTTGCGCGTGGCGGGCGCACGCGGCGCTGACCCGGCGAGCGGTCACGTCGCCGATCTCGTGCTGCAATCGGCGCTCGGCTCGCTCGCGGCAGCGTGCGCGTATCTGCTCGGTCGTCGCGCGCGCGGTGCGCGGGCCGGTCGCATCGCCGGCATGCTCGTCGCGCTCGCGCCGGGCAGCGTGCTGATCTGCGCGTCGTGGCTCGCTGAGCCGCTGTTCACTGCGCTGCTCGCGCTGGCCGCGCTACCGCTCGCCTACGCGCGCCGAAGCCAGCGGCTGCGCGCGCTCGGGCTGAGCGCGCTCGTGCTTGGGCTCGCGGCGTACGTGCGTCCGGTCGCGCTGCCAATCGCGCTGCTGCTCGCGCTGTTCGTCGCACGCCACGCGCAGCGCACGACGCGGATGCGGTGCCCGCGGCTGCGCGCGTTCGTCGTCTGCACACTGGTGAGCGCGTCATGCGCGCTGCTGCCGCTCGCGCCCTGGATCGCGCGCAACGCCGAGAAGATGCACGCGCCGGTGCTGGTGTCGACGAACGGCGGCGCGAACCTGCTGCTCGGCACCTTTGGCGATGGGCGCTATGGCGCTATCCCCGCGGAGCTCGACTGTCCGCACGGCCTGCGCGAGGTCGAGCGTGATCGCTGCCGCACGCGACACGCGCTCGGGCGACTGCGGGCGGACCCCGTTGCGGCGCTGCTGCGCGGCGCGCGCAAGCTCTTCGACACGTTCGCCTATGAGGTGTCGCCGGCGCTCGTCGTCGCAGCGGGACTGCCGGGCGGGCACTTCGCGCGCGTCGCCATCGCGCGCGGCGGCGCCATCGCTTCGACCGCCGCGTGGCTCGCGCTCGTCGCGCTCGCGCTCGCCCCGCTGCGACGCGCTCGGCTGTCGCCGCGCGCGCTCGTCGACTTCACCTGCGCGGCGACGCTCGGCACCGCGCTGCTCCACGCGGTGTATCTCGGCGGCGATCGCTATCACCTGCCGCTGGTGCCGCTGTTCGCAGCGCTCGCGGCAGTGTCGCTCGTCAATATCCGCGACGCATCTCGGCGCGGTCGCCGACGGTGATCTCGCGCGTCGACGCCGTCACCATCGCGGTGCAGGTGTTCGGTCGCACGTGCACGACGCGGACCTCGGCGAGCACCTCTTCGGGGAGCTCGGCGGGCTCGCGCTGCTGTTCGACGGTGCGCCCCGGCTCGAGCGCCGAGCCGTCGATCTCCGCGATCCAAGTATCGCCCTGCCGAACGACGAAGAAGCGATTGCCGACCTGCACGCCCTGCCGCGCGCCGACGTCGAGGAACACGACCTGTTGTTCGCCGAGCAGCGTGCGCGGACGCAGCGAGGCGGCGACGTGCGCGCGCAGATCGCGATCGTTGCGGCGCACCGGGACATCGTCGAAGCGGCGCGGCATCGCGGCGATGCGGTGGCCGCGCTCAATCGGCTCGAGCGCCTCGGTGATGGTCGCGCGCGCCGTGTGCCGCTCGCGATCGTAGCCGTCGATGCGCACGACCCCGTAGATGCGTACGAGCGTCCCCGCGTCTTCGGGCGGCGCGTCATCGTCGGCCGCCTCCGTGTACACCGTCCACTCTTGGCCTGTGCGCACGCGCGAATCTTGGGCTGCGTCGAACTGGACGTACACCTCGTCGTACGTCATCAGCATCATGTGATCTTCGGGCGAGCCGACGATCTCGCCGGTCTCGCGCAGCGCGTCAGCGTCGAGGAAGCCTTCTTCGCGCAGCAGCACGCCGCCCTGCGAGGGCCGCCCGATGCGCACGCGGCGCCCGCTCGAGGAGACGCGCGACCCGATCGGGATCGCCGTCGACGCGCCACCTGGCGGCACCAAGCGCAGCTGACCCTCCGGGTAGATCCAGTGTGGATTGGTGATGTCTGGGTTGTACGACCACACGCGCGGCCAGAGGAACGGATCGCCGTAGTAGCGGCCGGTCACGTCCCAGAGCGTATCGCCGCGGCGAATCGTGTAGCGCTCGGGCATGTCTGCGCGCGCGCCCGCGCCGAGGCGGAAGCCGTGACCGCGATCCTGTGCTGGCGCATCCGACATGCCGGAGCCGTCGAACGCCCCGCCTTGATAGCTCTCGTCTTGCGCCCGCGCGGGCGTCGGCGCGAGCGCGCTCATCGCAAGCGAAGCGCCGGCGAGACCGAGCGCGAGAACGAGAACGCTGCGTGAAACGATCATGACGCGTCCTGACGCGACGCGGTGTGCGCGGCTTCGGTGTCCGGGAACTGGCGCAGCACGCGCTGAAACACGAGGTGTGCGCGCGCGAGGTCGCCCATACGCTGATGACAGAGCCCGATCTTCAGCAGCGCGTCGGCGGCCTTGCGGCCCTCGGGCGCGAGGCGAATCAGCGCCTCGAACTCGGCGAGCGCCTGCGCGTATTCACGCTGCGCGTAGTGCACCTCGCCGCGCCAAAAGCGCGCGCCCTCGACGTGCGCGTGGCCGGGGTGGCGATCGATGAACACGGTGAGCGCCGCGAGCGCCTGCTCGAGGCGACGCGCGTGCACCAGCTCGAGCGCAGCACGATAGTCGGCCGTCGCGCCGTCGATCGGCGGCGCCGTCACGACAGGCGCCGCGGTGATCGGCGGCTGCGTCTGGCCGAGCGGTGGCAGGTCCGTCGGCACTGCGGGCAGGCGCGACGCTGGCGTCGCCGCAACGCGCGCAGCGAGCTGCCGCGCGTAACGCCCGGGCGCATCGGCGCCGGCCATCGGCATCACCGGGAGGCGTGTCTCGACACCTGCGGGCGCCGGCGGCAGCACCAGCGGCTCGAGCGCTGGCAGCGGCCCTCCGCGAACGGCGAGCGCGCTCGGCTGGCCGACCAGCTGCAGCACCGGGCGTCGGTCGTCGCCGGCGGCTGGCGGTATGGCGACCTCGACCTCGGTGAAGCTCTCTTCGTCCGCCTGCGGCGTGCGCAGCGCTTGTTCCGCACCGCCGCGACCTTGCCCGATGCGCACGGTGCGACGCCGCGTCTCCGCCTCTGCGTCGCGCAGCTGTGCGCGCAGATCGTGCACCTCCGCGTCGGCCAGCGCGAGCCGTCCCTCGAGCTCACGCGCGTGGTCGCGCAGCACCTCGTAGCGCGCGTCGCGCGAGACGTTCTGCGCGCGCGCCCGACTCACCGACGACGGCGCCGTGCTGGGCGAGGGAGACGCTGCGCCGCACGCCGACGCGAGCGGTATGCCCGCGAGCGCGAGCAGCAGAGCGAGCAGAGCTGGCCGATTCGCGCGGGTGATCGACGAGAGAGAGAGGCGCACGCGACAATCCTACGAACCGCCACCGCAGCAGGTCAAAAAAGCCGCGTCGACGATCGCCGCTCTCAGCGTGTTTTTCGACGGCTCTTCAGCCGAGGACGCCCATCGCGCGGAATTTCGCGTAACGCGCCTCGACGAGGCCAGCTGGCGACAGCACGTCGAGCGACGCGAGTGCCCGACGCAGCGAGTCGCGCAGACCGTTCGCTGCCGTCTCCGGATCGCGATGCGCGCCGCCGTGTGGCTCCGGCACGACCTCGTCGACGACGCCAAACGACTGTGCGTCGGTCGCGAGCATGCGCAGCGCCTTGGCGGCCTCCGGCGCGCGCGCGCCATCGCGCCACAAGATCGACGCGCAGCCCTCGGGCGTAATCACCGAATAGGTCGCGTATTGCATCATGAACACGCGGTTCGCGACGCCGAGCGCGAGCGCGCCGCCCGAGCCGCCCTCCCCGATCACCGTCGCGACGACTGGCACACGCAGCCGCGACATCGTCAGCAGCGACTGGCCGATCGCCTCGCTCTGCCCGCGCTCCTCAGCGCCAACGCCGGGATACGCGCCGGGCGTGTCGATGAACGTGAACACCGGCCGCCGAAAGCGATCGGCGAGCTCCATGATGCGCATCGCCTTTCGATAGCCCTCGGGGTTGGGCATCCCGAAGTTGCGCCGCAGCTTCTCTTTGGTCGTCCGGCCCTTCTGCTGTCCGATCACCGCGACAGAGCGCCCCTCGAAGCGCGCGAAGCCGGCCACGATCGCCGCGTCATCGGCGAACCCGCGGTCGCCGTGAAGCTCGACGAAGTCCTCGAAGATGCGCTCGAGATAGTCGAGAAAATAGGGACGATCCGGATGGCGCGACATCAGCACCTTCTGCCAGGTGTCGAGGTCGCCGTAGATCTCCGCGCCGAGCTTCTCCGCGCGCTCCTCCAGCCGGCGCAGCTCGATTTCGGACACGCCCTGTCCATCGGTGCGCGTCTCTGCCGCCGAGCGCAGCTCACGAATACGCTGCTCGAGCTCCACGAGCGGTCTCTCGAACTCGAGATGGGCCATCGGCGCGAGGTATGGATCAGGCGGGGCGCGTAAGCTCGTCGGTGAACGCGCCCGAACGCTTCTCGCCGACGACGTTGTAAATCTTGAGCGCCGAGGCCTTGCCCTTCACCTGCGTGGACGGCAGCTCGATCACCTCGAACTGGTCCTTGATGCGCGCGTAGAGCAGTTCGCTGACGATGATCTCGCCGGCCTTGGCGACCGAGCACAGGCGCGCGCCGGTGTTCACGACATCGCCGATGACCGTGTACTCGAGCGCGCGGCTGCTGCCGAGATAGCCCGCGACGACCTCACCGCAGTTGATGCCGACGCCGATGTGAATCGGCACCTCGCCCTCGGAGACGCGCTTGCGGTTCCACTCGGCGAGTACGCGCAACATCTCTAGCGCGGTCTTCACTGCGCGATACGCGTCATCGCTGTGCGCGACCGGCGAGCCGTAGAGGGCCATGATCTCGTCGCCGACGAACTTGTCGAGCGTGCCCTCGTACTGGAAGACGATCTCGACCATCTGCTCGAAGTACTCGTTGAGCATGTTGACGATGTCCTGCGGACGCGCGGACTCGCTCATGCTCGTGAAGCCACGGATGTCGGTGAACAGCACCGTCGTGTCGCGGAGCTCGCCGCCCTTGGCGATCTCGACGTGACCGCTGAGCACCTGCGCCGCGATGGCCGGCGACAGCAGGCGCTGAAAGCGCTCGCGCGTGACGGCTTCCTTCTCGAGCTTCTTCGCGAAGAGCCCGTTCTGAATCGCGATCGCCGCCTGGTTCGCGACGTTCTGAAAGAGCTGCAGATCCTTCTCCGCGAACGCGTTCGTCGCGATCTGCGAGTCGAGCACCATGATGCCGAACAGCTCGTTCGACTGCAGCAGCGGCACCGCCATCGTCGAGCGGATTCCCTGCATGATGATCGAGTGCGCGCCCGAGAAGCGCGAGTCCATCGACGCGTCGGACGACAGCACCGCGGCCTTGTCGCGACGCACCGTCTCGATGATCGTCGTCGACAGCACGACGTCTTCACTGGTCGCCGCGCCCGCCTTCTTGGTGCGCACGCAGCGCGGGCGCAGCGTGCCGTCGTCTTCGACCAGCAGGACGACGCCGCGATCCGCCGCGAGCAGCTGGAACGCGGTGTCGAGGATCTTCGCGAGCAGCTTGTCGACGTCGAGCTCGACGCCGATCGCGCGCTGCAGCTCGTAGCTGACGCGCAGCTTCTCGTAGTCGCGGCGCAGCGTCTCGACGTCCGTGACCATCCGCTCCGGCATGAAGCTGATGTCCTGCAGCGGCGCGAGCTTCGTGCGGATGTGCGATTCGACCATGCCGGGCGTCATCGTCACGCGCGACATGCTCTTCGTGCTCTCGCCGATGTGCCCACCCGGCACCGCGGTCGTGTCGCTCTGGAACAAGATGCGGGTCGAGCCGACGGTGATCTCGTCGCCGCTGCTGAGCGGACGATCGACCGACATGCGCTCGCCGTTGACGAACGTGCCGTTGAGCGAGCCGAGGTCCTTCACGACCCAAGCGCCGCTCACCATCACGATGTGCAGGTGCTCTTTCGACACGATGCGGTCGAGCAGCTGGATCGTGTTGTTCGGGTGACGCCCCAGCGTGTTGTGGGGCTTCAGCTCGACTTCTTGCCGCCCCTCGGGCCCGATGATCGTGATGCGCGCCGTCATGGTCTATTCGTCGAAGCGCGATGCTAAACGACGCGGTACCGCGGAGTAAAGGGCGGAGGCTGCGATGTGAAGGCGGGGATGTGGGTGTTTGGAGGCGGGTCTGGTCGCGCGACGGCGCCGTTCGCGCGCCGCGCTCAGGGCGTGACGCCGCCGTGCTCAGCGCGCTGCGCAGCGGCCGTCAGTGCGTCGCACCGCCGACGATGACCGCATCGGCGCGCGTCGCGAGCGACGTAGCGATGACGATCTCGAGCGCGCGCGTCGTCCGTGCGAGCGCCATGCTGGGGATGCCCGGCCGCCCGATGACCTGCTCCGGCAGATACGGCACGTGGACGAAGCCACCGCGCACGCCGGGACGATCGCGCAGCGCGTGCATCAGCGCATAGAAGATGTGATTACAGACGAAGGTGCCGGCGCTCTGCGAGACCGTAGCCGCGATCTTCTCGGCATCGAGCGCGGACACGATCGCTTTGATCGGCAGCGACGACCAATAGCCGACCGGCCCGCCCGTCACGATGAGACGATCGATCGGCTGCGCGCCCGCGTTGTCCGGAATGCGCGCATCGTCGATGTTGATTGCGACGCGCTCGACGCTGATCTCCGCGCGGCCGCCCGCCTCGCCGACGCACACGACGAGCTCCGGCCGCACGCGATCGATCGCGCGGACGAGCGCACGGCGCGCATCGCCGAACACGCAGGGCAGCACCGCAGCGACGACACTTCGCCCGACGATCGTCCGGCCGTCGAGCGCGCGTGCGACGCACTCCGAAGGATTGGTCGTCGCGCCGCCGAACGGCTCGAAGCCGGTGACGAGCACGGCGTGTTCGATCGCAGGGCTGCCGGAGCGCTTCACCATCCGCCGAGCATCGCGGATCCGTCAGCGCGCGTCGACCGATGCTGGCGCTGGCGCTCGCGGTGCGCAGGCGCCGTGCGACCGGCGGTGCGGATGGCGCCATCCGTCAGCGGGCGTCGACGAGTTTGCCATTTGCGACGATCTGCGACGACTTGAGGGAGCTTGCGCGGCGCAGGACCGTACACCGGCGCGACACGGAGGAAACGTCATGATCTCGCAGTCGCTTCAAGCTCGCACTCTCATCGCCCTCGCTCTCGCGGCGGCCGCTCTTTCTTCGTTCGCGGCGTGCGGCACCAGCGGTCGCCGCAACGCGCCAGGCACGGTGACCGGCGATGACTCCGGCACGCCGATGGCGGACATGAACGTCGCGCCCGTCGACCTCGGCACTACGCCCGGCGCCGACCTCGGCACCCTTCCCGGCGTCTGCGCGCCCGGCGCGTCTCAGTCCTGCGCGTGTCCGTCGGGTGCGACTGGTGCCCAGTCCTGCCGCGCCGATGGCAGCGGCTTCGATCCCTGCGTCTGCGCTGGCTCGCCGGACATGGGCGCGTTCCGCGCGTGCGTCCCAGGCAGCGCGGCGTCGTGTGCGTGTGCCGGCGGCGGCACCGGCGTGCAGGCGTGCTTGCCTGATGGATCAGGCTTCGGCAGCTGCGGCTCATGCAGCTCCACGACGTGCTCGGTCACCGTCGGCGGCGAGTGCACCAGCACCGCGCAGTGCTGCGTCGATCCCGGCGGCGGCCCGACCATGTGCGCGACGCTCTACGGCGCGGGCACCGTCTGCAGTGCGAACTGCACCACCAACGCCGACTGCGTCAGCGGCTGCTGCGCGACCCTCACCAGCGGCGCGCACGTCTGTCAGGTCGCCGCATGGTGCCGCTCCGCGGCGAGCTGCTTCCGCGACGTTGGCACCTCGTGCAGCACCGACAGCGATTGCTGCGGCGACCCAGCCGGTGTCGCGACGATCTGCGCCGGCGCGCCGGCCGTGTGCAGCGCCCTCTGCGCGAGCGACAGCGACTGCGTCAGCGGCTGCTGCGCACAGCGCACCTCGGACGGCTTGCGGGTGTGCCAGCCGGGATCCGTCTGCGGCTTCTGATTTGGTGACGACGGGTGCGGCGTCGGAGTAGCGCTCCCGAGTCGGCTCGAATGCTCGCCAACGCTCGACAGTTGATGAACGCGCCTGACGATCGAGGCGCGGGGCGAGCTCGTCAATCCACAGGCGCTAGCCTCGCTCCGGCGCCTCACGACGGTGTCCTTCGAACTCCCCAACACGGCGCCGAAAGACCTCCTCTCACATCTTCCGGAGTCCATCGAGGACCTCGGGCTCGCTCCCGACGACCGTACCAGCGCAGACATCGATCTCCGGTCCCTGACGCATTTTCCCCGTCTTTCGTCGCTCCGCATCGATGCCTACGAGCGCGGCCTCGGCGAGCTCTTGCCCGCACTCACTGGCCTGCACAGACTCAACCTCCGCTCCGCGAAGAAGCTCACGGATATCGAGTCCCTCGGCGGGCTCACGGAGCTTCGCCGCCTGGCGCTCCATCAGCTCGGAGCGGTGAGCGATCTCTCCCCTCTAGCGAGGTTGCCGAAGCTCCGCACGCTCGGCCTGTGGCGCCTTCCGAAAATAGACGACCTCTCGACGCTCTCGAAGCTCGGCGCCCTCGAGGTGCTCGTCGTCGAGGCGTTGAACGCCGTGGAGCGCTTCCCCGACGCGGAGGAGATGCGCGCCCTGCGCTTCGTGACGCTCGCTGCGATGAAGGCGCTGCAGGATTTTTCCGGACTGGAGCGGGCGCCTGCGCTCGAAGAGTTGGTGTTCCAGAAGGCCGACCACCAGCGGCCGGAGGATTTCGTCCCGGTGCTCCGCAACCGATCGCTCCGGCGCGGAGGCTTCGGGTTCCACAAGAAGGCCGATGTCGCGCGGATGTCCGAGCTTGCCGCGCAATACGGGATCGACGCTCAGGTGTTCATGTACCCGCAGATTCGCGGCGAGGTTGCGGTGTAGTGCCTAACTTCGAGTCCTCCTATGGACGTTGCTCCTCGGCCCAACGTGTCCTGGTCGTAGCGATCGCGCAGCGCCCACTGCGAACGCTGCGCCCCATTGCCTCTCCCGCCAGCCGCTGCTACCGTCCGCTCCCCCTTGCCCCGGGCCTTCGCTCGGGACCGACTAGGAGCACAGCAAATCATGGCCCGCGTCACCGTCGAAGACTGTCTCGAGCACGAGGAGAACCGCTTCGCCCTCTGCATCCTCGCTTCGCAGCGCACGCGACAGCTGATGAAGGGCGCGCCGGCGCTCGTGCCGAGCAAGAACCGCGCAGCGATCACCGCGCTCCGCGAGATCGCGGCAAAGAAGGTGTACTACGGACGCCCGGTGCGTGACGCGGTCGTCGAGTACATCGCCGAGCAAAAGCTGATCGAAGCCGCGAAGAACGGCTGATCGCGCACTGCATGCGCAGGCACGCACACGCGGCCTGCCGAAGCGCAACGACTCGCAGCACAACGACTCGCAGCACAACGACTCGCAGCACAACGACTTGCAGCACAACGACTTGCAACACCACGAGCGGCCAGGCTAGATGCCTCGGCCGCTCGCGGTGATCTTGGCCTGTCCACCGAGCCGATAGAAGCGGCGCAGCGCACGCGACAACGCGACCAGATCGCCGCGCTCGACGTAAGTCTCTTCGAGGTGCCGGGCAAAGCGCGAGGCGAGGCGGATGGCCGCACGATAGCGGTCGCCCTCCTCCGTGCCGGGTCCGTCGAGCAGCTGCGCCTCATCGAACAATCGACGGCGTAGCGCACGACTGCGCGCGACCAAATCGCGGCGTCGCTGTGCGCGCTCGCGTGCGCGGACGACGCCGGCGCCATTGCCGGCGAGCAGCGCGCCAGTGTCGTCGGTCGCCAGCAGTCCGGTCGCGTATTTGTCGACCTCTGCCTGCAGCTCGAGCTCGAGCGCCGAGACATCGCCCGCGCTCGCCGCGCGGAACAGCAGATAGACGAAGTGACTCACGCCCTCGGTCACCAGACACGCCGCGTCGAAGCGCTCGTCGCTCCACACATCGCCCTGCCCTGCGCGCATCGCGCGGACCGCGTCGGCGTCGACGTAGAGACCGACCGCGAAGCCGTCGGAGTCTTCGCGCACCAGCAACACCTCGCGCCGCGCGACGGCCTCGTCGCCGACGGCTTCACGCGCCTCTTCGGCGTCGACGATGAAGTCCTCGACGTCGTGCGCGAGCGCGACATCGTAGAGCGACTCGAGCCCGCGCTGCACATGCGTGAGCGTCTCGCCGTGCGTCCGAGCGTGGTTGTGTCGCCGCGTCAATGTACGGTGCCGCGACCTCGCGTCTCCGCTTCGAGCACCGGGAAGAGCCCGACCGAACGCAGCTTGTCGGCGAGCGCGGGCGACTGCGTCTTCTTCCAGCGCTCGTAGAGGCGGACGATGTCCTGCGGCGTGCGCGGCGTCGCCGCCTCGCGCACATCGCCGAGCACGTCGACGTACGTCGCGAACTTTTCGGCCAGCTCTTCGTAGACCGGCGCCAGCGCGGCCTCGCGTAGCGGCGCGAGACGCACCAGTACGGAGGCGCTGCGGTAGGCGCGGCCGCCCATCGCGCCCGCGTAGTCTGGCGTGATGCCGCGACGCTCGAGGTGGTCGGCGAAGAAGCCGCTCACGTAGAGCGCGGCGTCGCCGAGCCCGCGGAAGCGTCGCAGCCGCTCGTGGCCTTCGGTCTCGAGCGCCTCGGCGAGCTGCTCGGCGAGCGGGCGGTCGAGCGTCGGCAGCGGCGGCGCGATGGCGAACTCGGCGAGCAGGTTCACCAGGTAGAACTCGGTGCCAGCGTCGGCCCGGACCCGGTGCCGCTCGAGGGCACCGAGGAGGCGTTCCCGAAAGTAGGCGCGGACGTCAGCATGGGGCTCGATCATCGCTGGGCTCCTTGTCGCGTGCTGCATCCGCTCGCGGACGCTCTCTCCTCTATACGGTCGAGCGCGACGGAAGCGAAAGAAGAGGTCGTCCCCGTACGGGGGTGCGCGGATGTGCGCAGCGTGGTGCTGGCAGCCAACCTGCGAGAGCGCCAGCGCCAGTCTGTCGGCTCGGGGCAATGCGCAGACGCACGCCGTAAGTGCCTAATATCGCTGATGTCTCTCAAACGACACAGACATTTTCAGGAGGGCGCCTTGACCGGCAGAAGTGAGGCATTACCTTCCGGCGCGTCGTTAGCACTCTCCACTGGCGAGTGCTGACAAACTGAACTGCACGGCCTCTGCTGTGCCAGTCAACTGCACAGCCTCTGCTGTGCCGGCTCTGCCACCAACCAACGGCTCAGTTGCCGACTTGGTCGGGGGCGAACACGAGGAGATAGCGACAATGGGCATTCGACCGCTGCACGACCGCGTTCTGGTTCGCCGGGTCAAGGAAGAGGAAAAGACCAAGGGCGGGATCATCATCCCCGATACGGCCAAGGAAAAGCCGATCGAGGGCAAGGTCATCGCCGTCGGTAGCGGCCGCGTGAACGACAAGGGCGACGTCCGCAAGCTCGACGTCAAGGTCGGCGACAAGGTCCTCTTCGGTAAGTACAACGGCACCGAAGTGAAGGTCGACGGCGAAGAACACCTCATCCTCCGCGAAGACGACATCCTCGCGGTCTTCGACAAGTGAACGGCTGAGCCGACTTCCACCAAGAATTTAGGAGAGAAATCATCATGGCAGCCAAAGAGATTCTTTACGACACCGCGGCCCGCGCCCGCATCCTCGCCGGCGTCGACGCCCTCGCGAACGCAGTGAAGGTGACCCTCGGCCCGAAGGGCCGGAACGTGGTCATCGAGAAGAGCTTCGGAGCTCCGACGGTCACCAAGGACGGCGTCACCGTCGCCAAGGAGATCGAGCTCTCGGACAAGTTCGAGAACATGGGCGCGCAGATGGTGCGCGAAGTCGCCAGCAAGACGTCGGACGTCGCCGGCGACGGCACCACGACGGCGACCGTCCTCGCGCAGGCGATCTTCCGCGAGGGCACCAAGCTCGTCGCGGCAGGGCACAACCCGATGGAGCTCAAGCGCGGCATCGACAAGGCCGTCGAGGACATCGTCGGTCGCTTGAAGAAGCTCGCCAAGCCGACCAAGGACCCGAAGGAAATCGCGCAGGTCGGCACGATCTCGGCGAACGGTGACGAAACCATCGGCAAGATCCTCGCCGAGGCGATGGAGAAGGTCGGCAAAGAGGGCGTCATCACCGTCGAAGAGGCGAAGGGCCTCGAGACCACGCTCGAGGTCGTCGAGGGCATGCAGTTCGATCGCGGCTACCTCTCGCCCTACTTCGTGACCGACCCGGAACGCATGCAGGTCGTCCTCGAGGACGTCTACATCCTCATCTCCGAGAAGAAGATCTCGAACATGAAGGATCTCCTTCCGGTGCTCGAGGCGATCGCGCGGCAGCAGAAGCCGCTGCTCATCATCGCCGAGGACATCGAGGGCGAGGCGCTCGCGACGCTCGTCGTGAACAAGCTCCGTGGCACGCTCGCAGTCGCCGCCGTCAAGGCGCCCGGCTTTGGTGATCGCCGCAAGGAGATGCTCCAGGACATCGCCAAGCTCACCGGTGGTCAGGTCGTCAGCGAGGACCTCGGCATCAAGCTCGAGGGCGTCACGCTCACCGACCTCGGTCGCGCCAAGCGCGTCACGATCGACAAGGAGAACACCACTCTCGTCGACGGCGCGGGCAAGAAGGCGGAGATCAACGGCCGCATCGAGATGATCCGCAAGCAGATCGAGGAGACGACCAGCGACTACGACCGTGAGAAGCTCCAAGAGCGCCTCGCGAAGCTCGTCGGTGGCGTGGCCGTCGTCAAGGTCGGCGCAGCGACCGAGATGGAGATGAAGGAGAAGAAGGCGCGCGTCGAAGATGCGCTCCACGCCACGCGCGCAGCAGTCGAGGAGGGCATCGTCCCCGGCGGCGGCGTCGCGCTCATCCGCTGTCAGGCTGGCCTCGAGAAGCTCGAAGTCAGTGAGGAGCAGCGCTTCGGTGTGAACATCATCAAGCGCGCGATTGAGGAGCCGCTCCGCCAGATCGCGGCGAACGCGGGCCTCGAGGGCTCGATCGTCGTCAACGAAGTACGCAAGAGCAAGGGCAACAACGGCTACAACGCGGCGACGGACGTCTACGAGGATCTCCTCGCGGCGGGCGTCATCGACCCGGCGAAGGTCGTTCGTACGGCACTGCAGAACGCGGCCTCGGTCGCGGGCCTCATGCTGACGACCGAGGCGCTCGTGGCCGAGAAGCCGAAGCACGAGTCGGGCGGCGGCGGTGGCGGCGGTCACGGCCACGGCGCGCCCGGCGGCATGGACTTCTGATCCACGCTGACGGCGTCTGACTGCAGTACGACAGAGCCCGCCTGGCAACAGGTGGGCTTTTTCGTTTTGTGCGCTGCGCGGCTTTGCGCTGCGCGCGGCGACGGCCCCTCGAAATTGATCACTTCTTTTTGAGCCTGATTCGTTGCGCTCCCGCGCTGGGAACCTCCTCCCTCAAGATTGATCACTTCTTTTGAGCCTCAATCGTGCGCTCCCGCGCTGGGAACCTCCCCCAGCCCCTCGTTCGAGGGGGGCTTTTCCGATGGCGGTGGTGGGAGTCGCGTGCACTCGAATACCGGCGCTGCGAGGCACC
>Ga0105048_10009366_pt1 | contig 15584 bp, 8 predicted proteins | sample MAT05_FD_78382 | JGI IMG/M metagenome (GOLD analysis project Ga0105048, IMG submission 78382) | Freshwater microbial communities from Lake Fryxell liftoff mats and glacier meltwater in Antarctica - MAT-05 | ecosystem: Environmental > Aquatic > Freshwater > Ice > Liftoff microbial mat | place... | reverse complement strand
GCACCGCGCGCGGCCTTCATGATCTGCTTCTTCCGCTTCAGGCGGACCGGATTACTGCGTACGCGAGGCATCTCGGTTCCTCCTTAAGCCTGGATGAGACGACGCATGCGCTTCGCCTCCCCGTTGGTTTCGATGATCGTGCCCTTGCGGAGGTTGCGCTTCCGCTTCTGGGACTTCTTGGTCAGGATATGGCTCTTGTAGGCCTTCCGGCGCTTCACCTTCCCCGTCCCCGTGACGGAGAAGCGCTTCGCAGCGCCGGTGTGGGTCTTCATCTTCGGCATGTGGCTCCCTTCGTGCCTATCGTGGCGCCAGGATCATGGTCAGAGCCTTGCCTTCCAGCTTGGCGTCCGTCTCGACCTTGGCGATGTCGGTGAGTTGCTGGGCGACCCGGTCCACGACCGCCTTCCCGAGCTCCGGGTGGGCGATCTGACGGCCACGGAACATCAGCGTGACCTTCACCTTGTTGCCTTCTTCGAGGAACCGGCGGGCGTGGCGCGTCTTCGTTTCGAAGTCGTGCTCCTCGATCCCGGGCCGGTACTTCACTTCCTTCAGCAGGATGATGTGCTGCTTCTTCTTCGCAACACGGGCCTGCTTGGCCATCTCGAACTTGTACTTGCCGTAGTCCATGATGCGGACCACAGGCGGACGGGCGAGCGGAGCCACCTCGACCAGATCGAGGCCCTGTTCGACTGCAGAAGCCAGGGCGGCATCGACTTCCATGATGCCCAGCTGGGCGCCGTCTGGGGCGATGACGCGAACCGGGGAGATGCGAATCTGCCGGTTGACGCGCACTCGCTTGGTCGGATCCTGAATAGGATTTGCTCCGGAAAACGGGGGAAAACAAAAACGGCGGGGTCTTCGAGGATGAAGACCACGCCGCGAGGCCCACCCAAGGGGGTGTGCCCGTTGCAATGGACTCCAGCAGCACACCTCGCAGAGCGAGGGCCGAAGGGTGGACCACCGCTGCCGCGGAAGTCACTTGCCGAGTTCTGACCACGGCAACCTAGGCCACCGTGGGGCATCGGTCAATGGCCGCGTGCAGAGCAATGCCGCCTGAGCCGCCAGCACTGCGACGTGCGCTGCCTGACACGAACCGATGGCTCGCCGCCACCAGATCCCCACGGCGCCGACCGGTCGCCTGACCCGACTCAGCCGGATCCCGACGTCAGCGCTGCTCCTGATGCGACTCGACGAACCAGACGGTCTGGTCGATGCCTCGGACGATTTCGGTAAACAGGTCGGCCGTGACCTTGTCGCCGATCCCATCCGTGGTGTCGATGGCGGTTCGGGCCGAGTCGGCGAACGCGGCCAGCGCCGCAGCCACGGCGAACACATGCGAATTCACGTCCGCGAGACCGAGCGGATACGGGATCAGGAAGGTGCGTGCCGTGACCACGGGCAGCGTCCCCTGCGCCGTGCCACCGAGTGCCCCCCCACGCTCGGCGATCGAGTCGGAGTACCCCTCGACTTCCTCGGAGACTTTGTCGAACAATTCGTGGACCGCGACGAATCCGGGCCCGCGCACGTTCCAGTGCGCCTGCTTCACCTGCGCGTGCAAGTCGATTGCGGCGGCCAGGTGCAGGTTCAGGATCTCGATCGACTGGAGTCGAATCGCCTCGGCCAATGTGTTGTGCGTCGTGCGCGTGTGTTGCATGTCGGGTGCGCTCAGCTGTGAGAAGGGACGCTGATCGTGCACCAGCGGATCCCGGATGATTGCTCCTGCAATACACCAGCCACGCCAGTGCGCAGCACCGGTGCAGCCGGCGTGGCCCGCGCCACTGTGCAAGACCGTCGAACCACGCACGCCTCTGGCGCCGAACTCGTGCGCGGGGTCATCATCCGCGGCGGTACTCGCCGCACGCACACCAGAGCACACACCCACCGCCCGGAAAGCGCATGCACGCAGCGATTGACTTCGGGATCAGCAACACCGATGCGGTGGCACGCGTGCGCGGCGCGCTCACCTACTGGACACGACCCTCGAGTCGCGCACCGGATCACGACGTCGTGCGCGAGATGCTGGCCGAGGGCGACATTCTGCTCGAGACCCTGCCGCGCATCGCAGTGACTGGAGGCCGACACATGGTCCTGCCGGCGAGCCTCGGCGCGTGTACGGTCGTGCCGGTCCCGGAAGTGACGGCAATTGGCCGCGGCGGACAGGCGCTCGCCTCGCCCGGGCAGGCCGCCGAGGACACCTCGGTGCTCGTCGTCAGTGCCGGCTCGGGCACGGCGGTCGTCTCGGCACGCGGCACGGCATACGCCCACATCACCGGCACCGGCGTGGGTGGCGGAACGCTGCTGGGCCTCGGCCGGCTGCTGATCGGCACCGCCGACCCCGGACTCATCGACGAGATGGCGATGCGTGGCGACTCGAATGGCGCCGACCTCGCCTTGCGCGATGTCGTGAGCGGGCCGATCGGGACGCTGCCGCCTGAGGCCACTGCCGTGAACTTCGGACGTTTGGCACGCCATGTGGAGCAGGCGCACCCCGATGACCTCGCGGCAGCGTTGGTCACACTCGTAGGCCAGGTCATTGCCATCACGGCGATCAACGCCGCGCGCGCCGAGCGACTGGAGCGGGTGGTCGTGATCGGCCACATGACCGACATGCCCAGCTTCCGCCGGGTGCTCGATCAGGTGGGGGCGTACTACGGCATGCAGCTCATCCTGCCTCAGGGCGCGGGATACGCGACCGCGCTCGGCGCGCTGCTACACGGGACCTCGGCACGCTGAACTCGCTGCGCGGGGCGACGAAACGGGTGTTCACGTGGTGCGGCGGCTGACGCGCGAGCGTTTGGAGCGTCAATGCAGAGAGCCACCGCTGCAGTCTCCCGGCCACATCTCCCCGACATGTCCGGCGGTGGCGGTGTGTGCTTCCACCTGCCCCGCACGATGATCGAACCAACCCTCCGGCCGCGCTCTCCGACGACCGGCGTCAGCCCAGCGCCCGACGGTGGTGAGTGCGAACTCGCCACCGGCGATGAGCTGCGTCGGCTCGTGCTGGAATGGAGCGGCAAGGGAGTGGCATTCCACTGTGACAGCACGCTCGCCGCAGCGTTCGAAGCCACGGTAGCGCGTGCCCCGGACCGCATTGCGATCTCGACCGAAACGGGCGAGCACCTCACGTATGTCGCGCTCAACGAGCGTGCCAATCGCGTGGCACACCATCTCCGCTCGCGCAACATCGGGCACGGCAGCGTGGTGGGGCTCTTCGTGGAGCGCACCGAGCTGCTGATCATCGGGATGCTCGGCATCGTGAAGTCCGGCGCAGCCTACCTGCCCATGGACCTGAGTTCTCCGCGCGAACGCACTGCGTTCATCCTGCGCGACGCTGGCGCAGCGATGGTAGTCACGAGTGCTGCGACGCACGACCTCCTCGATGCTGACGCAGCGCCCGTCCTGCGGCTCGACACCGACTGGCCACTGCTGATGCACCAGCCGACGACGAACCCGGACGCCGTGGCCACGCCAGACAGCCTGGCGTATGTGATCTTTACATCCGGCTCGACCGGCACGCCAAAGGGATGCGAGGTCTCACACGTTTCCGTGCTGCGACTCTTCGCGGCGTGCGACGCCTGGTTCGGATTCGGCGAGCACGACGTGTTCGCGCAGTTCCACTCGCACGCCTTCGATGTGTCGGTGTTCGAGATCTGGGGCGCGCTCCTGCACGGTGCGCGACTGGTTCTGCTCTCGGCCAATACCTGCCGAACGCCCGAACTGCTGCTCGCACGCCTCGAGCGCGAGTCGGTCACGGTGCTCTGCCAGACGCCGTCGGCGTTCAGGCAACTGTCGGCGATGGCGTGCGCCGCGAAACCCGTCCCTGCCCTCAAACTGCGCCGCCTGGTGCTCGCGGGCGAAGCGCTCGAGCTGCAATCGTTGCGCCCGTGGGTGGAGCGCTTCGGCGACGAGTCGCCGCACCTGCTGAACATGTACGGGCCGACGGAGGCGACGGTCTACGTCTCGTATCGTCGCATTCGTGCCGTCGACATCGAGCAGCGGCGTGGCAGCGTGATCGGCGTGCCGTTGCCTGACACGCGCTTTCACATTCTCGACGCCGAGCAGCGCGTGTGCGCGATCGGCGTCGTGGGGGAGATGTACATCGGTGGGGCAGGTCTGGCGCGCGGATACCTGAACCGTGCCGCGCTCACGGCAGAGCGCTTCGTCTGGTGTGCGCCAGGCGACCTCACGGCACCGCAACGGCTCTACCGCACGGGAGACCTCGCACGCTGGACACCGGCCGGCGAGGTGGAGTACCTCGGACGACTCGACGCGCAGGTCAAGCTGCGTGGCTATCGCATCGAGCTGGGTGAGATCGAGGCGACGTTGGGCGCGCACGCGGGAGTGTCGGACTGCGCCGTCATCGCGCAGCAACGGCCGGAGCATGGTCCGCGGCTGGTGGCGTACGTGGTGCCGTCCGCGACACCGGTGACGATCCCGACGTTGCGCGCGTACCTGCATCGCACGCTACCTGACTACATGGTCCCGTCGGCGGTCGTGGAATTGCATGCACTGTCACTGAATTCGAACGGCAAGCTCGATCGCGGCGCGCTGCCCGCGCCGGAACGCGGGCGACCCGAGGTCAGCACCGTCCATGCGGCACCCGTTGGTGAGGTGGAGAGGACGTGCTGCGCCATCTTTGCCGAGTTCCTGCAGCTGGATGCGGTCGGGCGTCACGACAATTTCTTCGAGCTGGGTGGCGACTCGCTCCTCGCCGTGCAGGCGGTGGCCGCGCTCGGGCGCGAACTCGACAGGCCTGTCTCGGTCGCGATGCTGTTTGCGAATGCGTCGCCAAGGGTACTGGCGGCATCGCTTGGCGCGCCCGATGCGCAGCTGATCGAGGCGCAGCGCCGGTCGCGCGGAAGCGAGCCCATTGCAATCATCGCCATGGCCGCCCGGCTCCCCGGCGCCGACACGGTCGAGGAGTTCTGGCAGGTGCTGGACGACGGGCGCGACACCTTGACCCGGTTTTCGCCGGAGCAGCTGGACGCGAGCATTCCGATCTCGCTGCGACGCGATCCCGCCTACGTCCCCGTGCGCAGCGTGCTCCGTGATCCGGAGGGGTTCGATGCGGCGTTCTTCGGCATGAGTCAGCGCGATGCATCGCTGCTCGATCCGCAACAGCGCCTGCTGCTGGAGTTGTCGTGGGAGTCGCTCGAACGCGCGGGGTACGCGCCGAAGCAGACCGTCGAGATGGGGCAGGTCGTGGGCGTGTTCGCCGGTGTCTACAGCTCCGAGTACTCGCGGAAGCACGTGTACACTCATCCGGAGTTAGTGGAGCGCGCCGGTGATTTTCAGGTGATGCTCGGGACCGACAAGGACTATGTCGCGACGCACATCGCACACCGGCTCAACCTGACAGGACCGGCGATCAGCGTGCAGACGGCGTGCTCCACGTCGCTCGTGGCGATCGCACAGGCCGTCGAGAGCCTGCGAGCCGGCCAGTGCACCATGGCCATCGCCGGCGGTGCTGCGATCACGTACCCGCATCGCAGCGGGCACCTCTATGTCGAGGGCGCGATGCTGTCGAAGGATGGGCGCACGCGCACCTTCGACGCGGAGGCCACCGGGACGGTGTTCGGGGATGGCGGTGCGGTCGTCGTGCTCAAGCGTCTCCGCGATGCGATCGACGAGGGCGATGTGATCCACGCCGTGATCCGCGGCGTTGCAGTGAACAACGACGGTGGCCGAAAGGCGAGCTTCACCGCACCAAGCGTCGATGGGCAGACTGCCGTGATCATCGCGGCACAGGCTGATGCCGGGGTATCACCCCGCTCGGTCTCGTACATCGAGGCCCACGGCACGGCGACACCGCTGGGCGACCCGATCGAGGTCGAAGCGCTGACGCGCGCCTTCCGGCGGGGGAGCGACGGGACGGAGGAGACTGCCTTCTGTCGCATCGGCTCGGCGAAGAGCAACGTCGGCCACATGGTGAGTGCCGCTGGCGCCGTCGGTGTGCTGAAGACGGTGTTGGCACTGCAACACGAGGTGCTGCCGCCGACGCTGCACTTTTCGACGCCCACTCCGCAGATCGACTTCGCTCGGACTCCGTTTCTGGTGGCGGCCACGCGCACCGATTGGCCCCGGACCGACACGCCCCGGCGGGCCGGCGTGAGTTCGTTCGGCGTCGGCGGGACGAACGCGCACGTGGTGCTGGAGGAGGCACCGCGGCGACCCACGATGGCGTCACGACCAGGGCCCCACCTGCTCCGGCTCTCCGCCCGCTCACCCGGTGCGCTGGAAGTCTCGCGACGCGCGCTTGCCGCCCATCTCTCTGCCATGCCCGACCTCGCGCTTGCCGACGTGGCGGCGACCTTGCGCTCGGGACGCGAAACGTTGCAGCATCGCGCCTGCGTCGTGGCGCGTGACACTGCCGAGGCAGTCACCTTGCTCGACCTCGAGACCGCTGCGGGCGTACCGACGACGACTGACCCCTGCGCTGCCGACCTCACCACCGCGATCGAAGAGGCGCGTCGCTGGCTGGCGGCTGAAGACGACGATCCCCGCATCCTGACACGGCATCAGCGGGTCGTGCTCCCGACGACGCCGTTCGAGCGAGTCCGGTGCTGGCTGGATGCCGCCGTCACGACACATCGGACGCCCGTGCTTCCACCGTCGCCGGACCGTGGTGCGGCCGCGGAGCGTGCGGCCCGTATCAGTCCGCTGCCGCCGCCGGACGTGATCTTCACCTTCCCCGGGCAGGGGTCGCAGTATGCACAGATGGGAGAAGCGCTCTACCATTCCGAACCGGTCTTCCGCGACGCCTGCGACACCGTCTTCGCGAGCCTGACCGGCGTGACATCGTTCGATCTTCGGGCGACGATGTTCGGTGGCAGCGCCGACGCACTGACGATGACCGCAGTCACGCAGCCGGCAACGTTCTGCCTCGAGTACGCACTCGCGACGCTGTGGCGTTCGCGCGGACTCAGGCCGCGCGCATTGATCGGGCACTCGATCGGGGAGTTCGCCGCAGCGGTGATCGCCGGCATCATGACGGTGCCGGAGGCGTCGCGACTGGTGGCCCGCCGCGGCGCGATGATGAACGTGCTCTCGACAGGCAGCATGCTGTCGGTGCGGCTGCCGGCGCGTGACCTGGCGGTCCGGCTGCCAGCAGCGCTTGCGATCGCGGCGGAGAATGGGCCGTCATCGTGTGTCGTGTCAGGCACGACGCAGGCCATCGATGCCTTCGCGCGTACGCTCGAGCAGACCGGCGTGCTCTGCCGGAAGCTGCAGACGTCACATGCCTTCCATTCGTCGATGATGGACCCGATGCTCGACGCATTCGGCGCCGAGGTCCGACGCGTCGCCCTGGCGCCACCTTCCGTCCCGATCATTTCGACGCGCACCGGCACGTGGCTCACGCATGCCGAGGCGCTCGATCCCGGCTACTGGACTCGGCATCTGCGCGAGACGGTGCGATTCTCGGCTGCCGTGGAGACGGCGTTGCGCGGCGCACGAAGCGTGTTCCTCGAGATCGGGCCGCAGCACGCGCTGTCCACGCTCGTCAAGCAGCACCGGTCAGCAGCGCAGTGCCAGCAGGTCCCCGCCACGGTCGCCTCGCTCGGCGACAGTTCAGCATCTGAACGAGACTCGTTCGTCGCCGCCGTGGGTCAGCTGAGGCTGCACGGTATCGAGGCAGGTCCGCCCGATCCGGTGGGCCGGACCGTGCCGCCGCCCCCGCCGACGCCTCCGCTCGATGAGAGGCAGAACGGAATTCTCGTGCCATCCACATTCCCTGCCCTGATGTCACAACACGCAACGCGTCGACTGGTGCTCACTCCCCGCGGCAGCACGCCAGTCGGCGCTGTCCTCCGCGAGCCGACGCCGGCACGCTTCGCATCAATCGAATCACGCAACGAGCCATCGCTGGCCTTGGTCGCGGGGGCGGCGTCTCGGCGCGCCACGCTGGTCGGGCAGCTCCGAGCGCTGATTCAATCGATCGGCGGCGTGGAGCTGAACGGTGCACCGACGAGCGCGGCGTTCATCGAACTTGGCCTTGATTCGCTGGTGCTGACGCAGGTCGCCATCCAGGTCCAGAAGACGTTTGGCGTTCGCGTGACGTTCCGTCAGATGGTGGAGCAGTATCGGTCACTGGACGCACTCGCGAGTCATCTCGAGGCATCGCTGCCGCCTGAGCCAGCAGGGCCTGTTGCTGCGCCGACAGGATTCGCCGCGTGCGACCTGACCAGTCCAGCGTTGGTCGAGGTCCGAGGCGATGTCGAGTCGCTTCCGTTGGTCGAGCAGGTGATCCAGCGGCAGCTCGCGATCATGGAGCAGCAGCTCGCGTTGCTTGGGCGCGCGCCGGTCGCAGCGCCAGGTGTGCTCTTGCCTGTGGCATCGCGCGTGGCACCGGCGGGCGACGTTGCACACGCCACCGCGCCGGTCGAGCGCGAGATCGTTTCTGCGGCATCGGCACCGCGGCAGGCGCGCACCGACGGCGAGGTCGCGCCCGCCGAAGACGCGGCCCTGATCGCCCACACACGGTATGACGTGCAGAAGGCGTTCGGCGCCATCGCCCGCATCCACACCGAGTCCGGCAGCACGCTCACCGACCACCAGCGACAGCGGCTCGACACCTTCATCCGCAGCTACACCACCCGGACCCAGCGCTCGAAGGCCTACACGGCGCACCATCGCGCGCATCTGGCCGACCCGCGGGTGGTGAACGGATTCCGGCCGCAGACGAAGGAGCTCTGCTACCAGATCGTCGTCGAACGGTCGAAGGGCTCGCGGCTGTGGGACATTGACGGGAACGTGTACATCGACGCCCTCAACGGCTTCGGAGTGAGCCTGTGCGGATGGCAGCCCGACTTCGTGACCGAGGCCGTGAAGGCGCAGATCGATCGCGGTCACGACATCGGACCGCAACATCCGCTGGCCGGCGAGGTCGCCTCACTCGTTTGCGAGCTGACGGGCTTCGACCGTGCGGCGCTCTGCAACACGGGTTCCGAAGCCGTCATCGGGGCGATCCGCATCGCGCGCACGGTGACGGCGCGCGACCTCATCGTCTGCTTTACCGGCTCGTATCACGGGATCTTCGACGAGGTGCTGGTCCGCGGCACACGGACCGGCCGTGCGGTTCCAGCCGCCCCGGGGGTCGTGCAGCAGGCGGTGGAAAACGTGCTGGTGCTCGACTACGGCGCACCGGAATCGCTGGCGATCATCCGTGAGCGCGCACACGAGATTGCGGCCGTGCTGGTGGAACCTGTGCAGAGCCGCCGGCCGGACTTCCAACCGGTCGGGTTCCTGCGCGAACTGCGCGTGATCACTGCGGAAACCGGCACGGTGCTCATCTTCGACGAGGTGATCACGGGATTCCGTAGCCATCAGCGCGGGGCACAGGGCCTGTTCGACATCCGAGCCGACCTTGCCACGTACGGGAAGGTGATCGGCGGCGGCTACCCGGTTGGCGTCATCGCCGGTCGCCGCGCGCTGATGGATGCCCTCGATGGCGGCGCATGGCAGTATGGCGACGACTCGATCCCGGGTGTGGGTGTGACCTACTTCGCCGGCACCTTCGTCCGGCATCCGCTGGCGCTCGCCGCATGCAAGGCGACACTGGCACACCTGCGTGACGAGGGCCCGGCACTCCAGCAGTCGCTGACCGCCCAGACCGGAGCCATGGCGGCGGAGATGAATGCCTGGGCGCGCGCATCGGAAGCACCGCTGGCGATCCGCCACTTCGCCTCACTCTGGCGCATCACGTTCACTGAAGAGCATCCGCTGCAGGACCTGCTCTGGGCGATGATGCGCCACCGCGGGATTCACATCCTCGACAACTTCCCCTGCTTTTTGACGACGGCACACAGCGCTGCTGACATCGCATCGATCGTCACGGCCTTCCGGGAGGCGTTGACCGAAATGCAGACGAGCGGATTTCTTCCGGGACAACCGCCGGCGCAGATCACGGGTGTGGTCAGCGATGCGTCTCGTCCCCCGGTGCCGAACGCGCGGCTGGGTCGGGACCGCGACGGCTCACCGGCGTGGTTCGTGCCGGATTCCAGGGCGCCCGGGCAGTACGTACAACTCGACGCGTCGTCGGCCGCATGACCTGACGCCGTCGCGACGCCGCGGCTGGCGCCGGTGTGCTGCGTGGTCCACGGGTGACCGGCGGGTCGGCGTGCGCATGACCGTCAGCGATCGGGTCACGCATCACGTTGTGGGTTGGCTGGACACGCGCCCGTTCCCGCGCGTGCTTCCAAGTAGCGTGGCGCCACCCCCTCCGTCCCCACTCCGATGCCGCGACATCCTCGCGCGTTCGCCCTGACCCTCACGTCGCTCGCCCTGCTGCTGCTCCCCGCGCGCATCCGGGCGCAGGCAGCGACGCACGACGACCCGTTCACGAACCTGCGGCTCCGATCGATCGGCCCCGCCACGATGAGCGGCCGATTCACCGACATCGCCGTGAACGAGTCGAACCCGTACGAGTTCTATGCGGCGTCGGCCACGGGTGGCCTGTGGAAGACGTCCGACAACGGCGTGACCTGGAAAGTGCTCTTCGAGAATCAGCCCGTGACATCGATCGGCACGGTGACCGTGGACCAGCGTGATCCGCGTATCGTGTGGGTTGGTACGGGCGAGGCCACCAACCGGCAGAGCTCGAGCTGGGGCGACGGGGTGTACAAGTCGACCGACGGTGGCGCGACCTGGACCAACATGGGGCTGCGTGCGACCGCACGCATCGCGCGCATCGTCATCGATCCGAAGAACTCGGATGTGATCTACGTCGCCGCACCCGGGCACCTCTGGGGTCCCAATCGTGAGCGCGGGCTGTTCAGGAGCACAGACGGCGGACGCACCTGGACGCCGATCCTGACGCGCGACGACGACACCGGCGCCGTGGACGTGGCGATCGATCCGTCCGACTCGCGCATCGTCTATGCGGCACTCTACCAGCACCGGCGCACACCGTTCGGCTTCGTCGGTGGCGGACCGGGCAGCGGGCTGTACAAGTCCACCGATGCCGGCGCGACCTGGCGGCAGGTCACCACCGGGCTGCCGGCCGGCACCCTCGGTCGCACCTCGATCGCGATCTACGCCAGGGATCCGCGCGTCGTCTACGTGAGCATCGAGCAGGGCCTCCGCTACACCTCGAGCATCTCCTACGACAAACGACTCGGCGGTGTGTACCGGTCGGAGGACAAGGGCGAGACGTGGCGGTTCATGAGCGACTGGAATCCGCGGCCGGCGTATTCGAGCCAGCTGCGTGTGGATCCGAGTGATCAGAGCCGGCTCTATGCCATGCAGTGGTCGGTGAGCGACGACAGCGGCAAGACCTGGCGCTCGCCGCGGCAGACGCTGCACGGCGATGATCGCATGGTCTGGATCGACCCACGCGATTCGCGACACCTGATCAAGGCGGACGACGGCGGCATCGGCATCTCCTACGACCGGGGCGTGAAGTGGCTGTACGTCACGTCCCTGCCGGTTTCGCAGCCGTATCACCTCTCCGTCAGCACCACGTCGCCGTACTTCGTCTGCACGGGCCTGCAGGACAACGGGAGCTGGTGCGGCCCGAGTGCGACCACCAACAGCAGTGGCCCGCTCAACGACGACTGGTTCCGCGTGGGCGGTGGCGACGGATTCCACAACGTCATCGACACCACCGACAACAACACGGTCTACTCCAGCTCGCAGTATCTTGGCCTCTCGCGCGTCAATCTGCGCACGCTCGAGACGGTGCAGATCCGCCCCGCACCACAGGAGGGCGAGGGGCCGAAGCTCGGCAACTGGGGCGCGCCCGAGCCTCGCGTCGGCCGCAAGATCACGCCTGCCGGCTGGAACTCGCCGGTGATCATCTCGCCGCATGACCACAACGTGCTGTACGCCGGCATGCGTGACGTGTGGAAGTCCACCGACCGCGGCACCACCTGGACATCACTCGGTGACCTGACGACCGGAGTCGATCGGCGATCGCTCGCGATCATGGGTCAGCTCCCCGCCGACACCACGCTGTCACTCGACGACGGAGTGTCGTACTTCCCGAGCACCAGTGGGCTCAGCGAGTCGCCGGTGCGTGCCGGCGTCGTCTGGGCGGGCACGGACGATGGCAACGTGCAGGTCTCGAAGGATGGAGGGCGCTCGTGGACCAACGTCCGCCGCCACGTCAGCGGGGTGCCCGAAGGGACGTGGGTGGCCCACGTCGAGGCGTCACGCACGGCGGCTGGCACCGCGTACGTGGCGTTCGATGGCCATCAGTCCGATGACTTCACGAACTACCTGTTCCGGACCACCGACTTCGGCGCGACCTGGACAGCGCTCGGATCGACGTTACCTGCGGGCCGCGTCATCCACGTCATCCGAGAGGACCTGCGCAACCCGAAGGTCCTCTATCTCGGGACGGAGCTGGGGCTTTTCGTCTCGCCGGATGCGGGTGCCAGTTGGCGCGAACTGCGCGCATTGCCGCGCATGCCGATCACCGACATCGTCGTCCAGGGCCGCGACAACGATCTCGTCGTCGCGACGCATGCGCGGGGCATCTGGATCCTCGACAATCTGAATGCCCTGCAGGAGCTGACCAGTACCATATCGGCATCGCCCTCGCACCTGTTCACGGTCGAGCCGGCCGAGATGCGTCGTGTTGCGAATACCAAGGCGCATACCGGCGACATGCTGTTCCGTGGCGAGAATCCGCCGAACGGGGCGATCATCGACTACTGGCTGGGCGGCGGCAGCGCCGACTCGATCACGATCGCGATCCGCGACGCGCGCGGCGCTGAGGTTTCGACGGTGCGCCCGAGCCGGCATGCCGGCGTCAACCGCGTCGTGTGGAACCTCCGCCTGCCGTCGCTGCCTGGAACGCCGCGTGCCGGCGACGACGATGAGGAGGCACCACGCGGCGCGCCGCAGGGACGCCTCGTGGCACCGGGAAGGTATGTCGTGCGGCTGCAGGTTGGTACGCGCACCCACGAGCAGCCCGTGATCGTGCGGGAGGATCCGCGGGTCTCGATGACCGTGGTGCAGCGCGCTGGGTGGCATGCCGCCACCGACTCGATCGCGACGCTGTATCGGAGTGCCGTCGCACTCGTGGCGACCGCCGGCACCGGAGCCGACCGGGAGCTGTTGGCGACGGCGCGCGAACTGCAGGACCGCGTCGGGTCCTTGTACGGGACCGTGCTGCGAGGCGGCGGTCCGCCGACAGCCGATCAGCGCAAGCAGATGGCGTACTTCCCCACCGTGCTGCGGACGCTCCAGGGGCGCCTCACGCGCTGAAGCGCGCCCGGGTCACGGTCAGTCCCCACCCGGCCGTGACCCGCAGCGATCGACCGTCAGCGGTCGGTCACGCCTCGAGGAAGGCGTAGCCCTTGGTGTCAGGCGTGACGTGGCCCCAGGCGCTGTGCGCATCGTGCTCGAACACCAGCAGCCAGTGCTCGGCCGCAGCATCGCGCAGCAACGCGCGCTTGCTTTCCAGCGTACGCAACGGTTCCACGTCGTAGCCCATGATCCAGGCCAGCGGCACGTGGTGCACCGTCGGCATCACATCACCGAGAAAGCAGGCGCGGTGGCCATCGCTCTCGAGGATGAGGCTCTGGTGATGTGGCACGTGCCCGGGCGTCTTGCGGGCCGTGATGCCGCGGATGATCTCGACGTCGCCGTCGACGAGGTGCACACGTCCGGCGTCATGCAACGGCACGAAGTTCGGGGCGAAGTAGCTCGCTGCCGTCCGCTCGTTCGTGTGCGTCGCGTACTCGTACTCGCCGGCCTGCATGATGTACGTCGCGTTGGGGAAGGTCGGGACCACGTCACCTGACGCCGACCGCCGCGTGTTGCCGCCCGCGTGGTCGAAGTGCAGGTGCGTGTTGATCACGATCGTCACGTCCTCGGGCGTGAACCCCGCAGCACGGATGCCCGCCTCGAGCGCCGTCTCGTCCACGCGCTGCTCCGGCACATCGGCCTGCAGCTCCATGCCGTAGATGTCCCTGAACTTCTGGTCCTCCTTGGTGCCCGCGCCGGTGTCGATCAGCACGAGGCCATCGGGATGTTCGATGAGCAGGCAGCGCATTCCCATCTGGATGCGGTTGCGCTCATCGGCTTCGATCTTGCGCGACCAGAGCACCTTCGGCACCACGCCGAACATGGCACCGCCATCCAGGCGTTGCCCTCCGGCCTGAATCGCATGCACCCGGAGACTGCCGAGTTGCCGGGTCTGAAGGAGCGGAGTCGGGAAGGTCATGGCGAGACGAGGCGAGGCGGGGGGAGTGGAAGCGGCAGGTCAGGCGCCGTCGGCGGCGTCACGCACGGGGTTCGGTCCAGCCGACTTGCGACGACGCGCCGTTTGGGACGCGCCAGCCCGCTGGAACGAGTCGAGCGCACCCCAGGTGGTGATGTCCCGCTCGGCTGCGTCGCGCAGCAAGGCCAGCAGGATCTTTGCGGTGGCGATCGCGTCACCGGCGGCGCGGTGACGGGCGTGCGGTGGGATCTCGACGGCGTAATGGTGTGCCACTGCATCGAGGTTTCGTCTCGGCAGTTGGGGCAGAATCTTGCGCGCGAGGCGCACGGTGCAGAGCGTGCTGCCATCCAGCGCCTGCCCGGTCCCGCGGTGCACCTCGTGCGACACGAAGCGCCAGTCGAACGATGCATTGTGTGCCACGAACACGTGGCCGTCCAGCCGCTGCGCGACGTCATGCGCAATCGTCCTGAAGACGGGCTTGTCGCGCACCATCTCGTGTGTGATCCGCGTGATCTGCGTAATCATCGGCGGGATCGGGCATTCGGGATTCACGAGCGTCTCGTACACATCCACGATGCGTCCCTCCTGCACGCGCACGATCGCGATTTCGGTGATCCGGTCGCCGTGGCCCGGTCGGCCGCCGGTCGTCTCGACGTCCACGACGGCGAACCGCATGGCGGAGAGCGGGAGCGCCGCTGCGGCCTCGCGCAACACGGTCGGGGAGAGTACGGCGCCCGACGACGCGAGCGGCGACGGTTCGCCGACAGAAGGCAGTACCGGCGGCAGTGCCTGCGTGAGATGCCAGCGTCCGTCCGGCCCTTGCCGCACGTCCGACCTCGAGCCGAGGATGGCCCGGGCGAGACTCTCCGCGAGTGCGCGGCGCACACCGATGGCCCGACACACCTGCGCGACGAGATCCGGCGAGCCGATCGGTCCGCGCGCCACGATCGCTACAGCCGCTTCCGTCAAGCTGGATTCTGCCGGTGTGAGGCGCGCGCCGAGAGAGGCGAGAAGCGAATCAGAATCCATCACGGAGGACAGGCATGGTCGTGCATCGAGGTCCGCCACCACCGCAGACGAGTTCACTCCCTTCAAACGTCAGCACCGCACGATCGGTCTCGCCGATCCGCACGTCGCCGCCCAGAAACGCCATCGACGGGATGATCCGGCCCCCCGCCTGCTCGAGCGACCGCAACGTCGCCTCGGTGCGCGAACAGCTCGCGACGAGCCCCTGACGCAGTGCCACGACGTTGCACCCGCAGGCCCACTGCTCACCCTCCTGCATCACGCGCCGTGCACCGCCGCAGAAGATGGGCGTCATCGGCAGGCCACAGGCGCCCGGCGCCGCACACACATCCCCCTGCTCCTGCACCGTGTCACTGCCCTTGCGCCACAGCAGCACCGGCAACCGCTCCGT
>Ga0105048_10009364_pt1 | contig 15586 bp, 10 predicted proteins | sample MAT05_FD_78382 | JGI IMG/M metagenome (GOLD analysis project Ga0105048, IMG submission 78382) | Freshwater microbial communities from Lake Fryxell liftoff mats and glacier meltwater in Antarctica - MAT-05 | ecosystem: Environmental > Aquatic > Freshwater > Ice > Liftoff microbial mat | place... | reverse complement strand
TTTGCTCAATTAGGCATGAGGAGGGCGAAATGCGGGACATTTTAACCGACGAATAACGACATTGAGCGAAAAATAGGGCCGCGAAACTGTATGTTATTCACTGGACGCGGCATTAGTGCTGCGTCCAGTGAATGACGTGCAGTTTCGCGAGACTTATATTTTGCTCAATTAGGCATGAGGAGGGCGAAATGCGGGACATTTTAACCGACGAATAACGACATTGAGCGAAAAATAGGGCCGCGAAACTGTATGTTATTCACTGGACGCGGCACTAAACCCCGCCTGGAAACTTCTCCGCAAACGCCTTGGCGAAGTACGTCAAAATCACATCCGCGCCGGCTCGGCGTATGCTGAGCAGGGTTTCGGGCATGGCGCGGTCGAAATCGAGCCAACCGTTTTGACAGGCGGCCGAAAGCATGGCGCATTCGCCGCTCACGTGGTAGGCTGCTATGGGCAGGTTGCTGTTGTCGCGTAGGAGACGGATCACGTCGAGGTAATGGAGCGCCGGTTTCACCATCAGCATGTCGGCGCCTTCTTCGGTGTCGAGGCGGGCTTCGGTGAGGGCTTCGCGGCGGTTGGCCGGATCCATCTGGTAGGTTTTTTTATCGCCACTTTTGGGCGCCGAATCGAGGGCGTCGCGGAAAGGACCGTAAAACGCGCTGGCGTATTTGGCGGTGTAGGAAAGGATGCCTGTGCCGGTGTGGCCCGCCGCGTCGAGGGCCTGGCGCATGGTGCGTACGCGGCCGTCCATCATGTCGGAAGGACCCAGCATGTCGAACCCGGCTTCGGCCTGGGCGACCGACATGGCGGCGAGGATGGGCAGCGTTTCGTCGTTCACGATGCGGCCGTCGCGCACTAGACCGTCATGCCCGTCGGAGGAATAGGGGTCCATGGCCACGTCGCTGATGAGGTTGCATTCCGGGAACCGTTTTTTGATTTCCCGCGCGGTTTGCAGGTAAAAGTTGTCGGGGTTCGTGCTGTACGACGCCACGGTGTCTTTCAACGCGTCGGTTACGGCTGGAAACAAAACGAAGCTGGAGAGCCCGAGTTCCATACACGATTCGATTTCCTGAAGCAGCGTGTCGGGCGAAAAGCGGTACACACCAGGCAGGGAATGTATTTCCTGTTTGAGCCCTTTCGTATCGAGCACAAAAAGTGGGTAAACAAGGTGTTGAACCTGGAGGTGGGTTTCGGTGACAAGGCCGCGGATGGCGGCCGATTGCCGGTTGCGGCGCGGACGTTGGAGCATGGTGTGCGATTCATGAAGGGGGGAAAAGAAACAGGGCACTGACCATTACTGGTAGCACCCTGTATAACCCCAAAAAACCAAATGAAAACTTCTTAAATATTCACGCCCATAAATGGACGAAGATTTGCTCTTGAAATTTTATTCTGAAAAAACAATTTTTAACAAACTAAAAACTGCCTAACAAAATGAAACTGAAAAATATTTTTACTGTTGCTACAATTGAACGATGCAAAGATAAGGTACTTGAAACGTTATTCCAAAACTTTAACAAAAAAAATTTGCGATAACTTAACACAGCATTTTATTGTTTTACCGTTGATACAGCAGCGTGCTGGGCTTTGCCTTAATTTTGCGCTACAAAGGTAAATGATATGTCAAGCAATAGGTACACTTCTAAGGGATTTTTTTTTCAGGTATTTTTAGGTTGTGCACTTGTCTGGTTAACAGGGTGTACGGGCGACAACGATAAGGTTGTGCAGGCACGTGTATCGGAAAGGGTGGTCGCTTTCAGGACAAAAAAAATGGAAGAATGCCGAGTGGCTTTGATATCGGATGCCAACAAACATGTTGATTCCCTGATGCTTCAGGACGCGAGAGATCAATTGGGCGATTCATTGCTCAACCGCCGTCCGGGCAAACCCTTCAAACCTGCTCCCATTGCTCCCATCGATTCGCTGACGGTGAAGCCGGTTTTTGAATCCGGTGGCGGTCGCTGATCCTATGTTTTTTATCCGGTGAAGCAACGCCGGGGCCTTTTTTTTCGCCAACATCCAAGTGATCCCTGCTTTTGCGTTTAGAGCTTGAACGGGATTTTGGATTCGGGCTACAATCGGCAAATTTTATTTCATTTTTCGTTAAAATTTTCGCCTTAGGCACCCGGCTAAGGCTCCAAATTTTGCCTTAATTGAAATAAAATTTGTTCGATTTCGTCTCGAACCAAAATCCCGTTCAAGCTCGTAGAGCTTGAACGCGTTTAACCATTTTGCACTACTTGTATACCGTTTGGGCCGGCTTGTTCCGGCGAATTTGCGCACGTAACTACCTGATGATCCTTTTGGGACTGTCCGGATGGTGTAACCATGCACAGGCTCAAACACCATGGTCGAACCTGCGAACGCGTGTGGTTCCCATGCCTGCCGACTGGGCTCCGCTCGATTCCCTGCCCATCATGCCTCCGCTCATCATGGTAAGCGACTCGCTCAGCGGCCGCCGTTTGCCGGTTTCACTTTTCCAGCTCAGCGGCACCGATTGGCGTTCGGATACGGCCGCATTGCCGCCCTGGTGCCGACCGTGCGGACCCCTTTACGTTAGTTACCGTGTACTTCCATATCCCGTTACCGCCTACCTGAGCCGAATCGATACCGCCAATGCCGTGCAACGCCGCAGCGGTACCGACGCCATCGAGTTTGATTACAGTCCGTACGAAACCACTTCCGCTCCTTGGGAAACGGCAGGTTTGTTTTCCAATGGCACCTACACCCGCGGACTCACGGTGGGCAACAACCAAAACCTGGTGTTCAACTCAGCCCTCAACCTGCAGCTGGGCGGCAAACTGGGCAACGACCTGGAGATCCAGGCGGCGTTGTCGGACAACTCCATTCCTCTGCAACCCGACGGCACCACGCGGCAATTGCAGGAATTCGACCGCATTTACATCCGCCTGAGCCGCCGAAATGTGGCCCTTACGGCGGGCGATTTTGACCTGGTGCGGCCACAAGGCTATTTTTCCAATTATTTCAAACGCCTGCAAGGTGCCATGGTGGAGTACCAAACGCCTTTTACACCGGGCGATACTGTGTCCGTCCGTGCTGCCGCCGCCGTGTCGCGTGGCAAATTCAGCCGGCAAATCATTATCGGACAGGAAGGCAACCAAGGTCCTTACCGCCTTCAGGGCGCCGAGGGTGAACGTTTCATCATCGTGCTCGCTGGTACAGAAAAGGTGTTCATAGACGGGCTACTCCTGCGCCGCGGCCTCGACGACGATTACGTGATCGATTACAACCTCGGCGAACTGAGCTTTACCCAGCGCAAACTGGTTACCAAAGACAGCCGCATCATCGTGGAGTTTGAATATGCTGTGCAAACATTTTTGCGTTCCACGCTTGCCGCCCAAACCGAATGGAAAAACGACAGGGGCAAAGTGTATTTCAATCTGTACTCCGAGCAAGATGGTCGCACCACCGAGGACCTCAGTCCGGAGGAACGCCGTCGCCTTGCGGAAGTGGGCGACAACCTCAACGACGCTTTCGCCTCCGGTGTGGATACCATAGAGGCGTTTGATCCCGACCGCGTGTTGTATCAGTACCGCGATACCGTAGCTTTCGGCGTGCCGCAACGCATTTTGGCGTACAGCACCAACCCCGACAGTGCCCGCTACACCGCCCGATTCACCGAAGTGCCCATGGGACAAGGCAACTACATCCAGGTGCCCACAGCCGCCAATGGCAGGGTGTACCAATGGGTGGAACCCAATCCGCTAACGGGGCAACAAACCGGCAACTTTGTACCCGTGGTGCGCCTCACTGCTCCCGAACAACGGCAGTTGTATGCTTTGGGTGGACAAGTGAACACCAAAAACCGGGGCTTTGCCCGGGCCGAATTGGCTTTGAGCAACCGCGACCTGAACCGATATTCGCCGCTCAACGACGGCGACAACCTCGGAGCGGGCATTTTTGCTTCTTTAAATCAACCCCTTCTGCAGGGCAAAAATGGCTGGCAACTCACCACCGTGGCCAATTACGAACACGCTTCAAGACAGTTTCTGGCGCTGAATCCTTACCGGCCACCCGAATTTGTTCGCGACTGGAACCTCGGCGACACCACACGCAGTTCGGAAAACCTCGTACGCGGCGGGTTGGTGGCGGATAAAAAGGATTGGGGACAGGTGAGTTACACCTACGGCGGATTTTTCAGGCAAGAATTGTACAGTGGCAACAGGCATTTTGCCACGCTCAGGTTTCAGCGCCACGGGTTTGAACTTTTTGCCGAAGGCAATTTTTTGCAAAGCACGTCGCCGGTAGAAAATACGCGGTTTTCACGTCCCAAAGTGGATTTTTCAAAAACATTTTTTAAAAAAGATACGGCATCCGCCAAAAATATGCTGCTAAAACTGGGCGTGTACGGCGAAAGGGAGCGCAACGAAAGGCGCAGCGGAACTTCGGATACCCTCAACATGGCCAGCTTTTGGTACGATCTTTTTAAGCTGTATTTCCAAACACCCGAGCAGGCTGGTCGCATCCGTTGGGGCGGGTTTGCTTCGCGAAGACTCGATTTTTTTCCTACGGGAAACATGTTTGTGCAAAACACCACTGGCGACGAGCTCAATGTAAACGGTGCGTGGACGGCCAGGGAACGCCCCGGCAATGCCCGACAAAACCTGCTTTGGAACATCACCTACCGCCGCCTCGGCATCAACGACCCCGAACTGACCAACCTGGAAGCGCAGGAAACCTACCTGGGCCGACTGGATTACAACCTGTCGCTTTGGAAAAATGCCCTGAGTTTTACGAGTGGTTATGAAATAGGTTCGGGACAAAGTCCGCGTGTGGAGTTCAGTTACCTGCCCGTGAATCCAGGTGAAGGACAATACACCTGGATCGACAGAAACCAGGACAGCGTATTGCAGGTGGATGAAATGGAAATTGCAGTGTTCCAGGACCAGGCCAGTTACGTCCGTGTAGCCGTCACTTCCACCGATTATGTGCGCACCAACAACCTGGTGTTCAACCAGAACCTGCGTCTGGAGCCGAGGTTGATCTGGATTCGGCCAACCAACCGCGCCCAGAAATTTCTCCGGCGGTTTGCAACGCAAAACACCTGGCAGATCAACCGTCGTACGTTCAACGGCAGCGATGCTGTGCAGCCTTGGAACCCTTTCGACAACGACCTGCCCGATTCGGCGCTGGTGACGCTGAACACCACCTTGCGCAACGTGCTGTTTGTAAACCGGGCCGATCCGGCCTGGGACGCGTCCATAGCCCAGGGCGACAACCGAAGCCGCGTGTTGCTCACCACCGGTTTTGAAAGCCGGCGGTTGTTCGACTACACGCTGCACGGCCGTGTCAACCTGGCCAAACAATGGAGTGCCGAGGGAGACATCGTTCGGGGCGAACGCAGCAGTGAAAACGAAGCTTTCGCCTCGCGCGATTACGACATAGGATACTGGTCTGCAGGCCCCAAACTCACTTGGCTGCCCCTGCGCAGTTTCCGCACGGTGGCCCAGCTCACTTTCCGCAGCAGCCGAAACGCTCTGGGTGAAAAAGAAACCGCCCAGCAAAACAACTGGAACATTGAAATGACCTGGAATCCGCAATCCCAAATCAACGACCGCGGTTTCCGCGCGGCAACCTCCCTGCGCGCCCGTTTCACCTACGCCGACATCCGGTATTCCGGCGATCTGAACAGCGCCGTGGCTTTCGCCATGCTGGAAGGTTTGCAGGACGGCAGAAACTACCTCTGGGGCTTAAGTCTGGACCGGCAGTTGTCTAAGTTTTTTCAACTCAGCCTGAACTACGAAGGCCGAAAAACAGGGGAAACGGGGATGATACACACAGGGAGGGCACAGGTGCGGGCGGTATTTTAAATTGTCTTAGCCTGGATTTTGGGGATTTTTGGGATCTGGATTTTAGGTCCCGCGCTTCGCCGGGATGATAAATGGGGATTTGGGAAGATTGGATTGGAATTTTTAGGATTGGATTTTTTTGATGAATAAGATTAGGGAGCGTTGCGATTGGACCTTTTAAAATCCAATTTTCCCAATTCCATTTCAATAAAATCAAAACCAATCAATCCAATCCCAATACCTTTACCAATCCAATCTTCCCAAATACCCCAATCCCAATAAAATCTTAGATCCTTAGTGCCTTGGGACGAATCCCCAAAATCCAGGTTAAGACAATATGAAAGAGACCAAATTCATAGAGCAGAACCGCGAGAAATGGCGGGAGTTTGAAGAGATGCTGCAGGACAACCGACGTGATCCTGAGAAGCTCAACCATTTGTTTATACAGATCACCGACGATCTTTCGTATGCCCGCACTTTTTATCCCAACCGTTCGGTGCGTATGTATTTGAACAGTTTGGCGCAGCGTGTTTTCCACAACATTTACCGGGGAAGGAAATTTCCGGTGGGTCGTTTGTGGCAGTTTTGGCGCTTGGAGTTGCCTGGATTGATGTGGGAATCTCGGCAAGCCATGCAGTTGGCGTTGGCGGTTTTTGTACTGGCGTTCGGTATCGGCGTTTTGTCAAGCATCATCGATCCGGAGTTTGCGCGGGTGATTTTGGGCGGCGGGTACGTGGACATGACCCTCGAAAACATCGAAAAGGGCGATCCCATGGCTGTTTACAAACAGCACGGTCCGCTCGGCATGACCGTTGGCATTGCGCTGAACAACCTTTTTGTGGCATTTCAGACGGCCATTCTTGGCGTATTGGCCTCCATAGGTACTTTGTTTATGTTGCTCTACAACGGCATCATGGTGGGCGCTTTTCAGTATTTTTTCATTGAACGGGGACTTTTTTGGGACTCTTTCCTCACCATCTGGATTCACGGCACCCTGGAAATTTCGGCCATCATTTTGGCGGGTGGTGCAGGGCTTACTGCCGGTTCGGGGTTGTTGTTCCCGGGTACGTACACACGTACACAGGCGTTTCAAATCACCATGCGCCGCGGTTTGAAGTTATTCATCGGGCTTATTCCCATGTTCCTACTGGCGGCTTTTTTTGAAGGTTTTTTTACCCGTTTTACCGAAACGCCCTCGTGGCTGCGCTTCTTGTTTATCCTTGCGTCGTTTGCGCTTGTCCTTTGGTATTTTGTGTGGCTGCCCTGGCATGTTGCCAAAAGCGGCCAACTTGCTGCCTTGGCCACAGACAAAACCCTGCCACCCAGCCGCGAGCAGGCAGTTGATTTCGGCGCCATCAAAACCTCGGGCGAAATCCTGTCGGATGCCTTTACCATCATCAGGCGCAGCATGAGCCACACGTTGGGGGCCGTGTTGGTTTCCAGCGTGGTGTTTGGAATGGTGGCCTTTGGTTTTTCACCGGCCAAAGTGGCGGAAACTTTCTTTTTTCCTCCCAATACCCTTGGGGTATTGTCCACATCGGCGGATTTTTTTGGTTTTGAAAAAATGAGTTTTTTACTGCCACTGCAAATGGTTTTGTTCGTGTTTATGGCACGCAGCGGCTACCGTGCTTTGATGCGCGAACAAAAGCCGGAACACCAAGTGCAACGCACATGGTGGCAAGAGTTGCTGGTGTTGGCGGCCATGTTGATACCCATACCTTTGTTTTTCCTTCAGTTGACCATCGATCCCGGTATTTTGGGTTGGGCACTGGGCATGTTCGTGTGCCCCTTGTTGTCGCTGTGGTGTGCTGTTTTGTATTTTGAAACAGGTAATCCGTTCGTTGCGCTTGGGAGGTCGTTCAGCATGATGCCCTGGGGTCTTGGTATCATCCTCGGCTTTTTGGTTGTAAACCTCACCATACTGTTGTTCCTGTTCCTCGATTCCAACGTTTGGGATATTTTGTTGCAGTTTTTCAGTTGGCTTGTGCCTCCGGGAGAAGACAACATGCGTACTTTTGTAACGGCCATTACGGCAGGCGTGGCCTCCCTGTTGTTGTATTTCAGTTTTTTGGTTTTTATTTTGAGCGGAAGCCTCATGTATTTTTCACAAAAAGAAGTCAAAGACGCCGAAAGTTTGCGCAGCAACATCGAGGGCATCGGACGCTCGGGTAAAATCAGGGGACTGGCTAGGGAATAACGTATGAGAGCACATCAAATCATTTTGTTTTTGGGATTGTTCCTTGGCGCCAATACGCTTGGGGCGCAGCAAGACACGTTTTATTCCGAGGATGCAGTGTCGGAAGATTCTCTTTACGAATACAACACCGAAACCGCCGAAGTACTTCCCGACTATGTGCCGCCGCCTGCCACCAAACCGCGTCCCATTGACGAAGAAATATGGAAAAAATCCTCCGAAGGACTCGATTACAGCGCGGACAGGCAAGAGGAAGAGCCCGAAAAAGAGCGTCCAAAATTTGAAGGACCGAATCTGGAAAACTGGCAGATCAACGGCGCCTGGTGGGGCAAACTGCTGCAGGCATTTGTTGTTGTCCTTTTGCTCGCAGGCATAGCTTACGGCATTTACCGCATGTTGAAGGCACCCAAAAACAGCAAGGTGAGAAGGGGCGATGTTTCCATAACATCCGACAATCTTGAGGAATACCTGCTCGACAGCGACCTCGACATTTGGCTGCGCGAAGCACTTGCGGCAGGCAATTACCCACTTGCAGTACGCATCCATTTTTTGCAAATGATCAAATTACTCGCGTTGGGTAACCACCTCAAGTTTTCGATGGAAAAGACCAACCGCGATTACCTGCGAGAACTGCGCGGGCACCGCGACTTCGAGAAGTTCCGGAACCTGACGCGCAGTTACGAGGAAGTGTGGTACGGAAACCGACCGGTGGACAAAGAAGCGTACGAACGTCTTGCTGTGGATTTCAAGTCGGTTTCCTGACCGGAAGCCGTATCTTACGCACATGCCCGGACTTTACCTTCACATCCCTTTTTGCAAGCAGGCTTGCCACTACTGCGATTTCCATTTTTCCACCGTGCTCAAAAACAAAGACGCCATGGTGGAAGCGTTGGTGCGCGAACTGGAGTTGCAAAAGAACTACCTCGACGGTGCGCAACTTACCTCGCTGTATTTCGGCGGAGGCACGCCTTCGCTGCTCGACACCCACGAAATGGTGCTGCTTTTTGAAACCATCCAACGCTTGCACAACGTGGCACCCGATGCGGAAATCACCCTGGAAGCCAATCCCGACGACCTGAGCGAAGCCAAACTCGCCGACCTGCGCAACTATACTCCCGTGAACCGTCTGAGCATCGGCATACAATCTTTTGCCGACGAAGACCTGCGCTGGATGAACCGGGCCCACCACGCTGAAGACGCGCACGCTTGTCTGCGCCGCTCCCTGGCTGCCGGTTTTAGCGACATCAGCATCGATCTGATTTACGGCGCACCCACCACCTCGCACGAACAATGGCAGGAAAATCTGCGCCTGGCTTTCGATTACGGTGTGCCGCACCTTTCGTGCTACAGTCTCACCGTGGAAAAAGGCACGGCGCTGCACCATTTTGTAAAAACAGGTAAAAGCGCACCGGTGGAAGAAGAAAAAGCAGCCCGGCAGTTTGAATACCTGATTGAAAAAAGCGCCGAATCCGGTTACGAACATTACGAAATTTCCAATTTTGCTTTACCAGGACGGTACGCCAAACACAACAGCAGTTACTGGTTTGGCGATGCTTACCTTGGTATCGGTCCGTCGGCACACGCCTTCAACGGTGCGGTCCGGCAATGGAATGTTGCCAACAATGCCGTGTACATCAGCTCTTTACAAGATGGAAAAATTCCTTTTGAAAGTGAAGTGCTTACCCCCGAACAACGCTACAACGAATACGTGATGACGGCCTTGCGCACCCAATGGGGTATTGACCGGGGGAGGGTAGGGGCGTTTGGTGCGGCGTTTGTGATCTACCTTGACATGGAAGCACAGGAGTTCCTCGACGCTGGCGCATTGGTGTTGGAAAACGGGTTTTACAAACTTAGCAAAGCGGGCAAATTGCTGGCCGACCATGTGGCGTCGTCGTTGTTTTTGGTGTAAAATGTTTGTTGTCCTTTTTGAATGGTTTTACTTTGCCCTCCGAAAACACAACAAAACAAACCATAATCAAACACCCTTGCTATGCTTAAAGAACTTAAAGCCTTCCTGCTTCGCGGCGACGTGGTATCCCTTGCCGTTGCCTTCATCATCGCTGGCGCCTTCCAAAAAATCGTCGAATCCCTTGTGACCGATGTCATTACGCCAACCATTGGCATGATCGGAGGCAATCCCGATTTTTCAGCCATCACCCTCGGCAGCATCAAAATCGGCAATTTCATCAATGCAATCCTCAGTTTCATCATTGTAGGTACGGCTTTGTTTTTTGTTGTTAAAGCTGCAGGCAAAAATGTAGAAGAGATCAAATAATTCACTTTGTGGCTGGTTAAATTGGGTATTTTTGCAGCCGTTTATAAAAAAAAACGCTGCAAAACATGTCGCAACGTGCATTCCTGCTGATCCTCGACGGATGGGGCCTCGGCTCCAAACCTGAAGCCGACGCCATCCGTCAGGCCAAAACGCCTTTTGTAAATGGACTGATGAATACCCGACCGTGGACAACCCTCGTCACACATGGTGAAGATGTTGGTTTGCCCCACGGACAAATGGGCAATTCCGAAGTGGGCCACCTCAACATCGGGGCCGGACGCATTATTTGGCAGCAATTGGCACGCATCAACAAGGCCGTGCGCGAGCACGAACTGCACAAAAATCAAGTGCTGCTAGATGCGCTCGATTATGCCCGGCGCGAAGGCAAGGCTGTGCACTTTTTGGGCCTTGTTTCCGACGGTGGTGTGCACTCCCACATCGAACACCTCAAAGCCCTTTGTGACATCGCTACAGAACGCGGGAATACCAAAGTGTTCATCCACGCCTTCACCGATGGACGGGACTGCGACCCCAAAAGCGGTGCGTTTTTTTTGGAAACCCTGACCAAACACATCCAAAACCAGCCGGTTAAAGTGGCTTCGGTGGTGGGTCGGTATTACGCCATGGACCGCGACAAACGCTGGGAACGCGTGAAACTCGCTTACGATTTGCTGGTACACGGACAGGGTAAAGCGGTGACCGATGCCACCGCAGCCATACGCGCTTCTTACGATGCCGGCATAACCGACGAATTTTTGCAACCCCTGTGGCTGACGGGTGACGAAGGTCGCATCCAGCCAGGTGATGCGGTGGTTTGTTTCAACTTCCGTACCGACCGCTTGCGCGAAATGACCATCGTGCTGAGCCAGCAGGACATGCCCGAGCAAGGCATGCACACCATTCCCGGATTGTACTATGTGACCATGGCCCGTTACGACGAAACCTACAAAGACGTGCATGTTATGTTTGAAAAAGACGACGTTAGCATGACCCTTGGAGAAGTTTTGGAAAAAGAAGGAAAAACGCAGGTCCGCATCGCCGAGACGGAAAAATATCCGCACGTAACTTTTTTCTTTTCCGGAGGGCGTGAACTGCCGTTCGAAGGCGAGCGCAGACTGATGGTGCCGTCGCCCAAAGTAGCCACCTACGACCTTCAGCCAGAAATGAGCGCGCCGGAAATAACGGAATCCATCATGGCGGACATCATCGCCAACCAACCCGATTTCATTTGCCTCAACTTCGCCAACACCGACATGGTGGGTCATACAGGCGTGTTCACGGCTGCCATGAAAGCAGCGGAAACGGTAGACGGCTGCCTGAGCCGCATTGTGCCGCTGGCCCTGGAACACGGGTACAACTGCTTACTCATTGCCGACCATGGCAACTCCGATTACCTGATCAACGAAGATGGTTCGCCCAATACCGCGCATACCAAAAATCCTGTGCCCTGCATTTTGGTGCAACCGGGCGGCAGTCCTGGGATCACTTTGAGACCGGGTCGTTTGGCCGACGTGGCGCCTACGCTCCTTGAACTTATGGGCGTGGAAAAACAGGAGGTCATGACAGGAACCTCCATGATTCAAAGAAAGAGTTAAGAGCCGTTGACTGGTAGTCCGATGTGACCGGTTCAATACAGTTGTCCAAATTTGCAGGCGGGATAGATCGGTAGAAACGTTTGATGATTTTGAACGGGAAATTACCGGTGAAGAAGTTCTTCCTGGTTTCGTGTTCGACTTGCGGTGGATGAAATTAGGTTTGGAAGAAAAAATAAAATTTTAAACACCCCATTTTCCTTTGCCGGGATCTTGCGTAAGCCAGGTCCCGGCGTTTTTTTTGTGCTTGACCATCTTTTCCGCATTTTCGCCCCATGCCATTACATTTGTTGCAAAATTTGCCTGTCATGTACAATCGAATAGCACTTTTAACGTGTCTGATGTTTGTCATTTTTCCCTGCCTTCTTTTTTCACAACAAGTTTTGCCCGAATCCATGCTGAAAATCCCCTTTGATACCAACCCCAACCAGACGATGACGTACGAAGAGGTCATTGAAGCTTATGGTAAACTGGCGCTTGCGTACCCGAACAAAGTGTCGTTCCTGGCACAGGGCGCTACCGACAGTGGCGAGCCATTGCACGTGTGCGTGGTGTCGTCCGACGGCGTTTTCGATCCCTCCGGAATCCGCAATTCGGGGCGTCAAATTTTGTTCATCAACAACGGCATACACCCTGGCGAACCCGACGGCATCGACGCGACGTACATGCTGCTCCGCGACATGCTGGTTTCTGCTGAAAAAAGTGTGTTGCTTCGTCATGTTGCGATCATAGTAATACCCGTGTACAATGTGGATGGATGCATCAACCGGGGATCATTCAGCCGGGCCAATCAAAACGGTCCGGAGGCCTACGGTTTCCGCGGCAACGCGCGCAACTACGACCTCAACCGCGATTTTGTGAAAAGCGATTCGCGCAATGCGCAAACCTTCCATGAAATTTTCCGCCATTGGGATCCCGACGTTTTTATTGACAACCACTGCAGCAACGGCGCTGATTACCAATACACCATGACGCTGATCGCTACCCACCACGACAAACTGGAAAAACCGCTGGGCCATTTTTTGTTCCAAACCATGTTGCCCGCGCTGTACGACGGCATGGAAGAACGCGGTTGGGAAATGACGCCGTACGTCGACGGTCCTGGCGACACCCCCGAGGAAGGACTTTACAACTTCAGCGATGAACCGCGTTATTCCACCGGATATGCCGCCTTGTGGAACACCATTGGGTTTATGCCAGAGACCCACATGCTCAAACCTTACAAAGACCGTGTTCAGGGCACCGTAGCCTTTATGGAAACGGTCCTGAATTTTTTGGATACCCACCACATTACGCTTGCGAAGGCGCGTGCAGAAGCCAAAAAACTGACCCGTGAAAAAAAGAACTTTGTTCTCGAGTGGTCGATCGATACTTCCCGTGTTGATTCCGTTTTGTTCAAAGGTTACACCGCGAAATACAAGCCGTCGGAGGTGAGCGGCCTGCCCCGTCTCTGGTACGACCAAAGTGAGCCCTGGGAGGATTACATACCCTATTACCAGCACATTCTGCCGGTATTGGAAGTGCAAAAGCCGGCGGCGTACGTCGTACCGCAGTCGTGGACACCCGTGATCGAAAGGCTTGAGCGCAACGGTGTGAGTCTACGCCGCTTGTCTGCCGATGTAGAACTCACATGTGAACACTACGTCCTTGGCGATTTTAAAACGCGAAACCACTATGAAGGGCATTATTTCCACAGCGATTTGGAAGTGGAAATGAAAAATGCGACACGGTTGTACCGTAAAGGCGATGTGGTTGTATTTACCGACCAGGAGGCGAACCGGTTTGTGGTGGAAACCCTTGAACCCCAGGCGCCTGATTCGTGGTTTGCCTGGAACTTTTTCGATGCTGTTTTGATGCAGAAAGAACATTTCTCGGCCTATGTTTTTGAGGATATTGCTGCCCAGTTTCTTTCGGAAAATCCTGCCATTCGCGCCGAATTGGAATTGTTGAAAGCAGAAGACGATGATTTTGCAGAAAACGCGTCGGCACAGCTCAATTGGGTATACAAACGTTCACCATGGTACGAGCCTACACACAAGTTGTATCCGGTTGGGAGGTTGAATCAAATCGCCGGTTTACCACTCGTGCCTTGAAGCATGCATTCAAAGAACATTCCTGAAAATACTTCCTTTCATCTGTTGAAATACCGCATTCCTCTAAATTCTAATGCCTGCTGTGGTTGGGTGCATTATTCTTGTACCCGTTATTCAGAAGGAAAAATCCATCCGAACCTATGAAACACATTGCCCCCGCTCTGTTAAGCTTTTTTTTGTTTTTTACCTGTACGCAAGCAAAGGCTCAGGAAGTTTGGTCGCTCGAACGTTGCATCACCCATGCAGTTGACAACAACATTACCATCAAGCAAGCGCAGGCTACGGTAGCGACGAACGAACTTGCGCAAAAACAGGCCAAAGCGTCGCGCTACCCCAATGTGAACGCCAGCGTCAATGCTGGTAATCAATACGGTCGTACCATTGACCCCACCACCAACCAGTTTTTAAACCAGTCCATAGGCTTCAACTCCATGAGCCTGAATGCAGGGGTGAATGTCTTTTCCGGTGGACAAATACACCACCAGGTGAAACAGGCCCAATGGGACACCAAAGCTGCCCAAGCCGATGCGGAGAACAGCATCAACACCCTCGCTTTGAACGTAGCCTCGGCTTACCTGAGCATCTTACAGGCCGAAGAGCAACTCAACAACGCGGGCAATAGGGTAAAACAAAGCCAAGAGCAACTCGCAAACACAAACAAACTCATCGAAGCCGGCAACACACCCGCAGGCGAACGATTCACCATTGAAGCACAAATGGCCCGCGACGAACAAGCGGAAATTATTGCACTCAACAGTCTGGAACTCGGTTTTTTAAACCTCAAACAACTGCTACAGCTCGAACCCGACTACCCGATGAGCATCGAACGTCCTGGTGTCGCAATTTCATCCACTGTTGATCCGGAAACGCTGGCGCTTGGCGAACTTTACCAGCAGGCGCTTGCCACACAACCCAATGTAAAAGCCGCCGATTACCGCATGCAAAGTGCCGATGAAAGCATCAGTCTCGCCAAAGCTGCCTATTATCCTACAGTGTCGCTTTTTGGTAGCCTGACATCCAACTACTCCACACAATTCCGCAAATTCACCCCCACCGGTGAAGTGCGAAAAGATCCATTTCCAACGCTTGTTGAAATCAGCGGCATGGACGTCCCAGTGTTTTTTTATTCTCCCGAAATCATTGTTGAGGATTTGAAATATTTTCCGCAACTCGACCAGAACTTTGGCCAAAGCTTGGGGGTCAACGTCAGTATTCCAATTTATTCCAACCACAGAAACAAACTCAGCGTAGAGCGTGCACGCCTCAACAGGGTTACTTCTGAAATGCAAAATACGCAGGTTCGTCAGCAACTGAAAAACGACATCCAAACTGCAATTGCCAATGCGCGATCGGCCAAACTTCAGATGGCAGCAGCAGAAAAAACACTGGAAGCCCAAAAAAATGCCTACGCCAATACCGAAAAACGCCACGCGATAGGCGGTGCCAATTCGCTCGAACTGACCACGGCAAAAAACAACCTCGACATTGCTCAAAACGATCTCACAACAGCCAAATACGATTACCTTTTCCGTTTAAAAATCATCGATTTTTACCTCGGAGTCCCCATTACTTTGGACTAACCGACCAACCGACCAACCGACTTTTTTAGAACTTCAAAT
>Ga0105048_10009361_pt1 | contig 15588 bp, 13 predicted proteins | sample MAT05_FD_78382 | JGI IMG/M metagenome (GOLD analysis project Ga0105048, IMG submission 78382) | Freshwater microbial communities from Lake Fryxell liftoff mats and glacier meltwater in Antarctica - MAT-05 | ecosystem: Environmental > Aquatic > Freshwater > Ice > Liftoff microbial mat | place... | reverse complement strand
GCTCGTGCTTCCGCGAACCCGACCACCGAGCGCCGGCGCATCATCTCGACCCGGGCCGAGCATCACGCGACGATCGACACCCTGGAGTGGCTCGAGCGACATGAGGGCGCCATTATCGAATGGATACCCGTAGACCCGTACGGGCGCATTGACCTCGCCGCGCTAGCCGCCGCGCTAGCCGCCGCCGACGATGTGGCCCTCATTACGACGCTGTGGGCCAACAACGAGGTGGGTACCGTGCAGCCCGTCGCCGACATTGTGCAGCTCGCGTCGGTTCGCGGTGTACCCGTGCACGCCGACGCCGTTTCCGCCTACGGCCAGCTGCCGATCGACTTTCATGAATCCGGGCTTGCCGCGCTGTCGATCTCCGCGCACAAGGTGGGTGGCCCGGTGGGAATCGGTGCACTGGTCATCGCCCGAAGTGCTTCCGTCACCCCGCTGATTCACGGGGGCAACCAGCAGCGCGCCCGTTCGGGCACGCAGAACGCCGCGGGTGCCGTCGCCTTCGGTGTTGCTGCCGGCCTCATCAGCCACGACGTCGCCGCAATGGCGCAATTGCGCGATCAACTCATCACTGCGGTGCGTGGGGCGGTGCCCGACGCGATGTTGCGGGGTGACCCGGTCGACCGGGTGGCGGGCAACGCTCACTTTACGTTCCCCGGCTGCGAGGGCGACTCTCTGCTGTTTCTGCTCGACGTGGCCGGCTTCAGTGTGTCGACCGGGTCGGCCTGCCAGGCGGGGGTGCCCGAGGCATCCCATGTGCTGCTGGCGATGGGACTGGACGAGGCCGACGCCCGCGGGGCTCTGCGAATCACGCTCGGTCACGGCACCACTCGCGCCGAGGTCGAGGCGTTCGTTGCTGCGCTGCCCAACGCGGTTGCGAAGGCGCGCAGCGCCGGATACGCGGATCGGGTGACGACGCTCGGTCATTAGCGATCGACCCCGTCGAGATCTCGGCGACGCCTGTGTATGAGAGGTCTCGGCGAGGTCGACTCGCGGGGCACGTAAACTTACCGGGTGAAAGTTCTAGCGGCGATGAGTGGCGGGGTCGACTCCGCCGTGGCCGCAGCGCGCGCCGTCGATGCCGGTCACGAGGTTGTCGGCGTGCACCTCGCGCTCAGCCGCATGCCCGGCACGTTGCGCACCGGCGCTCGCGGGTGTTGCACGATCGAGGATTCGATGGATGCCCAGCGCGCGGCAAACATCATCGGTATCCCGTATTACGTGTGGGACTTCTCCGAGCGCTTTCGTCTCGACGTCGTCGACGACTTCATCGCCGAGTATTCCGCGGGACGCACTCCCAACCCGTGCATGCGGTGCAACGAGCGAATCAAGTTCGCTGCGCTGCTTGAGAAAGCCGTGGCGCTTGGTTTTGACGCGGTGGTCACGGGTCACTACGCCACAATCGTCACCGATGCCGCGGGCAATAAGGAGTTGCACAGGGCGTCCGCCTGGTCCAAAGACCAGTCTTACGTCTTGGGCGTTTTGACGACCGAACAGCTCGCCCACAGCATGTTCCCGCTCGGCGCCACGCCGTCGAAAGCCGAGGTGCGTGCCGAGGCCGCCGCTCGCGGATTCTCGGTCGCCAACAAACCCGACTCGCACGACATCTGCTTCATTCCCGACGGCGACACCCGCGGGTGGCTCGCGGACAAGGTGGGAGCGCAGACCGGCGACATCCTCGATCGTGCTGGAGAAACGATCGGCAAGCATCAGGGAGCACTGGCCTTTACGATCGGGCAGCGCAAGGGGCTCAACGTCGGTTTCCCGACCGATGACGGCCAGCCGCGGTTTGTGCTTGAGATTCGTCCCAAGACCAACGAGGTGATTGTGGGTCCGCGCGAGGCTTTGGCGATTGGGCAGATTGCGGGCCAGAAGTTCAGTTGGGCCGGGCTCGACCCCGTTGCATCCGGAATTGTGGATGCCCGCAGCGCCGAATTCCGCTGCGACGTGCAGATCCGCGCGCACGCCGACCCGGTGCCTGCAGTGGCGAGGCTCTCGGAGAACCCGGTCACCGGAGTTGAGCAACTCGTCGTCACTCCCGACGAGCCACTGAACGGCGTCTCTCCCGGGCAGACCGCGGTGCTGTACATCGGCACCCGGGTGCTCGGCCAGTGCACGATCGATCGCACAGTGTCTGCCGTTCCCGTGGGCGCCGTTCCCGCACGCGCGGGAACGGTTTTCACTGAGGCGTCTTCGCTGCCAGCCTGAGCGCATGACCCGTCGCGACATCGCGAGGCTCGTAGACGTGGTGCAGGGTTATCTCGCCTCGCACGGCGACGTCGGTATCCAGTTGGGGCGTGCGGGCGTCGACTTCGCGGTGACGACGGGCGAGGACGGCACGGCCCAGGCGCAGAGCCTGTGGAGCCGCATCACGCGCATTCCGACTCTCGTCAACGCCATCGTCACTGCGGACCACGTGCACGCGCGCACACTGCGACCCGGCACGGCCGACGCGCTCTACACGCTCTACGAAGACGGATCGTTCGAAGTCATCCAGTACGAAACTCCGGCCGCCGAACTGGTCGGTGTTGTGACGAGCGCACCCGCGGCAACGGCGGCCCCCTTCATCCGCGTCGAGGGGGCGGATGTCGCGGTCGGTGGTTCGCTCGCTGAACTCACGCAACTCGTGAGCCAGGCCACGGCGCTCGCCACCACCAGCGACCAGTTCACGAAAATCGAGCTCAACTCAGACGGCGGCTCGCTCGCCCTCGACTCACCGGTGGCGACCGATCCTGACATTCCCGCGGCCGTTGCTTGACTGCGGGCATCCGGTGCCGCGGATTCTCGAACATTCATCGTCACCTACCTACAGACCAAACTAAACATCGTCGGTGGGGTGGCGACGGTCGCCGATGACTACACCGACGGCCACGTGGTCGAGGCGTTTGCCGCCGCATGGAACGCGGGTTAGCGCACCGCCAGATTCCGAGGTCGGCGTCGGCGACGGCGTCTGTGTCCTGGTCGGTAGTCGTGGCTACAGTGGAACCGTGGCCGAAGCCGAAATACCCCGACACGCCGACCCCCAGCTGAGCGCTGCGAAAGCCGAGGTCGACGAGGTAACCACGCGGATCCTTGAACTGCGCGACGCCTATTACGCGCGTGACGAAGAGCTCGTCAGCGACCACGACTACGACCTGCTGATGCGTCGGCTCGAGGCGCTGGAGCGCCTCTTTCCCGAGCTGCAGGGCCAAGACAGCCCGACGCAGACCGTCGGTGGTCGCGCCGCGACGCTGTTCGATCCGGTTGTGCACGCCGAGCGCATGTTGAGTCTCGACAACGTCTTCTCGATCGACGAGTTCGAGGCGTGGGCGGCGAAGGTTGAACGCGATTCCGGTCGGCCCGTCGACTACCTGTGTGAGCTGAAAATCGACGGGCTCGCGATCAACCTTCGGTACGAAAACGGGCGCCTAACAAGTGCGGCGACGCGCGGCGACGGCGTGGTGGGGGAAGACGTTACCGAGAACGTGAAGTACATCGAGGGGATACCTACGCGATTGCTGGGGGACGGGCATCCGCCACTCGTGGAGGTGCGTGGCGAGATCTTTTTTCCGGTGCAAGCATTCCGCGAACTCAACGCTGAGCAGGCGGCAGCAGGGGAGCGCGTCTTTGCCAACCCGCGCAACGCCGCCTCGGGTTCACTGCGCCAGAAGGCCGAAGGCAAGAATGCGGCGGGGCTAGACCTGATGCATCGCCGGCTGTCTCGGTTGCGGATGCTCGTGCACGGTATCGGCGCATGGGCGAACCCGCCCGTCGCCAGCCAGAGCGAAACCTACGAACTATTGAAGCGGTGGGGACTTCCCACCAGCACTCACTACCGCGTCAAGGATTCCGCGGCCGGTGCAGTCGACTTCATCCAGCACTACGGTGATCACCGCGACAGCGTCGAACACGAGATCGACGGTGTCGTCGTCAAGGTCGACGAGCTGTACCTGCACGAAGAGCTCGGCGCCACCAGTCGTGCGCCGCGCTGGGCGATCGCCTACAAGTACCCGCCGGAGCAGGTGAATACCCGCTTGCTCGACATCGTGGTGTCGGTGGGTCGCACAGGACGCGCGACACCGTTCGCGGTGATGGAGCCCGCACGGGTTGCGGGTTCGGTGGTGCGCCAGGCCACCCTGCACAACCAGGATGTCGTGAAGCTCAAAGGGGTGCTCATCGGCGACATGGTGGTGCTGCGCAAAGCTGGCGACGTGATCCCCGAGGTGCTGGGCCCGGTCGTCGAACTGCGGGACGGCACCGAACGCGAATTCGTGATGCCCACGCACTGCCCTGAGTGTGGAACGGCGCTCGCGCCCGCCAAGGCGGGTGACATCGACCTTCGCTGCCCCAACGCCCGCAGCTGCCCCGCCCAGGTGCGCGGGCGGGTCGAGCACATCGGTAGTCGCGGTTCCCTCGACATTGAGGGTCTCGGAGAGGTCAGCGCTGCCGCGCTGACTCAGCCCCTCACGCCCGCGGTGCCACCCCTCGATACCGAGGCGGGGCTGTTCGATCTGCGCCTAGAAGACCTCTTCCCCATTAGCGTCGAGGTGCGCGATAAAGAAACCGGTGTGCGAACCGGCACCGTTGAGACGCCATTCCGCCGCAAGCGCAATGTTAAGAAAGACGGTGAGTTCGATCCGAGCGCCGGTGTAGCAAGCGGAACTGTTGCAGCAGCCCCTATTGCCGGCGACGCCGACTCTGTGCCCTCGAGCCAGGCCCTCACCCTGATCGCCAATCTCGAGAAGGCTAAGACGAAAGAGCTATGGCGCATCCTCGTTGGTCTCAGCATTCGCCACGTCGGGCCGGTAGCCGCGCGTGGTCTGGCCAACTACTTCGGATCGATCCACGCCATTCGTGAGGCCACTCGCGACGAACTTGCTGGTGTCGAAGGGGTGGGGCCGATCATCGCCGATGCCGTCATCGACTGGTTTGGGGTCGACTGGCACCAGGACGTCATCCGTCGGTGGGCGGATGCCGGGGTGCAGCTGTCGACTCCTGGTCACCCCGGTCCGGGTGCGGCCGGGTCCATCGATGGGCCGCTCGCGGGCCTCACCGTGGTCGCCACCGGCAGCCTCGATGGCTTCACTCGGGAGGGTGCGCTTGAGGCGATCATCGCCGCCGGGGGTAAGGCGGCGTCCAGCGTCAGCAAGAAGACCGACTTCGTGGCCGCAGGGCCGGGAGCCGGTTCGAAGCTCGGCAAAGCGGAAGAGCTCGGCATCCGAATAATTGATGCCGGGCAGTTTGCGCGACTGCTGGCGGAAGGGCCCTCGGCACTGGACTGAACCTCGGTTGGACACCGAGTGCACTGAACCCCGGATTTTATGAGCTAGCTTCGGGTTCGGCGCACGAGTCCACGATGCATCTCGGGTTCGTTCGTTACGTAGCCCCCCAGCGACGGCCCCCAAACGGGGGTTTCTATCCCGTACGATGGGGGTGCGCGAAGGTCCTTTCTGGGGAAGGTGGCTTGGGTTGCCGCGCACTAGAGGGGACTACCCGAATTGCTGTTTGACGTCGCAGCTGTTCTATCCGCCTCAGCGACTCTTGGAGCGGTGGCTGAGGCCTTTGGCATGCACGAAATCATGCAGTTTCAGACGTCGATCTCGACCGCCGAGAACGTGCCGGACTCTCTCGCAATCGACCTTCCCGTCTCGCCGCCCCAGCCATTCGTCGGCCCACAGGCCGCGGCTGACCCCAACGAGATTGTGCAGGGCACCCGCCTGCTTCAGCAGATCGCTCTCATGCCCGAGGCGGATGTCGCCGCTTTCGTCAGCGCAAACCCCGAGGCGATTTCCGGCCTCATCGCGCATCCGCCAGCACCGCAAGACGTCTCGCTCTGGTGGAACTCGATGCAACTTGACTCGCGCAACGCGCTTCGCGCGGCGTCGCCTCAGCTCGTGGGAAACATCGACGGCATCCCGTTCGCGGTGCGTGACATTGCCAACCGAACCCTGCTCGACTCGACGATGGCGAGTCTTCAGAGCACCATCAACGGCGAAGTTGGTCGCACCGTTGTCGAGAACGCGAAGTATCAACTGGCGATGCTCACCTCGATCGCGGACGCTCTCAGCGAGAAATCGCTCGGCGCCACCCGCACGCTCATGACCCTGGATGTGACAGGACAGGGTCGCGCCGCCATCATCATCGGCGATCTGCGCAATGCCGACTACGTGACCTACATGGTTCCGGGGATGTTTTTCACGATCGAAGGGCAGATGGTCTACTGGACCGACGCCGCGTCGAGAATGCGCGACGAGCAAATCGCCTGGCTCACACGCTTTGGTGACGCCGACAGCACCGTCGCCGCCGTCGCATGGATCGGCTACCACACGCCCAATCTCACGAACATCGGGAGCATGGACAACGCCTACGAGGCCGAGGACTCGCTCGCCAGCACGATCAAGGGATTGCAGACGCTGCGCGCGACGGATGCGCCGTACATCTGCGTTGTCGCGCACTCCTATGGATCGACGGCGGCGCTGATGGCGCTCACGGATTACGACTTTGAGGTCGACTCGCTCGTGGTGGTCGGTTCTCCGGGAAGCCCCGCGCAGGCGGCATCCGACCTGCATGTTCGGGCCGGCCAGGTGTACGTGGGGGAGGCCGACTTCGATCTCGTGACCAACAGCGCGTTCTTCGGCAGCGACCCCGGTGCACCCAGCTACGGCGCCACACCCTTCGGCACCAACGGCGGCACGGATGCGATCACCGGTGACTCCCTCATTCGCTCGTTCGGTCATATCGAGTACTTCAGCCCCGGAACCGAGTCGTTGCGCAACATCGCGTTGATTGGCATCGGTAAGGGTGCCTACGTGTCGCACGAATAGCGGGGTCTTCTGCGGCATCCGCTCGAATCTTCAGCTTGCGCGCCGCCCAATAGACTTGGCGGGTGTCTGAGATAACCCCTGATGTCGTCGCGCATCTCGCGAACCTGGCCCGAATCGCGCTCACCCCGCAGGAGATCGAGAAGCTCACCGGTGAGCTGTCAGCCATCGTGGATTCGGTGGCGAAGGTCAGTGAAGTGGCCACGCCCGACGTTCCGGCGACCAGTCACCCGATTCCTCTGGTCAACGTCTTTCGGGCGGATGTCGCCGGGCCGACACTGACCACGGCGGAGGCTCTCGCCGGTGCGCCCGAGCACGACGGCAGCCGCTTCAAGGTCAGTGCGATTCTGGGGGAGGAGCAGTAATGAGCGAACTCACCCGACTTTCTGCCGCCGACCTCGGTGCGAAGCTTGCCGCAGGCGAGGTGTCGTCTGTGGAGGTAACGCAGGCTCACCTCGATCGCATTGCCGCGGTCGACGGCGAGCTACATGCTTTTCTCCATGTGAATGCGGATGCCCTCGAGGCGGCCGCACGCGTTGACGAGCGCCGGGCATCCGGTGAACCGCTCGGCGAACTCGCGGGTGTGCCGATCGCGATCAAAGACGTGCTGTGCACGATCGGAATGCCGTCGACTGCGGGCTCGAAGATTCTTGAGGGGTGGATTCCGCCGTACGACGCGACGCCGGTCGCGTTGCTGCGGGCGGCCGGGCTCGTGCCGCTCGGTAAGACCAACATGGACGAATTCGCGATGGGTTCGTCGACCGAGCACTCGGCTTACGGTCCGACGAAGAACCCCTGGGACATCACACGGATTCCGGGCGGTTCCGGCGGTGGTTCGGCTGCGGCCGTTTCCGCGTTCGAGGCGCCTCTCGCGCTCGGATCCGACACCGGTGGGTCCATCCGCCAGCCCGCCGCTGTCACCGGTTCGGTGGGTGTGAAGCCGACCTACGGTGGTGTATCGCGGTATGGCGCGATCGCGCTGGCGTCGTCGCTCGACCAGGTCGGGCCCGTCTCGCGGAGCGTACTCGACGCGGCGCTGCTGCACGATGTGATCGGCAAGTATGACCCGCGTGACTCGACGTCGCTAAAAGACGAGTGGCCGTCGTTCGCTGCCGCCGCACGCGAGGGTGCTCGTTCCGAGTCCCTCAAGGGTGTGCGCGTGGGTGTCGTGAAAGAACTCGACAGCCCCGGCTTTCAGGCGGGTGTGTCGCAGCGGTTCCACGAGGCACTTGAGTTGCTCACTGCCTATGGCGCGGACATCGTGGAGGTCAGTGCGCCTCACTTTGAGTACGCGGTTGCCGCGTACTACGTGATTCTGCCGGCCGAAGCATCCAGCAACCTGGCGAAATTTGACTCGGTGCGGTTCGGTCTGCGAGCGAAGGTCGCAGGCACCGTCGAGGATGTGATGGCGGCGACTCGCGAGATCGGTTTCGGCCCCGAGGTGAAGCGTCGCATCATTCTCGGAACCTACGCACTGAGTGCGGGTTACTACGACGCCTACTACGGAAGTGCGCAGAAGGTGCGAACGCTGATCCAGCGCGACTTCGCGTCCGCGTTTGAGAAGGCGGATGTGCTCGTGTCCCCGTCGGCTCCCACCACCGCGTTCAAGTTCGGCGAGAAAATGGACGACCCGCTCGCGATGTACCTCAACGATGTGACCACGATTCCGGCGAACCTCGCGGGTGTGCCCGGCATGGGGCTGCCGATCGGGCTCGCGCCAGAAGATGGTCTGCCGGTGGGTTTTCAGATTATGGCGCCCGCGCGCGAGGATGCCAGGCTCTACAAACTCGGTGCCACTCTCGAGCGTCTGCTCGAAGCGGGCTGGGGTCACCCGCTGCTGGCGGAAGCGCCGGAACTGTAGAGGGTAGCTGTCGCTGTAGAGGGCAGCTGTAGCTGTAGCGTGTGCGGTTTTGGCATGATTCGCCTTACTGCTCGGCTTGCCGCTCGGCTTGCCGCTCGCGGAACGCGACCATATTCATGCGGTTGCCGCAACGCACGCTGCAGAAGCGTTTCGAGCCGTTGCGCGACAGGTCCACGAATAGGCCGTCACAGTCGGCGGCTTCGCACGCGCGCATCCGGTCTGTGGTGTTCGTGCGGATCACGTCGGCAATCGCGAGGCAGACTTCCACGCCGATCCGTTCGGCCAAGGGTGCATCGGGGGATGTGGCGTGCAGGTGCCAGTCGTAATCGTCGTGGCGGGCCAGGTAGGTGAGGGCATGCGCTTCGCGCAGAATCGCGTTGACTTCGACGACCATGTCGTCGCGGTCGAGTGACCAGAGTCCGCGCAGTCGGGTGCGAGTGTGCAGTACGTCGAGCAGTTCGCCTTCGTCGCGGTCGAAGCGACCCGTGTAGTCGTATGCGGTCAACAGCACCGTCAGTTGGGCGGGCGTGGACAGTTCGTCTGCACCACTTCGTGATGCACCTGGGGTGGTGTTTGCGAGCGCCACGACAAAATTGAGAGACTCGATCGTGTCAGGGGCAAAAAGCAATTTGACTCCTTATTCAGGATAAGACTACCGTCAGGAGCGTAATCACCGTTAGCCCATCGGAGCAGTCGTGAAACGCTCGAGCACTGGCCTGATCATCGCCGTCGTCGCCGCGGCGACGTTCGGCATGTCGGGCGCGTTCATCAAGCCGCTACTCGAGGCCGGATGGAGTCCCGCCGCCGCAGTCACAGTGCGTGCTCTAGTGGGCGGAACCGTTCTGCTCCCTTTTGCACTGCTCGGCCTTCGGGGTCGGTGGTCTGCCGTGTGGCGTGGTCGGTGGCGAATCCTGTTGATGGCCCTGGTTGGTGTCGCGGGCACCCAGGTGCTGTATTTCGCATCCCTCGAGCGCATACCAGTGAGTACCGCTGTGCTCATCGAATACTTGGCGCCGCTGCTGTTGGTTGGGTTCGTGTGGGCGCGCACTCGCCGGATGCCGAAGTGGGCTGTTCTGATCGGCTCGGTGGTGGCCGTGGCTGGCCTCGTTCTTGTCGTGTCGCCGGGGGGCTCCGGTGACCTTGACCCGCTCGGGCTCCTGCTCGCCGGCGGTGCGGCAGTCGGATGTGCCATCTACTACGTCGTCGCAGCTCGGCCCAGCGACGGGCTGCCGCCGGTGGCTTTCGCCTCGCTCGGATTGGTACTGGGCGGGACTGTACTCGGACTGGTCGGTCTGATTGGAGTGGTCCCGTTCGCGGCCCCCAACGTGAACGTGCCGTTCCTGGGCACACTGCAGCCGTGGTGGGTGACGCTGCTGTTCGTCGGGGTGCTGGCGACCGGGGTTGCCTACGCCACGAGCATCGCGGCAAGCGAGATACTCGGGTCCCGGCTGGCTTCGTTCGTGGGGCTTCTCGAGGTTGTGGTGGCATCGGTTTACGCGTGGATTCTGCTCGGTGAGAGCTTGGGTATCCCGCAACTGATCGGTGGAGCGCTGATACTTGCGGGCATCGCGTTCGTGCGATCCGACAAGCCGGATGCGGACCCGACCGCTCCGGCCTCGGTCTTGGATCAGGGCGAGTTGTCGATCGAGCCGGGCTCCGTGGCCGCGCCCGCAGGTACGACGCCGTCCATTCGAGTTTCGGGCTCGGTGGTGTAGATCTTGCCGTTCGGCGAGGTCCACTGAAGTACTGCCCCCGGTAGCTGGGTTACAGTCCACCCGGTCTGATGTTTGAGCCGATGGTGGCCTGGGCAGAGATGTGCCAGGTTGTCGTGCCGAGTTTCGCCGTCGGATGCCCAGTCGAGTGTGTGATCGAGTTCCGAGTTTCGCGCCGCCCGATTGCATCCGGGGAATCGACACGTGACATCCCGGATGCGAAGCCATGATCTGAGGTCGGCCGGCACCGCGTATCTGTTCCGGCCGAGGGAGAGAATCGCACCGGTCTCGGGGTGAGTCAGAAGCCGGACAAAACTGGGTGCTGCGGCCGCAAGTTCGAGAGCGGTATCTCGATCGATCGGACCGTACCCCTCCAAGGTGGCCGGTTCGAGGGTGCCGTCGGCGCTGGGGAGATTCAGCAGCGTGAGCACGGGCACGGTGACGAACACGGTGGGCCGGATTCCGTCGGTTGTGCCGCTCGGCAGCGTTGCGTTGAGCAGCAGGTCGCCGAACATGTCCGCCCGCAGCTGCGTGAGTGTGCGCGTTTCGTGAATGCCTTGCTCGCGCCGCGCCAGGTCGGTGATGCGGTTGTAGATTCCCTCCGCCTCGACGGCCGGAAGGAAGGCGTGCAGCCACGCCATGCCGTCGCGATCGGGCCGCAACTCCACGATGCGATCCTCGACGGCGGCGACGTGCCGCTGGTCGATGCTTTCGGGGCGGAGCCGTTCGCGGAGTGCGCGGGCCCGCCGATCGAACTTCGCAACCGTGAGAGTTGTGGCGGCCGGGATGACTGCGGCCTCGAATTCCGCACGGCTCTCGGTGGGCAGGGAGTTTGCATGGTCAACCATCGTGCGGGCGTGACGCCAACTGATCGCGCCGACGGAGAGTGCCGCGAACGTCTGGGGGAGTTCGTGCAGAAGCGACTGGCTGTCGGCGATGAGAGTCTCGGCCGTGCGCTCCGGCATGCGCAGGGCACACGCGAGTTCGCTCACGAGCACCCGGTGCGCCACAACGCGGGCGTTCCATCCGCTGTCTTCCGACCGGCACGTCGCGGCACCGAAAGACTCGACGACCTCGCTCCACTGCCGCGCCTGGTCGATGAGTTCGGCGCGCATTGCGGTTAGCGACGCCTCCATTCGAGCTAGCGCACTGATGCCATCGATGAGCTCGCTGAGGGTGTCGGCCATGAGCGCGGGCAGCGCCGGGGCCGTGACCTGTGCTGCGGCATCCACGAACTTCATAGTGATTAGTTAATACGAAGCCACCGACAAACATTCGAAGATATATTCGAGGTGTGAACAAGTGACCCGGTGGTGGGGATGTGGGGAAGAAGCGGGGCGGGTGCCGCCGGTAGAATCATCCGGTGGCTAAAGCAGACCTGATGGACTTCGACCGCGCTCTCGAACTGTACGAGCCGGTGCTCGGCTTTGAGGTGCACGTCGAGCTGAACACGCAGACGAAGATGTTCTCGGATGCCCCCAACCCCGCGGCCCGCGGCAACGAGCCGCACGAGCCGAACACGACGATCACCCCGGTAGACCTCGGTCTGCCCGGGAGTCTGCCGGTGGTCAACGAGCAGGCCATCAAGTACTCGATCAGCCTGGGCCTCGCGCTCGGCTGCCAGATCGCGCCAAGCAGCCGCTTCGCGCGCAAGAACTACTTCTACCCGGATCTCGCCAAGAACTACCAGATCAGCCAGTTCGACGAGCCCATCGCGTTCGAGGGGCAGGTCGAGGTGGAACTCGCCAGCGGCAAGACCTTTACGATCGAGATCGAGCGCGCTCACATGGAAGAGGATGCCGGCAAGCTCACTCACATCGGTGGCGCCACCGGCCGCATCCAGGGTGCGGAGTATTCGCTCGTCGACTACAACCGTGCTGGTGTGCCGCTTGTCGAAATCGTGACCAAGATGATCACGGGAGCCGAGTCCGACGCCCCCGAGCTCGCCAAGGCCTATGTCAGCGCCATCCGCGACATCGTAGTCGCGCTCGGCATCAGCGAGGCAAAGATGGAGCGCGGCAACCTGCGTTGCGACGCCAACATCTCTTTGTCCCCTCGCGGATCCGGCAAACTCGGAACCCGCACCGAGACCAAGAACGTCAACTCGCTGCGCAGCGTCGAGCGCGCCATCCGTTATGAGATCCAGCGTCAGGCTGCGATTCTCGACAATGGCGGCACGATCATCCAGGAAACTCGTCATTGGCACGAGGACACCGGCGTCACCTCCGCCGGGCGCCCCAAGAGCGACGCCGACGATTACCGTTACTTTCCCGAGCCTGACCTCCTTCCCGTCGAGCCGTCTGCTGAGTTGATCGAAGAGCTGCGCGCCGCTCTTCCCGAGGCTCCGGCCCTCAGGCGTAAGCGTCTCAAAGATGCGTGGGGCTTCACTGACCTCGAGTTTCAGGATGTGCTGAACTCCGGCCTGCTCGTCGAGGTGGAGGAGACGGTAGCCGCCGGCGCCACACCCGCCCAGGCGCGCAAGTGGTGGACCGGCGAGATCGCTCGGGTCGCCAACGAGCGCGGGGTGGATGCGGCGTCGCTCATCTCGGCCGCGCACGTCGCGTCGGTGGTCGATCTCGTCGAGACCGGCGCCCTGACCGACCGCCTCGCGCGCCAGGTGCTTGAAGGGGTGTTTGCGGGCGAGGGCACGCCGGCTGAGGTCGTCGAGGCGCGCGGTCTCAAAGTCGTGTCGGATGACACCGCCCTCATCGCTGCGATCGACGAAGCCCTTGCGGCTCAGCCCGATGTGCTCGAGAAGATCCGCGAAGGCAAGGTGCAGGCGGCCGGTGCTGTCATCGGCGCCGTCATGAAGGCGATGAAGGGCACGGCGGACGCGGCGCGCGTGCGCGAGCTGGTGCTGGAGCGGGCCTCAGCGCAGGGGTAGTTTCGCGATGGCGCTGTCTCGCGAAGAGTTTGCCGCGGCACTTCTTATTTGCCGCGATCGCGCAAACGCACGCGGCGTACGAGGCCACTCTCCTCGAGTTCGACCAGGGATTTCTCGGCCTTCAGGTAGTCGGTGAACGACTTGAATCCGATCTTCTTCTCATCGAAACTTGTGTCGAGTCGCTTGATCTGCTGTTTCAACGGGGACGCATTGACCCAACCGTCGTCGGTGGTCTGGCTGACCTTCAACGCTCGGACGAGCGCACTCCTGGCGACCTTGCGAGGGTCCGCTGCCAGCTCCCCCGATGTTGTCGCCGCGACCGCGGGTTCGGGTTCCGCGACCGGCTCCGCGCTCGGGTCGGTTAGGTCCGCGTAGTAACTGAACTCGTCCACGGCATTCTTGAACGACGCACTCGTCGACCCCTCGACGCCTATTCCGATCACGGTACGACCGAGTCGCCGTGCGCGCTGTGCCAGCGGAATGTAGTCGGAGTCGCCCGCGACAATGACGATGTGTGAGACATCCTGAAGTCTGAAAAGATCTTCGACGACGTCGATGGCGAGGCGGATGTCGGCGCCGTTCTTGGTTCCTGAGGTGTTGAAGAGTTGCACAAGGTCGACTGCTCGATCGACGAGCTGCTTCTGGTATCGGGTGTTTGCGGGTGCCGCCCAGTCTGCGTATGCACGACTGATCGCGACGGCTCCGAACGACGACGCGTAGTCGAGCACGGCACCAATGTCGACGTTGGCCGCGTGAAGTTTCTCGGCTGTCTTACCTCCAGCTGCGCGAGCCTTCTCCTTGATGAACGAACCCCGCCCGTGCACCGCGTCGTACTGGGAGATGACGATGTTATCGAAGTCGATATACACGGCAACGCGCGTTTCGGTCGGATCAGCCATGGGGTCAGTCTGGTGCGAACCGGGCCGCTGTGGCAATGCCACGAACTCCCGCAACTCCGCGCCGTAGGGTGAGGGACTACAAGCGTCACGGGACCACGACCCTGTTCGCGGCTTTGGAGATCGCGTCGGGGAGAGTCACCGCGGATGAGTGCTATCCGAAGCACACCAACGTCGAGTTTGTGGACTTCCTGGGCAAGGTTGCCGCGGCGCACCCCGACGTGGAATTGCATGTGGTCTGCGACAACTACGCCACCCACAAGCACCAGAATGTGAAGGACTGGCTGGCCGTTAATCCCCGGGTGACCCTGCATTTCACGCCGACGAGTTGCTCCTGGTTGAACATGGTCGAGATCTTCTTCGGCATCATCACCAAGCAAGCCATCCGGCGCGGATCGTTTCAGTCCGTCGACGAACACGAAACCACCGTCCGCACTTTCATCACGAGCTACAACCAGCGCGCAGAACCCTTCCGATGGGTCAAAACCGCCGACCACCTACTCGGCAAAATCAAACGTAAAGAGATCATTAACACGCGACACTAGAACGCCGGCTCACGCGGTCGCGAACCGGTTGGCCGAACGCGCGCGCTTTCGCCGCTTCGACGTCGCGGTCTTTCGAAGGTTTTGGTATTGGTATTGGACGGCTTCGTCGTCTCGCTGATCTTGCGCACGTACTGCAGCGCGGCGGCATGCTCGAAGTTGTGAAGGGTGTGTTCCTGCACATGAGCTTCGCGTGAGCGCCTTATGTTAACGGCGTATACACTCCATCGTTTTTTGCGCCATAAACCCCCCTGTTGCGTCGAGCCCACTTCGTGTATGTTATGCACCAATCGGGCCACATCCGGCCGAGATCCGACCCGACGGGCAAGCCTATGACTAAGATCGTGTCTGCAATTTTCACCACAATCGCGCTTGCCTTAGGAGGAGTCGCGATTTCCGGTGGAGCCGCGACCGCCGCGCCTCTGAGCTACGTGGCACCAGCGGCTGGGGTTGCTCCGACACTGGCCAGCTGTTTCAAGAACCCGACCGTGTACGGCGCGCCCGCCGTCACCTATGGCAAATTCAGCAGCCTAAACAATTGGTCAAGGTATGCGACCACGCAGGTGAAGATGACAGCGTGCATCAACTATTCCAAGGCCCAGGGAGGGTATTACTTCTACACTGCGGTGTGCTCGAACTCCCAGAAGGCAATCCAGAGCAACATGTCACTACGTGCGGCCAAAAACATGGTTGCTACTTCCTCGACGTTGACAATCGGCTGTTGGACGTCGAGTACGTGGAAGTGGAAGCGCCTCGTCGCTAATGACCAGTGTGCTGACGTGCAAGCGAAGACTTTCTGGACAATCAATCGGTCCACCGGCGCGCTCACCGTCCGCAACTTCCCGGTCGACGGGTACCTCGTACCGAAGAACTGTTAGACCGGGGCATTC
>Ga0105048_10009360_pt1 | contig 15589 bp, 14 predicted proteins | sample MAT05_FD_78382 | JGI IMG/M metagenome (GOLD analysis project Ga0105048, IMG submission 78382) | Freshwater microbial communities from Lake Fryxell liftoff mats and glacier meltwater in Antarctica - MAT-05 | ecosystem: Environmental > Aquatic > Freshwater > Ice > Liftoff microbial mat | place... | reverse complement strand
TCACTCCATCGCTTCATCACTCCATCGCTCCATAGCTCCATAGCTCCATAGCTCCATCGCTCCATCACTTCATCGCTCCATCACTCCATAGCTCCATCACCCCATCGCTTCATCACTCCATAGCTCCATCACTTCATCGCTCCATCACTTCATCGCTCCATCGCTCCATCACTTCATCGCTCCATCGCTCCATCACTTCATCGCTCCATCACTCCATCACTTCATTACTCCATCACTTCATCACCCCATCGCTCCATCACTTCATCACCCCATCACTCCATAGCTCCATCACTTCATCACTCCATCACTCCATCACTTCATAGCTCCATCGCTCAATAGCTCAATAGCATGAAACGCATAAAAATCGCCGAACTCCTCCGAACCGAACCACCACCTGGCGGACTGGAAGTCACCGTAAAAGGCTGGGTAAAAGCCTTCCGAAACAATCAATTTATAGCCCTCAACGACGGCTCTACCTCCAACAATCTCCAGGTGGTGGTAGATTTTGAAAATATGAACGAGGCAACGCTCGCTCGTATTAAGTTCGGCGCAGCCATCGCAGCCAAGGGTTTGCTCATCGAAAGCCAGGGTAAAGGACAAAAGGTGGAAGTAAAAGCCATGGAAATTGAAATTCTCGGCGATTGTAACCCAGACGAATTCCCGCTTCAGCCCAAAAAGCAAAGCCTGGAATTCTTGCGCGAACACGCACACCTTCGCTTCCGAACAAACACTTTTGCAGCGGTGTTCCGGATTCGCCATGCGCTGGCCTTTGCCATTCATAAATTCTTCAACGACAAAGGATTTTTCTACCTGCATACCCCAATTATTACTGCCAGTGATGCAGAAGGAGCGGGTGAGATGTTCCGGGTAACCACGCTAGATTTGGAGAAACCGCCTCGCGCAGAGAGCGGTGAAGTGGATTTCTCCAAGGACTTTTTTGGACGCAGCACCAACCTTACCGTATCCGGTCAATTGGAAGGAGAACTGGCCGCGATGGCACTGGGCGAAATTTACACCTTCGGACCTACTTTCCGTGCCGAAAACTCCAACACCACGCGCCACCTGGCCGAGTTCTGGATGATTGAGCCGGAGGTTGCATTCAACGACCTGGTAGACAACATGAACCTCGCTGAGGAGATGCTTCAGTATGTCATTAACTACGCGCTGGAGCATTGTGCTGACGATTTGAAAATTCTGGAGGAACGACTCAGCGAAGAGGAAAAAGCCAAGCCGCAGGATCAACGAAGCGAAATGTCGTTGACGGAAAAACTGCGCTTTGTGATTGACAATGAGTTTGTTAGAATAACCTACACGGAAGCGATTGATATTCTGAAAAACTCCACGCCGAATAAAAAAGGCAAATTCCAATATCCTGTGGAAGGTTGGGGCACCGACCTCCAGAGCGAACACGAGCGGTATTTGGTGGAAAAGCATTTCAAAAAACCTGTAATCCTGACCAACTATCCTGCCGCCATCAAAGCGTTTTACATGCGTCAAGATGAGCCAAAGGAGGGCGTCCCCGGGCCAACCGTGTCGGCTATGGACATCCTGTTCCCCGGGATCGGCGAAATTGTAGGTGGCTCACAACGTGAAGAACGATACGACCGACTCGTACAACGGATGGGCGAAATGCACATTTCTGAACATGAACTTTCCTGGTATCTCGATACAAGACGTTTTGGTGCTTGTCCACACGCTGGTTTTGGCCTTGGCTTCGAGCGGCTTATTTTGTTTGTGACCGGCATGACCAACATTCGAGACGTAATTGCGTTCCCGAGGTATCCGGGCAGCGCGGAATTTTGAGTTGTTGTTATTTTTGGTCGCGTAACGCAAACATTCAGGCTATGGTAAAATTGTATTTACGACTTTTTTCTGTCGTTGGTTATGGCCAGCTGGCACTCATGAGCGTCCTCTGCCTGCTGGCCTGTGGCTCCTCAAACACGCCCCTAAATGCGAATACTCGTATGCGTATTGATTCTATTGCAAATGCGCAGATCTCCAAGGCACAATTAGAATACGACAGTCTTTGCAAAGTGGCAAAAATCACTCAATTGCCGCTTCTGATAGACTCTATCAAGAAAATTCGCGTTCGGGAAATTGAGGAGCAGCTGAAAACGGTACCTCGGTAGGTTGGGGGAATTGGGGAATTGGGGAATTGGTGATTTGTTGTGCCATGGCTTGGTATTCGTTAATCCCATAGTATAGGCTAGAAAGGGGTATTCAGAAATCTGTGTCAACTGCTGGTTTCGCCCCCTACCCCTGAAGGGAAGTATATTCCGTCGAATACATAACTTAATGGTTAACAAACAATTATCTACTCCAGTCGAATAAACTCCCCTGAAGAGGTAGGGGGCGAAACCGGCAGTTGACACCGATTTCTGAACACTCCCCTCGAACACCAAGCCATGGCACAACAAATAACCAAATACGAAATTAGCTTAGCATCCTTCCTGCCGCGCGCGCCACATTCTGTCCATCCATAGCTGCTGAAATAATACCCCCTGCGTAGCCCGCACCTTCCCCACATGGGAAAAGTCCTTCAACTTCAGGGTGCATCATCGTAGTAGAGTCGCGCGGAATCCGAATAGGCGAACTGGTGCGACTTTCAGAGGCTACCACATTGGCTTCGGTGGTGAGGAAACCGCGCATTTGGCGGCCGAAATCAGCCAATCCCTCTCTTAAACGTTTGTAGATAAACTCAGGAAGTAATTCATAAAGCGGGGCAGGGTACAATCCGGGTATGTACGAGCTACGGGGCAAATCTTGCGATAACCGCCCAGCGATAAAATCAGGTAGCCGCAGTGCCGGGCCTTTTTGCCCGCCATCTCCAGCAGCAAAAAGTCGTTGTTCCACTTCAGTTTGCAATTCCATAGCGGCGAACACCCCGTGTTTGGCCCAAGGCGCAAGATCTTCGGGTTCTACGGAGGTTACCATGCCTGAATTGGCAAAGGGCGAATCTCGGCGACTCATGCTCATACCGTTCATCACGATTTCGCCAGGAGCCGTAGCCGAGGGCACGATCAAGCCTCCAGGGCACATGCAAAACGAAAAAACGCCGCGACCACCTACCTGACACACCAGGCTGTAACTCGCAGCCGGGAGTTCGTCTGACCGTTGATTTTGTTTGTATTGAATGCTGTCAATCAACGGTTGTGGGTGTTCTACCCGAACACCAAGCGCGAAAGGCTTAGCCTCAATTCGGATGCCTTTGGCGTGAAGTAGCCGGTAAATATCCCGCGCGGAATGCCCTGTAGCAAGAATGACCGCATCGGCAAACCATTCCTGAGTTGGCGCATTCTCTGGGTTTGTGGTTTGAGTTCGTACGCCTAATATTTTTCCGTTTTTGAGGATAAAATCTGTTACAAACTGTTCAAAATGTACTTCGCCTCCATATTGAAGAATAGATTGACGGATATTCTGCACTACAGCGGGAAGTTTATTCGAGCCTATGTGTGGGTGCGCCTCGGTCAAGATGTCGCTTTTGGCGCCGTGCTCGACCAAAAGTTGCAGGGCTTTTTGCACATTGCCCCGTTTTAGCGAACGGGTGTACAATTTTCCATCAGAATAAGTTCCAGCACCACCCTCGCCGAAGCAGTAGTTGGAATGTGGATTGACCTCGCCAAACTGCTGAATCGCCTTCAAATCACGGCGACGGAGTTGCACATCTCGGCCGCGATCAAGTACAATGGGTTGAATACCAAGCTCCAAAAGTTCTAGTGCCGCAAAATATCCAGCAGGTCCAGCCCCAACAATAATCACTTTTTTCTTTCCGTCGACTGGGCGAAAAGCATCCAGAATGGCTGGTTCGGGCGTAAAAACCTCCCCAGGCCCATAAACTTCCACACGGAGCCGGTAAATAGGCTGGCGCGAACGAGCATCCAACGAGGATTTAATAATTTCAAAGTGGGAAATCTGATCCAGACGAAGCCCCGTTTGTCGAGCTGCTTTCTGCTGTATCAAATCCTGATCTTCGTGTTCGTGCGGGAGTAGCACGAGTTCAACTAATTGTGGCATAATGATTTATGTCCCGTTTTTATCGGGAAAATATTACTTTAATTAATCGTCAGACGACTTTGAGTCGTCGGGCGAGAGGAGATTACCCCCCTTTGCGTGTTAGCCTTTGCTTGTCATCGGAAATGTAGAAAGTATCAGGCACAAAAATTTTGGTGACGGCAATTTCAAGGCACTTTTGGCCATCGAGGCGTTTGATGGATTTTCGATTCAGATTTTTTGTAAAAATCCTGATCTGCTTGGGGTTAGGGGTAGCAGAAGAATCTGTGGTAAGATCGTAGCGGCCGGATTTAATCAGATCTCCAAGTATTTCGCGGGAGGCATCCCAAATTTGGACGTTGGTTTCTACGAGAATTGAGTTTCCGGCCCATTCCTGTATATTATATTCACCGAAAATCTCAAAAGTGACGGTTTGAGCAGAGTCTATCTCGAACACCTGGTACATCGTACGTTCCATTTGGGCTTGGGCCAAATCGTTGAAACCCACTAAAAAGAGCACGGAGAGCAAAAGGGGCAGTTTCATATTTCTCAATAATTTTGGGCAAAGGTCGGCGCAAGTAGCCAAACAAAAAAATGCCTGAACGTTTACACGCTCAGGCAAATTATTTAAAGGAACCGTAAAAACGGTAACACGATGTTAATCTTTATTTTTTGGTATCAACCAAGGCCACTGCACTTGGCATAATTACGATTTCTAAATCTTTCGGAATGTACACGACAAAATTGAGGGCCTCTTTGAATTCTTGGCCCTTTACCTTCAATTGTTTCTGCATATTGGGCGCAGTAATCACAAGCACGTCACCTTCTGCCTTTGAAGCCAGATTGTAACGACCTATATTGGCAAGTTCATTTAGCATGGGGCCATTGCCCGTGGGCAAGCTGACACTAATTTCAAAACGGATACTGGGGTTATCCCATACTTTCAGGTCAACGGTGCCGGGGAGTTCAAGCCTCAGCGTGCCTTTACCGTCGGTGTTAAAAGCCTTGGTGAAAGTTTTTTCTGCCGTGGTTTGGGCGGAAATAGAGACAGCAAGAGCAGCAAAAAGAATGAGTGCGGAAGAAATACGTTTAGTTGTCATGGCGAACCTCCTTTTTTTAATGGGTCAAAGTAAGATTTATTAATTGGTAAAAACAAGTTTTTTGCAAACTTTTTTTCATAAATACATACGCAACGCCAAACCGATTGGTTGGGTGAACAGATATTTATTTTCAAAAAATATTTTTTCAGGAAAATTTGGCCGAAGGGTAAGCGCATGTTGACGCAATAAGAAAATCCTCTGCACGTGCTGAGCGCTCATTTGAAAGGAAACGTCTATCAATCCTTCGGCTCTGAATCAGATGCCCGCCCAACGATGTCGTCCACAGAAACCATTTTACGATGCTCTGTATGTTTGAAATATTTGTTTGGGTTGCGCATTTTGAAAAGACCCAGAAATTGCCGCAACACAAATTTAGGCACTTGCCACACGGCGCGCCAGACTTCCGGGGGAGCGTCATCCAAGTACAGTGCCCACAGGATGTTTAGCCCAAAAATTACAAGGGCGGCCACGAGTACCCAGGTCCAAATGGGCGCAATAAAAAGCGCCAACAAGGCCAGCACAATGGCCAGGCCCAGTTGAATGAACATTGGAAGGGCGAGGGTAACAAAGCCAAAATACAACTGATTAAAATTCAAGCCTAAAAATCCGCGCCGAAGGATACCCAGAGCATTGGGCACATTTTGAAAATAGGAAAAAAGCCAGCGACTGCGCTGGGTTTCTACCGCCGCCCCAGTCTCTACTTTTTCGTCATAAATGATGGCCTGACGGGCATAGGCGATTCGTTCACCAGCACAGAGGAGGAAATTCTGGAGTATTTTGTCTTCCTGCAACATCTTTTTCCACTGGTGTTGGCCTTGCGCTATTTCTGGACTAGCGAGGTACGCTCGGTAAAGTGCCGTCTCTGTAGCCATACCAGAGCCACTGATAACAGCCGAACCACCTAACTGAAACGGGATCTCCCGCTCAATGTAATTTTTGTAGTGCTCCCCCATGCTATCCAGTGCAGCATAGGTAGTATCCAGGTTTTTGGCCGTGCGCTGGCCCTGAATGCATTTAAAACCCGCATTTGCAAACCGGGTCAGCTCCTCCAAATACATTGGATGGGCGAGATTATCTGCATCAAAAATGACTACAAAATCGTGGGCTTGGCGAAAATTTACAACCGCCCTTAAAATGCTTTTAGCCTTTAGTCGAAGCGGTTCAGCAGGGCGCAGCACCACAAAACGTGGGTCAACAATACCAAAATCAAAATCCGGGCATTCGTCAGCCACGAGGTAAATGGTAAAGTTCGGGTAGGTTTGTACAAGAAGGGATTGCACCAAAGGCTTGGCAATTTCAGCATTGCGATAAGCAGTGATGATACAAGCATAATGGGGATTGGAGATGGATGATTGGTGATTTGCAGGTTTGTTGTGAGCTCCGAGACTCCATAATCGAGCGATAAACACCGTGCAAAATGGATACACGAGTTGAATGGATAGGACCAGACAAATAAGTGCGAAAAGAAATGTCATATCGGTTCGATAGCTTCCCGAAAGGTTTGACTTGAAGCCTTCGGAACCTGGAGTTTAGATGGGATTTTAAAGCTGCTGAGGATTCCTTTCAAAAACGCTTTCAAATTTTTAAAATCACCTTTTAGGAGATACATAAACGAGTTTTTGGGCAAAACGATCAACATTAAAAAAACAAAAAATAGCCCTAGTCTCCAGCCCTCAAAATTGCGGCGCATGAACAAGATTCGATTCCGAATCAAGTAATAGGTTTTGGTTGTACCCATTTTTCCAAGGGTCAAACCCTCCTTGTGCCAAACCCTGGCACGAGGCTCCACCCAGGCTTCATAACCCGCCTTGCGAATCTGTGCACACCAATCCAGCTCTTCGTAATACAAGAAAAAACCTTCCCACATCGGGCCAACATGGTCTAAAACTTTTCGGGGGACCATCATGGCCGCGCCGTGGGCGTATGCGGTAGGCTCGGGCGTAGAGAACTGCCCTTGATCCAAGGTTCGCGCGCCGATGGTGCGGTTACGACCTGTGCATGGGGAAACCGAAGTCATGCCTGCGTATTGAATAATGCGCTCCTCCCCTTCCGGAAAATAGCAAATCAATGGACTGACTATGCCTGCTTTCGGTTGATTTTCAAAAAGCTGAAGCAGCTGTTCGATGCATCCAGGTTCCAGTTCTGCATCGTTGTTGACAAAAAACAAGTACTCGCCCAATGCACTCGGAATGGCCAGGTTGTTGCCCCCCGCAAAGCCAAGGTTCTGTTCGCTGCGGATAAATTTTACCGCTGGATATTGACTTTGAAAAATGGCGGCTGGATTTTCCAAGCTGGCATTGTCCACCACAATAATTTCAACATCTCGGTAGCCCTGCCGCTGAATGCTGTTTAGCAGGGCACAGGTTGTCTTGGTTTCGTTGTAATTGACGGTAATGATGGATACCTTCATACCTCCTCTTTTTGCACAAATGCACGTAAAGTCTTGACTGCAATTTGGAGGTCATTCCATACCGAATATTTGGTTTGTGAATAGGCAATATCCAAGCCAATGCGCTCCTCTGCGGTCATGTCAGGCTGGCCTCTTTTTGAAATTTGCCAGAGCCCGGTGATCCCTGCCGGGGCAAGAAAACGCGCACTCCACTCGTCGCGGGTAAGCGTTTCTGCTTCGTAAATTGGCAGTGGGCGGTTGCCGACCAGCGACATTTCTCCCCGCAAGACATTGATGAGTTGTGGCAATTCGTCAATACTGTATTTTCGGATAAACCGTCCAACACCCGTGATTCGAGGGTCGCTGGCAATTTTTACAAAAATGGGTTTGCCGCTTTTTGCGCCGTTAGGATATTGATTCAGGTGCTGAATATGCATCAATTGTTCTGCTGCGCCTAAGTACATCGAACGGAATTTGAAGAACTCAAAAACCTGATAGCCAGAGCCTACCCGTTTTGATTTGTATACCACCGGGCCTTTTGATTCAAGTCGGATAGCCAGCATTACAGGCAGCCAAATCCAAGACGTGAATAAGATGCCGAGTGAGGCCCCTATGAGGTCAAAAATCCTTTTCCCTAGCGGAATTTTGAAGCCAAAGTTTTCGGGTTTTACGCCATTAGAGGCTTCTAAAACCCTGGATTTAAACTGATTTAGAAATTCCAATCGGCTTTCCAGCATTTTCCAATCTACTGGAATGGTGTAGCAATCATCTACTCCATTGGCAGCGAGCGCTATCTTATTAGCGGGTTTCCCTTTTTGGGTAAAGGCGATGAGGGGCACGGAACAGAGGTCTGGGTGAGCAGCCATTTGCTGTGCCAGCCGATAATTATCACTGATTAGCCAGTCTAGATCACAGAATACTGCGTAGGGCAGGTGATAGGTGACTAGACTGTCTACCCGTTTCCCAAGCCATAAAAAGGCGAGAAACGCGTTGTTTTCCATTGCGTATCGGTAGGAGGTACTTTGATAGGGGAAATTACAGATGTTGGAATCAATACTTTTATCAAAGCCCACTAGGAGCAATTCTCGCGCAGTGGCGAGGCTGTAATCGGAGGTGTTCGGGTTGGGATGCATGATTAAAATTAAGCGAATCGGTGTTTGTTGCTTTGTCCCTGTTTATTAGCGCATGTTGGGAAGGGCTGCGCTTAGCCGACGATGTCGATCAGCCGGTCTTGAAGCCGTGTTGGGCTAAAGGGCTTGGCGAAGTATTCGTAAGCGCCAAGTTTTCTGAAACGGCGTTCTTCAGCATCGTCATCCATACTTCCACTGCCCAGCACTACTACTGGAATGTTGGCCCAAAGGCCACTACAACGGAGGTTGGAGAGGAGTGCTGCGCCATCAAGCTCGGGCATAGCAGAGTCGGTGACGATGATGTCGGGCATCATACCTTTGCTGAGCCAACTCATGGCCTCGAGGCTGTTTTTGGCCCCTGTGACAATAAACTTATCGGAAAGAAAGCTGCCGATAATACGGCGGAGGCCATCGTGGTCTTCCACGAGGAGTAAATTTCTGTTCATGTGTAATCGATGTTTTGGTCATAAGGCCCCCAATCTGGATGCGCCTAAGTGTTGTTGTTTCTGTTCTTTAGTGCTTATGCTGAGACAGAACCGGGATTAAATCTGGCAATAAATCACAACCCGCACTAAAAAAGTACGGACTAGACAAACCAAATATTTAAAGATATCTTGCCGACAGACAGCAAGGATTAAGCCAAGTTTTTTGGGAGGTGGCTGTCGAAAAGGGGGGAGGGAGTAAATCAAACGTACCGTCTGAATAAAACAAAGATAGTGCCGTTTGTAAGAGGAACAATGCTCCAAGGCAATTTTATGTGAACTACAAAGCCATAAATACTAAGGCATTTAAATAATAAAAAATGGATAAATGCTTAGCTGTCAATTTCTTAAGTCATTCAGATCACATATTTATTTTTTGCGTTAAATCCTTCAAAATCCTTTAGGTTAATATCCAAATAGTCCAATCTTACTATAAAAGACTGATCCCTCCATCCCGAGCTCTACCTTTGTCGCTTCAAAACCTATGCTTGTGCTTGAAATCGTTTTTTGGCTAGGGCTTGCGCTTGTCTTCTATGCCTACCTTGGCTATGGCCTTGTTTTGTGGGTTTTAGTACGCATTAAGCGTTTGAAGGCCCCTATTTTGTCCTCTGAAACGGCAGAGCTCCCCGAAGTCACGTTCGTAGTATGTGCTTACAACGAAGCAAATTGGATCACTCAGAAAATTGAAAATTCGCTTGCGCTCGATTATCCGCGTCATCTCCTCCACTTTTGCTTCGTAACAGATGGATCTGACGACCAAACCCCAGCAATGGTACGCAGCTTCCCATACCCAACTGATGTACGCTGGCAATTGCTCCATCAACCCGAACGACGGGGCAAAATCGCAGCGTTCCAGCGTGCCATGCACCAAATAGTTAGTCCTGTGGTGGTTAGTACCGATGCGAATACCCTCGTTAACCCAGAGGCACTTCGCCGACTAGTGCGCCATTTCACGGATCCAAATGTGGGCGCAGTAGCTGGGGAAAAACGGATCTCAATGGCTGAAAAAGACGATGCCAGTAGTGCCGGGGAGGGCATTTATTGGAAATACGAAAGTCTCCTAAAAAAGTGGGACGCTGAACTTTGGAGCGTGGTTGGTGCAGCTGGCGAACTCTTTGCCATCCGTACTGAATGTTACGAACCCGTGCCGCCAGATACCCTGGTGGAAGATTTCTATCTCACCATGCGGATTGCACAACGCGGCTGGCGGGTACAGTACGAACCGTGTGCATGGGCTGCCGAGGGCTCTTCCGCTTCGGTCGCAGAGGAAATGAAACGCAAGGTGAGAATCGCTTCAGGAGGCTTGCAGGCAGTGTGGCGACTACGCGCCTTGTTAAATCCGTTTAAGTACGGGGTGCTCAGTTTTCAATACATTTCTCATCGGGTTTTGCGCTGGACGGTAGCGCCACTATTACTGCCTATGCTTCTGATTATCAATATTATACTTGCTGAAAAAGACGGTCAGCCCTATCCCATAATACTCCTTGCGCAAATTCTTTTTTATGTTGCTGCCTTGGCTGGCTGGGTTTTAGAACAGCGAAAGTTGAAGGTGAAAGCACTCTTCGTGCCCTACTATTTTTGTTTGATGAACTGGGCCATGTATGCGGGGCTGGTTCGATTGATGCGTGGGAAGCAGTCGGTGCTGTGGGTAAAGGCGAAGCGTGCAGGGGAGTGAAGTACTACCGCCGTGCGCTATTCAAGGTCACCGCCCCCATCAATCGGTCAAAGCGCGCCCCAAATGGCCGGAAATAAATGAGTATGGTGTATTGGTTGCCAGTAGCGTACCAGTTTCCTTCAAATCCGTCGAGATCCAGCTCGCCTGTTCTGCGATCTACCACCAAATATTGGTAATCGTAGCGCCCCTGTTTGAGCCAGGTATCGCACCAATAGACCTGCGAATACTCGTCATATTTCATTTTGTATTCAGGCTTGAGTTGCCAGTCTGTTAGTTCGCCAAACACATACACGTCAGCCTCTTCAAGCGGGAGATTTTGTTTGAGTGAAAAGAGCACGGTGCTATAATCACATTGCAATAAGGTCTGGTTGGCGTTTTGATTGTCAATAACGAAACGCCCGTCGGCATCCGGGCGAAAAATTACCGGTCGGTCGAACCGTGATTCGTCGGGTCGAAGCGTCACCTCATAGTAGGTAGGCTTGTCTACAATGTTTTTTACAAATTCGCCCCGATAATCGAAAGAGCGGATATCAAAAAATCGAAACTCCTTTCCGGCAGGGAACAAGATTTGATCTTGATAGTCAAACACCAGATTGTCTCCCCGGGTAATGAACGGCTTAATTGGCCCCAGCACGTTATCCCAGCGACCATTTTGCAGCACAAAGGCTTTTACATCATTCTGCGGCATGGAGACCCTGGCCGATTTGGGCACTACGGTAAAGTCAATTTCGTGATGGGTGTCCAGCTTTTCTACCTGCGCCGTGCGCATAAATTCTGCATTGATTCGCCAGAGTGGTTCGACCACCATAAAGCGCCGAACCAACACCAGACTGTCATCGTCGGTATCAAAAATATTGAGCAGATAATTGCCCGAAAGTATCCAGCGCATGTTTAGGTTGGGCAAACCAAGCGTATAGTGGGTGTATTGGGCCAGTGTGTTGAAGGAGTTCTGTACAGACGTAATTCTATCCTCCGTAAAGCCGTCAATGTATTCATTGTCATCCAGTTCCGAGGGCTTCCAATCACTGTTGCAGTGGGTAAGTGTGTATTTATAGTCCTTGAGTTGGTCGCCCATGTGATCGAATTCCAGCACCAGCACGTTAAGTCCTGTTTGCAAGTTTACGATAGGAAGCGAAAGGGGTGAGTCCGCCAAATTGAGCTGCACGGCGCAGAGATCTGGATCAAGGATTTGATTTTCCGTTTGGGATATCAGGAGGCTGGGAAAAAGCAGCAGAAAAAGATAGCGCATGTGTTTTTATCGGAGGGGAAAATTAAATAGAAGAACGGGTTCTCTGCTTTTCCAGCTTAATTTTTTATTGGTTTAGCCTTTTCCGGTTTTGTTATTTTTTTGACTGACTTTTTTGCGCCATCAGGGGTTGCTTTTTTGCGGGTTATTTTTTTCTCTACCGCGGCCTCGGCTTTTTTGGAGGCCACCTTTTTGACGGCTTTTGGTGCTGCTTTTTTGCGATTTAGATATTCATCGTTTTCCCAGGGTGCCTCAATGGCCATTGGCGCATCAGTGCGCGGATGGGCAAATGTCAAACGCTGGGCGTGGAGTTTGATTTCATGCTCGCGCCAAAATTGTCCGCCGTAAAGCACATCTCCGACAATTGGGCAGCCAATATGGGCCAATTGCGCTCGAATTTGGTGAAATCTACCCGTGCGTGGACGAATCTCTAACAAGGCATATTCGTCATTTTTTTCCAGCACTTTATATTCCGATTCACAAGGTTGGGCATCCGGCACAGCACGGTTGAATACTAAAGCTTTTTTACCAGTTTCGTCTCGTTTTAGCCAATGGGTAAGAATGCCGGAGGTTTCTGGCGGAGCTTTTTCCACCACGGCCCGGTAAGTTTTTTCGACTTCCCGACGTTCAAATTGATTCATTAATTCGGTAAGCATGGCCTTAGATTTGGCCAGCACAAGTACGCCGCTAGACGCACGATCGAGGCGATGTACGGCGCGGAGATAGGGGCTGATTTTCATGCGCATGCCTCCGCCATCGCCCAGTACTTTTTGGGCATATAATTCCAGGGCTTCTTTTTCTGCCGAGGGATGGCGAGCTGTGCCGCTCTCGGAAGAAAGTCCGGAGGGCTTGTGAATGACCATTATATCTTGGTCTTCGAAAAGAATTTGCATTAAGGGTGAATATTTTTAGCGCAGCGCGATGGGCGCATTTGTGCTCGTTGAACTTGAGGTTTTGTGGCGATTTACCGTGCAAACTTACGTCTATAATAGTACTTAGGGTGAAAACGAATCTGAGCCGGCGAATCTCTCGTAAGTTTAGGCCTTCAAACATTCTATTCAAATGAACTACAAAGCCTGCTTGCTTTTCCTAGCCGTATGTGTCAGCTTGGCCTCCTGTGCCTCCGTGCACCCCATATCGCCCTTTGATACCGCTAAAATCCCGCCTCCCCCTGACTATTCAAACCTGGATAACTGGGCCGCGCACCCTGAGAAAGTAGATCCTGCCGACCTTTCTCCTATTCCCAAAGATTTTCCAGACCGCCAAAAAGATGCGCCCGTAGATGTAATTTTTTTGTATCCAACTACATACACTGGCGGCCTCCGCCATCAGCGGGACTGGAATGCAAGCGTTGCGGATGCCAAAACAAATAGCAAAACCGATCAAGGCTCCATTCAATATCAGGCCTCTATTTTTAACGGTACGGGAAGAGTGTTTGCGCCGCGTTACCGCCAGGCGCACCTTCATGCTTTTTACACTAAAAAAGATACCAGCGCAGCACGTGCTGCCCTTGCTCTTGCTTATACTGACACGAAAGCAGCCTTTGAATACTATCTGAAACATTGGAATAATGGCCGACCATTCATTCTGGTTGGGCATAGCCAAGGCGCGCTTCATACCATGCATTTGATCCAGGATATGGTGGAAGGAAAGCCCCTTGAATCTCAGTTGGTGGCTGCATACGTTGTTGGTTGGCCGGTACGTGCCGACTATTATAAAACGTTCAAACCATGCCAAAACCCTGAGCAGACGGACTGTTTTTGTTCTTGGCGCACTTGGGAGCGTAATTTTGGTCTCAAGCATGCATTCGAGCAACAGGTAGTCTGTACCAATCCACTCACCTGGACGACCACTGAAAAAGCTTACGCACCTAAATCGCTCAATCTGGGTGGTGTAATCCGACCCTTTGAAAAAATATACCCGGGAATAACAGATGCTGAGGTGTACAAAGGCATTTTATTGGCGCGAAAACCGAAATTTAAAGGAAGTATTTTATTCAGGCGGAAGAACTACCACGTTGGCGATTTGAATTTGTACTATCTGAATGTGCGTGAGAATGCGCAGGCGCGTACTAATGCTTTTTTGAGGCGGTAATTGATCGTTTTGCAGGGGTGTACATTGGGCTTGTTTAGATGTCTATGCTACGCTGCTAAATGACAAGCATTAAGCAGTTGGCACACCACAGTGTTATCAAAAGAGTATTAGCCCAACGGATTATTCCAGTTACTTTTGCCGATGATTTACCCGCCATAGCCGCAGGCGGGTTAATGCTTACCCAACATAGCCGCAGGCGAAGGCGGGTTAATATTTACCCCAACATAACCGCAGCCGCAGGCGGGTAAATGCTTACCACGCCATAACAACAGGCGACAGCGCATTGCCGCTTCACCAAGCTTTGTCAACCTTATGCACCATACCCAAAAGTAACAACAGGTTAAAAACCTATCAAATTGCTCAATAAAAGCCAAAAAGAAGCTCAAATCAATAGCCCAACCAACTTTTATCATCAAATTTTTTTATGGACGCGAATAGCCGCATCTACGTAGATTCCGAAATCGGAAAACTCAAAAAAGTCATCGTACACCGCCCCGACGAGGGCATCGCCCGCATCACCCCAAAACGCGCAGAGGAACTCCTCTTCGACGACATTGTGCATCTCCCGAACATGCAAGACGAGCACGACATTTTTGTAAATGTGCTCCGTGCTTTTGTCGGAAAAGAAAATGTGCTGGAAGTGGGGGATCTTTTGACAGAAAGCTGTCGCAATGAAGAAAGTCGGTACGAAATCATCAATAAAATCGTTGATTTTGAGGAACTTCCGTATTCCTTCATCCCCAGACTTGCCAGTCTTTCTCCAGAGCAATTGGCCGATACGCTCATTACCGGCTACTTGGAGCCAGAAGACCGTATTCTCTTCGACCCCATCCCCAATCTCATTTTTACCCGTGATTTGGCGGTGACCGTAAAAGAACACGTCATTATTACAAAAGCCGCCAAAGAAGCTCGTTTTCGCGAAAACTTCCTGACTCGACTTATCTTTTCCAGCCACCCGGTATTCCGGCGCCTAAAAGCCGATGGCAAAACCATCAACCTCAATCGGGTAGATAAATTCCCGCCCAACAAACGCGGCGAAACCATCAGCATCGAAGGCGGCGACGTGATGATGTTCAACAAAGACTACTTGCTCATTGGCAACTCCGAGCGTACCAACAACTATGCTTTCGAGATGATCAAAACCTATCTTTTTGAAAAGGGCATCATCAAAAATATCGTTCAGGTGAACATTCCAGCAGAGCGAACTTACATGCACATCGATACGATTTTTACACAGATCAACCACAACCATGTGGTTGGATATAAGCCTATTGTGCAAGATGGCTTGGGCTCTTATGTCGATGTGCATCGGCACACTGGCGAAGAACTCGAATACCCCAGCATCGTAGATTTCCTGAGAGCCGAGGTGAATCCAAAGATGGAATTTATTTGGGCTGGCCGAGGCGAAACCCCTTATCAGGAGCGTGAGCAGTGGACTGACGGCTGCAACCTTGTAGCACTCAAGCCAGGTGTCGCGATCACT
>Ga0105048_10009358_pt1 | contig 15592 bp, 10 predicted proteins | sample MAT05_FD_78382 | JGI IMG/M metagenome (GOLD analysis project Ga0105048, IMG submission 78382) | Freshwater microbial communities from Lake Fryxell liftoff mats and glacier meltwater in Antarctica - MAT-05 | ecosystem: Environmental > Aquatic > Freshwater > Ice > Liftoff microbial mat | place... | reverse complement strand
GGTGACGGCGCCTCCCGCGCGCGCCCGGACGGCGACGACGGCAGCGACGGCATCTCGATGGGGACGGGCGCAGGCGGCGGCGGCGGTGGCGGCGGCTTGGGCGTCATCCGCCTGCGACACTCCGGGGCTTGCACGATCAATGGCGCGGCACTGAGCCCCGCAGTGGGCTGCTAGAGAAGCTCGCGATCGACGGGCCCAATTCGCCTGACCGCCCACTTCGCTTCGGACAGCGCTGCGCCGGTCTCCTGCCGATACAGCTTCGTCGCTGCGATCTCGTTTCCCGCGAGCGCGAGCCGCGTCACCGCTGGGCTCGCCGCCGGTGGCCCGACGATCTCGGGGGGATGCTCGCCGCGACCCAGCGCCTCGACATACGTCTCGGCGACCTCGTACGTCGCCCCCGTGTCGCGCTGAACCACGCGGATCGCGTCGCGCGTTTGGCCCGCGCGCACCAGATCTTGTGCGCTCACATCCAGCGGGATCCGGGCGCGGTAGCGCCGCCAATCCCAAAAAATGAAGAGCACATAGAGCGCGCTCGCGGCGACCGCAATATCGTCAATCGTCATATTCGACCTCTTTCGTATGCGGTGCAGAAGGTCTTGGAGATGGTCATGAATCGACCATCTCCAAGAGACGTACCGGACGTTTCGGACGTTTGACCCGAACGAATCGAGAGGCTGGCGACCCGCTGCTCGGCACCTTCGCGCGTCTCTACACGCTGACCTTGCTCGAAGGCTGGATCCGGCTTCGCGTGGTGGACGGCGACTCGATCGCGCACGGCATGATCGGCGGCGAGATCTCGGTCGACCAGATCATGGCGGCGATCGATCAGGCCAGCGCCGCGGCGCTGGCCGACTACAAGAGCGTGCTCGGGCCTGGTCGAGGACACCGCCGACATGCGCATCGAGGCGGGCAAGTGCCGCGGGATGTCGGCTGCGTTCGGCCTCGAGATGGTGTCGGCGTACGCGGTGCCCTGACGTTCTTCGATCCGAATACTGCTCGCGCACTCATGGCACGGCGATCTCGACATACTCGAAGACGAATCGCCCCGTTCCCAGGGCGTCCGACCACTCGCTGATCCATGGGCTCGAACCGAGCGTCGCCTCCGTGATCCCCGGCGTTCGCGAGGTGTCGGCGAGATCCGACCAGCTGCTGCTCGCGCCTGGATCGGCCCCGAGGCGGTGATAGGAGCGGCCCTCGGACCCCAGGATCGTGGGGCCGTCGACGATGGCGCCGCTCGCGTCGGAGAGCGTCCACTGCTCGCCGCCATTGATGATCGGCGCGCCGCGCGTCCGGGCGTCGCTCGAGATCACGACGACGGAGCTGGGGAGTGCCGCACCCAGATCCGCCTCGAGCTCGGCTCGCACCGCGGCGCGGACGATCAACAGGACCTGTCCCGCCTCGACCACGGTCCCCTGCGGGAGCGTCACGAGCTGGGTCGCCGGGGCTTCGCTGTTCGAGAGCACCCAACCCGAGAGGTCGATCCGGCGGCCACCATCCGCGCGCCCGGCGTCGCTCGCGCTCGCGTCCGCGGCAGGGACGCCGCCATCGGGCACGACGCGCCCCGCGTCGGGTACGAACAGCCCCGCGTCGTGGGCGGGCGTGCTCGCATCGGGTGCGCTCGGAAGCGCGTCGGCGCCGCCTGGCAACGCATCGAACGACGCCTGCGCTGCGTCGGCGTCGCGAGGGCTCGCATCGAGCACGACCGGAGCCGCATCACCGGCGCTCGGGCCGGGTGTCGCGTCGCGCGGACCGCCGTTGTCGGGTACGACGCAGCGACCGCTCACGCAAACTTCGTCGGGGGCGCAGTCGTTCGACAGAAGACAGGCCCCGGGCGGCGGTGAGGGGGCGCTGCACCCGAGAGCAAGCGCCGCGATCCAGCTCCAGGCGCGTGCTCGCATGCGCTTGTTCATGCCCAAGCGGCTCACGTCTCGGCAACGAACGTATCGGTGACGATTGGAGTCGGTCGCGGCCTGGAGCCCGTCACAGAGATGTTTCGAGTCGCGAATGGCACTCACACGTCACGCGGCGAGCGCTGATGGCTGGTAGACCGCCGGTCATGAGCGAAGCCGAGACCATCTATCGTGGATTCAGCGGGATCGAATATCGCGTCCTGCGAACCGTCGCTCAGGGCGCGAGCGCGACGATCTTCGACGCGCGGACGGAGGACGCCCCGCGGGGCGACGTGATCGTGAAGTGGTGCCGTTCTCGCGATCGCGAGCGCGATGCGCTGGAAGAGGCGCGCGTTCTCTCGCGCATCAGCCACTCGGGTGTGGTCGCGCTACGCGATGTCGGTTGGAAGACCGATCGGTGCTTCCTGGTGCTGGAGAAGGTCGCGGGCTTCGATCTATCCCTGATCGTGCGCACAGCTGGACGGCTGGGACTGCCGATCGGCCCTCGTGTTGCGCTCGAGCTGATCGGTCGCGTGGCGGCGACGGTCCAGGCGGTGCATCAGGCGCCGGACGCACGAGGTCGGACGCTCGGCCTGGTGCACGGCCAGATCGAGCCGTCGCACGTGATGGTGAGCGCAGACGGTGCGATCACGCTGCTCGACTTTGCGCGAGCGGACTGGCGGTTACGCCGAGCTCCCTCGCCCTCCATCCCTCCGCGCCGCCCCGCGTTCATGGCACCAGAGCGCGCGCTCGATTGGCAGCCGCACGTGGCGGACGACGTCTTTTCGCTCGGCTGCCTTCTGTCCTTCCTGGTGGGCGGCACGACTCCGGCGGTGAGCGCGCTGTCGGCCTTCCTCCAGCGCCCCTCGCTGTCCTGCGTGGCGCCGCTGCCCGATGACGTCGAGGAGATCGTCGCCCAAACCTCGCGTCTCGATCGGGTCCGGCGACCGAGCGCCTTTGCCGTCGCTTGCGCGTGCGAGCGTGCGGCCCAGCATCGCGGCGCCGCCGAGGAATCCGCGGCGGCCTTCCTCTCGCGGCTCGACGTCGCGCTCCGACGGGATGCCACGGCGCGAGATTCAAGCGACGAGGACTATCTTGCGACGGCGCCGAGATCGCTCGGATCGAACGTCTCGCGCGCCTGGAACCACTCTTCGTCCGGCACCGCAGGATCGAGCACCAGGGGCGTGCCGTCGTAGCGCAGGCGCTTGCCCGGCCAGCCGTAGGCCTCCCACAGATACGGGAGCAGCGCGGTGCGATCGAGGTTGGGGTGCAGGTTCGGGCGCAGCTCGCGCGCGTGCGCCTCGGGCAGCTTCGACCAGTGCAGGCTGGGGTGCATGTGGTGGATGCCGTGGTAGCCGTTGTTGAACGTGAACCAGTTCACGAGCTTCCCGGTGAAGTTGCGCGAGTGGTTGTACTTCTCGTTGGGATCGCAGCCGTCGTGCTGCACGAAGTTGATGCCCATGATCCCGAACGCCGCGTACTGGTGCGGGATGAACACGAACAGGAAGAACTTCTGCCAGTCGAGGATCAGCGCGAGCGCGAGGAACGAGACGTAGAAGGTCGCCTCGATCAGGAACTGCCGATACCAGCCCGGCCGCTCCTTTCGCATCGCGCGGACGTAGTCGAGGTTGGCCTTGAAGATCGCCGGGCCCACCACGGTCGAGAACAGGAGCTGGTTGAGCACGTTCCAGCGGAACCGCAGCTTGGTCGTTCGCATGATGTCGCGCGCCGTCTGCGTGTAGCGGTGGTGCGAGAGGTTGTGGCCCGGGACGTACGCGCTCACCGGGTGGCCGTAGGTCAGGCTGAGCACGACCTGGAAGACCCGGTTCATCCTCTTACTCTTGAAGATGGGCGCGTGCACCGTGTTGTGCGTGATGACGGCGCAGAAGAACGACGTCAGGCAGAGCGTGACGGAGAGCAGCGCGGTCTTCGTCCACGACAGATCGGTGGTGAAGCCGACCGCGATCAACACGTAGTACGTGGCGACGAAGGTCAGGGTCCGGAGATCGGCGCGCTCCTTCAACACGCACAAGGACATAGTCTCCGGGTCGCGATCTGTCACGCGCGTCCTCGTTGTCTACGATGCGCAGACACTCAATCCGACCGAGCGGAAGTTACCGTGCGAAACACGGTAGAGACCGCGATCAAGAGCGCGCCGCCGATGGCCAGCGGGCCCATCGTTTCACCGATCATCAGGAAGGCCCAGATCGGGCTGAACAGCGGCTCCAGCAGCGTCAAAAGCGACGCTTCGAGCGCCGAGACGTGGCGTATCCCGCGCACGAAGAGGGTCGCCGCGACGGCCTGCTGGAGCACGCCGAGATAGATGAGAACGGCCCAGTCGATCGCCACGGGTGGACCCCCGAATGTGATCGCGATCGGCAACATCACGGCGACGATGATCCCGTTGCCGAGGACGGTAGCGCTCATGCTCTCGGCGACGGTCGTCTTCTTGTAGAGCATGATCAGCACCGCGTACGAGAAGCTCGCCGCGAGCGCGCACAGGTCACCGGCGAGCCGTCCCTCGCCGAGGTGATCGGCGAACACCAGCCCGCAGCCGATCAGACCCACCGGCACCGAATAGATCTCCGCCTTCGTCGGCTTCTCACCGAGCAGGCGCGGGCCGAGCAGCAGCACCCAGACCGGCGCCGTGTTCTGGATGAAGATCGCGTGACCGGCGGTGGTCAGGCGATTCGCGATCACGAACAGCGAGCACGTCAGCGCGTAAGCGATCGAGGTCCAGACGATGGTGCGCGTGGGCCTGAGCCGCGCTTCCGGCAGCAGCGCGAACAGCACGATCGCCGCGAAAAATGCCCGGCCCGCGGCGATCGCCGGGGCGTCGAGGGTGCTCAGCTTGATGGCTGCACCGCCGGTCGACCAGAGGATCGCCGTCGCGACGATCATCAGGCGCGCTTGGCTCTTCGACACCGTCAACGGGGGTCTTCGGCCATACGCGTGGCCTCGTCGTAGACCTGGCGGAGGATCCTCTCGTCGCCGCCGCTCTCGATCATCTTCATCATCAGGATGTCGCGCATCTGCCGATCCGGAACCGTGGCGATCTTGCGGTACACGTCCCGCTGCGACACGGGAGGCGGCGCCTTGGCGCGTCTCTCCGCCTCCAGACGATCGCGGCGGATCCGGCGCGCGGGCGTCGGTTCGGGCGGTGCGTGCTCGGCGAGATCGCCCCCACTCAGAGAGAAGCGGTAACGCTGCACCTTGTTGGGCTCGACCTGCATGCGCACCCGCGCCGATGCCGCGCCATCGTGGCTGATGGCTTCGACCTCGATGCACCCCGGCGGGAACTTGGCCCTGACCAGCGGGGTCTCGCCGAGCAGGCGGCCGCCGATCATCACGCGCGCGGGCGGATTGGTATCGATCGTCACGTACCCCGGCGCCGGCGGATCGTCGTCCAGCCCACAAACGCCTTCGCCGTCCATTCGCGCGCGCCGAGTGAACGTGGCGACGCCCTCCTTCGCGGCTTCTGCGACCGCGGCCCAGAACGCGACCTGCAGCGACTCGTCATCGCAGGCGCTCTCGCGCACCGCCGATCCATCGATCGCATCGTCGTCGATGTTCATCCACGTCGCCGTCACGACGCAGGACTTGGCCGCTGCGAGCACCTTGGTCACCAGCGCCGCCGAGTACGGGTGCGCCAGCGTTTGATCCGCGGTGCACGTGACCAGCGTGCAGGCGCGCGCGTCCCTGCTCGCGGCCGCGTCCATGGGGAGCGGGCGGGCGCCCTGCTCCTCGATCACGTCGGCGATCAGCGTGCTCATGCTGGCCCGGACATCGGCCGTGAAGGTCGTCCCGTGGATCTCGGTCTCCAGCACCGCGATCACCGGGGCATCTACCGGGACGAGCGTCGCGAGCAAGAGCAAGCCAAGCATCTTGCCCGTCACTGTGAGGCACGATGCCTCGATCTGCAAAACCGCCACGTGCCCGCCGGACAGATCCGCGGCGCTTCGGTTGGCGCGTGCCCTGCTAATGGTCCCGCCGATGGACGCTCCGCGACTCAGGCCCGGTGTCCCGTTTCCGCTCGGCGCAGCGTGGGACGGCACGGGCACCAACTTCGCGCTGTACTCGGAGAACGCCGAGGCGGTGGACCTCTGCCTGGTCGACGAGCACGGAGCCGAGACGCCGATCCGCTTGCAGGAGCGCACCGCGTTCGTGTGGCACGGCTGGGTCGAGGGCGTGGGCCCGGGGCAGCGCTACGGCTATCGGGTCCATGGCCCCTACGAGCCGGCGCGCGGCCTCCGCTTCAACCCCAGCATCCGTGTCTGCGATCCGTACGCGCGCGCGATGGACGGCCTGGTGCGCTGGGAGAAGGGCGCGTTCGCCTACGACACGCTGCACCCGGACAAGGATCTCGTCCGCAGCAACAACGACGGGGTCGGTCCGCCGCTCGCGTTCGTGGTCGACCCGCGCTTCGACTGGGAAGACGACAAGAAGCCCAATACGCCGCTGTTCAAGTCGATCATCTACGAGCTGCACGTCAAAGGCTTCACCCAGAACCATCCCGAGCTGCCGCCCGATCTGCGCGGAACTTACTCGGGCCTCGCACACCCGGCGATCGTCGGCTACCTGAAGGATCTCGGCGTCACCGCGGTCGAGCTCTTGCCGGTGCACACTTTCGTCGACGACCAGCACCTCCTCGAAAATGGACTTCGAAATTACTGGGGATACAACACGCTCGGGTTCTTCGCGCCGGCGGTGCGGTACCGCTCGGGCGACACCCCGGTCGCCGAGCTCGATCAGTTCCGATCGATGGTCAAGGCCATGCATAAGGCGGGGATCGAGGTCATCCTCGACGTCGTCTACAACCACACCGCCGAGGGCAACCATCTCGGGCCCACGCTCTCGTTCAAGGGGATCGACAATCCGACGTACTATCGGCTCTCGCCCGAGGACAAGCGCTACTATTTCGATACCACCGGCACCGGCAACACGCTGAACGTGCCGCACCCGCAGACGCTGCAGCTCCTGATGGACTCGCTGCGCTACTGGGTGACGGAGATGCACGTCGATGGGTTCCGCTTCGACCTCGCTTCGTCGCTCGCCCGTGGCCTGCACCAGGTCGACAAGCTCTCCAGCTTCTTCACGATCATCCACCAGGATCCGATCATCTCCGCGGTGAAGCTGATCGCCGAGCCGTGGGACGTCGGCGAAGGCGGCTATCAGGTCGGCAACTTCCCCATTCGCTGGGCGGAGTGGAACGGCCGCTTCCGCGACGCCATGCGCGCGTTCTGGCGGGGCGACGGCGGAAAAGCTGCCGAGCTCGGCTATCGCCTCACCGGATCGAGTGATCTGTACGAGACCGACGGCCGAAAGCCGTACGCCAGCATAAACTTCGTGACCTGCCACGACGGGTTCACGATGCGCGATCTCGTCAGCTACAACGAGAAGCACAACCAGGCCAACGGCGAGGACAACCGCGATGGCACCGACGACAACAGGTCGTGGAACTGCGGCGCCGAAGGCCCCACCGAGGATCCCGGGATCAACGCCCTCCGCCACCGGCAGGTCCGCAACCTCCTCGCCACGCTCCTTCTCTCACAAGGAGCGCCGATGCTGCTCTCCGGTGACGAGCGCGGTCATACCCAGGACGGCAACAACAACGCCTACTGCCAGGACAACGCGATCAACTATCTCGACTGGGTGCTCGACGACGAAAAACGCGCGCTCCTCGACTTCACCAAGCGGCTCCTGAAGCTGCGCCACCAGCACCCCTCGCTGCGCCGGGCACGCTTCTTCCGCGGTCGCGCCATCCGCGGCGACGACATGTTCGATCTGATGTGGTTCCGCCACGACGGCCAGACCATGACCGACGAGGACTGGCAGAACCACACCACGTCGAGCTTCGGTATGTTCTACGCGGGTGACGGGATCCTCGACAACGACGAGCTCGGCGACCGCCTGGTCGACGACGACCTCCTGGTGCTCCTCAACGCCAGCGGCGGCGATCTCGGCTTCCACATGCCGCTGCCCGACGAGCAGCGGCGGTGGGAGCTCCTGATCGACACGTCCAACGACAAGAATCAGGCGAGCCTGGCGGCGGGCGACTTCAGCCCGCTCATGGCGCATTCGCTGCAACTATGGCGTCGTGCACGCGTCGGTCAACCGGTCAGGTAATGGAGAGCTGCGGGGCATTCTTTCGGGGTCAGTCCGGGACCCTGTTTCGCGCGTGGGCGCCCGCCGCCCGCATGGTCACCGTGGTGATCGGTGATCGCGAGGTGCCGCTCTACGCGATGGGGGAGGGTGTGTTCGAGACCGAGGTCGCGTGGGCTCGACCGGGGATGAAGTATCTCTTCTCGGTCGACGGGCGCTCGTTGCCCGACCCCTACGCGCGCTTTCTGCCCGAAGGCGTGCATGGACCGGCAGAGATCGTCGACGCCAGCTATCCGTGGATCAACGGCCCGCAGCCCATTCACCTGGAGAAGGCGCCGGTCATATACGAGCTCCACGTCGGTACCTTCACCGATTCCGGCACCTATGCCGCCGCCGAGCTGCGCCTCGATCACCTGGTGGAGCTGGGCGTCTCGGTGATCGAGCTGATGCCGCTCGCGGCGTTCCCCGGCGAGCGCGGCTGGGGGTACGATGGTGTGGCGCTGCACGCGCCATTTGCTCCGTACGGGCGGCCCGAGCAGCTCAAGCACTTCCTCGACACCGCGCACGGTCGTGGGCTCTCGGTGATCATCGACGTGGTGCTCAATCACTTCGGTCCCGATGGGAACTATCTCGGCGCGTGGGCTCCGGAATACTTCGACGCGAGCGTCTCGACGCCCTGGGGACCCGGTCCGGCGTTCGGGCACCCGCGCATGCGGAAGCTGGTGCTCGACGTGGTGAGCGACTGGCTGACCGAGTATCGCTTCGATGGGGTGCGGCTCGACGCGACCCACGCGATCCCCGACCGATCGCTGCTGGGCGAGATCACCGCGCTCGCCCACGCGCTTCCGCAGCCGCGCGTGGTGATCGCCGAGGACGAGCGGCGCGATCCGGGTCTCATCACCCAGCTCGGCATGGACGCGGTCTGGGCCGATGATCTCCACCACGCCTTTCACGTGATGATGACCGGCGAGCAAGACGGATACTATCACGCGTACCGCGGCACGCTCGGCGAGCTCACCCAGACGCTGCAGCTCGGCTGGCGCGGGCCGAGCGAAGGGGTGGCGCGCGATCGGCTCGTCACTTGCCTGCAGAACCACGATCAGGTGGGAAATCGCGCGCTGGGTGAGCGCATCTCGGCGCTCGCCGATCGACGCTCGCTCGATGCGGCGACGCTGCTCTGGCTGCTGCTCCCCACGACGCCGCTGATCTTCATGGGGCAGGAGTGGGGCGCGTCGACGCCTTTTCTGTATTTCACCGACCACACGCCGGATCTCGGGGAGAAGGTGGTGGAAGGCCGACGAAGGGAGTTCGCCAAATTCACGAGCTTCGCGGGCGCGAACATTCCCAGCCCGCAGGCGGAGTCGACCGCGGCGGCGAGCACGCTCCGCTGGGGTGAGATCGCGTCCGCCCCGCATCGGCAGACCCTCGAGCTGTTCCGCCAGGCGATCGCGCTCCGCCGCACCGATGTCGTCTTCTCGCGGCCGCGCGCATCGACCCTCGAGGTCCGCAATCACGGCGCCGTGCTGGAAGTGACGCTGCGCAAAGGACGCGAGCGGAGGATGATCCTCTGGAACACCGGAAATACGCCGGTGCCGTGCCCGCGGCGCGCGCTGCTGGCCTCGGAGCGACTCTCGGACGCGGTGCTGCCGCCGCGCGTTGCGGCTATTTTCCGGGAGGATTGAGTGATGGTCCCCACCTCCACCTATCGCGTGCAGCTCGAGGCGCGCTTCGACTTCGCTGCTGCCACCGCGCTCGTCGACTATCTCGACGCGCTCGGCGTCGGGGCGCTTTATACTTCTCCGATCCTGCGATCCGAGCCGGGGAGCTTGCACGGATATGACTGCGTCGATCCGTCGCAGATCAGCCCCGAGCTCGGCGGCGAGGCGGGCCTCGACGCCCTCTCCGCAGCTCTGTCTGCGCGGCGCATGGGCCTGGTGGTGGACTTCGTTCCGAACCACATGGGCATCGCGTCGCACCACAACGCGCTGTGGTACGACGTGCTGGAGTACGGCCGTAGCTCTCGATTCGCAGACTATTTCGACATCGACTGGAACCCGACCAAGCAGTCGATCGCCGGCCGCATACTCTTGCCGATCCTCGGCGATTCGTACGGCTCGACGCTGGAGCGCGGAGAGCTGGTGGTCTCGCGCGACGGCGGGACGATCTCTCTGCAGTACTTCGAGCGCCGCCTGCCGCTCGCGCCGGCGACCACCGCGCCGGTGCTGGAGCGGGCGGCCTCACGTCTGGAGTTGGACCGCTCCGATCCGGCGGTTTCCGAGCTCCTCAGCATCGTGACCGCCCTGCGCAACTTGCCCGGCCGCGACGAGACCGACCCCACGCGACGCGAGGAGCTGGTGCGGGAGACCGAGGTCGCGCGGCGGCGACTGGCGGCCTCCTCGGCGGCGGTCTTCACGGCGATCGACGCGGAGATCGCCGCGCTGAACGGCGCGTTCGACGAGCTCGATGCGATGCTCTCGGACCAAGCCTACCGGCTCAGCAACTGGCGGGTGGCGCTGGAGACCATCAACTATCGGCGCTTCTTCGACGTGAACCAGCTGGCGGCGATCCGCATGGAGGATCCCGCGGTCTTCGAGGTGTTCCACGCGTGTCTGTTGCGGCTGGTGGCGGCGGGAAAGGTGTCGGGCATCCGTCTCGATCACACCGATGGCCTGTTCGATCCCACCGCGTACTTCGCTGCGCTGCGCGGGCACACCGGGCCGGACACCTGGATCGTGGCCGAAAAGATACTATCTCCCGGTGAGGCTCTTCCGCCCCACTGGCGCGTCGACGGGACCACCGGCTACGAGCTGGGCGCCGCCGCCACCCAGGTGCTCTTCGACGCGCGCGCCGTGCCAGCGCTCGACGCGTACTATCGACGGTTCACGGGCGACGAGGTCGCATTTGCAGAGCGCAAGATGATCTCGAAGCGCCTCATCGTGCGCACTGCGCTGGCGAGCGAGCTGCAAGTGCTGGCCCGCATGCTCGAGCGCATCGCGGACGGCGATCGGCGCCACCGCGACCTCACGCTGGGAGCGCTGGTCGAGGCGATCACCGAGACGATCGCCGCCTTTCCGGTCTACCGCACTTATCTGCGGCCCGATGGTTCGCGGCAGCCGCGCGACGACGCCCACCTCGCCCAGGCGATCGGCCGCGCGCGACGCGCAAACCCGAGCACCAGCGCCGAGGTGTTCGACTTTCTCGCCGACGTGCTCGCGCTGCGGGTCATCACGCCCGAGCGGGTCGCGTTCGTGATGAAGCTGCAGCAGCTCACCGGCCCGGCGATGGCGAAGGCGGTCGAGGACACTGCTTTCTACGTGCACGGCCGCTTCATCGCTGCGAACGAGGTGGGCGGAGATCCGGCCGTGATCGGCATGTCTCCGGCCCAGTTCCACGCACAGAACGAGGCCCGGCTCGGGGCCTGGCCGCGCTCCATGACCAGCACCTCGACCCACGACACCAAGCGCGGCGAGGACGCGCGGGCGCGGCTGGCGGTGCTGACCGAGATGCCGGATCGCTGGCGCCACGCCGTGTCGCGCTGGAGCCGCATCGCGCAGTCGCACAAGGACGAGTCGGGCGCGCCGTCGCGGTCGGATGAGTATGTGTTCTACCAGGCGCTCCTGGGCGCGAGGCCTTTCTCGGGACCTGCGGCGTCGCTCGAGACGCGGCTCTCGGAATATCTGCTGAAGGCGGCGCGCGAGGCGAAGACGAACACCTCGTGGATCAATATGAACGCCGCGTACGAGGAGGGGTTGAAGTCGTTCGTCCAGAAGATGATGCGCGACCCTGCGTTTGTCGATGATTTTGCGCAGTTCGCCGCCGCGATCGGACCGGCCGGTGCGACGAACGGGCTCGCCCAGTGTGTGCTCAAGCTCTGCTCGCCGGGGGTCCCGGACATCTATCGTGGCGCCGAGGTGTGGGATCAGAGCCTGGTGGACCCGGATAATCGCCGACCGATCGACTATGCGCTGTACCGGGAGATGCTGGCGTCGCTGGAGGGCGCGGATCCGGCGTCCTTGCTGGCCCGCTATCCGGACGGGGCGATCAAGATGTTCGTCACGACGCGGCTGCTGCGGCTGAGGCGCGAGCACACCCAGCTGTTTCTGTGGGGTGAGTATCGGGCGCTCGAGGGCGAGGGCGTGGTGGCGTTCTCGCGGTCGGATGATTCGGGGCAGATCGTTTGCGTGGTTCCGCGGCTGCCTTTTGCGCGCGGCGGAGGTGATTTTCCGCTCGGCGTTTCTTGGGGAGCGGCGCGGCTCGAGGGCCTGCGCTCGGGTGAGTATGTCGACGCGCTGACCGGGGCGAAGCACGCCTCGCGCGGGGTGCTGGAGCTGGCGCGAGTGTTCGCCGTGCTGCCGGTGGCGGTCCTGGCGTCCGTCGGGCGCTCCTGAGTACGTACGGAGACGCCCTGGAGGAGGCGCAAATCAGCGCTCGAGGTAGTCTTGTACGATGGCTCGGATGGTCTCGATCTTGAAGGGCTTCTCGATCTGTACGTTCGCAACGCTCTCCAGGAAGGCCGCAGTGCGCTCGGAGAAGACGCCGCCGGTGACGAATACGATGCGCGCCGCCTGTTCAGGATTCGCGGCGGACAGGGCCTGATGGACCTCGAGCCCCGAGAAGCTCGGCATCATCAAGTCGCAGAAGATCACGTCGAAGCGCTCGCCCGCGGCGATGCGGGCCAGAACCTTTCGCCCGTCGGTCTCCATGGTGACGTCGTGCTGGCCGCGCAACCCCCGCGCCATGGCGAGGGCCACCGGCGGCTCGTCGTCGACGATGAGGAGCTTGCCGCGCCGCGCCAGCCCTTTCGTGGCTTGGTTTGCCATCGCCGGGGCGGGCGTCGTCTTCGCCGGAGGCAGCGTGACGGTGAAGCAGGCCCCACCATTGGGTCCGTTCGAACCGATGATCGTGCCGCCCATCGCCGTCACGATGTTGTGGCAGATGGACAGCCCCAGGCCCATGCCCGCGCCGATCGTCTTCGTGGTGAAGAACGGATCGAAGAGGCGCGGGAGCACCTCGACCGGAATCCCGGGTCCGCTGTCACGGACCTCCACCACCGCGTGGCCGTCAGCGTCGGTGTACGTCGCCACCGCGATCTCGTTCCTGTCGGCGTTCCCGTCGCCGAGGGCCTGGGTGGAGTTGATGATGAGGTTCGTGAAGACCTGTCCCAGCTCGCTCTCGCTCGCGAACACGAACGGCGTCACGCCAAACGTCCTGCGAACCTGGGCGTGGTGGCGGGTGGCGTGCGCCGTCATCTTCAGCGCCACGTCGAGCACGTCCGGGAGATCGAGGACGCGGTGGGACGCGTTGTCCACTCTTCCCATCATCCTCAGATTTCGCACGATGCGGTTCACGCGCTCGGCGCCTTGCGACGCGTCGCGCATGGCCTCGATCGCGTCGGTGAGGATTCGCACCAGCCGGGCGCCGTTCCCCGCGTCCTGGATCGCGACTGCAAGGCCACGGGCGTCGGCTTCGGCATGGACCAGCGCCTCGAGCGTGACCTCCAGGTTCGTCATGACGTAAGCGAGCGGGTTGTTGATCTCGTGCGCCATTCCGGCCGCCATGGTCCCGATCGAGGCGAGGCGCTCGCTCTGCGCGACGCGCTGCTCGAGGCGGCGCTGTTCGGTGATGTCGCGGAAGACGATCACGCCGCCGAGAAGCGCGCCGTTCTCGTCCAATATGGGGGCAGCGTTCTCATCGATGAGGATCTGCGCGCCGGTCCGGATGACGAGGGTCCGGTCCGCGGCCCTCTCCACCGCGAACGCCTCCTGCACCGCCGCACGGAGGGGGGTCACGACGGGTTGGCCCTTCGCGTCGCGGACGGTGAACACCTCGGCCAGAGGCCGCCCGATCGCATCCCGACCCCACCCCGTCAGCCGCTCGGCCACCACGTTCGTGAAGGTGATGATCTCGTTCTGATCGGTGGCGATGACCGCGTCGCCGATGCTCCCCAGCGTGGTCGCGAACCAGCGTTCGCGCACGGCCAGCTGCGTCTCGACCTCGTGCTTGTGGAGCGCGACTTCGATGGCGATGCGCAGCTCGCGCTCGTGAAATGGCTTGAGCAGGTAGCCGTGCGGGCTGGTCAGCTTCGCGCGGGCGATGGTCGCGTCGTCCGACTGCGAGGTGAGATAGACAATCGGCAGTCCGAAACGGGCGCGGATCTCTCCCCCCGCGTCTATGCCGTCGCGCTTGCCCCGCAGCTTGATGTCGATGAGGACCAGCGCCGGCCGGAGCTTCTCCGCCGCCTGGACCGCCTCCGCGGCGGTGGCCACGGGCGTGGGGACATCGTACCCAAGGCGCACCAGCGTACGCTGGATGTCGTCCGCGATGAGCGCTTCGTCTTCGACTATCAGGATGGTGTTCACGAGGTGTCCCTTTCGGAGGGGATCGGAAAGCGCAGGCGGCATTCGGCGCCCGTACCTGACGACAGCTCGAGGGCGCCCCCCAGCTGGCGCGCCAGCGTCTTGACGATGTGCATTCCCAGGCGCGTGGAGCGAGCGAGGTCAAAGTCGGCGGGAAATCCTCGGCCGTTGTCGCGAACGGTCAGCACGAAGTCGTGGGCGTCTTCCTCGAGCGAGATTTCGATGCGCGGCGCCCCGCCCTCGACCCCCGAAAAGGCGTGCTTCACGGCGTTGGCCACCAGCTCGTTGAGGATGAGGCCAAAGGGCACCGCGGCGTCGACGGGTAGCACGATCCCGTGCGCTTCTACGCGCGTGCTCACGGCGGTCCCACCGTATGCGCGCAGGAGCATGGGGAGCAGCGACTCGGCGTAGTCCGCGACATCGACGTCGCCGGGGGTCTTCGACTGATGCAGCCGCTCGTGCAGCAGAGCGATGGCCCGGACGCGCTCCTGGCTGTCCGCGAAGGCCGCCTTCGCCACCGGATCGGTGACCTTCTCGGCGTGGAGCTTGAGCAGACTGGAGATCATCTGCAGGTTGTTCTTCACCCGGTGGTGCACCTCCTTCAGCAAGACCTCGGCGTTGGCGAGCCGTTCGCTCCTCTTCTTCTCGGAGATGTCCCGCCCGATGGTGGAGATGCCGATCAGTTGCCCGGCGCGATCGCGAATGGGCGACGCCGTGAGCGAGACCTCGCACAGATTCCCGTCCTTCCGCACCCGGACGGTGTCCAGGACGTGCACGCGCTCGCCTCGCTGGATCATTTCGAAGAACTGGCGGTCTTCGTCCGCGCGCTCTGCCGGGACGATCAGACTGACCGACCTCCCCAGGACTTCGGCCGCGGTGTAGCCGTAGAGTCGCTCGGCGCCCGCGTTCCAGGTCTCGATGATGCCGGCGGGGGACTTGCCGATGATGGCGTCGTGGGTGCACTCCACGATGGATGCGAGGCGGGAGAGGTCGTCCTCGGCGCGCTTTCGGTCCGTGATGTCGCGCAGCGTGATGGCGACGCCGTCGGCGAGGGGGACGACCTGGCGGTGGAACCAGCGCGGACGCGTCTCGCCCGCCAGCTGGACCGAGAGCTCTTCTTCCGCGCGCTGGCGGCTCTGGGCGACCTGCACGAAGCGCTCGAAGCCCGGCGGCGCGGAAGAGGTTAGTTTCGAGAGGCTCGCACCGACCACTTGCGGACGCGTCAGCTGGAAGCGTTCGAGCATG
>Ga0105048_10009356_pt1 | contig 15598 bp, 12 predicted proteins | sample MAT05_FD_78382 | JGI IMG/M metagenome (GOLD analysis project Ga0105048, IMG submission 78382) | Freshwater microbial communities from Lake Fryxell liftoff mats and glacier meltwater in Antarctica - MAT-05 | ecosystem: Environmental > Aquatic > Freshwater > Ice > Liftoff microbial mat | place... | reverse complement strand
GTTTTTGTCCAACGGCGGCAATGGAACCGCCGAGCGCATTGATTTTATTGACGACAAGCGTCTGGTCGCGCGCAACGCTACCTTTACCACCTGCGAGCGCACCGATGAAAAAACCTGGGAGCCCGCCTGGGTCTTGAGCGGCACCCGCTTTAAATTTGACCAGGAAGCCGACATCGGTGAGGCTACGGGCGCGGTGTTACGCTTTAAAAACGTGCCGATTCTGGCTTTCCCGACCATCAGTTTCCCGCTCAGTGACAAGCGCAAGTCGGGTCTGCTGCCGCCAACTTTTAACCTCGACAGCACCAGCGGTTTTGAAGTCAGCCAGCCGTATTATTTCAATATTGCACCGAACCGTGACGCCACACTTACTACAACGGTCATGAGCAAGCGCGGCATTGATCTGGGTGGAGAAGCACGCTACCTGGAGCGCGACCATGCGGGCAAACTGCGCGCGAACTTTTTGCCCAGCGACGCTTTAAGAAAAATCAACCGCTGGTCGTACGCCTTGCAGCACACGGGGACCCTGGACACAGGCTTCAGCCAGGTAGGCAATCTGGGCTTGAACCTGAACCTGAACCGCGTCAGTGACAACAATTACTGGCGTGATTTTCCGCGCAGCAGCAGCTCGCTGACGCAGCGGCTGTTGTCCAGCGATGCCAATTTAAGCTGGGGTCGGGGCCACCTGACGACAGCCGTGCGGGCTCTGAAGTGGCAAACCTTGCAGGATCCACTGTCGCCCATCGTGCCGCCGTATGACAGGCTGCCGCAGCTCACGGCAGCCTACACCCGGGTCAACGCACCGGTGGCAGGGGTGAGTGGTTTTGACTGGTCGGTGTCGGGTGATTTCACACGTTTTTCATCAGACCGCGTGCTCACCAGGCAGCCTAACAGTGACCGCGCCGTGTCGGTGGCGCAGTTCAGCCGCCCGTTTGTGACGCCTGGCGGCTACATCACCCCCAAGCTGCAACTGCACGCCACGACCTACAAGTTTGATGCCCCGATTGTGGGCGGCGCAACCAGCGCATCGCGCGCCGTGCCTACTTTCAGTCTGGACAGTGGCCTGCAGTTTGAGCGCCAGGCCAGCTTGTTTGGCCGCAACTTCACCCAAACACTTGAGCCGCGGGCTTTTTATGTCCGCACGCCGTATCGCGACCAGTCGTTGCTGCCCAACTATGATTCGGGCGCCAATGACTTCAACTTTGCAACTGTGTTTACCGAAAACGCTTTCGTCGGCAACGACCGCATCTCGGATGCCAATCTGCTCACGCTGGGTGTGACGTCGCGGCTGCTGAATCCCGACACCGGGGCTGAGGCGGTACGTGTCGGTGTAGCGCAGCGCCTGCGCTTTTCAGACCAGAAAGTCACGCTGCCGGGCGGCTTGCCGGTCACGGACCGCATCAGCGATTTGCTGTTCGGCACCTCGATCAACTGGGTGCCTGAATGGTCGTTTGACAGCACGGTTCAGTACAACCCGAAAATCGGGAAGTCCGAGCGCTCAACTTTTGGCGCGCGCTACAGCCCCGGCAATTACCGCGTTGTGAGTGCCGCCATACGGCGCCAGCGAAACGTCAGCAGCTCGCTTGATGTGGGCTGGCAGTGGCCCATCAACGACCTGTGGGGCGATAAAGGCAAAGATCTGGGTGCAGGTAATGGGCAGGGCGGTGGGCGCTACTATGGCGTGGGTCGGCTCAACTACAGCTTTCAGGACAAAAAACTGGTTGATGCCGTCGTCGGTCTTGAGTACGATGGCTGCTGCTGGATTGGTCGTGTGGTGCTGCAGCGCTCACAAAGCGGCACCACGACGTCCAATACCCGCATTTTGTTTCAGCTTGAGCTGGTCGGTTTTTCGCGCCTGGGCGTGAACCCGCTAGACACGCTCAAGGCCAATATTCCCCGCTACCAGTTCCTGCGTGACCAGATAACCGCACCAAGCCGCTTTACCACCTATGACTAATAACTGCACTCAACGCCGCAACAACTTCGCTACTTTTGACTTTGTCCGTCCGCTGGTGGTCATGCTGCTGGTGCTGCCCTGCATGCTGGCGCAAGCGCAAGCGCAAGCGCCGCGGCCGTTGATTGGGCCGCTGCGCCTGACAACGCCTCCCCCCGTTAGCAGCAATCCGCTGTTTGCCCGCCAGCGCTCAGCCGATTACATTGTGGCGGTGGTCAACTCTGAACCAGTGACCAACAACGAACTGCGCAACAACCTGCTGCGCACCGAGCAGCAACTGACGCAAGCTGGCACGGCCCTGCCACCGCGTGACGAATTGGCCCGGCTGGTGCTGGAGCGGTTGATTGCCGACAAGTTGCAACTACAGGAGGCGCGTTTTTCTGGCCTGCGGATTGACGAGAGCGCCATCGACAACGCTGTGCAAGGCGTGGCCCAGCAAAACCAGTTAACGGTTGAAGAACTGCGCAAGCGCCTGGTTGCCGATGGCCTGACGATTGCCAAGTTCCGCGAAGGTTTGCGCGACGAGTTGCTGGTCAGTCGCTTTCGCCAGCGAGAAGTTGAGGCGCGTGTCAAAGTGACCGATGCTGATGTTGACCAGTTTTTGCGCGACCAGGAAGGTAACAGCGACGGCGCGGCCATAGACATCAACCTGGCGCAAATCCTGGTGGCCGTGCCAGAAAACGCCACGCCAGAACAAATCACCAGCCTGCAAGCCAAAGCCCAACTGGCCGCTGACCGCGCCAGAGCAGGTACTGACTTTGTAGCATTGGTCAATGAGTTTTCTGAACCCTCGCTGCGCGCATCGGGTGGTCAGTTGGGCCTGCGCAGTGCTGAACGCTACCCGCCGCTTTTTCTGCAAGCGACTGAAAAACTCCGTACCGGCGGCATTGCCGGGCCAGTGCGCAGCGGCGCGGGTTTTCACGTTCTCAAAGTGATTGAGAAGCGTCAGGCGGGCATGCCGGGTGTCAACATCACGCAAACCCGTGCGCGGCATATTTTGCTGCGCGTCAGCCCCCAGCAACGGGAAGCAGTTGCCATAGAAAAGTTAGGCGATATCAGAAAACGCGTAGCTGCGGGCCAGGCCGATTTTGCCGCCTTGGCCCGCGAAAGCAGTGACGACGGCTCCGCTAAAGACGGCGGTGATTTGGGCTGGACCAACCCTGGCATGTTTGTGCCCGAGTTCGAGCAGGCCATGAATAGCCTGGCACCCAACCAGATGTCGGCGCCAGTCGTGTCGCGCTTTGGTGTTCACCTGATCCAGGTACTGGAACGTCGCGAAACCCAGCTTTCCAGCCGTGACCAGCGCGAGCTGGCACGCAGCGTGATACGCGATAAAAAACTCGAGGACGCCTACGCTGTGTGGGCACAAGAAATTCGTGGACGGGCGTATGTGGAATTCCGTGAACCGCCGCTTTAACTACACCGTTCGGCGTTCGCTCGCTTCGCGCAGCTCGTTGCCCCTTTCACTGAAAGTTGAGGCTGATTTTCTAGAGGCAGCTCGTCGAAAAATTCATGAGTCACATCCCCCGTAAACGCTTTGGCCAGCACTTTCTGACCGACCGGGGCATTATTGAAGACATTGTTCAAGCCATAGCGCCCGAGGCAGGCCAGGCGATGGTTGAAATTGGCCCCGGCTTGGGCGCAATGACGCTACCGCTGGTCGAACGCCTGGGGCATTTGACAGTGATTGAGCTGGACCGTGATCTGGCGGTGCTGCTGCGCAAACGACCTGATTTAAGCGTTATCGAGTCCGATGTACTGAGGGTTGATTTCCGTTCGCTGGCTGACGCTTTTAGGCATGCGAAAAATGCTGATGCCAAATTGAGGATTGTCGGGAATTTGCCATACAACATCTCCACACCGATTTTGTTTCATTTGCTCGACGTGGCTGATGTGGTGCAAGACCAGCATTTCATGCTGCAAAAAGAAGTCATTGACCGCATGGTGGCCAAGCCATCGACCAGCGATTACAGCCGTTTAAGCGTGATGCTGCAATGGCGGTACCAGATGGAGAACGTGCTGTTTGTGCCGCCCGAAAGCTTTGAGCCACCACCACGGGTTGACAGTGCCATCGTGCGCATGCTGCCGCATGCCGCGCCAGAAGCGCTGGACGTCAAGCTCTTCAGCGAACTGGTACGCGTCGCCTTCAGCCAGCGCCGCAAGCTGCTGAGGCATTCACTGGGCAAGTGGCTGGAGTCCCGCAACTTCAGCGGCTCGTTCAATTTGCAGCGGCGGGCGGAAGAAGTGCCGGTGGCAGAGTACGTTGGGCTGGCTCAAATTTCATAAGTGCTATATTTTCAGGAGCTGTTTGCGCCAGAATTCAGGGCGCCTTAGTTCTATTTGACCAATAAAAAGGCCCTCAAACAAGATGTTTGAGGGCCTTTTTTTGATCGAACTAGTCAGGCTGCTGCCAGCCAGTAACCAGAATTGAAAGGGCTGCTCATACGCAGCGCCAACGGTGACACGTCGAGTAGTTTGTCAGTAGGCATGGCTTCTTCGCCGTCTGCTGCTACCGCTTGAGCCTCATTCGCCCGATCCCCTTGGCTATTGTCTGGGGAGCGGGCTACAGAAAAGAATAGAAGCACCGGAACGGAATCTTTCGATCCGCCCAGTAGTCAGCGGCATCCCGGAAGATGTCCAGCAGCTGTTCGCGCGCCTCTTTGTCAAACTTGGCATGCGCGGGGATTTGCTCCAGCACGACAATAAAACCGGGTTGCGGGCCTGATTTGTGAACCAGATCCGTCAGGCAGTCATACAGCGCGTCGAAGTTTTTGCCAAAGTGGGCAGGGAAGGTGTACTGAGCGGCAACTTTGTCCAGGATGTCCTGCTTGCTCTGAGCGCTGCTCAGGTTGGCATACAGAAAATGCTGGTTCAGCTGCGTCGCCGCGTCCTGCAACTCTTGCACGCGAAAAGCGCGAATCGATTGCACGATGTTGGGTCGAATTCCTTTTAAGGGCATATCAGTATCCTTACGAAGTGGTGTGTCCATCTCCGTGTGTCTTTCTACAAAATGATCAAAACTCAAAATAACAACCCGTCTTGTTTAAAAAGCATTTAAAAAAACATTTACTGGGCAATCTTGCGAAAGCTGGCGTAATGGTCATCGGTGTAGTAACACGCCTCGGGTGCAGCCGGCTTTAAGCCACCACACACAATGCGCCTGGCACCCCGCGTACGTTCACCAGGAGTCTTTACTGTGTATTCACGGTAAAAACCACGATTTTTGGCGGGAAGAATTCGCTCCCGATTGCCAAAAACCGAACCATCCTTGTCGTACCTGAACGGGCCACCCACATAAATCTTCTTCATCATGTCCTGGCCTTGGGCAGGCAACTGCGCCAGCGCAATCGTCTCGCTAACAACCCCTGGCACGAAGCCTTTGCCATGCACCAAGCTTGTGCTTGCCAGCATCAAACCCAGGGAAAGCAAACCAGCCATGAAGGCTGATTTGACGGACTTTTTAGCCGGCGATCCACCCCAATTGCAGAACATGAAAAACCTTTTCTCGATTCAAGAGACCCACAATTACCGATGTTTACACCGATTTTCGATGGGGTTAACCCTTAAAATTCAAGAGTGATAGTGTGCCGCAAGTTGAAAAGAAACGCAATAGGCGGCTGTTAATTCAGGCTGAAAAAGTCAGGCGTTACCTCAGAAGAGTTAGTGCTTGCTATCTAAGCAGGCTTTATCTTGAAGCGTTTGCGTCGGCCACAGTCAATGCTGTCATATTTACAATTCGGCGCACCGTCGCGCTGGCGGTGAGAATATGAACTGGTTGCGCGGCGCCAAGAAGAACCGGGCCAATGGCAATATTGCCGCCAGCGGCTGTTTTAAGCAGGTTGTAGGAAATATTGGCCGCATCAATGTTCGGGAACACCAGCAAGTTGGCATCACCCATCAATGCGCTGTGCGGCATGATTGCAGTGCGTTGCTTGCCATCCAGTGCCACATCTCCGTGCATTTCACCATCCACTTCGAGCCACGGCGCCTGTTCGCGCAGCAAAGCCAAAGTCCGGCGCATTTTGAGCGCGCTAGGCTCGTTGCTGCTACCAAAGTTAGAGTGCGACAGCAGCGCGGCCTTCGGTTTGAGGCCAAAGCGCATCATCTCTTCAGCCGCCAGCGCGGTAATTTCGCACAGCTCTTCGGGTGTGGGGTCGTAGTTGACGTGTGTGTCCACCAGGAAGATCTGGCGATCCGGGAGTAACAGGCCGTTCATACAGGCATAAACCGGCATGTTTTGTTCGGTACTGTCGGCGCCGCCCGGGTGTTTTCCGATGACCTGGTCAATATAGTGCAGATGTGTGTGGGTCGTGCCCCAGGTGCCGCAAATCAGGCCATCGACCTCGCCTTTGCGGAGCAACATGGCGCCGATGAGTGTGAGGCGGCGGCGCATTTCGATTTTGGCGGTTTGCACAGTCGTGCCTTGCCGTTCGGTCAGGCGGTGGTAGGTCTGCCAAAAGTCGCGGTAGCGCGTGTCCTGCTCGACATTGACCACGTCGTAGTCCAGCTCTTCTTTCAGGCGCAGGCCAAACTTTTCGATCCGTTTGGCAATCACGAGAGGTCGCCCGATCAGGGTCGGGCGGGCCACACCTTCGTCGACCAGGATCTGCACGGCCCGCAGTACCCGCTCTTCTTCTCCCTCAGCAAAAGCAACCCGTTTTTTGCTGGCACGTTTGGCCGCATCAAAAATGGGCTTCATCGTGGTGCCCGATGCATAGACAAAGTTTTGCAACCGCGCCCGGTAAGCTTCCATGTCAGCAATCGGGCGCAGCGCGACTCCGCTGTCAGCCGCTGCTTTGGCCACGGCGGGCGCAATCTTCATCATCAGGCGCGGGTCAAACGGCTTGGGGATCAAATACTCCGGGCCAAAGGCCAGCTTTTCGCCTGCGTAGGCGGCGGCCACCACTTCGCTCTGCTCGGCTTGCGCCAAGTCGGCAATCGCGTGTACGGCAGCAATTTCCATTTCAATCGTGATGGTCGATGCGCCTGCATCCAGCGCACCCCTGAAGATGTACGGAAAGCACAAGACGTTGTTGACCTGGTTCGGGTAGTCGGTGCGGCCAGTGGCGATGATGGCATCGTCACGCACGGCTTTCACGTCGTCGGGGTTGATCTCGGGATTCGGGTTGGCGAGCGCAAAAATAATCGGCTTCGCAGCCATTTTTATGACCATGTCCTGCTTGAGCACGCCACCAGCCGACAAGCCCAAAAAGATGTCAGCGCCTTCAATCACCTCACCCAGAGTACGCGCGTTGGTTTTTTGTGCAAAGGCGATTTTGTCTTCGTCCATCAGCTCTGTGCGGCCCTCGTACACCACACCGGCCAGGTCGGTCACGTAGACGTTTTCACGTGCAATGCCAAGTTTGAGCAACAGGTTCAGGCAAGCCAGTGCCGCAGCGCCTGCACCGGATGTGACCAGCTTGACTTGCCCCGGTGCTTTGCCGACCACTTTGAGCGCATTCAAAATCGCCGCGCCCACGGTGATGGCCGTGCCGTGCTGGTCATCATGAAAGACCGGGATCTTCATGCGCTTGCGCAACTCGCGCTCGACGTAAAAGCAGTCTGGCGCCTTGATGTCTTCCAGATTGATCGCGCCAAAAGTGGGCTCCAGCGAGGCAATGATATCGACCAGCCTCGCCGGGTCTTTTTCGTCAATTTCGAGGTCAAAAACATCCACGCCTGCAAACTTTTTAAACAGAACTGCCTTGCCCTCCATCACCGGCTTGGAGGCCAGCGGCCCAATGTCGCCCAGCCCCAGCACGGCTGTGCCGTTGGTGATCACTGCCACCAGGTTGCCGCGAGCGGTGTACTTGAATGCGTTGTTCGGGTCTTTGACAATTTCTTCACACGGTGCGGCGACGCCAGGCGAATAAGCCAGTGCCAAATCGCGCTGGTTAGTCAGCTGTTTGGTCGCGGCAATTTGCAGTTTGCCGGGCGTTGGAAACTCGTGGTACTCCAGCGCGGCCCGGCGCAATTCAGCGCGTTTTTCGGCAGTGTTGAGAGGCGTGTTCGGCATGGGTAAAAGTCTCCGGCATTGGTAGCCTTTCGGCCTCTGGCCGTCAGCAGTTTTGTAACGTTCGTAAGGTGTGCGATTGTAGGCCGTTTGCCGTCCCGGCCCCAGCTGGTCATGCTACGCAAAGTGACATGAGACGGCATCAACCCATGCTGATTTGGCCTACCCTACAATTTCATTTTTCACTTCTGACAAACGCAATTCGCATTGCATGTCACATCGCCAACCATGCCCTTTTTTACTGATCGCCGCTGGGCTGTGGCGCTTATTTTTATCACGCCAGCGCTCTGGTCGGCCAACTACCTGGTGGGGCGCATGGCACCGGGTGTGATTGCACCGCACATGCTGGCGCTGCTGCGCTGGAGCCTGGCTGGGTTGGTGCTGCTGGCTTTCGCCTGGCCAGAACTGCTGACAAAACGGTCGTCGTTGCTCAAAAATGCCTGGCACTATCTGGTCTTCGGTGCGCTGGGCATGTGGATTTGTGGCGCCTGGGTATACATCGGTGCGCGCTCGACCAGCGCGACCAATATTGCGCTGATTTATGCGCTGTCGCCCGTTTTCATCGCGCTGGTGTCCAGCTTCTGGCTGCGCGAGCGGCTGGGGTTTGTGCAGTGGCTGGGCATTGCGCTGGCTTTCGTTGGCCTCGTGCATGTGGTTATCAAAGGGCAATGGTCAGCCTTGGGCCAGGTCCAACTGGTGGCTGGCGACCTGTGGATTCTGGGCGCCACAGTCAGCTGGACGCTGTACTCAATCTTCCTCAAACGTTGGCCGACCGATTTCAGCCCCATCTCCAGGCTGGTGTTGATCATAGTTGGCGGGGTACTGGTGTTGCTGCCATTGACGGCGCTGGAGGCCATGTCAGGCTTGCCGATGACGCAAACCCTTTGGGGTTTGAAGACGCTTGCCTTGGTCGTGGCTGCGGGGCTTATCCCCGGAGCTGGCGCTTACCTGGCCTATGCAACGCTGCAAAAAGCGCTTGGCGCGGCGCGCGCCAGCCTCACACTGTACTTGGGTCCTTTGTACGCCGCTGTCATAGCGTTTGTTGCGCTTGGCGAGCAGATACTGAGCTATCACGCGTTGGGGGCTGCGGTCATCCTGCCAGGGATTTATCTGGCGTCACGGGCTGTGTCCGAGCCTGCGGCGGGTCAGTCGTAGCATGGAAGGGCACTTTAGCCCTGTTTTCTCGCAATTCAAGGTAATTACTCAGGCCTGACATCTGTCATCCCGGGCTTGACCCGGGATTCATGACCCCTGGCAGCTGGAGCGAAAGCGCGGGATTACGGATTGGGGATCAAGTCCGCCATGACAAACTATCGTAGATGGGGCTGAGTAGTTACTATTTGAGTATGAAAAAGGTCTTTTAACCAATGGATATATGCGCAAGCAGCTACTAAATTAGTAGTGTTAAAATTTTTCTGAAAATTCCCGTTCACTCTATTTGTAGCCAACTTCAGACAAAAAAAACCGGGCGCTGCCCGGTTTTTTGACTTGATTAGAGACCTGTCAAACCACTACAGGGTTCTGCAAACGGTGTAAAAGTTGGTGTCGATGTAGAACGGCGCGGCAGCTACAGCAACGCCGGGCACGGTGTTGGCACCAGCCACAGCCAATGTTGAGCGCAAATCGCCAGTGTTGGCAATGCCGTCATCGAGCTGCGTATCCAGGGCGCGAGCCGCTTTGCCCGGCACCTGAGACATGCATACCGAACGCCCGTTTGCGCCGGTAATGCCAACGTTACCAATGACACCAATCAAACCACCAAACGGATTGCGGGGCAGGGCTGCAACGCCGATATCTGCAGGGCTGCCGGTAATGAAGCCACCTGCTTTCAGATGCTGCCAAAAGCCGAGCGACTCCAAAGTGGGTGCGAAGGTTTGGGCTGCAGTGGAAGTCAAAATTCCGTCAACGTTGCCGCCGACGGTGATCGTTGCCCATGCGCCGCCGCGGGCCTGCAACACAGCCAACGCTCCATCGTCGCCAGGGCCGTTACGGAAACGGTCAATATAAGCATTATTGGCTGCGGTAATACTGTTCAGTGAAGACACAGACGCCCGAACTCTTGAGCTTTCAATCAGCTCCTGACCCTTCAGCACACCTGCCAGCAGCAAGCCCACAATCACCAGCACGATAGCGATTTCAACCAGTGTGAAACCGCCTTGTTTTCTAACCATTCTCATGTTGAACTCCAAAAAATAAGACCGGCGCGAATTGCACCGACATGTAATTTTAAGTTTTTTGACGCCAGCTGTGGAGTCAGGATTTTTTACACGGTATCGATAACGTCACACTTATGCCCTGTTCAAGCCGCCCGGCCGTCAGTTGCCCGCCCGCTGCCAGCACTTGCTTGCGCGCCTGGTAAAGCCCCAGGCCTTTGTTGGTGTTGCGGCTGCTGGCCCAAGGCTCAAACAGCTTTTCCAGCGGGATCTCCAGCGGCAAGTGCGGCGTTTCAAAACGAATGTCTACTCTGTCAGCAAAGCTGTCAATCGCCACCGTGCAACGGGCCGATAGCAAGCGTTCACGTGAAAGCCCGGACACATTGCCTAGCACGTTGTCCAGTACGGTGATCAGAGCCCCGGCATCCCATTCGATGCCAGCTGCGCCTTGCAGGTCAATGATGACCTGATGCATTTCAGCCGCCTCGGCAATGTAGTCTGGCAGGTCAAGCCACTCCTGCGCATGGTCATCGGGCAGCCCGCCAAAGCTTGATGAGCCTTGTAAGGCAGCTGCCGCTGAAGGCTGCCAGGTCGGGTTCAGCATGGCCTGGCTCATGCGCTGGGAGCGCCGGGCCGCTTGCGGCGCGTTGCTGCGCAGGCGGCGGGCGCAGACCATTAACTTTTCATCGGTGTCTGCTGCTTCAAAGTCTTCAGCCACCAGTTGTACCCATTGGGACATGTTGCGCATGTCGTGCTGCAAAAACACGCCGACTTTGGCGCGCTGGCTGGTGGCTGCAACCAATGCCAGTTGGCGCGCAGCCAGCGCGCCCTGCAACATGGCAAACAACACCTGCGCCGCCTGCATTGCAAACAGCCGCCGCTCCCCGCGCAGGCCCGCCAGGCCAACTCGCAGACTCAAGGCTATGTCGTCATAGTCAAAGCGCTGGCTGATGTATTGCCCGCCGTTAGCAGCAAGCCCGGCGTGCGGCGGCATTTTGGGCCCCAAATGAATAGCCACCGGCGTGCCGTACCAGTTGCCCAGGCAGTCCAATTGCTGCAAACCCGCCTTGGCCAGCGTGGCCTGATGCCTTGTTAGCGTAGCCAATGGGTCGTCATGCAGCTCATGGCGCAAGGCCAGCAGTTGGCCCATGCGCATACGGTGCAAGCGGCTTTGGCGGCGCAGCCACAACAGCACCATGCCAATGCTGGTGCCCGCCACTATCAGCACCACTGCTGCGTCGTACAGGCCAATCAAGGTGCGGCTCGCTCTATGCCAAACTTTTTCATGAAGTAGTACAGGTGCTCACGCGTTAGGCCCAGTTTGCGGGCAGCTTGCGCCACGTTAAAGCCGCTGTCAGCCAGCACACCGCGCACCAGCCGCTCTTGTGCGGCTTCGCCAAACTCTTTCACCCCCTCGCTGATGGGTGCGGTTAGCGTGATGCGCGCCTGCCCAGCCAGTGCCATCTTCTGCTCCGTGGCTAAAAACATCTCCGCCCGCTTGAAGGCCTGTAGCACCTGTGCCCGGCTGGCGGGTTTGACCAAAAAGTCAAACGCGCCCAGCTCAATAGCCCGCCACGATACTGCCGCCTCGTCCTGCCCGGTCAAAACAATCGCTTTGATGCCGGGGATGTCCAGCACCAGCAGTCGCAACAACTCCAGGCCAACGCTGGGGTCGCCGGGCCTGGGCGGCAGGCCCAGATCAAGCAGGGCGAGTTGGGGGCGGGGCTCTAATCGCGCTTGGTCGAGCGCTTCAACTGCATCGCCAGCATTGCGGACCGCGAAGCCTTGCTCGGTCAGCGTGGCTGACCAGGCTTCGCGCAGGAAGGGGTCGTCTTCGACTAGTAATATGTTTGCAGCAGACATGATCGGCTGAGGCGATGTTCTCAGTGTTTACCAAGCCAAGCCTAGTCTACTTAGCGCGGTTGTTATGTCTGCCTTCGTCACCGGGAAAATGATGTCGTCGTTTCCAAAGACACCACCAGTTTGGCCGTCAGGACCGTAAGAGATTAATACGAAGGGCGTCACGCAGGTATTATTATTTGCGCCAAACGGCCCCGTCACCATTCGTCTGTATCTAATCGGTGTTCCCCACAGGTCATTTACCAGCCCCGCCAACGCCGGCACGTTGGTTTGCGATGCTGGCGGAGCAACCAGCGGCAGAACCTGAGTTGTGGTGGGGGCGGCACCGCAATTGGTGAAAACAAGGGTTGGTGCGCCGGGAAAAGTATACAGAGCAGCTGTGCCACTCTCTGTTGAAAGTGTCATCTGTCTATCTGGAGTTACTCCTGACCCAATTGGCGGGGCAAATGACTGATTGATAATCGCCAGTTTTATCGTCTCAAATCTTTCAGTGGTCAGCACATTGGTTTGCTTTACCACCCCCGCCTGGCTCAGGCTGGCAATCACATCCCTTGGTACCAACGGCACCACAATATCGTCAAATGCATTAGGTAGCGCTTCGATGAAGTCATTTTGGATAAATTGAATGTTGTTGTTTGTATTCTCCGCCTCGTAGGCACTGATATCGGTGCCCACCACTCCCGGCAAGGCCACCGCGGATACGGGGTAAAAACCGCCACCACGATTGGCGCCATGCGAAATGATCATTGCCACTGCTGCAAGATTGCATGTGTTGTCATTTGGCGTAGCATTACACGCGTTGATTTGATTTCCGCCTGGTGCAAGGCCAGGGAGGAGTGGTGCGGCGGCAGCGGGGGGGGCAAAGGTGTGTATCGTCATACTGCCGCGCATACCGCTGACTGTATCGCGCGTCAACCGAACCGCGCTGTTTTGGACAAAGTAAGTCAGCCGAACGCCCCAACCGTCTACGCAAATGTCTTCAGGCAAACCAAGCGTGGTGCACGGTACCGTACCGCGAGAAACGCCGGTCAATGCTGTCCCGTTGATATTGTTAACCAAGCCGCTCGCCAGGATACAAACTTCCCCTCCGACAGGAACCAAATTTCGTTGCTCGACGTTATAACCTGCAACCCCCCGAACAAGCCCTGGCGCCGCCGGGCAAGGCAAGCGGGAGTTCTGCGCAACAAAGTTCACCAGAGCAACCCGCACGGCTTCGGTCTTGACCCTCGTACTGTCAATTTTTGACTGCGCGAGCCTGGAATTTAAAAGCGCAAGACCCGCGCCCAGCGCCAGCCCGGCAATCACCAGCACCAGTGCAATTTCAACCAGGCTAAAACCTGACTGCCGGGTTTTGCGGGCTGCCAGTTTAAAAGTCCGCTGATTCAAAGTAGACATGTAAAGTTTGATCATCGTCACTGCTCCTGTTTGCCTGTTGTCCTGCTGCTGGCTTTGGGCGGAATGATTTTTATCGAGCCATGCGGCAACAAGTCGGTGGCTTGCCGCGTTTGCACATCCACTGTTTGCCCGGGCTTGACCTTCAACTGCAGATCACGCACACCCGGTTGCAGCACACCCGCCCGGCCAGCCTGCGTGCGCAGTGGGCTTTCACCGCCCTGGCCGTAAAGAGGCTGGTCGTTCACCCATACCGTGCTGCGGTTACCAGACCGGATAACGACACCGCTAACCACCAGATTGTCGGGCAGTGTGGCGGTCTCCCCGCCCAGCAGTTGGTCTTCGGCTGATTGAGGCTGCCCATCGCTGCCGCCTGCGCGGCGCACAAACTCCAGATTTTTGCGCTGTATGGGGGACAAAATGAGCCCGTCAATCACGGCAGGGCCGTTCATTATGGCGAGCGCAGCGGCGATTTGTGCGGGAGTTTGCGCCACCGCTGCTTGCGCACCAAGCACCAGCATGCCAATTGGCAGCACGATGCTGCGCAGTACGACTGCAGCTCTCATTGTTTTGGGACCTTTTGCAGGTTGACTAAATGGCATAAGACGCTGTTGCCTCATGGGGGCTTGGCTGGCGCGCCATCTGGCACAACGTATAGCCATGCCAAATTGCAGGAGGCATTGACTGCTGGTACTGAAAACTGGGCTCTTGACAGGCCCGCTCTGTCATAAGTGCATTCGTTGGTTGAAAAATACCCTGCAGTGCCGTTTTTCAGGCTGCCCAACAAGGTCAGCCATTCTTGCTCATGAATGGCCTCGGCCCTAATGCGCATGGGTAGCCGTACAAGTTGGCCCACAGGTGCTGAGGTTTTGTCGTCAACCAGCACTTTGACGGTTTCCTGGGGGGACAACTCCCACTCAATCACGCTCAAGGGCACGACCTTGGTAGCGGCATCAAGCGCCTCCAGTATGCGAAGCCGGTCTGGCTGTTGAATAAAAGCGGTTTGCTTTAATTTGCCAAAAAGTACCAGGTTCTCCTCAAGTCGAACGCGGTCAGCCTGGGTATTTTGCAATGCCAGCTCGGCAGCCGCCAGCGCCGTCTGGGCGCTGCTTTGTTCAATTGCCACGTCTTTTGCCAATTCGCTGGCCCAAAATGAAACGCCGGCCGCTGCGGCGCACACCAAGCCTGCGAATATGACAGGCCTGGCTGATATTTGGAGCGCCGTCAGAGGTGGTTTGCTGGCCACTAGATATCTGCCTTTTGCATGCACAGCTCAAAGCCGCGCGGATTGGGTTTGCCGACGGTACCGCTTTGTGTCTCGGTAGGCTCAAGCGTCACAGTTGACTTGACGATCACGGCTTTCCAGCCCCCAGAATTTAGTTTTGCCAGCGTCTCAGCCTGGAACTGTAGCGCTTGCCTAGGGGCAAAGTCGTCTGGTAGCGTGGCGCTAAAACTGAGCAGGGCGGCTGCGGGCTTGGGTGCTGCTACGTTTGCTGTAGCGTTGTCTGCTGGTGCAGCACCAACAGGCTTCGGACATTCAAACGGTAGAGCTGGCGCTGGGGCTGCACCGGCGGCCTCCACCGGTAATGCGGGCAGGCTCCAAACGATCTGGTTGACTTGAATGCCAGGCACCAGTTTTAGTGCACTTGCCAAGTGTTGCATGCCTGCAATTTGGTCGGGTTGCCCAGCAATAGCTTTTTGCCATACCTGCACGCTGGCTACTGCCAGGCCAGCCTGTGTCAAATCACCTTTGGCTTGCAGCACCTCCTGGCGTGCGCTTTTTTCGATGACGGATGCCTGGGCGAGTTGTTGCTGTGCCAGACTTCGTTTTTGCAGTGACTCCCTTAGCAAACCCGCAGACCACATCACGGCTAAGACAATGGCTGAAATTCCCATCGCCCTTGATGTGAAGGCAATCTGCGCAGCGCGCCATGGCACTCGGTAAGACTCAGGCAAAAACTGCAGTTGAGCCGACGTTTTTTTAAGCAGTGGTAGCAGGCTCGCATACGCATCTGTCACGGTGGTGATGGACTGGACGTCCAATGCGGCATCCCTGGCAGCGTCAACCAACGCTAGTTCGTCGTCCACGGGGAGCCACATTTGGGAGGCAATGGGCGGCTCGGCGATTGTCAGCCAGTCCTGCCCAATCAGGTATTGCACCGTACGGCGTGCCTCAAGCAACACGTTGCTAGCGGCCGTAGCGTCCTGGTTGATGCTGACCGCCAGGCG
>Ga0105048_10009355_pt1 | contig 15599 bp, 9 predicted proteins | sample MAT05_FD_78382 | JGI IMG/M metagenome (GOLD analysis project Ga0105048, IMG submission 78382) | Freshwater microbial communities from Lake Fryxell liftoff mats and glacier meltwater in Antarctica - MAT-05 | ecosystem: Environmental > Aquatic > Freshwater > Ice > Liftoff microbial mat | place... | reverse complement strand
TCGTCTCTCTCTCAAACTATACAGTTTTCTTGGTTCGGTGCGCTGCTCTCTCGAACCCCGCATTTATAAAATTAACAAACTTACAAGGGTTTGTCAACCCCTTGCGACAAGAAATATTTTAAATAGGTGCTCGATAGGAACTGGATTGCTTATTTAGCAGGGATTTGAGGCATAATAATCAAGTTGTTTTGATTAGGAAATGAAGTTATGTCCATGAGTTTTCAGCAGGTTATCTTGTCTCTACACGAGTTTTGGAGCGATCGCGGCTGCCTAATCGCCCAACCCTACGATGTGGAAAAGGGAGCCGGAACCAAAAATCCCCATACCTTTCTGCGGGCGTTAGGGTCTGAGCCTTGGTCGGTAGCTTATGTAGAGCCGTGCCGCCGTCCGGGAGATGGGCGGTATGGAGAGAACCCGAATCGATTTCAGCACTATTATCAATATCAGGTTTTGATTAAGCCTTCTCCTGACAATATCCAAGATATCTATTTAGATTCCCTCAGAGCTTTAGGGATTCAACCGGAGGAGCATGATATTCGGTTTGTAGAGGATAACTGGGAAGATGCGGCGGTGGGAGCTTGGGGAACTGGGTGGGAGGTGTGGCTGGATGGGATGGAGGTAACTCAATTTACTTATTTCCAACAGTGTGGGGGGATTGATTGTGATCCTGTGTCGATCGAGATAACTTATGGCTTAGAGCGATTGGTAATGTATCTACAAAATGTGGATGCTCTCGTAAAAATTCAGTGGAATAATGCGGTTACTTACGGAGATGTGCATTTCCAGGGAGAGATTGAACAATGCACTTATAATTTTGAGGCTTCTAATCCAGAGTTGTTATTTACTCTGTTTGGGCTTTATGAGCAAGAAGCAAAGCAGTTGATTGAGAAGGCTCTGGTGCTGCCCAGCTTGGATTATGTGCTGAAGTGTTCCCACTCTTTTAATCTTTTGGATGCGAGGGGCGTAATTTCAGTTACAGAAAGGACTAGATATATTGGTAGAATTAGACAATTAGCCAGACAAGTAGCATTTTTGTATGTACAACAACGGGAGCAACTAGGTTTTCCTTTACTTAAGACTAGGGCAGTAGAAGGGGTACAAAAATTAGCGGGTTCAGCTGGTTGATAGGTAATTAGGTAGCGTAATTGGCAACTAAAGGGCAAAAATTAGGGAGTTTTTATGGGTGCGAGTTTAAGTGAAATGTTGGAGCCGATCGCGCAGCAATTTCGGAGTTTGGATGTGCCGGAAGTGATAGTCCACTGGGGGCATCCCTTGATGATGGCGATCGTTGCCTTGGTGATGGGCAGTTTTGTAGGGTTAGCCGGCTGGCGGGGAAGATTAGTGCAAGATGAGAAGGCGGCTCTAAAAAGTAAGCTAGATCATCGGAAACTCGCTCCATGGTTATTTTTATTTCTAGCCGCAGGTTATACCGGAGGGTTGCTTTCTCTAGTGATGCAACACAAGCCCATCTTAGAAAGCCCTCACTTTTGGACTGGCTCTGGAGTGCTGATCTTATTGGGAATGAATGGAGTAATCTCTGGCTCAGGCTTTTTAGGAAATAAACCTGCACTGCGGACTGCCCATGCCTATGTAGGGAGTATTGCTCTTGCTGTCTTATTTCTGCACGGATTACTGGGATTAAAGCTAGGGCTAGCAATCTAATGACTGGGGCTAGTGGATTACTAATATGTTTGGCTTACATCTGGGGGTTGCTATCTACAGCAATCTGGAATTTGCCTGACCGGAATATGCCTATTTTTCAGTTAGTGGTTCCAGTTTTAGGAACCTTGGCTTTGGGGCTAGGGGCGGCGATCGCAATCCCTAGAATAGTCAGGACTGCTCCCGATGCTCGGAGTTGGTTAATCTCTGGATTGGTTGCGGCTCTGGCGATCGTATATTTCTGGTATCAGCAACCTAGCCCAGCTTCTAATGATGTCAGCCAATTTATTAGTCAATTGGGTGATAATCCTCAAGGGGAGATGGTTACAGTCCAAGGCCGAGTTAAAGATACGCCTATGTTGACTCGGAGCTACAAGGTGAAGTTTTGGCTAGAAGCTAGGCAATTACAACTTAAACCGGACAAAACTGAAATAGTAACCGGAAATCTTTATGTAACCGTACCGCTTTTGCAAGCAACAGGAATTTATCCCGGCGATGAGGTGAAAGTTAGCGGGAGTTTGTACGCACCTAAGGGAGCAGCTAACCCTAGTGGATTTGACTTTCGGGCTTTTTTAGCAAAAGAAGGAAGTTTTGCAGGCATGAGTGGCAAGTTTCTCAGCTTGGTTAATCGGCAATTTAGGGATGCGCCGCCTTGGGGTTGGTGGCAGGTGAGGCAGAAAATTGCCCGATCGCAAATTCTTTGGCTGGGGAGTCCATCTGGACAATTATTAAGCTCTATGGTTTTGGGTAGTCGAGCGGTGGATTTGCCCTTTGACATCAAGGATAAATTTGTTCAAACTGGCTTAGCTCATGTGCTGGCTGCATCTGGCTTTCAAGTTTCCCTCCTCTTAGGTGCCTTGCTCTATCTCACCAAGAAATACTCCAGCAAGATTCAGTTTGGGGTGGGCAGTTTAGGCTTACTAATTTTTATTAGTCTGGCGGGTTGGCAACCAGCAGTAGCTAGGGCGGGGGTTATGGGGTTTGGGGTATTATTAGCCCTGTTATTAGATAGAAAGATTAAGCCTCTTGGTTCACTGCTTTCGGCGGCAACTTTATTATTAATACTCAACCCTTTATGGATTTGGGATTTAGGATTTCAACTCAGTTTTTTGGCAACCTTCGGTTTAGTAACTACGGTGGAACCTATTACCAAAAGATTAGATTGGATGCCGAGCACGATCGCAACCTTAGTTGCAGTTCCCTTAGCAGCTTCTGTGTGGACATTACCGCTCCTTCTCTACGTTTTTAGTATTTTTAGTAACTATAGTATCTTTGTTAATATTCTCAGCAGTCCTCTAGTAAGCATAATTAGTTTAGGGGGCGTAATTAGTGCCGTGGGAGCAGTAATTTATCCTTTAGCGGGTAGTGCGATCGCCTATCTTTTATATCTACCTCTTGAAGCTTTAATCAAGTTAGTAGATTTCTTTAGTAGTGTGCCGGGAAATCAAGTTGCGGTAGGAAAAATTTCCCTAGGTCAAATGCTAATAGTTTACGTAATTATTATGGCAATTTGGCTAACACCAAAACTCCAGAAGTATTGGTGGGTAATTAGTTTGGGGGCGATTGCTATTATTCTGATTCCCAATTGGTATTACCAAAATCAATTAGTTCAACTTACTCTCCTCGCCTCCTCTAGGGAACAAGTAATAGTCCTTCAGAATCAAGGCAAAGTAGGATTAATTAGTTCAGGAAGAGCCAATACTATAGCTTTCACCCTTAATCCTTTTCTCCAACAACAAGGTATTAATAAAATAGATACTCTAGTTAGCTTGGGAGCCAAAGAACAAAATCTCCGGCAACAAGTAATTACTTTTCGTCACATCCCTTCTGTAAATTCAGACAAAAGTCAGCCGTCTTTAATTGATCAGCAAGCAATAGCAAACACAAATAAAAATTTTGATTTTGCTGGTTTAGAACTAAAGGTATTAGACTCAACTATTCCTGCCTTACAACTAAATTTCGCCAATAAAAATTGGTTACTCTTGGGTAAAACTGATTCCAAAGAGCAAAAGCAGTTATCGCAGGAATTACAAAAGACGAACCTTAAAAATATTGATCATCTATTGTGGTTAGGCGAAAGTTTATTACCCCAGATGTTGCAGAGTGTAGACGGAGGAGTTGCGATCGCCTCAGCAAACCAAATTGCCCCAGATACTTTGCAAAAATTTCAGCAATCCCAAACTAAGGTTTATTGGACAGGACAACATGGTGCGATCCAATGGACACCCCAGAAAGGTTTTATTACGACCTTGGAGCAAAATGATAGTAGAATCTAGTTTTTCTCAGCAGTTTTTTATAGATATTCTAACTTTTCCTAGCTAGGCTATAAGACAATTTTTTGGAGATATTGACTATCTAATAAAAAAGCTCCTTTATGAGCAAAAAGTACACCCCAATAACCACCGGGGCGGCGATCGATAATTAAACCTTCTTCGCCTACAGCCAAAACCGTTGGCGGTCGGAGCATGGGCATAGAATCGGCTGTTTTAATATAAGTAGGAAGTTTAACTATGCTTACTCGATCGCCGACCATTAACTCTTGATTCATGACTTATTCCTAGGTATTTATATTAAGAGGATATTTTTACTTCATTCAGCCAAAAACCACAAGAGTGAGCTAATTTATTATTTTTAATTCGTGACTGGGTTTCTAGCACTAGATAAGACTTTTCGAGGTTGTTACTTAAAGAAAAATGCCAAGTAGAACTTCTGGTAAATGTCTTGATATTTGTAGAATTAATAAGTTCACCTTGTTGATTAAATAATTTAAATCTAAAGGATAAATCTTGACAGAAAGAGTTATAGAAGTTAACTTTACCAGTAATTTTTATAGTTTTACTGGGTGGAAATAAATAAAGGAACGATCGCGTCCACGGCTGAGAGTCATTAGTAGGAAAAGCAGCCAAAGTAAAGGTGCTACCAACTTCAGGAATGATCGCAGAACTATTTAGCCAATCACTCAAACTAATCCAAGGTAATTGAGAGCCGGGAAGCTCCTGTATTTCTGCTTGCATAGCAGCTAAAGTTTTGATTATATTCTGTAGAGAAGTTGGTCTAGTGCGTTGGTAAATTTTAACTGTGGTATCCCCTTGCAATTGAAATTGTTGGGGCATTTCTTTAAAATCTTGAGTAATTAACCAACTTTGAATAAAAGCATAAAAGGCAATTTTAACTACATCATACTCACTAGGCGGTAACCATTCTCCATTAGCCGGAAAATCAGCAAAGCCTCCTAGATACTCCCCCAAATTGCTAGGTAAAATGACAAATTCTGCCTGCAATAACTGCTCTAAAGGATAGTAGTCTTGAGAATCAGCTTGAGGAATATTGAGAATATTCAACATTTGATTTTTATTGCCATAGAGGAGTTTCTCTCCAGAGTTAATTAAACTAGGGCTGAGATGTAATCGTTGATAGCCTACTACGTATATTGGCTCCTGATGAGGAGCGATCGCTCTCAGGTGCTTAATTAGCCTCGTTACTTCATCATAGTCCTGACGCACAATAGGAGGAATTCCTAATGCAAATAAAGAACGAAATTGTTGATATGAGTTTCCAGTATTTGTAAATCCCATAACTAGATTAGCAACAAGAAAGGACAGGATCGCACTAACAAAAAAAGTCCGCCATCGGCTATTAAACCTATAACTAATTTTAGCCAGAAATAAAGTCATACCTACTACTACTAAAGGGATAACGTGCAGGAAGTAAAACACATTACCATAACGGAGTCTAAATAACCAGATTCCTAGAGAAACAATCCCAGAAAAAACCATCAAAGTAACTTGCTTATTGTTAAATTGTTGGTGGTTTGCCAATTTAGTTTTTGGGTTGATACCACCATTATAAGCAATAGTAAAGCCAAGAACTACAAGTAACCAAGGGATAATTCCTAGTAGTTCTACATAGTGCCAAAAGATAGTGGAAAAGGGTAAGCTCCAAGATGTATAGAGATTTTTATAATTAGTTGCGATCGCTTGATTAGTGAACTCTGGAACTATCTTTTTTAAGGTAAAAAGACAAGTATCTGCTATCACGAATAACTGCAACCCCTTAGTTACTAAATTCCACAAGGCTAATCCCCAATTTTTTCTGATCAATAGAGCAGACTCAACCAGAGCTAAGAGACCTATTGAACCCATTAAGGCAATTCCTCCGTAGGCAAAGTGACGACGAATCATAATAGCTATGGCGATCGCTACCCCAACTACAGGAATCCGCCAGTATTGCCTAATACTGCTTAAGCATTGATAGATAAATTGCCATAACCACTTAATATTGGTCTGGTTTATAGTCCTTTTCTCTTTAATAAAAACCAAGCTAGAACCTAGTAGATTCCGCCAACTTTCCTTAAGCCATCCTTGAGTAAATAGACGAAAAAAATCAGGAGGATCATCTGAATTTTTTGCAGTTAGTTCTAGAGTCTGAAAATAAAGTAAGGTTGCTAAGCCGATAAAAGTAGCGGCTCCAGTATCAGGAATGCCAAGAAAGGTAGACATCCAAGTTACAGGAGTTAGTAAGGTAATCAAGGCTGCCAACCAGAAAATTTTATTTTTCCGGCGGGTTACTAACTGGGCAGCTAAACTACCCATAACTAGGCTAAAAGGAAAGAGATAAACTAAAGCTAGAGCTATTTGATAGACTTCTCTAGACTTACCGAAAATTAATAGAAAAGGAACCAAAGGGATCGTGTAGAGTTGGTTGCGATCGTCCCCCAAAGAATCCACAATTATCTGCCAACCCGCTTCTGGAGATTCTTCTGTAGCCTCGACTACTTCCAAAGTCCGGTTATACCAATCAATCCACCAATGAAAGCTATGTTCTTGCCCCGTATAAGCTAAGGTGATTACTACAGTAACCAAAGCCAGTAGAGTTCCCAAACATAAATTAGACCAGAAATTCTGAGAGGACTGAGGCTTACCCATTAGCAATTAATTAATTTAGGACTTACGCATTGACAATAAAGCAGAAGTATGATGAGTTTAAGATATCCTCCCTACTCAGCGGCAGTTATTTATCCCGGTGATTCGACAATTTGTCTTAAAAAATCGTTCAGAACCTGTCTCGACATGACCTGCACATCATTCTATTTCTGTCAATGTGTAAGTCCTAGAATTGATTACTACACGAGGCAACCGAGGTTGGAAACCACAGATAATTTCCCAAGAAATAGTCCCGATCGCCTCAGCCCAATCATCAGCAGAAATTTCTTTCTCCCCGTCTCGACCAATTAAGGTTACCACTTCCCCTACTTGCAAATCTGGGATAGCACTCACATCTAGCATTAATTGATCCATAGTAATATTGCCAACTTGAGGAACCAACTGCCCCCGGATCAGTACCTGCATTTTATTTGACAATAACCTAGGCACTCCATCAGCATAGCCAATTCCCACCACAGCCAGGAGCATAGCTTGAGGAGCCACAAACCTATAGCCATAACTAACTCCTGTTCCTGCTGCCAAGGGTTTAACCAAAGTTACCCGTGCTTTCACCGTCATGACTGGTCTTAAATCTAGATTTAATCTCCGCAAGTGGGGAGCTGGGTATAAACCATAGAGAGCTAAACCAACCCGGACGCGATCGTAATGTAAAGCCTTATCTACTAAAGTTCCCGCCGAATTAGCTAGATGAAATTTAACATGAGGGGGTAAACCCAAAACCTTGCAGCTATCTACTACGCACTGGAATCTTTCGTGCTGTAATTTTCGGATCGTAGGATCCAAATCATCAGCCGTAGCCAGATGGGAGTAAATACTAACTAATTCTAGCCCCGGTAAGGCTTGTACTAACCGGATTAAGCTCTGAACTTCCTCTAAAGATGTTCCTAGGCGGGACATGCCTGTATCTACATTGATGTGAACTAAAAGAGACTTGCGATCGCAACCCATTATCTCTGACCACATTTGGGCTTGGGCAGGGGTAGATAGGTTTGGTTGGAGGCGATAGTGGGCGATCGCTCTAATTTCTTGAGGAGTATTAACAGCCCCCAAAACTAAAATAGGAGCTTCAATTCCTGTCTCTCGGAGAGCACGCCCCTCAGCGATCGTCGCCACAGCCAAAGATGTCACCCCCTGCACTAAGGCAGTTTGAGCAACTATAGAGGTCCCATGACCATAAGCATTAGCTTTTATCACCGCCATCAATTCTGTAGTAGGCGATAGTAGTAATTTAAGTTGCTTAATGTTATACCTTAAGGCTAGAGGATTAATTTCTAACCAAGCTCTGGTGGTAATAGATAGCTCTCCGCCAGCTTCTGTAAGCATCTGCAAATTTTGCTGAGACTTGTCTCGATCTCCAGCTTGTAGTTTCGTAATCATAGTTATATTAATAAAAGCAGTGCATTTATGACAGATTAGGGATTTAAAGTTTAGGGATTGTTAAGTAAATATTCGGTAAAGAGAAATAAGCACTAGGCTATTTACCTTAATATTTAGTAATAATTTGCAAAATCATAAACTTTCTGACCAAATATGGGCGAGCCAAGAACCTAATTTGTAGCCGGACTAGTGGTAGATCACCCCGTACGTTGATTAATTAACCAGTTAGATACATGAAGATCAGAACAAAAACATTTATCACAGTGGTATTAACCATATTGGTGTTGCTTTGGGTACTTTATGTTACTTCTAATAGTATTATTCGGGCGGGTTTCTCCCAAATAGAACATCAAGCTGCTCGGCAAAATGTCGATCGCGCCACTCAGGGAATTTGGGATCAAGCAAGGCAACTTAGCACTGTGATCCGTGATTGGTCTTACTGGGACGATGCCTACCAATTTATCCAAGATGGCAATGAAGAATTTGCAGCTAAAAATTTGCTAGACAACGTTTTCACTAGCTTAAATATTAATGTCCTAATTTTCATAAAACCTAATGGAGATATCTTATACTCTAGAGCTTACGACTTTCAGAACAAGCTATCCCTCCCCATACCCTTAGAGCTTAAATCTCACCTAGCGGTTAACCCAGTCCTCTGGAAAAATAATGATCCCGAAAAAATTTATAAAGGTTTAATTCTCCTCCGCCAAGATAAATTACTATTTGCCTCCAGCCCCATCCTCAATAGTTTAGGAAAAGGAGAGATTGCGGGAACTTTAATTATGGGACGCTACCTAGATCAAAAAGTATTAGATAAATTGTCAACCGGACAACAATTATCTTTATCGTTATTTAAAGTCAATGATCCCCAGTTGCCTGAAGATTTTCAAAAAATACGTAGTCAACTAGTTGCCAGTAACCAGATTAACTACGAATTTTCGGTACTAGGAGGCTCTGAAGAAAACAAATTAAGTGAAGAAGATCGCCTCCGAGAATTAGCAGCCATGCCCGTGCTGATGATAGACAAAGATACGGTTGCTTCCTACAACTTACTCAGAGATATCTACGGCAAACCTGCCCTTACCTTGCGGGCTGATATGGAAAGGACTGTCTACCAACAAGGTGAGAGGAGCTTGAAATTCCTTTTCCTTTTCCTTTTTGTGGCTAGTTTAGTTTTTGGGATTACTACCATGGTAGTGCTAGAGAGAATAGTCCTAGCGCGATTAGCTAAGCTCAACCAAGAAGTTAAACAGATTGCTGTCAATAGTGGGATGAACTTACGAGTTAAGCTAGGGGGTAATGATGAGTTGGGCAGTCTGGCTCAGGGAATCAACAAAATGTTGAATGCTCTAGCAGAATCTCAATCCCAGCAGCAAGAAAGTCAAGAACGCTACCAAAAAGTAGTGGAGCAAGCCTCGGAAGGGATTTTCTTGATCGATGCCCAGACCAAAGCATTAATTGAAGCTAATTCTGCTTTTTGTAATCTATTAGGTTATTCCCAAGCGCAAATTTCTGACCTAACAGTCTACGATTTAACGAATTACGATCGCGCCCAAATTGATACCAACCTCAAACTCCTGCAAGAATCGCAGTATCTATCCCTGGGAGAGCAGATCTACAAAACTATTGATGGCAGTTTAGTAGATGTAGAAGTGAACGCTAATGTTATTTCGGCGGAAGGAAGAGAAGTATTTTGTGTAGTAGTTCGAGATATCCGTGAGCGTCAAGCGGCTCTCCGAGAAAGGCAGCAAGTAGAAGATGCCCTGCGGCAAAGTGAAAATAGTTTCCGGGGCATGGTAGAGCAAGCATCGGTAGGGATTGCTTTTCGGACTATTGATCAGGGAGATACCCTCCTAGTAAATCAGAAGTATTGCGATATTTTGGGTTATACCCAAGACGAGTTGATGGAGTTGAATTTTCGGGATATCACTCATCCTGAAGATATAGAGATTGCAGTAACTGAGGGGGAAGGTCTAAGGTTGGGAGAGGTTAATAGCTTCACGATCGAGAAACGCTATCTGAAGAAGGATGGCTCTACTGTGTGGGGAGATTTGACGGTTTCCTTGGTGCGAGATGAAGCTGGGAAACCCCAAAATACGATCGCCGTTCTTGCTGATATTACTGCCAGAAAAAGAGCTGAACAGGCTCTCCAAGAAAATGAGAAACTATTACGGGCGATCATAGATCAAGCAGCAGTAGGCATCTCTTATAACTCGATAGAAGGTGTGCCTTTATTGGCTAATCGGAAAATGTGCGATATTCTCGGCTACACAGTGCCAGAGCTTGCTGCTCTAAACTACAGAAAATATACTCATCCAGAAGATTTAATCAAGGATGAAGAAGGGATGCGCCAGCTACTAGCTGAAGAGATTCCCGTTTTTGTGATTGAAAAACGCTATTTTCATAAGCTCGGGCATATAGTTTGGGTAAATCTCAATGTGGCGATCGTGCGAGATGATCAGGGGATACCTAGATATACGGTGGTGATCACCCAAGATATTAGCGATCGCAAGCGCATGGAGACGGAACTAGAAGAAAGCCAGATCCGTCTGCGCGCCACCTTCGAGCAGGCTGCCGTAGGGATTTGCTACGAGAAATTTGCTAGCAAATCTTTGCTGTGCAACCAAAAATATTGTGAGATATTAGGCTACTCTCAAGAAGAACTGCTGACGGTAGATTACCGCGATCGCACCCACCCCGAAGACTTAACTACTGATGAAGAATATACGAGGCAACTCCTTGCTGGTGAGATTGATACCTTTTCTATAGAAAAACGCTACATTCGTAAAGATAAATCTATAGTGTGGACTAATTTAAGCCTTTCCTTGGCGCGGCATGAGAATGGGGAGCCGGATTATGCCATCGTGGTTATTCAAGATATCAGCGATCGCAAGGTTGTAGAAGCAGAACTCCAACAAAGTCAAGCCTACTTGCAAGCTACCTTTGAACAAGCTGCCGTAGGAGTAGCCCTTTCGGATACCCAAGGACAAGTTCTGACCTGCAACCAAAAATATGCAGAACTCTTGGGCTATACGATCGAAGAAGTAAAAGCTCTTTCCTATCAAGATTTCACCTACACCGCAGATTTAGCCATTGAAGAAGATTTATATAACCAACTAGTAACGGGAGAAATCTCCACTTATTCTGTAGAAAAACGCTATGTCCATAAAGCAGGACACCAGATCTGGGTCAATGCCAGTATTTCCCTTGCTAGAGATGCCCACGGGGAACCCCAGTATAGTATTGGGATCATCCAAGATATTGGCGATCGCAAACGAATTGAACAGGAACTAAAAGAAAGCCAAGATAGACTGCAACTAACTTTTGAGCAAGCAGCAGTCGGAATTGCTCAAGGGGAACTCAACGGTGAACAGCTATTATTCAACCAGAAGTATTGCGATATTGTTGGCTACACTCCAGAAGAAATAGTCCAGCTTGGTTATATAGAAATGACTTATCCAGAAGATCGAGAGTTAGATCAAGGTTTTATGGATCGCCTTGTAGCAGGGGAGATTTCTACTTTTACCATTGAGAAACGTTATGTCCATAAACAGGGCTATCCAGTCTGGGTAAGTCTTACCGTTTCTCTGGTCAGAGATGAACAAGGCACTCCTTTGTATAATATTGCCGTTGTCCAAGATATTAGCGATCGCAAGAAATTTGAGCAACAGGTAAAAGAAAGTGAAGAACGATTCCGGGCGATCGCTTCAGCAACCCCAATTCCTGTCTTTATTAGTGAACTGCCCGGTGGCAAAGTAGTTTACATCAATGAAGCGATCGAACCCATGCTAGGGATGAAGCAGGAGGAAATAATCGGTAATACCACCGAAGAATTTTATCTCAATCCCGGCGATCGGGCCCATGTTCTCCAAAAACTTCAAGAACAGGGCTACATCCACAACTATGAATTACAGATTAAACATAAGGACGGTCACGGGATCTGGGTGATCACTTCTAGTCGAGTATTAACCTTTGATAACAAGCCCGCCGTACTTTCAGTCCTCTACGATATCACCGAGCGCAAATGGGCAGAAGAGGCTCTCCGCCAAGCAGAAGAAAAATACCGCAGCATATTTGAAAATGCCACCGATGGAATTTACCAAACTAGCCTTACTGGAGAGTTAATTAATGCCAACCCCGCCCTGGCGAAGATCTTTGGCTACGAATTAGCTCCTGAAATGATTTATGATCTCACTGAGAACGAAGCCCAGAGCTATGTAGAGAGTAATCGTCGTGAGGAATTTAGAGAATTGATCCGGCAGCAGGGAACCATCCTCAAATTTGAATCCCAAATGCGCCGGAGAGATGGTCAGATCATCTGGGTTTCAGAAAATGCCCACACTGTCTATGATGGCGCAGGAGAGCCGCAGTTTTATGAAGGGATGATGGTGGATATTACAGAGCGGAAGTGGGCAGAAACTCAAGTTAACCTCTTGCAAAGTATCATCCTCAAAATCAGTGAATTGCCTGATGTGGAGAGTGCCTTAGAAGTAGTGCTGCGGGAAATTTGCCAACTCAAGGGCTGGGAGTATGGAGAAGCTTGGATTCCTGATATTTCTGGGGAGGAGTTGCAATGCAGCCAAGCTTGGTATAGCACTAGTCCAGAGTTAGATGAGTTTCGCCGTTTTAGTAGTGAGGAAGCAGTATTTACCAAAGGCTTAGGTCTGCCGGGACGGGTTTGGGCATCCATGAATTACGAATGGCAGCAAGATATATCAACACTTTCTCCGGAGCAATTTAAGCGTTATGAGTTAGTCAAAGATTTCCATTTAGGCGGCTTAGGAGTACCGATTATTGCGAGGCAGCAGAGCAGTTCTGGGCAGGATGAAGTATTAGCGATCTTAGTTTTCTTTATGTTTGATGCGGGAGAAGAAGATGAGCGGTTGGTGCAATTGGTGTTAGCGATCGCTGCCCAGCTAGGCACAGTTATTGCCCGCAAACAAGCTGAATCTGCCCTCCGAGAAGCTGAGGAAAGGTATCGTAGCATCTTTGAGAATGCCAGCGAAGGTATCTTCCAAAGCACGATCGAGGGAACTTATCTTAGTGTTAACCCAGCCCTCAGCCGAATTTATGGCTATGAGTCTCCAGAGGATTTAATAGCGAAGGTACAGTCCATTTCCCGCCAGACCTACGTAGATTACCGCCGCCGGGAGGAATTTGTGACTCTGATGGATCATTACAACAAAGTATCTCGGTTTGAATCCGAGGTTTATCGCCAAGACGGTAGCAGGATATGGGTTTCCGAGAATGCCAGAGCTGTAAGAAATGCTCGGGGTAATTTACTTTATTACGAAGGAACAGTAGTTGATATTACCGAAAGAAAGATCGCGGAAGAACGTCTGCGCTACGAACAAGCCCAATCAGAACGATTATTGTTAAATATTCTGCCCTCTTCTATTGCCGAAAGATTAAAAGATAAAGAGGAAACTATCGCCGACTATTTCCCCGATGTCACGGTATTATTTGCAGACTTAGTAGGCTTTACAGAAATTGCTGCCAATACAGAAGCGGTAGAGTTAGTGCAACTTTTAAATGGTATTTTTTCTGCCTTTGATGCCTTGACGGAATATCATCAACTAGAAAAAATCAAAACCATTGGGGATGCCTACATGGTAGTAGGAGGGTTGCCCCAACATCGAGATGATCATGCGGCGGCGATCGCTAACATGGCGATCGACATGCTCTTGGCAGTGGCGGAATATAACCGCATCCATAATTCCCACCTCAGTATGCGAATTGGGATCAATACCGGAGCCGTGGTGGCGGGGGTAATTGGCACCAAGAAATTTATTTATGATCTGTGGGGAGACACCGTAAATACTGCTAGTCGGATGGAATCTCAAGGACTCCCCGGTTGCATTCAGGTGACAAGTCAAACCTACGAAGTTCTCAAGGATTTATATACTTTTGAGTACCGAGGGACTATGAAAATTAAAGGGAAAGGAGATATGCCTACTTATTTTCTTCTAGGAATCAGAGCCTTAGCTCTGGCTTAGATAAGCCCGTTATTATGATTATGTTTAAGCTATGTTAAGATTATTGTAGATTGTAAATTATTCAGCTAAGGCTAGGATTTCACAATCCACCAATCCATATCTAAAGTTATTAATTTGAAGGAGAGAATATGACGGAAGGATGCTTACGGGTAGGACAAGCCGCCCCAGACTTTTCTGCTACTGCCGTAGTTGATCAAGAATTTAAAACCATTAAGCTTTCTGACTATCGAGGTAAGTACGTGGTCTTATTTTTCTATCCTTTAGACTTTACCTTTGTCTGCCCTACAGAAATTACAGCTTTTAGCGATCGCTACGAAGAATTTAGCAAGATCAACACCGAGGTTTTAGGCGTTTCTGTAGATAGTGAATTTTCTCACTTGGCTTGGATTCAGAGCGATCGCAAGGCTGGCGGTCTAGGAGATTTGAACTATCCTCTAGTCTCTGACCTCAAGAAAACTATTAGCAGTGCTTACAATGTGCTTACCGATGATGGTATTGCACTCCGGGGACTTTTTATCATCGATCCTCAAGGGGCAGTGCAGCACTCCACTATCAATAATTTAGCTGTAGGTCGCAGTGTGGATGAAACTCTCCGCACCCTCAAAGCATTCCAGTATGTTCAATCTCATCCCGATGAAGTGTGCCCCGTTGGCTGGCAAGAAGGGGATAAAACTATGAACCCCGATCCTGTGAAATCCAAGGTCTTCTTTCAAGCTGTTTAATTTCTAGATTAATCTTTGTATCAATAATCCCTGCTTCTTGAGAGGTGGGGATTTTTATAGGTCTAATACTTGCTCGGCGGTTAAGGCTAATTCGGGGAAAGTTCGGGAGATGATGCGATCGCTCCCCCGGTAAGCAGTCATAGTATAAACTCCCTGTTCATCTAATAAATAAACAAGCACAGTAGGCTGTTTCGGATGGGAGTATCCCAATTATGTAACCCTCACCCTAAATCCCTATCCCAGGGCGGGAGAGGGACTTTAATCCTGCCCCCCTTCTCCCTTCTTGGGAGAAGGGGCTGGGGGATGAGGGCAACTCTACAAAAGTGGGATGCTCCCGTTTCGGATTGCCCAAATAGTCCCGACTTCCTAGGGCTAAATAATCCATAATCCAATACTCAGGAATGCCTAACCGTTGATATTCATCCAATTTATCAATATAATCATCTTCCCAATTTGTAGATACAACTTCTACTGCTAATTGCGGGGGTTCAATTAATGCTGAATAGGCAAAAGGATCTGCATCCCAGAGAGTTTTATCCACAATACTAACATCAGGATGCCGACCTTGCTCTCTCCCATTTGCAGTTAAAGTCCTCACCATGATTCTGCCAGAAATCCTGTAATTGAGGTTTAAGCGTTTTACCTCATCTTTAAAAGCATCCGAAAGAAATTCAGCAAGAGTCTCACGTAACCTGATGGGTAGTATTTTCACAATTTCTCCATTAGACCTCCTGCATAAGTCAATGACAATCATGAATTTGTATTAGTCCGCGCAGGCGGACTTTGCCCTTGTAGCCGCGATTTCAATCGCCGGGTTCTGGTCAAATAAGAATAGTTGATTTGTCTTTGTTAATTTACATAGCTGGCGGTTGAAACCGCGCCTACAGGAGCGAAGTCCGCCT
>Ga0105048_10009354_pt1 | contig 15601 bp, 29 predicted proteins | sample MAT05_FD_78382 | JGI IMG/M metagenome (GOLD analysis project Ga0105048, IMG submission 78382) | Freshwater microbial communities from Lake Fryxell liftoff mats and glacier meltwater in Antarctica - MAT-05 | ecosystem: Environmental > Aquatic > Freshwater > Ice > Liftoff microbial mat | place... | reverse complement strand
GGAGCTCGCGCTCGATCGCCGCCTCGAACTTGCCCAGGTCACGCAGGAGCCTGCGAGCGAGCTGGGGAGCGCCACGAACCTGGTGCTCGTCGATCCCCGTCCCGTCCGGAGCCTGGGGAGCAGGTGCTCGCGTTTGGACGCGTGGCGACTGGGGCGAGATGGCTGCGCCTGTCTCGGTCTCGGTTCCGGATAGGCTTTCGCCGATAGGCGACTCCACCAATTCCGGATCCCGCGTAAGCGGGGTTTCTGTCGGCTGGCAATTTCTGCCAGCGCTAGCGGTGGCGCTACTGCGCGGGCGAATTCTGAACACTTCGAGCGCGAGCGCGGAGACGCGGTAGGAGCACGCAAGCTGCGCGTGGCCGACGCCACCGCGGACGAACATCGGCAGCGCGACGACGAGCCCCAGGCTTGCCAGGTGCCGCATGTCCTCGCCTGCGGTGCGCTCCGAGCACCCGACCAGCGCCCCCATGTCGGCGTGCGTGATTAACAACGCCTCGCGCTTGAACGCGAGCTCCACGGCAACGACCCAGGCAAGCTCGGTCAGGTGCCGATCGCGGAGCCGCATGTCCCGGAGCTGCGGACCGGCCGGGCGCCGGAGCGGAAACGGGTGCGCCTTTTGGCGAATGGCGTACGCGATCAGCTCGGTACCGCCCATGCACTCGGCTGGGTCGGGCGCCTTGCCGTCACGCGACGCGGACTCCCACGACCGCAGCGCGCCGATCGCACGGGTGCGCTGCAGGCTCCAGTCGGTAGGCGGCGGTTGCCCGCCCCAGCGAGGCGAGGTCGGAAAGCGTGACGATCCCCGGGGGATCTGCGTGACGACGGAGGAAGTGTGCACAAAGCCTCACGAAAGGCCGCACAAACCCCTATTGCGTGACGTCGACCGTTTCGGTAGCGTCACGCGAGGGGTTAGAAGTGGCCCTGGTTACCCGCCCGTGACGCCTGCAAGCGTCACGGGCATTCGTTTGTTGGGAGTCTTCTTCGTCACGCGCTGCAACGCGTGACGCGATGGGCGCGGTCTCTACTTCATGGCGGCCTCCCGCTCGTCGACGCACACATCGCACGCACAACGCACCGTCCGGAACACGCGGGCGACGCCGGCGCGCTCGTCGTCGAGCCGCACCAGCTCAAGACAGAGTCTCTCGACAGCGTGACGGACATCGCGCGGCGTGACTTCTTCCGACGAGCCAAGCGCCGCCATCACGTCTTCGTCGTTAGTCATCGCCTCGACGACCGCACGCGCGATGCTGCGCACCTCGTCACGCTCGGCAGGCGGCATCACGACGGGATCACTCACGTTCCGGCCACGCCGAGCACATCGCGCGCCGCAATGCTGCGCTCCTGACCGAAACGACCCTTCCCCTTGAACGGGTTTCCCTTCGGGTCGACGCGCTCGATGCACACGAGCGCGTTCTTGCCGCCCTTGGTGAACCGTACGAACTTCGCTACGCGCGTGACGGTCGGGCTCCACTGGATCGAGACTAGCGCGCCCGTTCCTAGCGCCTCGCGGGCGCGCTTCGCCTTGACGATGCGGTTCGCCCTACTCTTCGTTGGGTCGCTAGTAGTCGCCGGCCGCTTGCTAGCAACCGGGGCCTCGAGATGCGCCGCGAACATGTCGAGCTGGTCGGCCGGCGCCGCGAGCTCGGCCGCCGTCGCCGTCAGCTCGGCCGCAACGGCCCCCACGAGGAGCCTCACCGCTTCGCTCTGGACACTGTGCTTTTGCCGTCCGGGGTTCGCGCGTCCGAGCTTCAATGCGCGCACGGTGAGGCGCTTTAGCTGCTCCTGGAGGTCGGGCGAGACCCGCAGGTAAAGCACGACGGTCGGCGCGCTCACACCGTCACCTCGATCGCGATCGAATCAGCGTCCCGCGCGTGGCGCCGTGCGTGAACCGCCATGCTCGCCGCCCACCCGTCGAAGCCGTCTACGTGCGACGCGTGTACGACGCTACACAGCTTGCAGCACCAACTCCACGTCACTCCATGACGGGAATCGTCGAATACCCGGATATCGAAGCTCGCTACCTGCATTGTCTTGTCCACCAGGACTCCATAAAAAAGGCGCCCGGCGAACCCTGCCCTCTCGTCGGAGGTCCTGGTGGGTTCCACGACGAGTGCGAGGCTCGCCGAGCGCGAATGGTTGTGCTCCTTGCGCGCCTCGCGGTACCGTGGTGATTCTCGTCGGAGAAGGTCTCAGTTGACGAGAGTACCGATTCTGCGACGTGACTCCTACGGGACCGCAGGGCGTGTTTGGAGCTGGTTTAAGGTCGTTCGGTTGTGACTGACCTCGTGTTGCTGAAACCCACCACGAAGCACCCTCCTACGCGCACTGGTAGTGTGTCAAGGGCGCTCGCATACTACCGACCGAATCGCCGGGCCCGTTGAAGTACCACCAGCTCGTGGCGACCTTCCGCCGCGCCCCGCTGCGCCCGCACAAGGTCGCGCGCACGATCGCCGACGCGCTCGGGGGCGCCGCGCAGCTCCTCGAGGCCGTCTCGTACGTCGTCCACGAGGGCGCGCGGTGGCGCGATGTCGCTGTCGTGCTCGCCGATTCCGCGGGCCGGTTGCGGCTGCTGTGGCGCCGGGTCGAGTGCGCCGACGGTTCGCACCAGGAGCACGGACCCCACGGGCTCCGCGAGCCAACGTGACGGACCGCCGCGCCCCGCTGCGCCCGCACAAGGTCGCGCGCACGATCGCCGACGCGCTCGGGGGCATGTCGAATTAACGTAATCCCGTATTGACGGCTGACCATTAAGGGATTACCTTTAGTCCATGGAAACGACGACATGCCCTGGCTGCAACGCGAAGACCTTCGTCGGTGACCGAATCCGGCACGTAAAGGGCTGCTCGGTCGCGGCCGATCGCGCCGCCGTGAAATCCTACGTGAACCCACACACCTCGACGCAGGGGCGCGCCAAAGCGTACGCCAGCACTCACGAGGACAACGCCACGATCCGTGCCGCGCTGCACGCGGACTTTAAGAACAACGACAAGTAAGGAACCCGACCATGAACACCGAAACTCTGACCGCGGAACAGCACGGCGCAAGCGACGCGGAATCCCTCGTCGCCGACGCGCAGATCAACGAGCAGGACTCCGATCCCGCTGAGGTTGCGGCCGGCATCTTGGCGAGCGGCGGCGAGGAGCCCGACGCAGCGCTGATCAATGCGGTCGGCTGGCAGGAGGTATACAAGCTCGCCGGCCTCGAGCACCCGGAGGACGGCGCAGACGTCGAGATCCCATCCGTCGAGGCGCTCGCGTGGTGCGCGCGCTACAACGCCGGTTGGACCGCGCGGCTCGCGGAGATCGCGGGACAGAAGGCCGCCTGATGCCGCGCGCCAAGAAGCCTCGCCGCGGCCGGCCCACGCTCGGCGCCGATGGCCTCTCGCACCCGCTGACGATCAAGGTCACGCCGGCTCAGCGCGAGCGGTGGGCGCTGGCAGCCGCCGCTCAGGAGATCGGACTCGGCCAGTGGATCCGCGAGGCGTGCGACCTGGCCGTCGCGAGAGGCTCGACGAGGTTGACTTGCTCGCAAGCAAACGTGCATCAACCCCCGCCGCGCCTCTGACGAGGGACGCCCGTGCTGGGCTCGGACACCGGGCGATGAAACTGGCGTGGCGCGGCTTCATGCACGCCCGAGACCTCGTCGAAATCTTCGGCCATGCCGTCGAGCTTCTTCTCCATGCTGTCGAACCTCAGTGCGATCGTGGTCATTGCCGTCGCGACCGCCGTGATCGCCGCGCGGTCTTCGCGTCGCTCGTCCTTGCGGTCTATGCGCTCGTCTTTCTTCTCGGACATCCACACGCCGAACATCCAGCGCACGAGTCCGGCGCCGCCGACGAGGAACCCGCCGAGCGCGGTCAGAATCGCCGCAAGCTGGCCGTCGCTCACTGACCGTTGACTCCCATTGCCGAGGCCGCCGTGAACGCCGCGCGTTGCTCGTCGACGTCAGCGCCCGCCAGGCGGTCCACCTTGTCACACAGCCTCCCGACGACCTCGACGAGACGCAAGGTCGCGGCGGTCTGGTCACGGGTCGCGGTGATCAGCGCGCGGACAACGACCGCGTCCATTGGTTCGAGCATCGGCATTGGTTCACGGCGCCTTGATTTCGACGATCTCGAAGGGCTCGACGCCGGGCCCGTCATGCGGCACCAGCGGCCCGACCCGGAACGCCGCGAGCACGGCGGCGGCTTCGTTCGCCAGCTCGTCAAGCTGCGCCGGCATTAGCTTGCTAGCAAGTGCGGTCAACCGGCGGTAGGTCTCGGCGTGCGCCCACACCGCGAGCTCGTGGACCGCGAGACGCACGAACGCCGGGCGCTTGGCGACTGCGACGATGCGCGCGCGCTCGAGCAGCGCCCATCCCTCGGTCTCGAAGTGCGCGACGGTCCACCGCGCGGCTTTCCCGACGCCGGCGACGAGCAGCCGATCGATCACGTGCTCGAGGCCGTCGCCGAGAATCTCCCGCGCGCGCTCGACCTGCGCCGCGACCGCCGCGACGCGCGCGCGGTACGCGCCGAACAACGAAAGGGCCGTCGCGAGACCGGCAACAAGGGTCGGGTCCATATCATCCTCCGAAGTAGCGAAACGCGACGAACAGCGCGAGCAGGATACCGACACTCAGGAGCGCGCCACCGAGCCGCTCCACGCCGCCATACTTGCCCGACTCGTACGCGTTGTGAGTGAACCGCCCAAACGCCTTGCGCGGCCCCTTGCCGCGCGCACCGTCGGGAAAGTAGTACGGCGCCGAGACCGGGCTGATAGACCGGGCTTCCGCGTAGCTGAGGCTATTCATCCACCGATTCCACTCATCCCACGTCGCCGGCGCGCGACCGTGCGCGCGCTTGAACGCCGGTAGAAAGTCTCGTGGTAGCGCCGGGAGGCCGTGATGCATCTTGACCAAGCACCAAAAGTCTGACGAGCCCTCGGGCCAGTCGGCGCCGACCGCGGAGAGCTTGGCGCGGCTCGCCTTGCGATACGACTCGACCATCGCGATCCCGCTCGTCACCTGTAGCAGCTTCTCCGCCGCGGTGAGTGGTCGCGTCGCGGTCGAGCTCGCGTGCGGCGCAAAGTTGCGGTGCAACGTGTTCACGTCACCGCCAAACTGCGGTCCGCTTTGCATGTCGACCTGGAAAATCCCGACCTCGGTGATCGCGCCAAGTGCGGCCGGGTTGCCTCCCGACTCGTAGTTTACCCACGCGATCAGGAAGTCGATCGGCAGACCGCGAGCGTTGGCGACGACGAGAGAGCGCCACGCTTCTGCAGACGCGCGAAAACTCACCAGGCCCACGGATCGGCATCGGCGTACGGGTCGACCGGCGCGCGCGTGTCCTCGGACACCGACGCCCCGCCCCCGAACAGTCCGCCGAAGCTGCTCGCGATTCCCTTGGCCGCGGCGGCCAGGCCGGCGCCGAGGCCCGACCCGCCGACGCCGCCGATATCGATCCCGCGATCCGTACAACGCGAGGCCGACACCTCCGCGTCGTCGCTGGTCCGAAAGCAGCGACCACTTCCGCCGTAGTAGTCCTCCCGCGTTCCACCGAGCACGAGTAACCGTTTTCCGGGGTTCATCAGCATGTCCACGAGCACGACGCCGACGACGCCGGCGACGACGAGAAATATGGCTTTGGTGTCGTTCATGCGATGCGCCCCCGTGAGGTTTTCACCGCGTCGATGCGCGATGAGGTCTTGTCAGAGACGGCGGCCGGCAGCGGCGCAAGGTCGCGACTCGCGCCGCTGTCAATCAGTCGCTTGAGCTCCGCGTTCAGCGTGTTCACCGTGTTCAGCGTGGCCGTGTTGAGCGCCTCGGGAATACGGGTCGACTTCGGCGGCGGCGGTGGTGGCGGCGGCGGTGGTGGCAACGACGGCGCGCGCGTCGACACGCCAATCACCGGATCGATGCGAGATGGTTCCGTCGTACGGGTCGGCGCAGAGGGAGCCGGCGGCGGCGGTGGCGGCGGTGGAATTACGACCGGCGGCGGCGTGAACCCACCGCGCGGGTCGTCGCGCGTCGGCATCGGCGGCGGCATCGGCACCACGAACGAGCTGGGTTTATCCGCCACGGCGGGAGTGCTCGAGGGAGCGAACGCCGGCGCGGATTCGGGCGTCTGGGTCTGGGTTACGTTGACCGCGATGGTGTTCGACGGCGCGTCGGTCGTCGTCGGCCAGAACCCGAACGGCAACACGCGATAGGCCGCCGGCTTGTCGAACGAGCCGCCGTCGCCCGCCATCGAATCGCCGGCCATGGCGTGATCGGCGCAGCCGGGACAACAGGGCTTCTCGACGCGGCCGAGCACGCGAGCGAGGAACGCGCGGCCCCTGCACGTGTGCGTGACCCACCACCAGAAGGCGACGCCTCCGACGACGGCCACCGCCGCGATTTTGCGCTTGTCCATCACGAGACTCCAAACAGGTTGAGGAGGCCGGGCGTGTACTGCCAGAGGCCGAGACGGTCACCGACGCCGGCCACGGCCTCGCCAAACGCGCCAGCGACCTTGTCTCGGACCCCGCGCTCAACGCGCGCGCAACAGCTATCCTTGGGCGCGAGAGCGGCTGCGACGAGCGCGCCGACGACGACGCCGCCGACGAAAACGAACTTGTTCATCGCAGCACCCGGAACGCAACAAGGCCGATAGCGGCGAACCAGAACACCGACGAGCCGACAACCGCGGTGGCGAGGCCGCCGATCGCATTGCCCGCGAGGCCGGCGGCGAACGATCCGACCGCATGGCCTGCGTACGCGATCCCGCCGAGCACGGTGGGGTCCGGCGGCGGCTTGCCCGACACGAGATAGCCGACCCCGTCCATCGCGCCCGCCAGCTCGGACATCAGCGCGTTGAACGTCGGGAGACTCACGACGCCCGCCAGGTCAGGAACCCCCGAGAACAGCGACAGTCGATTGCGCTCGCGTGCGGCGGCAAGCACTGCGGCGCCGAGCTCGGTCAGCGGCACGCCGTTCGGGCGTTCACCTGCTAGCAAGCTGGTGAGGGTCGGCGCGTTCATGTCGACGCCCAGGAGCTTGAGGTGAGTCACGCGGTAGCCGTCGCCGACGCCGGCGACCGCCGCTGCGAGGAAGCGAGCGAGGATGGTCGCGGCGTCGGTGACGTTGAGCCGCGGGAACGACTGCGAGCCGACCACGACGAACCCGCGGAGGCCGTGAAGCTGTCTCTTGAGGTCGGAGTACCGGACGAGCACCTCCGCGCGCGCAGCGGGCACGCTCGCCGACACGCCGAGAATTGGCGACTCGAGCGAGGCCATCGCCTTACTCTGCCCTGCGGTCACGTACGGCGTTACCGGCGGGACGCCGGCGAGTCGACGCGCGGGACCGAGCGCGACAATCGCGCCGATGCCCGCGAGCGTGACGGCGGCGGCGGCGGTCACGGCCAACGCCCCCCACACATGCACTCGGTGACGCCGTCCGCACGGGCGCGCGTTTGCTCCGCGGTCACGCCGCCAGGACAAATCCACTCGTCGAACACAACGCAGTCGATCCGCCGGCATACCTCGGGCGCTGTCTTGCGAGCGACGCACGCGCGCACATCGTCGGCCGCCTGCCCGACGTCGAGCAAATGCGGCACGAGCAGACGGCAGCACGCGCCGAGGTCCTCGGACTCGATGCGATCGCCGGCGTCGTCCACGACGACGTTATCGCCGCAGCTTGCTAGCAAGCTGACCGCGAGCGCGAGCACTCGCATTATTGAACCTTCGTGACGACGAGCGACGACCCCGCCTTGATCGTCAGCGTCGACGCGACCTCGGGCGCAAACCAGAATTTGAGGCTCCCGGTCGCGGTCACCTCTAGCGTTCCGTGCGCCACTAGAAGCATGTCGGAGGCGGGAGTGTCGACCGACAAGCCCGACTGACGACCAATAGCGGAAGTCGCGAACCTCCTTGCCGAGCCGCTGATCAGCGACGCTTGCGATCCGCCCGCGCCCATGTTTGCCACGGTCCCGGCCGAGTCGGTCGGGTGGATTGCGACGTTCACGAAGAACGCAGTCGAACCGGAAAAGTCAAGGTTGTACTGCATGGTCGAGCTGACCGCCGACACGCGCCAAAGGATCCGATACTCGTACTGGTACGTACCGGCGGTCAGCGAGAGCGTAAGGCCCGTCGCCTCGGTAAGCGCCGTGGTGTCCGTGCTGGTGGCGTCCGTGCCCACCAGCGCGGTCGTGATTCGCGTATCCGTACCACCCGCCGCCGCCCAGGTGAAGTCCGAGCGTAGAAAGTTTGTCGTGCCGCCGCCGCTCGCGGGCACGACACCCTTGAGCGCGCTCGTGCCGACGTCGAGCAGTGCGGTCACCTGCGTCGCGGTCAGTGACTCGGGGCTCCCCGTACCGGCGGTCGTGCGCGCGAGAAACCGCCCGCTCGCGACATTGGCCATTTTGGCGAGGGAGACCGACGCGTCCTCGATCTGCGCCGTGCCGATAAATCGCGACCAGGCCATTGCACCGTTGGTGTTCTGCCACGCGATAGACGTCGCTCGATCGATCGCGACCTGACCGACAGACCCCCGCACCACGCCGTTGGGCGCGCTGTTGACGAACACGATCGCGCCGAACGGCGTACCGCTCGGGCGAGAGCCCGCATCGACGGGTGCCACGCCCGAAGCCCAAAAGGCGAAGCACGCGACGAACGCCGCGAGCACCATAGCGATGACGAATGAGCGACGCATTATCTGCATCCAATCTCGCCGATGGCTTCCGCTTCCACGTTGGCCGTATCGACGCCGCTTCCACGAAGTTCTAGCGCGAGCTCGTGATAGACCTCTGCGTTGTCGAGGCCGCCGAGCACCTCGACGAAGTCGCGCACGCCGACGACGGCTGCGACGGTGAGTAGCGTCCGCTCGCGTACCGCCGCTTGCCCCGGCGAGAAGAGCCGGCCAACGATCTGATACCCGAGGTCGGTGGCGCCGTTGATCCGGCCCGACAGTCGGCACTGTCGCCGACCCGCGAACGGAATCGTCAGCGCGCGCGTGTAGCCCGCTGCGTTGACGACCGCCCCGGTGGCCGAATAGCGACCGTTTGCGCGTGCGACTTCGCACGCGAGCTCCGACGGGTCATCGAAGAGTAGGAGCTCGAGGATCGCCGTCGCCGGGAACGCAGACGGCGCGTCGAACGGGATATCGTGCGTGGCGGTGACGTAGTACGTCGCCGGCGGCAGCGGCATCACCCGCCCCGCCTGGAGACGGAAGTCGCCGATTCTCACGATGCCCTCATCGGACGACGGGCCGACCGCGACACCGACAATCGGGCGCACGGTCGCTTGCGTCGTGAATGACGCGCGTGTCGGCCAGTCGGTGATCCGCTCGACCCGCACGTGATTTAGACCTTCGACGCGATGTACAGGCCGATGCCTGCACCGACGATCGCCGCGGCGATCTGCTGCCATGCCTTGCTGAAGCCAGCGAGCTCGCTCGCCTTCATGCCTGCCACGGCCATCGTCGCCGGGACCCCAAACTTTTTCGCGATTTCCATGTCCTGTGCCTTTCGTTGCGTTGCGAGAAGAACCGACTTGCTAGCAAGCTAGCGAATCGCCGGGAGCTGAAGAGTCTGCGCGCCAATGCGCTCGGCCGCGGTGACGACCCCACCGAGCGCGGGCTGAGTCTTGGCCGCGTACAACGACGCGAGGCCCCATTGCTGGGCGCTGAGCGTAGCGTTGTCGAGTGGCGCCGGCGGCGCCGGTGGAGCTCCGTTGGGTGGCGTCTTGGCCGCGCCTGCGCGTTTCCCGGTCTCCCACGCGGTCCCGTTCCACACCGCAGGAGGAGGAGTGGACTCCGGCGCCCCGGTCCCGTAGCCGGCGGTGCGCGCGTGAGGCCTGAGTTTCTTGTACACGACGTAACCGACGACGGCGGCGCCCATGGCGATGATGATGGTGGTGGTCTTCATTGATTTCTTTCCCAGTGCGCGGGCGCGGGCGTTAGCACCCAGCGAAAGCCCGGCGGCGGCGTGCCGGGTGGCGTGGTGTACGCGTCCGAGCGTCCTTTCGACACGGCCGCCGGCGGCGGCGCCGAAGCCGGTGGTTTGGTACCCGGAGCTCCGCATCGCTTGATGATCGTGGACTGCCCCACGGCACCTTCGCGATGGTCCGCGACGGGGATCACCTCGTAGAGCACCTGACCGGCCGGGCACTTGTGGAGCACGCCGGCGACGATCGACTGCGCAACGGACGTCGCCGGATCGCGCGACGAGCCGCGCAAGAGCTGGCCGACGTGTGGCGTGTTCGCCCACGAGATACCGAGCTTGCTCCACGCCGCCTCGCTGGACTTTGGCGTGTCGCTGAGTCGCGCGAGGAGTGTGCTCCCCGCCCGAAACGGCTTGCTCGGATCGAGGTTCCGAAACCTGTCCGGCGCGTTGCCGGGCGCGGTCATGTCGGCTGTCCCCGCGGCGCACTTGCCGAAATCGGCATGGGCGGCGAACGGCACGCCGCCGTTCTTGAAGCGGAGCACGCTACCGTAGAGCAGCGGCTCCGGGTTACCGGCCTCAGCGCTGTACTGCGACGTGAGGCCGCGAACTTGCTCGGTGAGCGGCGTCTCGATTGCACCGTTGAGCGTCTTGTTGGCCGCGTCGCGGTCGCGCCACATGTCGGAGCGCGCCGTCGAGGTCTTGCCCACGCCGGAGAAGAATTCGACGATCGCGCCGACACCGATCGCGTCGTCGACCTTATCGGCCGCCGCGCACTGTGCGTCGCTGATCTCGCGCCCGTAGAACGCGGCGATCGCGCGCGCGGCCTTGCACCGTACGCCGGCCTCGTACGCTGCGGGGTCTGCGGACGTCGCACGCCGATAGAGCACGAGCGCGAGGCCGCCGAGGGCGAGACCTCCGATGACGAGCGGCACGGACATGTTAGATCGCGGACGGTCCCGGCTCGGAGACCTCGGTCGATGGCCCCGGCTCGGAGACCTCGGCTGATGGACCAGGCGCCGAGCTCGGCGGCTCGGGCTCGGGCTCGGGCTCGGGCGCGGGAGACTTCGGGGTGCGGGACTTGGTCGCCATGGGGGGCCTCAGTTGCTAGCAAGTGAACGCTTGCAGTCGATGACACCTCGAAAACCCCGCTCCCGGACTTGCGGGAAGCGGAGCCATCGGCGAGGCGAGAGGCTGAGCTAGCGGATTCGCTCGCCGCGAGCGTCCACCTTGATGAATTTTTCGGGGAGGTACTTCCGCATCTCCTCGGGCCAGCTCGAGAGGTCTCGGCGCGACTTGTCGCGGGTCTTGATGTAGCTCATGTTCACGTCGTGGTTGCGCATGATGATCGCGCGCTGCGCCTCCGACTTCGGCACGGTGAATCGAGCGACCAGGCGCGCCGCGGCAGGAAGGTTGGCCGAGAGCGTCAGCCGGAGCGTCTCCTTGAGTCGCTCGACTCCGTCGGTGACCTTGTTTCCCGTCGTCAGCTTGACAGCGAGCGCGCGCAGCGTTCCCGCGTCGCTCGAGACAAACGGCGAGGTCGTGTGCGGGTTGCCCTTGGTCGAAAAGAGGTTGGTCTGCTCCCCGCGATCGCGCTGGAACGCGTGCTTGAGATCCGGGTCCTTGAGCAGCGGATCGGGTTGGCTGTGCTGGATCGCGACCGCGGTGAGGTTCGCGAGCGTCTGTCCGCCGTTGGCGCCGGGGACGAAGAGAAAGAGGTCCTGAAGCCGGCCGCCGGTGTCGATCTCGTGGTCGACCTGCGAGACCGCGCCGGCGTCGATGGTCCGCCAAACGTCCTGTGCGTTGAGCAGGATCGACATCGACTCGTAGCAGTCGGCAACGACGTAGTAGAAGCCACTGAAGATCGTAGCGACGCACGTACCCAGCGAGAACTCCGCGGCGCTCGCCATGCCGATCCGGAGCTCGTCGAAGAAGTCTGACGGGAGCGACGTGTCGTCGGGGTCGTAGGCGAACGGCTTGGACAGCGGGATCGTGAGCGAGAACCTGCGATCGGTCGTCGCGGCAACCGCGAGATCGGCATGTTCGTACGCCATGTCGGCGCCGAGCGCGCCATAGGAGATCAGCCGCGCGGTGTCGCCGCCGATGTTCTCGACGCGGCGGGTCCCACCAACGGTCTTGAGATCGATCGTGCGGCAGAACCGATAGCTGTCTTCGCCGAGCCCGACCGCCGTGGCGATCGTCATGTTCAGGATCGCGTGCACAGTCAGCGACCGGATATGAACGAGCCCGCCGTTGGGGCCGCGCTGCGGGATAAACCCGCCCTTGAACGACGCAACGTCGTTCGCGTTGGTCCACGCGATCGTCTTGCTCTTGTAGCGAAGAGTTGCACCGTCGTTCGTGTTGTTCATTGACGATCAGGCTGCGGCGCCGGCCGACCGCACACAAAAAATATTCACCTCACGAGCTCGCGCGCGGCACGTTCGGCCGCGCGCCGCGCGTCGCGCTCTAGTTGCCTCGCGCGCTCTCTGGTGACGTCAAGCAACGCCGCAATATCGTCGAGGAAACGAGGCTGCTGCGCCACGTCGAGCGAGCACGACGCCTCCGCGCCGACCCGCACGAAGTGACGACACCGAAAATGCGGACACGGGCGCGGGCCATCGGAACAATCCTCACGTCGCGCCGGGGTGTGGGGCGCGTCGAACCACTGGAGCACCGTAACACCGCGGTTTCGGCGCTCGGTGTTTGACGGCTCGTCGAGTGCCACGCGCGTCGGAAGACCGCACGCGGTACAGCGCGCGCCGCGCGCCGAGGCGGTCTCGCGCATCAGACCGCACTCCACGCAGTAGCGGAGGATCACAGGGGCACCACGCCTTCGCAGAGTGCGCGCCGCGCGAGCTCCACCGTGTTGCGGAGCCCGAGCCGCCGCAGCACGCTCCGCCGGTGGGAGTCGACGGTTTTGGTCGCGACGTGTAGCGCCGCGGCGATCTCGTGCCGGTTGAGGCCGAGGGCGAGCATGGTAGCCACACGCCGCTCCGCCGGCGTGAGCTGCACAATATTCTCGACGAGCCTCATACAAGCCCCTCTCCCGCCCGCCAGTGCGCGAAGCGGAACTTTGGCGCACCGACGAGCGACGAAAGCGCGCCACCCTTGAGCCCTAGGTACTCCTCGAGGACGCCGGTCCGTCGCTCACTCGGCTGCGCCAGAATGTACACGTCGGTGGCCATCGAGTAGAACGCCTCGGTCAGCGCCGTCGGGCGCTGGACGTTGTAGATCGGTCCGATCCCCCAGTGCCGACGGTTGCTGAGAAGCTGCGTGTCTGCCTGCCCGATATGGCTCGAGCCAGAGGTTTCGAGCAGCGAGGACTCGTCGTAGACCAGGAGCAGCGGCACGCGCACCCGGTCCGCGGTGTTCCAGCGGCGGCCGAGCTCGATAGCCACCTGGGCGAGCTCGGCGGCAGACCCTCCGATGCTCGCGCCGCGCGCAAACGGCTCCGACTTGCTAGCAGCTCGCGCGAGCTTCGCGCGCCAGTCCGCGGCGGTCTCGTACGTCCGGCAGAAGTCGCGAAACTGCCGATTGGGGTCATGCGCCATCACGAGGCCCTTTGGATGCTCCCGCAGAAACGCTAGCGCGACGTCGCGCGCGATCGTCGTCTTGCCGTACTGCGGCGGACCGACGATCACCGTGGCACTGTTGAAGCTCACGCGTCCTCGGAATGCCGCGGCACGGGTGGAGCTGGTGGCGGTGGCGGCGGCGGCGGCGTCGACGTCGGCGTCGGCGGCTCGCGGGCGCCGGCGTCCTCCGGGAGTCCCGACTCGACCGCCGGGCTCGTGCTCGTGCTCGAGCTCTTGCTCACGAGACCAAACGTCGCGAGGCCGAGCGCGCCAGCGACCACGATTTCGTCGCCGTACGGCACGCGTAGCCCGAGCTTGCGGGCCACGCGTGTGGTTGCGGCGTGAATAAACCCGTCAATCTTGCCGCTCGACACCGCGGCGCCCAGCTCGGGCGGCAGCGCCGACGCCAACGCCACGAGCGAAGGATTTTTAAGCAAGAGCAGTGCGCTTCCGAGCCGCCAGTAAGCGACGACGGCAAACGCGATCATCTCGACGTCCGCCGCCGTGGGCTCCGGCTTGGGTTCCGCCGGCGGCGGCGGCACAAACGGCTCGTCGCGGGCGGAGCTGGCGCCCTCATCGGCCAGTGACAGCACCTCCGAAAACTGTTCCGGCGACCCCACCGCGTTGGGCGTCGTCGCGTGTAGCGGCACCCCGACCGGCGCCTGATGGTCGGTCGGCGGCGGCTGAACCGTTACGCTCCGGTTGCTAGCAAGTGACGGATCGCGATGGTCGACCGGCGCCGCGTCGACCGGCGAGCCGCCGAGCTTGCGCCGGTCACGAAACCGTTGCTGGCGTTCCGCGGAGGTCGGGTCAGCGCGCTTCACGGTGCCCTCCTTGCGATTCGGCGCGCACGGTCGACGTACTCGCCGAGCTCGTCGACGAAGTCCACCCTCCTTGCGATTCGGCGCGCACGGTCGACGTACTCGCCGAGCTCGTCGACGAAGTCCACCATGGAGACGGCGTCGCCTTCGGTGATGTCGAGGTCGGCCCGAAACACGGTGGCGGCGATCCGCTTCCGAAGCGCTTCCATGTCGGAAACGATTCCGGCCAACGCTTGGCGCGTGCGCTCGTGCCTCTCTTGTTTCTCGTCCTCGCGCGTGATCATGCATCCCCGAGGAGGCGTGCAACGGCCTGGACGTCGGCGTAGAACGCGCTCTTAGCCTTCTCGGCGTCGAGCATCGCGACGAACGCGTCACGCGTCACACCGTGAAGGTACGGCCAGCCAACGATTTTCTCGAGCGCGTCACGCACGACCCCCGTTACGCGTTGCGCTTCGCGTGCGGTGTTGGCCAGGTCCCCGAGCGCTTGTTTTGCTTGACTCGTCACGATCCACCAGGCTTCCTCGTCGACGGCGCCCCGCCGATGTTGCTTGAGCTCGTAAGGGCCTGGGACGCCAGGCCCGACGCAGCGCCGCGCGTGCGCGCGACGATCCGCGACAACCAACCGCGCAGACGCGGCACCTCGACGAGCGCCCACCGACCGGCGCACAGCTCGTCGCAAAAGTAGTATTTCTCGACGGGGAACGTTGCCGCGAGCGTGACGGTCTGCGTGGGCCCGTACCCTGGGGGGAACGTCACGCCGCAGTGACCGCACTTGCTAGCAACCGTCACGCGTCACGCTCGAGCGAACGCAGGTAGACCGCATTGACCCATCCAGGCGTCGCTTCGCACCGGCCCGCGACGGTGACGCGGTAGAGGTTCGCCCTGCGCTCGACGAGCCCGAGGCGCACCAGGCGCCCGAGCGTGACCTGCATGGAATTCCGCTCCCGACTCTCGCTGTCGGCATCGACCTCGAGGACCGCGAGCAGATCGCGCGACTCGACCCAGTCGAACCAGCGCAACGCGCGCAGCAACCGCAGGCGCGGCGCTGCTAGCAAGTCGTCGATCGAGCGATACCTCACGCGTCCCCATTGCGCGCTGTCCAGCTCGCGCCGGCCCTCGCGATCACGTCGTCAAAGTCATCGACGGGCGCCGCGCGCGGAAGCACTGCCCCGGCCCCCGGCTCGCGGGCGGCAATCCACGCCGCATCGTCGGGGTGCAGGTCACGAAGGTCGAGCGGGAGCCGAAGCTCGGGCGGCGGCGCAGACGACGCCCGCTCGTAGCGCGCCGCTAGCGCGGCCTGCTGTGCTCGCTGCGTC
>Ga0105048_10009353_pt1 | contig 15601 bp, 13 predicted proteins | sample MAT05_FD_78382 | JGI IMG/M metagenome (GOLD analysis project Ga0105048, IMG submission 78382) | Freshwater microbial communities from Lake Fryxell liftoff mats and glacier meltwater in Antarctica - MAT-05 | ecosystem: Environmental > Aquatic > Freshwater > Ice > Liftoff microbial mat | place... | reverse complement strand
TATCAGGCGCGGCAGCAGGTAGGGTGCGATCGTGTAGATGACGCCGAGGCGCAAAGGCCCGGCCAGCGGATCGCTGCCTTGCGCGGCGATGTCGGCAAGTTTGCCGGCTTCCTCGAGGACACGCTCGGCCTGCGCGGCGATCTGCTCGCCGATCGGCGTCAGCCGCACCTCAGCCGACGAACGTTCGAAGAGGATAACGGCGTATCTCTGCTCGACTTTCTTCACCGCCACAGAAAGCGTCGGCTGGCTGACGTGGCATCTTTCGGCGGCCCGGCCGAAATGTCGCTCGCGGGCAAGTGTGACGATATAGCGCAGTTCGGTTAGCGTCATCGGTGCTGGCAAGGGGTGATGAGGGTAGAACAGAATGGCAGTGCGGCGGCTAAACGATCCAAGTATAGAGCGATCTCGCCCGTGCGCCAGGCTTGCAATGACTATTGTGCCGGGTTCTGCGCCAGCGCCTGCAGATCGCCGTCGTTCAGCCAGCACCAAGCGCCAGGGGCCAGGTCGGCGGGCAGCACCAGCGTGCCGATCGCTACGCGCGTCAGCGCGTCGACGCGGTTTCCGGCAGCCGCGAGCATGCGCTTGACGAGATGATATTTGCCTTCGGTGAGCGACATCCTGAGCAGCCGGTCACCCAGTATTTCACAGGCTGCGGCAGCAATCGGCGACGGCTCGTCATGCAACTGGACGCCGCTGAGCAGCGCAGAAAGCTGCGTCTCGTCGACAGAATGCTTGGTCGTCACCTCGTAAATCTTGACGATTTTCTTTTTTGGCGACGTGTAGCGGTGGATGAACTGCCCGTCGTCGGAGAAGAGCAGCAGGCCCGTCGTGTCCTCGTCGAGGCGGCCGACGGCCTGAACGCCGCGCCTGAGCAGTGGCGTCGGTAGCAGCGAGTAGACGCTCGGGTGGTGGCGCGGCTTCTGCGAGCACTCGAAGCCGGCTGGCTTGTTGAGCAGCACATAGGCGAACTTGCGGTAAACAACGCTCTGGCTGTCGATTTCGCAGCTAAAGCGCTCGGCTGAAAACTCGGCGTAAGGGTCGTCGCAAACAACGCCGCCGACCTTGACCCGGCCGCTGGCGACGAGCGCCCGGCACTCGGGCCGGCTGCCGTAGCCTTGCGAACGGAGCAGGCGTTCAAGCTGCATGCGGGCTATCCGGGCGTGCCCGCGTCGCGCGTATCAGCGTTCGCCTCAGCATGTCATCAAACGTCAATATTGCGCGCTGCGAGCGCGTTCGACTCGATGAAATTACGGCGCGGCTCGACAAACTCGCCCATCAACGTCGTGAAGATCTCGTCGGCGCCGATTGCGTCCTCGATCTGCACTCTCAGCAGGCGACGGACCTTGGGGTCCATCGTCGTTTCCCACAGCTGCTCGGGGTTCATCTCACCAAGGCCTTTGTAGCGCTGCTTGGAAATTCCGCGCTCAACTTCGGCCAGCAACCAGCGCATCGTTTCGGCAAAGCTAGCGACCGACTGCCTCTTGTCACCGCGCTTGACGAAGCCTCCGGGTCCGTAGAGGCCGGCGAGAATTTCGGCCGTCTTGCGCAGCTGGACGTAATCGCCGCTGACCAGTAGATCATCGCTGATCACGCCGGTCTTCAGGTTGCCGTGGTGAATTTTCTCGAGCAGAAGCTGCCAGCGCTCCTGCGTTTCATCGTAGTGCGCGACGATGTGAACGCCAATTGTGCGGCCGATGACGTCCATCAGCGCCTCGGCGCTCGCTCGTGCCGCCGTCTCGCCGGAAAGGTCGATCTTGAGGTTGGCGTCGATCAACGCATAGAGCACCTGCGGGTTGATGAGGTGCGACAGCCGGTTGATCACCGCCTCGGCGAGCAGATACTCGCGCGCCAGTGCGGCGAGCGCCGTTCCCGAGATCTCCGGCGCGCCGGTTTTTGGCGTCAGCACCGAGTCTTCGAGCGCCAGCGAGAGCAGGAACTGATTGAGCGCCTGATCGTCCTTAATGTAGCGTTCGCTCTTGCCGTGTTTGACCTTGTACAGCGGCGGCTGCGCGATATAGATGTGCCCGCCTTCGACGAGTTCTGGCATCTGGCGGTAGAAAAAGGTCAATAGAAGGGTGCGGATATGGGCGCCGTCGACGTCGGCGTCGGTCATGATGATCAGTCGGTGGTAACGCAGTTTCTCGGGCTTGTACTCGTCTTTGCCGATGCCGGTGCCGAGCGCCGTGATCAGCGTGGCGATCTCCTGCGACGAGATCAGCTTGTCAAACCGCGCCTTCTCGACGTTGAGAATCTTGCCCTTGAGCGGCAGGATTGCCTGGAATTTTCGGTCGCGTCCCTGTTTTGCCGAGCCGCCCGCCGAATCGCCCTCGACGAGGTACAGTTCGCACAAAGCCGGGTCCTTTTCCTGACAGTCGGCGAGCTTTCCCGGCAAGCCGACGCCGTCGAGCAGTCCTTTACGCCGCGTCATTTCACGCGCCTTGCGCGCCGCATCACGGGCGCGTGCGGCCTCGACGATCTTGCCGGTAATCACCTTGGCATCGAGCGGTCGCTCTTGCAAAAACTCAGTGAGACGGGCCGCCACGACTTCCTCGACCGCCGGCCGCGCTTCCGACGAAACAAGCTTCATCTTGGTTTGCGACGAGAACTTCGGGTCGGGCATTTTGATCGACAGCACGCAGGCGAGGCCCTCGCGCATGTCGTCGCCGGTGATGTCGACCTTGGCCTTCTTGGCAATGTCGTTTTCTTCGATGTACTTGTTGATCACCCGTGTCATTGCCGCACGCAACCCGGTCAGATGCGTGCCGCCGTCAGCCTGCGGGATGTTATTGGTAAAACAGAGCACCTGCTCGGCGTACGTATCGTTCCACTGCATCGCGACTTCGACGCCGATCACCCCGTTCGGAACAATCGACTCACCGCTCGAAGAAAAAACGTTAGGGTTCAGCACCGTCTTCGATCGATTGATGTACTCGACAAAACCCTTGACGCCGCCGAGGAAGGCGAAATTCTCCTCTTTGCCGGTACGCTTGTCGACCAAGCAGATCTTGACGCCGTTATTGAGAAAGGACAGCTCGCGCAGACGCTTGGCGATGATTTCGTAATGGAACTCGATCGGCCCGAAAATTTCCTCGTCGGCCATGAAATGGACTTCGGTTCCACGCCGCTCGGTCTGCCCGATAACGCGCAAGGGCGAGACCTCGACGCCATTTTGAATTTCGATCGACTGGTCAACAGCGGCACCGCGGTTGAAATCGAGCTGGTATTTCTTGCCGTCGCGGCGAATCGTCAGGCGCAACCACTTCGATAAGCCATTGACGCAGGAGACGCCGACGCCGTGCAGTCCACCCGAGACCTTGTACGAGTTCTGGTTGAATTTTCCGCCCGCGTGCAGCACGCACATGACGATTTCGGCGGCCGAACGCTTGGGCTCATGCCGGTCGTCGAACTTGATTCCCGTCGGAATACCGCGGCCGTTGTCGGCAACCGAGATCGAGTTGTCGGGGTGTATGGTGATGACAATATCGTCGCAATGCCCAGCGAGCGCCTCGTCGATCGCGTTATCGACGACTTCGAATACCATGTGGTGCAGCCCGGTGCCGTCGGACGTATCGCCGATATACATGCCAGGGCGCTTACGCACGGCCTCGAGCCCTTCTAGTTGCTGAATGCTCGATTCATCGTAGGTCGACAGACCATTCTCTTCAATCATGCGGTATCCAGTTTTGTTTCACGTGAAACGGTTTTGTCGTTGTAGCCGACTCAAATGCGCATCGGCATCACGACGTACTTGAAACGATCGTTGCCTGGTATGGTCAGCAAAGCGCTCGAATTAGCGTCGTTAAATCCCCACTCGACCGTCTCGACCGAGGTGTTATTGAGTACATCAAGGAGGTAACCGACGTTAAAACCGACGTCAATCGCGTCGCCGCTGTAGCTCACTTCAATCTCTTCCTGAGCCTCTTCCTGTTCGGCGTTGGCGGCCATGATTTTCAGACTGCCGTCACCGAGCACGAGGCGCACGCCGCGAAACTTCTCGTTGGTCAAAATCGCCGCGCGGACCATCGACTGCAGAAGCGCAGCCCGGTTGAGCGCCACGACGTTCTTCAGCGTTGCCGGAATGACCCGTTCGTAATCCGGAAACTTGCCATCGATCAGTTTCGACACCAGGCTGACGTCGTTGAACTGGAACCGGATCTGGTTGGGTGCAAGCTCGATATGCAGCGGATCGTCGTTATCGCCGAGCAGTCGATTAAGTTCCAGAACCGTCTTGCGCGGCACAATGAGTTCCTGGCGAGTCGTTGGCGCCTCGCCTGAGTTTGCCAACGGCATACTGGCGTAGGCGAGCCGGTGGCCGTCGGTGGCCACCGCGCGCAACTGCTCGCCATCGACGATGAGCAACAGTCCGTTGAGGTAGTAGCGAACGTCCTGGGCGGCCATCGAAAACTGCGTCTGACCGAGCAGTTGACGAAATTGCTTCTGCGTGACGCTGATTCTTCTCGCCTCGCCGTCGGTGATCGCCATGCGCGGAAAATCTTCGGCCGGCAGCGTCTGCAACGTGAAGCGGCTCTTTCCGGAGCGCACCTGCAGCCGCTTGTCGTCAAGGTTAAGACTCACTTCAGCACTATCCGGCAGCGAGCGCAGGATGTCCTGCAACTTGCGCGCACCGACGGTCAGCGCGCCGTCGCCGTCGCCGCCGCCCGCCGCCTGGCCGGTCGACGTGGTGATCTGTATCTCGATATCGGTCGCCAGTAAGGTCAACGTGTCGCCCTTCTTTTCGAGCAGCACGTTGGACAGAATCGGCAGGGTGTGTCGCTTCTCGACAATTCCCGATACCGACTGCAAGGGCGCCAGAAGTGTGTCGCGTTGGGTTTTAATAAGAAGCATATATATATAAATCCTATAAAGACAATAGCGAGGGCAACTCTGGGGATATCCGTGTTATATCGTTTGTTTTCAATTAATTACACGAGGTCATCGGTCTGCAGAAGCCCTGTATCAGCCTGTTGATGAAAAGGGATAACTTATTCACAGGGCCAGATTTCGCGTCTTATTCACATATTGCCCACATGCTGTACGCCAGTTATACATACTCCGTTCAGCCCTTGAGGACCTGCAAGAGCACGTGCACGTCGTGATTCAGTTCGTTGTCCTTGGCGCGTAGCGCTTCGATCGTGCGCACGGCGTGCAGTACGGTCGTATGGTCGCGGCCACCGAACGCGTCACCGATCGAAGGATAGCTTTGCGAAGTCAGGTTCTTTGCCAGCCACATGGCCACTTGTCGTGGGCGGACGATTTGCCGTGTGCGCTTCTTCGAAAAGAAATCGGAAACCTTGAGCTTGAAATAGTCGGCGACGGTCTTCTGGATGTTTTCGACGGTGATTTGCCGGTTGACTGCGCCGATCAGGTCTTTGAGCGATTCCTTGGCAAGATCGAGATCGATCCTGCGCCCGTGGAAGGAGGCGTAGGCCAGCACCTTCTTTAAGGCGCCCTCGAGTTCGCGCACGTTCGAGCGCAGGTGTTTGGCGATATAAAAAGCCACGTCGTCGTCGAGCAACACCCTTTCAACCTCGGCCTTCTTCTTGAGGATGGCGACGCGCATCTCAATTTCTGGCGGCTCGATCTGCACCGTGAGACCCCAGTCAAAGCGCGTGATCAGCCGGTCCTCGAGACCCGAGATGTCTTTCGGATAGGTATCGCAACTGATCACGATCTGTTTTTTTGACTCGATCAAGGCGTTGAAGACGAAGAAAAATTCTTCCTGCGTGCGGTTCTTGCCGTTGAAGAACTGGACGTCGTCCAAAAGCAGCACATCAAGCGAACGGTAATAGCGCTTGAAAGCATCGAAGGACTTCGTCTGGTAAGCGCGCACGACATCTGAATAATAATCCTCGGCATGCACATAGCGGACGACAATTTCCGGATTGTGCTCAAGGATGTGGTTGCCGATCGCGTGGATCAGGTGCGTCTTGCCAAGACCGGCACCCCCATAGATGAACATAGGGTTATACGCCGTCCCGCCTGGGTTGGTTGCCACCTGGACCGAGGCCGCGCGCGCCAGGTCGTTGGCTTTGCCGACGATCAGGTTCTCGAAGGTGAACCCGGGAATCAGCCGCGTCTTTTCGTAAGGCGGCCGATGTTTTTCCGGCACCCTCGCCTGAGCGATGATCGGATTTATGGCCACCGCCCGTGCAGCCGGCTGCGCGCCGTCGGCCGGCGCCGATGGCGCGTGTCCAAGCGCAGCGGGCGCCCGCTCGCCGAGCATCAGCAAGACGCTGACCGGCATCGAAAAGAAGGCGCAACCCAGTTCTTCGATCCGCGAAAGGTAACGTTCCTTGACCCATTTGAGGATGAAGCCGTTGGGTGCGAGCAAGCGCAGACCGTTCGCCAGATCATCTTCGCCCTCGAGGCGGAGCGGACGAATCCAGGTGTTAAATTGCTGAGGCGGCAGTTCTTGCTCGAACTGACTCAGACACGATTTCCAGAAGCTGCTCATCACTAGCGAATCAAACTGACCCCGGTTAACTGCAGCAAGCGCGAAGGCATTAGTGCCGCGATGGCCACCCCTGCATGACGGCCCGCGCCCCACGCCGGGTCAATATTTTTTGGCCCCATTCGGGGCAAGAGGAAAGGGTTGTTTTGTCGAGCTTTTTTCGCTGCGCACGAAAAACTCAAGCGAGCAATTTTACCCTTTCACGGCAAAGTTATCCACAGCTCGGCTAAAAATTTAGACTTGACAAAAGCGAACCAGCCGGAGTCTAATTGCGCGCTTCCTCAGCACTGACTTCAAGGGCTTTACAATGAAACGCACCTACCAACCGTCGGTTATTCGTCGCAAACGCACCCACGGCTTTCTCGTTCGTATGGCAACCCGCGGTGGTCGTGCCGTGATCCGTGCTCGTCGCGCCAAGGGCCGTCACCGTTTGGCCGTGTGATCGAACAAGCGCCAGCGCGCCAGCGTCGGCCGTCAGCCGCCGCGTTCCCGAAGACTTATCGACTGATCAAAACGGATGATTTTTCATCCGTTTTTGGTTTCCGCAAGGCGTTAAAGAGCCCTCATTTCCTGTTACATTACCGCTTTCGGGGGGCGGATGAAGCGCAACAAGCGCGTCTCGGTCTGGTCGTCGCCAAGCGCTTCCTGCGTCGGTCGGTCGATCGCAATCTGATCCGTCGCCTGGCGCGCGAGCACTTTCGCTTGCTGCACGGACGTTTGCCGGCGCGCGACTTGATCGTGCGCCTGGCGACGAAACCGAAAGAATTGGATCGACGAGCGCTGGCCGAAGAAATTCGCAGCTTGTTGGGTAAGATGATTCCACCACAACGATGAGCCGATGAAATCCTTGCTGCAGGCGCTGATCCGCTTCTACCAGTACGCCATCAGTCCATTTCTTGGGCCCCGTTGCCGCTTTATCCCGAGTTGCTCGGAGTACACCGCCGCCGCGGTGGAGAAATACGGTCCGCTCAAGGGCTCGTGCCTCGGACTTAAACGCATTGCGCACTGCCACCCGTGGAACGCGGGTGGTTTTGACCCTCTTCCCTGAAATTTAATTGTATAGGCCGTTCATGGATAACCGACGCCTGATTCTTCTCTTCGTCTTTTTCTTCTCGCTGGTCATGCTTTGGGATTCCTGGCAGAAATACAACCAGCCGAAGGTCGCCGCGCAGGGCGGGCCAGCTGTTTCCGCTAACGCAACGCCGGTACCGGTGCCCTCCCTGCCGGGTGCCGCTGCCGTGTCAGCCGTACCCGGAGCCATTCCAGCCGCCCCGGTCGCCGCGACCGGGCAAGTCGTTCGCGTCAAAACCGACCTCTTCGCGGCCGACATAGCGACGCAGGGCGGCGATATCGTCACTCTGGAACTGGCCCGCTACAAGGCGAGTGACGACCAGCAGAAAGTTTTTTCGCTGTTCGAGCCGGCGCATCAGTACCTCGCGCAGAGCGGCCTGATCGGCGACGGGCTGCCCAACCACAAGACGGTGTATAGCGTTGCCGGCGGCGTCCGCCAGCTCGCGCTGGCGCCGGACGCCAAAACCGTGCAGTTGCGCCTCGAGGCGCCAGCGGCCGGCGGCGTCCAGGTTGCCAAGGTCTATACCTTTACGCGCGGCAGCTATCTGATCGAAGTAACCCACGAAATTGCCAACGGCAGCGACCGGCAAATCGTCGCACACGCCTATTACCAACTGCAGCGCGACACGGCAACGCCGGCCGGCGAGAATTCGATGGTCAGCACCTTCACCGGCCCGGCGGTCTACACCGAGCAGGACAAGTACCAGAAGCTCGCCTTCTCCGACATCGAGAAGGACAAGGCCAAATTCAACAGCAAGGCCGACAACGGCTGGATCGCCATGGTCCAGCATTACTTCGTCTCGGCGTGGATTCCGCCGGAGAAGCTGGCGCGCGAATTCTACGTGCGCAAGGTCGAAGGCGGCGCCAAGCCGGCCGTCGCTGCCGGGGTCATCGTACCGACGCCTTTGATCGCGCCGGGCGCCAAGGTGAGCCAGTCGGTCGTGCTCTATGCCGGCCCGCAGATCCAGGCGACGCTCGACCGGCTCGCCAAGCCGGCCGCTGAAGGCGGCGTCGGCGCGCAGGGCTTGCCGCTGGTCGTCGATTACGGCTGGCTGACGATCGTCGCCGCGCCGATTTTCTGGTGTCTCGAGCTGATCCACAAATTTGTCGGCAACTGGGGCTGGGCGATCGTCCTGTTGACGATCGGCATCAAGGCGCTGTTCTTCCCGCTGTCGGCGGCGAGCTACAAGTCGATGGCCAAGATGAAGGCGGTGACGCCGCGGCTGACGGCCTTGAAGGAGCGCTGCGGCGACGATAAGCAGAAACTCAACATGGAGATGATGAAGCTCTACAAGAGTGAGAAGATCAACCCGCTTGGCGGCTGTCTGCCGATCGTCATCCAGATCCCGGTCTTCATCGCCCTCTACTGGGCGCTGCTCGGCGCCGTCGAAATGCGCGGTGCGCCGTGGATCGGCTGGATCCATGACCTCTCGGCGGCCGATCCTTACTACATCCTGCCGGTGATCATGGTCGTTACCATGCTCATCCAGACCAAGCTCAACCCGACGCCACCTGATCCGATCCAGGCCAAGGTGATGATGCTCATGCCTTTCGTCTTCGGCGGCATGTTCTTCTTCTTCCCGGCCGGTCTGGTCCTCTACTGGGTGGTCAACAATACCCTGTCGATTGCCCAGCAATGGCAGATCACGCGAATGATCGAGCGTGGCGGAAAAGCCGCCAACGACGCCAAGGCCTGAGGCGGCGGGGCGCGCGCCGGCGCCTGAGGTAATCGCCGCGATCGCCACAGCCGCCGGCCGTGGCGGTGTCGGCATCGTCCGCGTCTCCGGGCCGCAGCTCGCAGCATTCGCGCGGACGCTGTGCGGCAAGGCACCATTGGCACGCGTTGCGACGCGCGCCGATTTTTGCGCGGCCGACGCGAGCCTCATCGATTCGGGCCTTGTCCTTTATTTTCCCGCGCCGCATTCCTTCACCGGCGAGGACGTTCTCGAACTGCACGGCCATGGCGGCATCGTCGTCATGCAACTTCTCCTTGCCCGCTGCCTCGACCTTGGCGCGCGCCTCGCCGAACCCGGCGAATTTACCCGCCGCGCCTTCCTCAACGGCAAGCTCGATCTCGCCCAGGCGGAGGCCGTCGCCGACCTGATCGACGCGGCGACGGCGAGCGCCGCGCGCAGTGCCGTGCGCTCGCTGCACGGCGCGTTCTCGAACGAGATCAACGCGCTGCTCGCCGAACTCACCGAACTGCGCGCGCTCGTCGAAGCGACGCTGGATTTTCCCGACGAGGACGTCGACTTCCTCGCCGCGGCCGACGCCTTCGGACGGTTGGACCGCCTGCACGCGCGCGTCGCGGCGGTCTTCGCGCGCGCCGAGCAGGGCCGCCTGCTGCAGGCCGGACTGCACGTCGTCCTCGCCGGCCAGCCCAACGTCGGCAAATCGAGTCTGCTCAATTGCCTGACCGGCGACGAACTGGCAATCGTCTCGGCGCAGCCGGGAACGACGCGCGACGTCGTGCGCGGCACGCTGCAGGTCGCAGGCATTCCGCTGCACGTCATCGATACCGCAGGTTTACGCGACAGCACCGACGAAATTGAACAGATTGGCATCGCGCGCTCGTGGCACGAAATCGAGCGTGCCGATGTCCTCGTTCTGCTCGTCGATGCGCGCACCGGGATCACTGACGCCGAGCGCGCGATTCTCGCCCAGCTTCCGGCGCAGCTTGCCCGCATTACCGTCTACAACAAGGTCGATCTGGCCGGGCGCCAAGCCGAACGCCACGAGGAGTCCGGCGGCGTCGCCATTTCGCTCTCGGCGAAGACGGGCGAGGGCGTCGAGCTCTTGCGCTGCGAGTTGTTGCGCATCGCCGGCTGGCAGCCGAGCGAGGACGTCTTCATCGCCCGCGAACGCCATCTGCGCGCGCTCGCGGCGACGCGCGACCACCTCGTCGCGGCGCGCGCCGAACTGCCGCGACTCGAACTCTTCGCCGAAGAGTTGCGCCTCGCGCAAAAGGCACTCGCGACGATCACCGGCGAGTTTTCCGCCGACCAGTTGCTCGGCGAAATCTTTGGCCGCTTTTGCATCGGAAAATAGAAGCCATGATCGATACGTCGCTGCTCGTCGTCATCTCGTTTGCCGCGCTTTTTGCCGGATTTATCGACTCGGTCGTCGGCGGTGGCGGATTGATCCAGATCCCGGCGCTATTCACCGTCCTGCCGCGCGAATTGCCGGCGACGCTCTTTGGCACCAACAAGATTGCCAGTGTTTTTGGCACGGCCAACGCCGCCTGGCGCTACGCGGCGCGCGTCAGGATGCCGTGGCGAACGACGCTGCCGGCGGCGGCAGCGGCCTTCGCCTTCTCGTACCTTGGGGCGATGGCCGTCGCCTGGCTACCGCGCGACCTGTTGCGCCCGCTGATCCTGTTTCTGCTCGTCGGCTCGGCGGCCTATACCTTCTGGCGCAAGGATTTCGGGACGATCCACCGGCCGACTTTGGGCGGCGGGCGCGAGTTGGCCTATGCGTTGATTCTCGGTGGCGCGCTCGGTTTTTACGACGGCTTTTTCGGACCGGGAACCGGCAGCTTCCTGATTTTTCTCTTCGTACGCTTTTTTGGCTTTGACTTCCTGCACGCGTCGGCAGCGGCGAAAGTGGTCAACGTCGCGACCAACCTTGCGGCGATTCTCTTTTTTGTCCCGAACGGCTTTTACCTGCCGCTCGCCGCGCTGGCGATGGCCGTCTTCAACGTTCTCGGCTCGTTGATCGGCACGCATCTCGCTCTGCGTCACGGCAGCGGCTTCGTGCGCAAGGTGTTCCTCGTCGTCGTCTGCGCGCTGATCGTCAAGTTCGCCTGGGATACCTTCTGACCGGCCGGCGTCGCCTCCGACACGCGCCGCTAATCGTCTGCCGATTGCCCCCAGCGCGCCATCAGCGTGTGCGCGACGCCGATCCGGTCGAGAATCCGCGCGACGACAAAATCGATCAGGTCCTCGATGCGCTGCGGATGGTGGTAGAAGCCCGGGTTGGGCGGCAGGATCACCGCACCGGCGCGCGCCACGCGCAACATGTTTTCAAGGTGGATGAGCGAAAAAGGCGTCTCGCGCGGCACCAGGATCAGCGTGCGCCCCTCCTTGAGGACGACGTCGGCGGCGCGTTCGATAAGCTTGTCGGCGAGGCCCTGGGCGATTGCCGCGAGCGTTGCCATCGTGCACGGGCAGACGACCATCGCGTCGGGCGGGTTGGAGCCGCTGGCGACTGGCGCAAACCACTCTTCGCGACCATAGACGGCGAGCGTTCCCGGCAAGTCTGCGTAGCGCGCCCGGAAAAAAGCCTGGGCTTCGCCGGCGCGCGAGGGTAGCTCGAGGTCCATCTCCTGGCGGGCGACGATTTGCGCGACCTGCGAATAGAGCAGTTGCACGCGGCAACCGGCGGCCAGCAGGCACTCGAGCAGGCGGACGCCGTAGGGCATTCCCGAGGCGCCGGTGAAAGCGAGACAGATCGTCTTGGACATGGACTACTCCGTGGCGTCGGCGTCGCCGCCGTGGCCAGCCGGGGTTTCGGCGAGCAGGCGGGCGGCAACAAGTCCGTTGATGATACCGAAAGCGAGCGCCGCCACAGCGAAAAAGGGCAGCAGATAGAAAATGCCGTTGTGTGGAACGAGCCACAGGCGCGCCAGCGCAAGCTGCCCGCCGATGTGCGCGAAAGCGGCGAGCAGGCTCCAGCTGACCGCGCCGAACCAGCGCTGTGGCAGCCGGATGGCGAGCGCCAGCGCGAGCAGGCTGGCGATGGCACCGGTCAGACTCATGAAAAAGCCCGGCGCGAGAAACTGGCCGAGCAGCAGCCCGCCGGCGATGACGCGCAGGCCGCTGACCCACGCCGCCGTTGCCCAGCCATAGCGGGCCAGGACGATCAGCGTGACGATGTTGGCAAGACCGGGCTTGACGCCGGGTAGCGGCAAGGGAATCGCCGCGTCGATCAAAGCGAGGCCGATTGCCGCGGCGGCGAGCCGGGCAATTCGGTGGTCTTCGGCGTTCGTTTCGAGCCTAATAACTGAGCGAGTCATACGTCTCCTTGCCGCGCAGCACTTCGACGCTGACCTCGTTCGGCGCGCAGATGGCGATCTCGCCGGCGCGCGCGAGCCAACCCTGAAGAACACAATACTGGCGCGGTCCGGGGTCGGCGACGACGCGCACGCGACGCTCGAAGACGCGGATCGTCGTGACGCCGAGCGGCCCGGGAACGCTGATCTCGCGATTGCGCGACAGGTCGAGTTCGGCGAAAATCTCGCCGCCGCGCCGCACGATCGCCTTTTCAGCCAGGCCGCCGTCCCAGGCAAGGCCAATCGAGGCGGCGCAAACGCCGGCGCCGAGCGCGCCGAGCAGCCAGTCGCCCGGCTTGCACAGGCCGAGCCAGCGCATCAGGTGCAGTCAGCCGGCGGCAACTCGCGGTGACGAACGAGCACGCGCGCCTGGCTGCGAAAGGCGTGCCCCAGCCACTCGGCCAAGTACACCGAACGATGTTGACCGCCGGTGCAACCGATGCCCACCGTCAGGTAGCTGCGGTGATCGCGGATGTAGCAGGGCAGCCAGCTATCGACAAAGCGCGCGATGTCGTCGCGCATGCGCAGCACCTCGGGCTCGGCCTCGAGAAAGGCGATCACCGCGGCGTCGCGACCGGTCAGCGGGCGCAGCGCCGCTTCGTAATGCGGATTGGGCAGGCAGCGGACGTCGAAGACGAGTTCGGCGTCGAGCGGTACACCGTGTTTGAAGCCGAAGGACTCGAAGAGCAGTGTCAACCCCTGGCGCGACTCGCTGACGATGAACTGGCGTACCCACTCACGCAGCGCGTTGGGCTTAAGATCGCTGGTGTCGATGTGATGACCCAGCTCGGCGACGCTCTCGAGACGGACGCGCTCTTCGGCGATCGCCTCGCGCAGCGTGCGCTGCTCGCTAGCCAGCGGGTGGCGGCGGCGCGTCTCGGAATAGCGCTTGAGCAGCGTTTCGGTCTTGGCGTCGAGGAAGAGAAACTGCAGGTCGAGTTCGCCGGCGCGCAGCACGGCAAGCTGACGCGGCAGCGTCGCGATACTGCCGCCGCCGCGGATATCGATGGCCACCGCGACCTTGTCGTAGCCCTGCTCGGCGAGCTGGTCGATGAGCGGCTGCAACAATTGCGAGGGCAGGTTGTCGACGCAATAGTAAGCGGCGTCCTCGAGCATATTGAGGGCGATCGATTTGCCCGAACCCGAAAGTCCGCTGATGATTACGATGCGCATGAGTACGAGCATAGCGGAAGCCGGCCGACACGGGCAAGCCAGGCTGGCATAAACTGGGCACCTGCACTCTGACCAACGACGCCATGAATCCTCTCGACAGCCCGCTTGACATCACTTTCCTCGCCGAGCTTGCCGCGCTACGCCGCGACATCCACGCGCACCCCGAGCTCGCCTTCAACGAAGCGCGCACCGCCGAACTCGTCGCTCGTGAACTTGCCGCCTACGGCATCGAGGTGCACCGCGGCCTCGCCAAAACCGGCGTCGTGGGCGTCCTGCGCAAGGGCAGCAGCGCGCGCGCGATCGGTCTACGGGCCGACATGGACGCGCTGCCGCTACTCGAAAAAAACGATTTCCCGCATGCCTCGCAGCACCCTGGGCGGATGCACGCGTGCGGCCACGACGGCCACACCGCGCTGTTGCTCGGCGCCGCCCGCTATCTCGCCGAGCATCGAGAAAACCTTGCCTTCGACGGCACCGTCTATCTCATTTTCCAGCCGGCCGAGGAGGCCGAAGGCGGTGCCGCGGTGATGATCGCCGACGGCCTGTTCCGTGAGTTTCCGATGGACGCGGTTTTCGGGCTGCACAACTGGCCGGGACTTGCCGTCGGCGAGATCGCCGTAATGCCCGGCGCAGTGATGGCCGGGACCTGCGCCTTCGAGATCGCCGTGCGTGGGCACGGCTGCCACGCGGCGATGCCGCACCAGGGCGTCGACACCCTGGTTGCCGCGAGCCAGCTCGTCGTCGCGCTGCAGACTGTCGTCGCGCGCAATGTCCATCCCTGCGCGGCGGCGGTGGTCAGCGTCACGCAAATTCACGGGGGCGACGCCTGGAACGTCGTCCCTGACGACGCCCTGCTACGCGGAACGATTCGCGCCTTTAAGCCCGAGGTGCAGGAACTCGTCGAGCGGGCGATCGAGCGTCTGTGCAGCGGAATCGCCAGTGCCTTTGGCGCGCAGATCAGCGTCCGCTTCGACCACCGCTATCCGGCGACGGTCAATAGCGCCGCCGAGACCGCGCTGTGCCAGCGCGTCGCTGGCGAGCTCTTCGGGAGTGACAAGCTGCGCACCGACGAACTGCCGTCGATGGGCGCCGAAGATTTCGCCTATATGTTGCAGGAGAAGCCCGGTTGTTACGTCTGGCTCGGCAACGGGCCGGGGACTGGCGGCTGCACCCTGCACAATCCGCACTACGATTTTAACGACAAGTTGCTGCCACTCGGTGTCAGCTATTGGGTCAGGCTCGTCGAAGCGGCGCTGCCGGTCGGCTGACCCGGCGCCGAGTGACATCGTCAAATCACGATGCCAATTCACGGCGTCAACAGCGCGCGCCGGCCGGCGATGGCGGCAAGAACCTCCCGGCGTTCGTCGTCGCTCGCCACGCTCCACGCGGAAATTTCGCGGAGCGTGCGCAAACAGCCGCGGCACAGGCCGCTCTCCGCGTCGAGCACGCAGACGTTGATGCACGGCGAGGCCAATGGTTGAGCCGTGGCGTCGGCTGGCGCGCGCGCAGGTCGAAACATCGGTGACGAAGTCCGTGCTCAGGAGAGGGCCGGGTCAGACCGCATTCACGTCCGCCAGTTCGGTTTGCGTTTTTCGAGGAAAGCGTTGAGCCCTTCCCTGCCCTCGGCGCCGAGGCGCACGCGGGTGTTGCAGCGCACCGTCTCGTCGATCGTCGCCGTGTCGATCGGCTGTCCGGCGATGACGCGAATCAGCGCCTTGCACTCGGCCTGCGCCAGCGGGCCGTTCTTGAGCAGGTTATCGATGATTTCGCCGATCGCCTGGTCAAGCTGCTCGTCGCCCGGAACGATCTCGTGTACGAGGCCGATGCGATAGGCTTCGGGCGCTGACAGGCGCTCG
>Ga0105048_10009352_pt1 | contig 15602 bp, 13 predicted proteins | sample MAT05_FD_78382 | JGI IMG/M metagenome (GOLD analysis project Ga0105048, IMG submission 78382) | Freshwater microbial communities from Lake Fryxell liftoff mats and glacier meltwater in Antarctica - MAT-05 | ecosystem: Environmental > Aquatic > Freshwater > Ice > Liftoff microbial mat | place... | reverse complement strand
GTAAGAGGAGCCCGGGGTTTTAACCCCGGGTGGGAGTGCTGTTCGGGAACAAGGGTGGCGCTTGCAATGCACGCAATCTAGTTTTCTGACGATTCCAATGCAAAGCGGTATCTGCACCCAACAGTGTTCGACGCGGAGTACGTCCCGAGGGTAATTGCCTGCGAGGCTTCCCCGATTCCCCGATGTCCTCGGTGTTTCCCACGTCCGGCGGGGAGCCCTGGAGATCGTCGTTCTCGTTGGCGTCGCCCACCACGCAGCCCGTGCTCGCACCCACGATCATCACCAGGCTCGTCCAGCGTTTCATGATTTTTTCTCTCGTCTTTCTATCCAATCACGATTCTCCGACATAATTCTATTGCCTGATCTATAGACATCAAGGATCTCTGGAGGCCGAGACGCATTTTGTTGAGATCCGATAAGGGCTCAGCGGATAGATGCGCGTGGTTGCCACCCTCACCCAGCCGGACGTCGTAAGGAAAATTCTCGACCCTCTGTCACCTGGCCGTGCGGTCGTCGCCGATGCCACGGGCTCCCGCCCGTGATTCTGATTGGGAACAGACGGCGCTTGGGGGAGGCGGTGGCGGAGGCGCCGCGTAGCTCGGCGCAATGCCATCAGGGGGCATCGCGGTCGCCGCCGAGGCGGAGGTGCACCCAACGGAAGGCGAATGTGGACGCGGGCGGGACGCGGGCGGGGCGAGAGCGCAAAGGAGGGCTCGCCCGACGCGCTCCACGCGCGGGATCCAGATGTACACGCAGGGTGGAGAGTATGGCACGCTCGACAAGGTCCTCATCGAGCGGAACCGCATCACCGAGAACGGGCACGCGGACTACGAGGACGGCATCGTCATCAACGGCTCCGGGACCGGGCCCATCTCTCACGTGACGATCGAGCGCAATATCCTCGACCACAACCGGTACTCCGGGATCCGGTTCGCCGGGGGCGCTCAGAGCGATATCGTCATCACCAAGAACACGTTCGCCGCGAACGGCGCAGGGGGATTTCCACCCTGGCAACCCCGCGGCGGCGGCGTATGGGGCCTATTCGCCCTGATCGGCTGCGCCGCGGCGGCGCGGCCTACCTTCAGCGGCGGAGTGCGCGCTTGGCCTCGCTCTGCGCCTCCACGAACGCGATCCCTTGCTCCAGCGTGCGGCAGGTGGTGATGCCGCGCAGGTCGGCGCCGAGCGTCACGAGCGTCTGTGCCACCTCGGGGCGTATCCCGGTGATCACCACCCGCGCTCCGAGCATCCGCGCGGCGTTGGCGGCGCGGATGAGCGCGCCGGCGACCGCGGTATCGACCACAGGGACACCCGTGACGTCGATGATCGCGCCGTGGGCCCGGTGCTCGTTGATGCCACTCAGCAGCACCTCGATCACGCTCGCTGCGCGCTGCGAGTCCATCGTGCCGACCAGCGGCATCACCAGGACCTGGCTCCGGACGGGGATGAGCGGCGTGGAGAGCTCCGCGAGCGCGCTCGCCTGGGCGCGAATGAGCTCCTCCTGGAGCCGATTCCGCTCTTCCTCAGACCGCCTCTGATCCTCCACTACCCGCTTGCGCTCTCGGAGGTCGCGCGCGGTGCCGATGAAGAGCATCTTGCCGCGGAAGGGCATCTCCGTGACGTCGATCTCCACGGGAAACTCGGCGCCGTCCTGGTGCCGACAGAGCATCTCGCGGCCATTGACTGGCAGGGTTGAGAGGCCCAGCGGCGGGCGCTTGGCGAGGGACTTGTCGGCGGCGCCGCCGGTGGGCTCCCTCTCCACGGCGAAGAGCGAGGCGACGTCGCGGCCAATCGCCTCCGCCGCCGGGTAGCCGAAGAGGCGCTCGGAGGCTGGATTGAAGGACTCGATGACGCCGCTCTCATCGAAGGTGAACACCGCGTCCACGATGTTATCCAGCACGCTCCGGAGGCGGACCTCGCTCTCTTTTATTTCGGAGAGCTGCCGCAGGGTGCGGCTCTTCAAGGTGCCGACCAGCAGCGCCATGGCCGGCATGGTGATCGCCCACACCACCACGCGCCGGAGGTTATCGTCCGCGTAATGGAAGGGTCGACCGGCGGTCGAGAAGAACACAGCAGTGTAGAGCCAGGTGAGCACCGCGCTGATCAGCCCGGAGAGGACCCCTCCGACGTACGCGGAGATGACGAGCGTGAGGAGCAGGAACGCGGGCGGGTTCGGGATCGCCTGGAAGTACCGGTCAATCAGCGCGATCACGATCACGACAGCGACGGTGAAGAGCGGGCCGCGGGTCGCCAGCAGGAGCCACCGCAATGAATCTGTTTTGCTGCCCATTTTGCGCGGTGCTCCCTCGGGAAACCCGCAGGGTACACGATTCTGCGCGCGCAATGCCATTCCGACGAGGACGTCTGCGAGGACGGGCTCGGCAGCTCACACCCCGGAGCGTCGCGCCGGTCAGGGCATGGGCATCAAGTAGCGACGGGCGCCCCGAGGAGCTTGCGCCGGCCTGGCGGACGCTGGCCGGGCGGGTGGCTTCGTGAGAGTGGCGGCCGACCGGACTCGTTACGAAGGACTCAGTCCCTCACCGCTTCAGTGCACCCCGCCCACCAACCACGCTTGCCCCGGCACAAGCACCTCTTCCGGCGATACCCCACCTTGCACCGCGGGCCCAGTCGTTCGCCCATCCGGGCTCGACGGCAGCCGAAACCCATGGTCGCCAAACAGGAAGAGCAGAGTGCGCGGCGGCAGTGACTCGATGTAACGCACCGTCACCTGCGCGACCTCTTCCGCGATCGCTTCGAGGCGCTCATCATAGGCAGCGCCGGCGCCGCGGAGGCGGGCTTCGACGAGGTCGAGCTTCATCACTTCGCGCGGCCCAAGGCGCTCGCGGCGGATGGTGGCGACGGCGCGTCCGCGGACGATCTCGGGGTCGGGCTCGTGGGCGGGATCGACGTCGCGTAGGCCCTCGGGGCCGCGGGCGATCAGCGCCGCTTGCGTGGCCGTGGTGGTGGGGATCGCCGACCAGAGGAGCATGCGCTCGACGCAGACGGCGCGGCCGGCGAGGCGCTCGGTGAGGAGCTGGGCGACGCGCTCGCCGATGTCGAAGCGCATGGCGTCGACGAGGAGGAGCTTGACGACGCGGGCGCCGTTGAGGCGGCCGATGCGCGCGGCGAGATCGGGGGCGTCGAAGACCATCGGCGGGCGCTTGCCGGTGACGCGGAGGGCGGAGAAGGCCTCGCGGTAGCTGTGCTCGAAGTTCATCCGCCAGGTGTCGGCGACGCTCTTGACGGCGACGTCGACCTCGCCCCGGGCGATGGCGCCGAGGAGCGGCATGTAGCGACTCGAGAAGAGCTTGTCGATCACGCTCACCGGCTTGGGGCCGCGCGCTTTGTCGAGCTCGATGGCGTGGGCGCGCCACTCGGCGGCGTTGACGACGCGCTGGGCCGCGGCGGGCCGCGTCGCGGTGACGATCGGGATCACCGGCGCGGGCGTTCCGCCGAGATCGAGGGTGACGTCGATGTCGAGCGCGTAGGAGAGATCCATCGCGGGCGCGGTGTCGATCACGGGCGCGGGAGCGGCCTCGATCACGGCTGCGGGCGCGGCCTCGATCGTGACCGCGGGCGCGGCCTCGATCACCACCGGCTCGATCGACGCGTCGGCCGGCGGCGCTTCGGAGCGCGAGCGCTTCTTGAGCACGCCGCGCCGCGGGATCGCGATGATCGGCGGGGGCGGGCGGGGGATGCGCTGCGTGGGAGGATCGATCTCCGCGGCGAGATCAACAGGCTCGGTTCGCAGGACCTCGCCGGAGGGCGGAAGGATCGTTTCATGCGCGGGTTCGCGCGGCGCGGGCGCGGGATCGCCGACGAGCGTGAGCTCGTGGCGCTCCAGCGGTACGGGGCGCGCGGCGCTGCGGGCCGTCGCCAGATCGCCGAGGCGGCGCGGCATCAGGAGCTCGGTGTCGCGGTCCGCTTCGTCGAGCAGGAGCTGCACGGGCCAGCGCTGCGAGGCGCTGATCCACGCGGTGAGCACCGCGCTGTCGCGGGCGTCGAGCGCGCTCTGAAAGGCGGGCTCGGGGAGCGGCGGGAACGCGAGCGCGAGGCCGGTGGCGCCGAGCGCGCGGGTGCGAAAGACCTGATCGCGGACGACGATCTCGATGCTAGCTTCGATGTCGACCGAGGGGGGAAGCGCGCCCCGGAGCGCGAGCGCGCCCTCGACCGCGTCGTCGATGGTGCGGCGCAGGTTGCCCGGCGTCGGCGCGGCGCTCGGGGCGCTGACGACGAGCCAGCGGCGCGCGCGGAGCTCGGCGTGAATGTCGGCGCGCTCGGCGCAGTCGAGGAACGCGAGGCCCCCGAGGGCAGGCTTCACGACGGAGATCTCGGCTTCTTCGGCCCGGCAGAGCGGCATGGGCCGAGGCTTCGCATGAGCCGTCGAAACAGGCGAATTTTCGGCGACGGCGCGCCGCCTCCGCTGTACAAAGGGCGATGCGCACCTCTTTGCTTCGCCGACTCCTCGCGGTCACGACGCTCGCGTCATTCGGTCTAGTCAGCTGCTCTTCCGACAGCACGACGCCGACGTCGTCGTCGACCGGGACGACGTCGACCGGGTCGTCGATGCCCACGGTGGACCCCCTCGGCCCGCTCGGCGAGCGCGCCGATCTCCCGGTGGACGAGCAGGTCACGATCGAGAACCTCAGCGCTCCCGTGGACATCATCCGGGATAAGTACGGTCGTCCGCACATCTACGCGGCCAACGTCAACGACGCGATGCGGGCCGAAGGCTGGCTGGTCGCCAAGGACCGCGCGCTGGAGCTCGAGTTCTTCCGCCGGGTCTCGGAGGGGCGCCTCGCGGAGATCCTCTCCGACTCGGATAAGTCAACGATCGATCTCGACATCTCCTATCGCCACATCGGCCTCGCGCGCGCGGCGAAGGCCCAGTACGAGGGGCTCCCCCAGGGCGAAATGCGCGAGCTCGTCGACGCTTACGCCGACGGCGTCAGCCAGGTGTTCCGCAAGCTCCGTGACGGGAAGCTTCACCTGCCCGCGGGCATCTTCGGGATCCCCCAGGCCGCGTTCACCGACTGGACCGGCGTCGACTCGCTGGCGATTGGCCGCCTCCAGACCTACCTGCTCGCCTACGACGCGGACACCGACCTCGGCAATCAGCTCTTCTTCGACAAGGCGCGGGCGACGTTCAAGGCCGGTGACCCGGATCCGCTGCTGAGCAAGCGCGCCGATCTGGAGCAGGATCTCTTCCTCTTCGCGCCCGGCGACGCGGCGACGACGACGACGGGTTACCCGATGGGACAGGCGCTGATCAAGCCGGGGAAGGCCGCGCCGGGCTGGAAGCGGCCTGATCTCTCGCTGATCGCCAAAGGCTATCTGGCGGCGACGCAGCGCTCGCGGGAGCTGCTCAACCCCGAGGGCTTCGGCTCCAACAACTGGGCGATCGCGGCCTCGCGGAGCAAGACGGGGCACGCCCTCGTGGCCAGCGATCCCCACCTCTCGCTCATCGCTCCTTCGATCTTCTGGCCCGTCTCCATCGACGTGACCGCGCCCAAGGGCGGTGACGCCACCAAGGATCTCAAGGTCTCCGGCGTCGCCTTCCCGGGCATCCCGGCGATCATCCTCGGGCACAACGAGCATGTCGCCTGGGGCGCGACCGTCGCCGGCTACGATGTCAGCGACGCTTACGCGGAGACGTTCACCCCCGACGGCGCCTCGGTGATGTGGAAGGGCAAGCCCGTCGCCCTCGAGACGATTGACGAGGTGATCCAGATCCAGAGCGGCGCTCCCCTCACCTACCATGTCAAGGTCGTCCCCCACCACGGGCCGATTCTGCCGACGATCACGCCGCAACACACGATCACGCCGCCCGATCCCAAGGTGGGCGCGGTCAGCATCCGCTGGACGGGGGCCGAGGCGACGACGGAGCTCAGCGCTGTTGTCGCCATGCTCCGCGCCAAGAACGTGGACGAGGCCCAGAAGGCGCTCGACGGCTTCGGCGTCGGCGCCCAGAACTGGATGATCGGCGACACCTCCGGCAACATCCTCTGGACGTCGCACGCCAACGTGCCCACCCGCAATCCCAACGCCTTTGCCTGGAACTCCAAGACCTACGCCGGCAACCTGCCTTGCTTCGTGCTCCCCGGCGACGGGACGGCTGACTGGACTGGCTTCCTCGCCGGCAGCCTCGTGCCGTGGGAGAAGAACCCCAAGGCCGGCTTCCTCTCCACGGCCAACAACGATCCGATCGGCAACACGCTCGACAACGATCCTTCCAACGACACGCTCCCCAACGGGAAGCCGATGTACCTGGCCGCCAAATTCGATATCGGGTTCCGCGAGGGCCGGATCCAGAAGCGGATCAAGGATCACGTCGATCCCTTCACGACCGACGATCTCCAGGCCATCCAGGCGGACGCGCGATCGGCGATGGGAGCGGCGCTCACCCCGGCGCTGCTCGACGCCCTCGATCGCGCCGAGGCGGAGCGGAAGACGCCGGGCACGCACCCGGATCTCACCGCGGTCGTCACCGATCCGCTCTACAAATCAGCGACGATCCTCTCGGTCCGCGCCCTGCTCGACGCCTGGGGCAAGGAGGCCGACTACGAGGCGGCTGCCGGGATCGATCTCGACACCAACAAGCCCAAGGAAGCGTCCGGGAAGGACGCGGTCGAGGTGAAGGCGGCGCAGGCAACGTTGCTGTTCAACACCTGGCTGGTGCGGGTGCTCGGGCGCACCTTCGGGGATGAGCTCTCCAAGATGGGGATCACCTATGGCCGGGAAGACAAGGCCAAGGCGTTCATTCGTTTGGTGAAGGGCGACGTGACGCAGTTCGCGACGTTCGACGCGGCGACGAACGACAGCGCCCTCTGGGACGATCTCACGACGCCTGTCGTGGAGTCGCGCCATGAGCGGATGGTCCGCGCGCTCCTCGACGCGCTGACGACGCTGGAGACCCTCGCCGGGCCCGATATCGCGACGTACCGCTGGGGCGCCCACCACACGGTGACGTTCGATTCGCTGATCAGCCTCTTCAGCACGATGGCGATCCCGCCGAGCGGTGATGAGACGTTCCCCAGCGGGTTCCCCCGTCACGGGGACTCGTTCGGCGTCGACTCGTCGGACTTTGGCTTCGTGGCGCTCTCCAAGGCGCCGGCTTTCAATTACGTTCACGGGCCCTCGCAGCGCTTCGTCATCGACATGGATCCGGCAGGGCCGAAGGCCTACAACGCGCTGCCCGGAGGCAACGTCTGGGACCCGAAGAGCCCGCATTTCCGCGATGAAGCGGAGCTCTGGCGGCGGAACCAGGCTCATGCTGTGCCCTTCTTGCTCCCCGACGTCATCGCCGCCAAGGAGACTCGCACGGTGGCGTCAGCCGCCCTGGGGGCCCTCTGATTCGTGAGGTTCGTCTCGCGAGCGCCCTCGTCCTGATCTCGCGAGCGAGGGAATCATGCTGCGCCATGTGTTGAATCGGGCCGCGTCCCAGTTCGATAAGGCCGCGCGGATAGCGATTTTTCATCGGAGCGCGCTCTCGCGCGATGACGTCCAGACCGAGGCGCTCGGCCACGAGGCGCGCCTGCAGAAGCTCGCGGAGATCACCGCTCTTTACGACCGGCCCGAGCACTACGCCGCGTCGAACGAGCTCTTCCCTGCGCCTCCCGCGATCGAGCCGCGGCTCTCGCCCGTCCGGCATCTCCCGGGCGGCGAGGTGCTCGACGCGACCTGGGCGAGCGGGTTCATGACTCATTGCGACGAGATCGCGCCCCGGTATCAGGGGCACATTGCCAATCGTACGGCGGCGGCGCGCCTCTTTCTCCACGACGGGCCGGCGCGGCCGGCGGTGCTGCTCATCCACGGATATCGCTGCGGGCAATGGTCGATCGAGGAGCGCGTCTGGCCGATCGATTGGCTGTTTCAGCGCGGGCTCGACGTCATCATTCCAGTGCTCCCCTTTCACGCGGTCCGGGCTCATCGCAGCGGGGCGGCGGTGTTCCCCTCGAGCGATCCACGGATGACGATCGAGGGCTTTCGCCAGTCAGTGCACGATCTCCGCGCGTTGATGGATTTTCTCCGGGCGCGGGGCGCGTCTTCGGTCGGCGCGATGGGGATGAGCCTGGGCGGCTACACGACGTCGTTGCTGGCGACGATCGACGCGAGGCTCGATTTTGCGGTGCCGATGATTCCGCTCGCGTCGATCGCCGATCTGGCGCGCGAGGGCGGGCGCCTCGTCGGCAACATGGAGGAGCAGCGGCTCCAGTTCGCGGCGCTGGAGGGGGCGCTGCGCGTGGTAAGCCCACTTTCGCGCCCGTCACGGATCGCCGGCGATCGGGTGCTGATCCTGGCCGCCGCGGGCGATCGGATCACGCCGCTGAACCACGCGCGGTGGCTGGCCGAGCACCTCCGCGCGCCGTTGACGACGTTTCACGGTGGGCACCTGCTGCAGTTCGGTCGGGCGCAGGGCTTCCGCGCCGCGGGGAAGATGCTCGGGCGCCTCGGCTTGCTGTCCTCTCGTTAGGCGATCACGCTCGCCACGGCGGTCGTCGGTGCTAGCGTGCGCGCTGCCTCGGCACCTTGTCGAGGGAGGAAGCTTAGCGTGGACGACCAGCCGAGATACACCCATGTTGCGGCCCAGGCCGTCGGTCTGGCCGAGCTCTTCGAAGAGCGCTTCTCCGCCGGCCTCGACGGTCCAGTGGCGTTCCGGATCCAGCTCGCGTCGCCAGAGGGGCCCTCGACGGGCGGCGGCAAGCAGGTGGTGCAGCCGATCAAGCTCGTCCCGGTGGACGGCGGGCCGACGATCGTGATCGGCGCGGCGAACACGATCAAGCAGACGGCGGAGCTGCGGTCCTTCGCGCTGGTGTCAGAGCAGTACGGGCTGCGCTTCAAGGGCGCGCAGCTCCCGATTCACGTGGAGGTGTACCGGCAGCTCCTCGTCGATTTCACGAGCTTTTTCCAGGCGTTGAATCTTTCGGTGACGACGGTGGACAAGAGCCGCTCGCTGCGGCCGCCGCCCGCGCCGCCGCCGTCCAGCGGCGGGCCCGGGATGATCCTCGCGCTCGCGGTGTCTGTCGGGGTGCTGTTGATCGCCGCGTGGATCGTGCTCTCGCACCTCCACCGCTAAGCGAGCTTGTCGAGGGCGTCCTTGCCAATCGTGGGGGCCCAGGGGAGGAGCTCGTACTGGGCCATCCCGTGCTGAGTAAAGGGATCTCCGTCACGGATGGCGTCGAGGACGGCCGCGCTGCCCTCGTCCGGCACGCGGAGGAGGAGGGCGCCGCCGGAGCGCGGATCGAAGGGGCCCGAGGCGAGGAGGAGGCCCTTGGCCTTCAGCCCGCCCAGGTACGCTCGGTGAGCGTCGATGAGGGTGAGCACCTCTTCAAGCGGGCGGCGATAACGGAGTATGGCGATTGCGTACATGGTTTGCTCCAGGGTATCGAGGGGTCTAGATCACGTGTCCTTGGGCGAGGCGGCGCGGAGAGATTGAATCAGCTCCGGCTTGACGACCTTGCCCAGCGGGTTGCGCGGGAGGGCCGTGACGAGGACCGTCTCGCGCGGGATCTTGTACGAGGCGAGGCGATCCCGGGCCCAGGCGCGGATGGCTTCGGTGGCGCAGGCGGCCTCGGCGCCGGTCACCGGGACGATGACGGCGACGACGCGATCGCCCCAGACCTCGTCCGGGAGGCCGATGACGGCGACCTCGGCCACGGCCGGGTTGTCGCGTAAAGCCTCTTCGATCTCCAGGGCGCTGAGCTTGTAACCGCCGCTCTTGAGGATATCGACCGAGGTGCGGCCGAGGAGGCGGACGGCGCCGTCACTGGCGCGCTCGGCGATGTCGCCGGTCTTGAACCAGCCGTCGGCGAAGGCCGCGAGCGTGGCCTCGGGGCGGTTCCAGTAACCTTTGAAGACGCTGGGGCCGCGAATGAACAGCTCACCCGGTCCAGCTATCGAGTCCTGGCCGGCGTCGTCGACGATGCGCGCTTCGACGGTGGGTAACGCGGGGCCGACGAAGCCGGGGCGACGGAGGGCGGGATCGCGCGGGTTGCTCATGCCCACGCCGATCTCGGTCATCCCGAAGCGCTCGAGCGGGATCGCCCCCGTCAGCGCTTTCCAGCGGGCCGCGAGGGTGACGGGGAGCGCGGCCGATCCGCTGGTGGCGAGGCGGAGGGAGCGCGCGCCTTCGGCCCAGCGGGCGCGCGTGGGCTCGTCGGCGGCGTCGAACGCTTCGAAGAGCTTTTGATACATCGTCGGCACGGCCATGAAGGTGGTGGCGTGCTTCGCCGCGAGCTCGTTCCAGACGCGGTGCGCTTCGAAGCGCGGGAGGAGGCGCGCCGCGCTGCCGGCGAGCAGCGTGGTGAGGAGCGAGATGCCGAGCCCGTGGAGGTGATGGAGCGGCAGGGCGTGGAGGAGGCGATCTTCTTCGCGGTAGCCCCACGCTTCGCGGAGGAGCGCGGCCTGCACGGCGAGGTTGTCGTGGGTGATCATCGCGCCCTTGGGCTTGCCGGTGGTGCCGCTCGTGTAGAGCAGGAGCGCGGTCTCGTCGGGGCCGATCGCGGCGATCGCGGCGGGCTCTTCGCGCGGGCCGTCGGTGATCGTCTCGACGGTGAGGACGCGGCGGCCGCGGGCGAGATCGCCGGCGCGCGCGGCGAGATCGGTGGAGACGATCAGCGCGTCCGCGCCCGCGTCGTCGCCGAACCACGCGAGCTCGTGCGGCGGGTAGAGGGGCGAGAGCGGGAGCGCGACGCCGCCGCCGAGGAGCACGCCGAGGAAGGCCTCGACCCAGGCGGCGCCGGGCGAGACGAGGATCGCGACGCGGCGGCCTTCGAGCGACGCGCGACCGTCGCAGAGCGTGGCGCGGGCGCGGAGGGCGCGGTCGTAAAGCTCGGCGAACGAGCGGCGGACGAGGTCGTCTTCGACAGCGAGTCGGTCGCTCGCGGCGAGCGCGTGGAGGCGGGCGAGGAAGGGGGAACGCATCGGCGCGCGCGACTTTCGCACGGCGGCTGGATCGGAGTTAGAGCGCCTCGATCGGCCGCGAACGAGATCCCGGCGCATCGTTTCGGTTATGCTGCGCCGCCATGTGTCACCCCTTCGCGATCCGGGCTCGATCCCTGGCCGTGCCGCTCCTCGCGCTCGGCGCGCTGCTCGCTGCCTGTGACGATCCGCCGAAGTCCGCGGGCGGTGCGGGCGCTTCTGCGAAAGCGAGCGCGGCCCCCGCGGCGCCGGCTCCGCCCAAGCCGAAGACGATGCCCGAGCTCCAGGTGGACAACGACGGGCCGTACCTCGGCGGCACGCGGATCAACCTCGCCGATCCGCAGGGGGCCGAGAAGCTCGTGAAGGTCGTGAAGGAGCTGCCGATCGACGGCCAGGCGGTGACGTTGATCGTCGAGAAGAAGGCGAAGACGTCGCACGTCGCCGCCGTGGTCGCCGCGCTCGGGGATGCCGGCGCGCCCAAGGTGACGATCAAGACCGACGGCCGCGATGATCTGCCCAAGGAGATCACGGTGACGCCCGAGGTGCGCGTGGCGTCGACGCCAGCCTGCACGCTGGCGACGATGGTGCTGAAGGATCTGTCGACCGCGATCTGGTCGGTGCGGGGCGGGACGGCAAAGAAGCAGCGCAAGGGGATGGCGGGGCCCGATCTCTCGAACACGGGCGAGCAGATCACGAAAGATCTCGCCGCCTGCGACTCGACCATCGCCGTGTTCTCGGGCGACGAGGCGGTGCCGTGGGAGAACGCGTTCAACCTGGCCGGAACGACGCTGCGATCGGACGAGAAGAAGAAGCTCGACACGCTGGTGCTGCCACGCGAGGCGCCGGTGGCCGGCCGCGCCGTGGTGCTCGGGAAGCACTGAACGAGTTCGAATTGATGAAGGAAATCAGGTCATCCGGCCATTCACGGGATGATGGGAGCGCCCGCCGCCTCGCTCGCTGGAACCGCGCTGCGTCCGCGGCGGTGGGGGGGCAAAGGTGGGTGGATGTAAGGACGATCTTCCACGTCCGTAGATTTCGCGCTGGTCCCAGAACCCGAAAGCCGCAAAAATGCCCGGACGCCACCCAGGTCAGGTCGTTCGGCACGGTTCGGCACAGTTAAGGCAGCGTCACCGGGTGAGCGCTGGGTTTCACGGAAAAATCGAGTCGGCCTGGTTCGTGTATACGCGCCGGGGTCGGGCTGGCCTCGCGTTACTGCGGTAACGCACCGCCATTGCAGGCTCCTCGCGCAGGGGCCGTTCGGAGGTTGGTTTCCATCATGTCCAATCGACTTCGCGCTTCGATGCGGGCGGGTAACAAAGGCCGGAGCCTTCGGCCCCGGACTCAGCTACGCGACTCGGCTGTCCCGCCGGAGCCGAACCTCGCGACGAGCGAGCCGAACGATGACGCTGTCCCGGCCGCGGCGTCCCCCAAGGCGCCGGTGCTCGAGGCGCCGCCCGTTGCTGCTGCGTCGCCGGTTGCCGTTGCACCGCCCGTTGCCACTGCGCCGCCGGCTGAGCCCGTCGCCGCCGCCAAGATCACGCCGGCTGAGGTGCTCGCCGCGGGCGAGGCATTCAGTGCTCACGAGGACGACGAGGAGCAGGACGACGAGGAGGAGGAGGAAGCTCCCCCGGCCAAGATCGCGGCCCCAGTCGTCGCCAAGAAGGCGGAAGAGCCGAAGAAGGTCGAGGCGCCCGCTCCCGCGAAGAAGGCGGAGGAGCCGAAGAAAGCCGAGCCGATCGCCGCGGCGAAGAAGGTCGAGGCGCCGGTCTCGGTCAAGAAGGCGGAGGAGCCGAAGAAGAGCGAGCCGCAGCCGCCTCCGGGCAACAAGAAGATCGATACCGCCAAGGCGGGGAACTCGAAGAAGGGCGGCAAGAACGAGGGCCCGAAGAGCGAGGCCAGGCGCCCCGTGGACGACGATGTGGATACGTCGTCGATCTCGGCCGAGTTCTTCCGCCGCGAGGTCGACTCGCTGCCGCCGCTCGTCGATGCGCATGAGAAGCATGAGGGGCACGAGGAGCACGACGAGGCGGGCGGCGTGCACGTGCTCTCGCCAGCCACGATCGCGCGGCAGGCGCGGCTGCGGCGCGTCGTCGCGGGCGTGGTGGCTTTCGCCAGCGTGATCACGCTGGCGGTGGTGGGAAAGACGCTCGCCGCGCCGAAGCAACCCGCGATCAGCGTGCCGATGAGGCCGACGGTGACGCAGGAGGCGAAGGTCGATCCGAAGCCGGAGGTGACGGCCACGGCCGCGCCGGTGCCTGCGCCCGCGAAGACGGAAGAGGCCAAGGCGGTCCCGGCCCCCACGGCGTCGGCCGAGGTGGCGAAGGTCGAGCCCGATCCGAAGGCCGACCCCAAGGCTGTCGAGGATCCGAAGAAGGTCGAAGAGCCGAAGAAGGCCGAGCCGTCGGGGGGCGACGCGAAGGCGTTGACGAAAGAGGCCGAGGCGTTCCTCAACCGCGGCAATCGCAAGGACGCGATGGCCAAGGCGCGCGAGGCGATCGCCGCCGATCCGAGCCAGGCGATGCCGTACCTGTTGCTCGGCTCAGCGCTGCAGGACTCGGGCAAGTGGAAGGACGGGGTCGAGGCCTACTCGGAGTGCGTGCGCAACGCGACGAAGGGCCCCGTGAACGACTGCCGGCAGATGGGCGGGCACAAGTAAGACGCGGCGCTGAGAGCCTGTTTTGACGGGCTCTCAGCCTTCGGCGACGGGCTCTTCCAGGCCGGCCGAGCGGCGCATGGAGAGCAGGCACGCGGCGGCGATCGCGTAGCCGAAGAGCAGGCCCGAGGCGACCCGCGTGACGTGCCAGATCGGGTGGACGCCGAGGTCCTGGGTGACGACGTCGAGGACCATCAGCGCGCCCGCGGCGCCGACGAGGACGCGCCAGCGGGCAAGCGGGACGCGCGGGCGCAGGATCAAGGCGCCGAGCGCGAGGCCGGCGAAGATGCCCGCGCAGCGGCTGCACAGCGGCATCGGGACCGCGCCGAGGTAGATCGTGCGCGCGGGGATGCGGTGGCACATCGGCAAGAAGAGGAGATCGAGCAGCTCGCCCGCGCGGCCGAGGGGCAAGTGGAGGCGGGCGAACGGCAGGACCCAGGGCAACACGCCGAGGACGAGGAACGCCGCGCGCGTGAGGCGCGGGAGCGTCGACGCTTTCACCCTTTGCGAAGCGGCTTGCCGAGCTTCTCCATCACCGCTTTGAGGTCGTTCCACACGTCGCGCTTCGCGTCCGGGCTGCGGAGCAAATAGGCGGGGTGGAACGTGGGCATGACGGGGGTGAGCTGCTTGCCGTAGACCTTCCACTTGCCGCGCATCCGCGTGATGCCCTCCGTCACGTTGGGCAGGAGGCCTTGCACCGCGGTGGCGCCAAGCGCGACGATCACCTTCGGCTTGATCAGCGCGAGCTGCTGCGTGACGAACGGAGAGCACATCGCCATCTCCGTCGGCTCGGGCTTGCGGTTCTCCGGCGGGCGGCACTTGACGATGTTGCAGATGTAGACGTCGTCCGGGTGGTAGCCCATCCCGAGGATCATCTTGTCGAGGAGCTGACCGGATGGCCCGACGAAGGGCAGCCCTTGCGCGTCCTCGCCTGCGCCGGGGCCTTCGCCGACGAAGACGAGCTCGGCGAACGGGTTGCCCCGCGCGAAGACAGCCTGCTTGCGGGTGGTGTGCAAGACGCAGCGAGTGCAAGCGCGCGCCTCGCCGGCGAGGACCGCGAGGTGGGTGCGGCGGTCGTCGCTCTCCGCAGCGATCGCGGCGCGCTCGGGATCGAACGCGGCCGCCACGACGGGCGCCGGCAGCGCAGGGCGAGCCGCGGGAGCGGCAACAGCGATCGCGGCGTCGGCGAAGGCAGCAGCGGGCGCGCGCTGTGGAGCAGCCGGCGTCGCGAACGAGGGCGTCGCGAATGACGGCGCGACGAACTGCGGCGTGGCCGCGCGAGCGACGACGACGTCAGGCGCGGGCACCGCGACGAGCGCGGCGAACGTCGGCGCAGGCGCAGGCGCAGCGAACGCGGGCATCGGCGCGGCGCCGCGTGGAGCCGCCGCGCGCGCGCCGGGGATCAGCGGAGCGAGCGCCGACTCCGCGCTCCCGTCGACGAGCACGTCGCTCGCGCCGACGGACTCGTACCATTCGATCAGCGCGCGCGTCGAGGCGACGAGCTCGGCCAGCTCCTCGCGCGGATCGGCCGCGGAGGCCGCCTCGCTCGCGAAGCCTGCCTCGCTCAATGACCGCCCTCGGCTGACAGCCAGCGCTCCGCGTCGAGGGCCGCCATGCAGCCGGTACCGGCCGCGGTGACGGCCTGCCGGTAGGTCCAATCCTGCACGTCGCCCGCGGCGAAGACGCCGGCGACGCTGGTGCGCGTCGAGCCCGGGACCGTCTTGAGGTAGCCGTTCGGGTGCGTCTCGAGCTGGCCGGTGAAGAGGTCCGTCATCGGCGTGTGGCCGATGGCCACGAACATCGCCGAGGCCTCGATCGTGTGCTTGGCGCCCGTCTTCAGGTCCTTGACGACGACGCCAGTGACGGTGTCTTGCGTGACGTCGAGGACCTCTTCGACCACGTGGCTGTAGAGGATCTTGATCTTCGGGTTGGCCACGGTGCGATCGATCATCGACTTCGACGCGCGGAACTCGTCGCGGCGGAGGACGAGGGTGACGTGCGAGCAGAGGCCGGCGAGGTACGTCGCCTCTTC
>Ga0105048_10009350_pt1 | contig 15604 bp, 12 predicted proteins | sample MAT05_FD_78382 | JGI IMG/M metagenome (GOLD analysis project Ga0105048, IMG submission 78382) | Freshwater microbial communities from Lake Fryxell liftoff mats and glacier meltwater in Antarctica - MAT-05 | ecosystem: Environmental > Aquatic > Freshwater > Ice > Liftoff microbial mat | place... | reverse complement strand
TGCGTTGAGATTTTACGTCAACAATATATTAAAGAACTTCTTGTTTTACTTTGATTACAAAAACCTAAAACCCATGTGTACAATCTATTTGCACAGTAGAAAATATCTTTCGCCCTTATAGGGCTGATAAATGCATTATTTCCTTCATGCAGTGAAGAATCTGCTCTTACATACACTTACTCATACTTCAGTAAGAACTCCGGGCTAATGGCTTTAAACGATACTCTTCCTATCAAATCAATTTTTTCATTCAATGGCCTTATTACTATACCTTCTCTATCCACATTGTATAAAACAGATTTACCGATAGATTTATTCACCAGTTCTTCAATTGAATTGGACAAAACATAATTGCTTTCCAAAACCGGCACGGTTGTAAGAGCCAACTCGTCGATTATCCTTACAAAGTCATGGAATGCGAAAAAACGGTAAGCATCAATATCAAACACTGAAAAGAAGAAAACCTGCTGTCCTTTTAACCGGTATTTATTTCCCTGTACACCTTCGCCAATTATTTCGCCCTGTAATGCATAGCTACCTTTTAATGCAGCCAGCTTTTCTTCTATCTTCAATTCCCTTGCTAATTTCCACAGTGTGTTTTCAGGCGTTTCAATTAGTTCCAGGTTTCTGCTACACACACCAAACACCCCATCCTTTATAAAATACGTAACCGAACTACCATCTAACTTTTCTGCAACATAACAGGACTCGCCTTTCAGTTTATCCAATAACTCCTGCAACAACTGAACCCTTGCTTCATCCGTTTTTGGAATAAATGATGGGAAGCCACCCTTCATAATTCCGGATAAAGCTGCGGGGATTGGTGGCTCAAATTTTTCGATCTCCAATGTTGCTGTTACATTCAGTCCTTCTTCAATGGGCATATCACCGGGCAATATCGAAAGCGGAAAACAAATACCCTGGGAAATTTGTCCACGCAGCCGGATCGTTCTTACCCTCATTCCTCTTGGTTTCATAAATTCAAACACCGTTTTATCCGGAAGCAACGCATCTATCTCCACATATACACATAAATCCCCCTCTATAAACTCTTCTTTTTTTACTACCAGTTGCCAGCCTAATACAGTTGCTCTTACTATGGCATCTGCACCAGGTATGGGTTCTAATTTTATTATCTTTTGGATGGATGCTAATTTTCTCATAACCATTTTATTTTTACATTATGTATATTCCGGCTATCAATTGCCAGTTATGCTATTTTTTAATCGGGATATATAAAATTATAAATAATTAGTAGCCACCAACTCATTTCTTCTAAAACCAGTCACTTCAAGCCGTTCAGCCTTTTGTTCCTTTTCATGTTGGTTTATAATTTCTGCAATCGTCATGGGTTGATTGATGATGGTATCAAAATTAAAATGCTTTGATAAGCGTTGCGATTTGTTAATTCCCAATTTTCCAAATTCATATTTGGCAATCAATCTTCCCTTTCGCATCAGTGCGCTATCAACCAATGTAAGCGAGCTGTTAAAGGTGCAAATGATCTGCACATTTAAAAAGTCTGCGAGTAACCCATCTGAAATATTCAACAGGTTAGAAACAGATGCATTACTGCTCGCCTTCCGGTCCATAATAATATTTTCTGCATCCTCAATAACCAGCACACTGTTTGGATTATTGATCAGTAACTCAATAAAATCGGGATCCATAATATTGGCTGCCACACCCGGTGATAAAAACAAAACCCGCTTTTTAATTTTGCCTACAAGGTAACGCAGGTAAGTTGTTTTACCGGTGCCCGGCAAACCATGCAACAGCACAATGCCTTTATCGTTTTTTTTGTTAAGCCTTTTCCTGATCACGTTATCGGTTTCTTTAAAATCATCTTCATAATAAAGATCCAGATCGAGCCTGGTGGGTTTAATTTCCATCGCTTTCAATTGCATCCCACTTCTGCCCTTAATCACCAGGTTAATTTCAAGTGGCTTCCAGCGCTCCCGCTGTTTAAAACCCCTTACCAGTTCGGTAATTGATTTTATAAATTCGGGCTGCTTACCATCATGGTAAATTTCGCAACAACCAATATCAAACTCCAGTACACAATTGTTTTTCATAACGATGTATGTTTGATTAAAATCGTACCCCTTCGTTTTAGCATCGTAGTAACGATAAGTATGAACAGCGATAAACAAGTCGCCATATTTAGCTTTAATGGCGTTGAATGATTTTTCACCATCCGTATCACCAATATAGTTTGCACTGGGTATCATGCTAAAACTTTGCATAAACAATGCTTTGGCACATAAATATGAATTTTCAAATAAGCTGTATGTGTTAAATACATGCTGTGTATTATTTTCCATTTTTTAATTTAAGATATCTTCCGGCACTTTCAATCAAAAGTTCCGGGATGAAAATTTAGATTTCTGATTTCCTGTTTCTGTCATTCGAAAAAACCGCCTGCCCTCTTCCTGGTACCTTACTGCACCATTTTATTTGCGCAGCTACTGCTTGCAAATGCATCGGGCTTTGCTTTAAAAGCAAACCCCATTCCCAGGATATAGCCCATTGCATCTTTCAATGCATCATTGCTTTTAAAATTGGGGTTGGTATTGATATCCACGTGTACTTCCATATCTACACTATACCGGCCAAAAATTTTGCACAATGGAAAGGCTACATCAATGCTCTTTGCCACTTCCACCAGCATCCTTTCTTTGATGCTCATTTTCTTAAAACTGGTTTCGTTATGGATATACATAAAACCTCCCTTCCCCTTGCGGATGAAAACAATTACGGTGGCAAATTCTGTTACATGATGTTTTACCTGGCTATCAGTACCAATGCACACTTTTAGTTCGTGGCCCATTTCCACTTCTCTAATTACTGCGGCCCTCACTTCTTGTTCGATAGCCCGGTTAATTCTTTCACCGCTAAATTTTCTCCATTGCTTTTCCATTGCTGTAAGTTTTATACGTTAATCATATCCAATATCTGAGCCTGTGATTTGTTCCTGAAAATATCTTTTTCCTTATCCTTAACCTCGTACTTCTTCCATCCATTTCTACTATTTTTCCCCAATATTTTCCACAATCGTTTTCGGTAATCGTTACGCACCATGTAAGCGTCAATCTCCTGTAACCTGGATTCAATCAGCGAATCCTTTTTACGGATCTTATCAATTATGTTGGGTTTTACCCTCAATACAAACCTCCAGGGCTCGCTAAATACGTACCGGAAGCAGGGCTCTTTTTTCCATTTTCCATTATACTGCTCCACATGAAAAAATTGCTTTTCATCATCGTTAAAGTTCATCCTGTTGAAATGCCAGGTATTCGGCATGGCTAAATTTTGATGTTTCACCACATAAATTTTTCTTCCCCGCTTTCTTTTCTTTACCAAAAAATCTTTCTTTGAACTCCAGTCGTAAGTATTTATTTTCTGTAGAATGTTTTCAAAAAATAAGGCATGTTTATTCCTGGCTACATCATCCCTCACTACATAAAATCGTTTCCAGCCTTTCTGCACAGGCGGGGTTAAAGGTTCCCAACCCAAATTGTTTTTCTGATTCCATAATTCGCGTTCTTCGCGGTAAAGCTGAATCAATGCTTTATCAAAATCGACATACCGCATGCGTTCTTTCTGACGTGCCGTACGTAACCTGCAGGAGTTTATTTCATCTCCATACTGTTGACTAATTTTTGTGTCCATAATGTTTTATTTTTTTTCGATCGATCACTGCAGTGCCATTGCACCATTAGCATTCTTTGAAGCATTATGAACATTGAATTCTTTTTCATTTTTAAATATTTATTTTTTATAAAATTTTGTTTCAGTCAAATTGGAAGATTTATTATCATAAACTTATATAAATTCCAATTACGCTTTCTTTCGAAATCGATTGCTTTTTTAGTGGACGAAACAGGATTCGAACCTGTACACCTGCGGCTTCAACGCAATGCTCTACCATTGGAGCTATTCGTCCATTTTGTTTGCAACATATTTGTTGATTAATCCTTATTTCTTCATCATCAAATTCACCAGTTATCAAACAATGTTATTTACTGAGTTCTGCGAAAGACTCGAACTTTCTTCTTTCGATTTGCAGTCGAATGCATACGCCATGTCTGCCAGCAGGACATTTTGCGGAGAGTGTAAGAATCGAACTTACCTGAGTGTTACCTCAACCTTGGCTTAGCGGGCCAGCACATTACCGCTCTGTCAACTCTCCAAAAATAATTGCGGAGAGAAGGAGATTCGAACTCCTGAGGCTTATACACCCAGTCTGTTTTCAAGACAGCTTCCATGACCATCCGGACTCTCTCCAAAGAATATATTTTGAGGATGAAGAAAGGCTCGAACTTTCAACCCTCCCGTTAACAACGGGACGCTCTTCCATTGAGCTATTCATCCATAGTTGGCCCGGTGAGATTCGAACTCACAGCCCTCCGGTTAAAAGCCGGATACTCTGCCATTGAGCTACAAGCCATCGATTTTTAGCTGGTTTAAGAAGATTCGAACTTCTATCCCTGCGTTCGTAGCACAGCATTCTTCCATTGAACTATAAACCAATTGTTGTGCGACTTTAAGACTTGAACTGAAAACATCCACCCTATGTTTGCCTTTCAGAAAGAGAGGAGGGTGAACATGTTGCCTCCCGAGCTATCGGGAACACCAAGCCGCATTGGTTGTCTCCGGGACTCGAACCCTGTTCTTTGCATTCACAGTGCAGTGCTTTACCGAATAAGCTAAAGACAACTTGATGTTTTCAGTCCAGGTTTGCGGTTCGTATGAGAATCGAACTCATAGCTTCTGATAGACAATCAGAAATGTTGGCCATTACACCAACGAACCGGTCAATATGAAAACGATGGTATAGAAGGCAGGATTCGAACCTGCAGCCTCTCCAGTCCAGGTGGAATATCCGGCCAATCGGAATGCTTCTATGCTTTTTTTGTCACTTTAAGGATTAGGAGTTTTCTAAAAAGCTTCCCCGTTGCATCTCATACCGAAAGTATCGGCACAGGCGGGGAAAGCTCTATTCCTCCTTATGCATCTAATATTTTATACGCTTTTTAATGTGGTTACCAATATCAGCCAGTAATGCCTGTATCAACCATATTGCAATTAAAAATGTCATGCGCTTTTTATTTATTTCGGGTATAAAAAAAGCCCGGTCGTTTTTTAATTGACCGGGCTTCGTTTTAGAGAAAGGCGTTATGCCTTTAACAATTTACACCACGGTCGTATGTCTGGACTCAGATTTCCTACATTGCTATCAAAGCGTTTACAAATGCTCAGCTCACTGCTAAAAGAATGAAAGGGAAATTGTTGTATCGATATCGTTGTCATATTTTTAATTGAATGAAAGTTGAAAGTCTAAATTTTTTGCATTAAAAAACCCCGATTTTTATTTCGGGGCTCATTACTTAGTTTTGGTAAACTTTATGATTACGCACCCGAATAATTAGCACCGAATCCCGCCAGATCCCATGTAGGACCGAAGCAGCTTTTTGATTCAATATGTAAATTATTGCGTTGCATGATATTTGTTTTTTGCGATGCAAAGATGAATTTATTTTTTCCAATTCTCCAAATATTTTTTAACATTTTTTTTAGCTAACAAAAACAGTATCGCATACAACCCAATGGTATCAACTCTTTCAGGCGATATAAATATTTTTACAACACTTCATTTTTACAACACTTTGCTACTTACTACTACAACAACGTGCAACCAATTCTTTTTATGCGCCGCATATATTTAAAGAATAACTGACTTGCAGTTTTTACCAATTGTTATTACATGAAAACAAAAAATTAAGTTTACAACAAACCGAAAGTTGACCTAATACTAAAAAGCTAGACGATTGGATTTTTAATGAAATTCAAAGTTGTACACAAATTGCGCAACCTATTTTCTATTGCATTTTTCTAAATTAAATTACGTCTTCAAACAAAACAATGAAAAAGAAATCTGCCTTCAAAAAACATGCGCCAATAAAGATAAGGGTATCGCATTCACGTAAACCGCTTGATATGACTGATGAAGAATGGCAGATCATGTTGCGGCAACAAATTGCAGAAGATGAAAATTTCAATATCCAAAAAATTAGTGAAGGAGTAGTTTTTGCAGATTACAAAGTTGAAAATATTAAAACAGCATCTACCTACAAGGTTGCGCTGCGAAGTGCGGACAACTCACTTAACTTTTGTAGTTGTCCCGATTTTAAAACCAACCAGCTTGGTACCTGTAAACACATTGAAGGTGTTTTGCTAAAGATAAAATCTAAACTGGCGTTAGAGAAACAATTAGTGATTCCCTATACTCCGCCATACACATCCATTTATCTTGATTACCGGGGCGAAAGGAAAGTAAAGCTACGCATTGGAACAGAAGAATCAGATAAATACAAACGGCTGACAAAAGGCTTTTTCAATAACAACATGGTTTTGCTTGAAACAGCCTATTTGAAATTTGAAATTTTTCTGCAAAAAGCACATACGTTACATCCGGAATTCAGGTGCTATGAAGACGCCCTTGACTACATTATACAGGAACGAAACAGCCAACACCGTAAACAATTGGTTGCACAAAAGCAAACCGCCCTTTTTAAAGACATCAGCAAAGCCAAATTATTCCGCTACCAGGAGAAAGGAGTTTTGTTTGCAGTAAAAGCAGGCAGGTGTATTTTAGCAGATGATATGGGGCTTGGTAAAACATTGCAAGCCATTGTGAGTACAGAGGTATTGAGAAAACAATTTAACATCAGCACGGCGATTATTATTTGTCCCACCTCGTTAAAATACCAGTGGAAAACAGAGATTGAAAAGTTTACCGGTAACAAGAATGTAAATGTGATAGAGGGAAATATTTTAGCAAGAAAAAAACTATACAGTGCCAACACTGCCGATTATATCATTGTGAGTTATCAAATGGCTTCCAACGATTTTATTTGCCTCAATAATATGCAGGCCGATGTATTGATTTTAGATGAAGCTCAAAGAATTAAAAACTGGAAAACTAAAACTTCAGTAGCGATAAAAAAAATTAAAACGACCTACGCATTGGTGCTAACCGGAACACCTGTGGAAAATAAAATTGAAGACCTGTATTCGTTGATGCAAATTGTAAACCCATATCTGCTTGGTTCTTTACATAACTTTTTATCAAGGCACCAGGTAACTGAGGAATTTACAGGAAAAGTAATCGGTTACAAGGACCTGAACGATGTGGGAACCTTGCTACGGGATGTAATGCTACGTCGTACCAAAAATGAAGTACTGAAAGACTTACCCACACGGATGGACAAAAATCTTTTTGTGCCGCTCACACAACAGCAGGCTGACCTGCATAAAGAATATGCAGACCAGGTTGCCAAACTGGTTAACAAATGGAAACGCATGCATTTTTTAAATGAGGAAGACAGGCAAAAATTATTAATGCTATTGAACATGATGCGGATGGTGAGTGATACAACGTACATCATTGACCAGGAAACCAACTACCAGACAAAATTGGATGAGCTGCAAAACATTTTAGATGATATACTGGCACTGCCGGATGAAAAAGTGGTTATTTTTAGTCAATGGGAACGCATGACCAGGCTGGTTGCAATCATATTAAAGGAAAGAAACATTGGCTTTGAATACCTGCATGGCGGAATCCCCGGCAAGAAGAGAGGTGACCTGTACGCCAATTTTACGAATGATAAAAACTGCAAAGTATTTTTATCAACCGATGCAGGCGGTGTAGGGCTCAATTTGCAATCAGCCGCTTATATGATCAATCTCGATATTCCCTGGAATCCAGCAGTGCTGGAACAAAGGATCGGGCGCATTTACAGGCTTGGTCAGAAAAAGAATGTGAGCATCATCAACCTGGTTTCGCAGGATAGCATTGAGCATCGCATGCTGGATGTATTAAAATTTAAAAAAGGAATTGCAGCGGGTATATTAGATGGTGGTGACAATGATATTTTTATGGGTGATGACAAGTTTAAGCAGTTTATGAAATCTGTAGAATCTGTTACTTCAGGATTGACGGATATACCAACAAGCGTTGATGTAAATGAGGAAAGGGAAATTGAAAAACAAATGGCTGTAGAGCCCGATGGCACTATTGTAGAAGTAGAAATAACGGAAGAAGAAATTGCACCACCCGCAGAAGGTAATGTTGTAAATGAAAACAAAACTTCGGTTACAACAAATAGTACCGCGGACCAAACTGTTGAAGAGGAAGTAGTAGAAAAAGGAGCAGGATTTTTAGAAGGCTTATTGAATATTTTAAGCAATGCGGAAAGTACGCAACGCTTAGTAAACAACATCACAGAAACCGATAAGGAAACCGGGCAGACTTATTTGAAACTGCCCATCAGTAGTGCCGGTGTTGTAGAAAATGCTTTAAAGGTTTTAAGCGGTCTGTTTGGTGGAATGGGCAAAAAATAAACCCAGCTATTTCAAAAGAACACCTCACTTTCATCCTTGAAAATCCATAGTGTCACTTTTGATTTTCAAGGATGATTATTTTATTTTTGGAAGATGACTCTGCATAAAATCTTTAAGATTAGCAATGAAAATCCCATTGCCCGTTTTATAGGTTTCAATATCCGGAACAACAATATAATTTTTTTTTGTTTTAAGATCTTCAATGCTTTGATAATAACCCTTGCTTATATTGGGAGCATTGTTCAATTTCACTTCAATACTTGCAATTGGATGCACACCCCTTGCCAGCACCATATCACATTCGGCGCCTGCCTGTGTACGGTAGTAATACAATTGCAACCCGGAAGGCAATGCCTGTAACACTTGCTCCACTACATAGCCTTCCCACGAGTTGCCTGCCAGGGGGTGTCCTTTAAGTGTGTTCATATTTGTTATATTGCTAACATTATGAAGCAGTCCGCTATCCCTGATATAAATTTTCGGCGCTTTTACAAGGCGCTTCCTGGTGTTAACATGAAATGGTTGCAAACGATGTAACAAATAAGCACCCTGCAAATAATCAATGTATCTCGTAACCGTTGGTGCAGTAATACCCATACTACGTGCAATCATTTCGGCATTCCATACCTGGCCATGTGTATGAGCTAACATACTCAATAACCTTGCTGTAATACTTGCCGTAAATTCTACCCCAAATAAAATACTTAAATCTCTTTCCACATAACTACGTACAAACCCAGTCATCCATTCCCCTGCCATTGCTTCGCTCCGGCTTAACAGGGAAGATGGGAAGCCGCCTCTGAGCCAATGTTTATTCTTGTCAATATTTCCAGGCAGTTCAAGAATATTCAGTGGTGTCAGCTCACGATAAATAATCCTTCCGGCCAATGATTCACTGACGCCTTTTACCAATTGCGGCGAAGCACTTCCTAACAAAATAAATTGTCCGTTCCGCCTGTTGTTGTCAATTACAGATCTGAGTACTGAAAATAATTTGGGCATTACCTGTACTTCATCAATAATAATACATCGGTCATTATTGCTGGTAAGAAAGGTAAACGGATCGCTGAGCCGACGGCGGTCCAATGGGTTTTCAAGGTCTAAATAGAGAGCGGGTTTTTTAAAAGTGGCTGCAATCGTTTTCGCCAGTGTTGTTTTGCCCACCTGCCTTGGACCCAATATACATACAGCAGGAAAAGCCTTTAGCAGCTTCATTATTTCAGTCTCTAACAAGCGTGTTATCATACTGCTAAGATATATAATCATCCTTGAAAATCCAAAGTAGTACTTTGGATTTTCAAGGATGAAAAATATTAAATTAAATGACCACTAATACCAGGTTGCTCAACAATGAGAGCATGTATAAGCGTATAATTCCACTTTAGCTTAATAGAATCCCATTGCCTGTTGAAAACAATAATTAAAAGGGATTAATCAACTAAACAAAAATGCGACATCTTCCTTACTTAACTTTTTAATAAAGCCTGCATCTTCTGTTACGAGTTCGTTTGCCAGTTGCTTTTTACGTTGTTGCAATTCAACTATTTTTTCTTCCACTGTATCCTTGCAAATCATTTTATAGGCAAATATTTTTTGAGTTTGCCCAATGCGGTGGGTGCGGTCAATGGCCTGTTGCTCGGCAGCGGGATTCCACCAGGGATCAACGATATAGACATAGTCTGCGGCTGTAAGGTTGAGGCCTACCCCACCGGCTTTTAAACTAATGAGAAAAACTTTTATGGAAGCATCGTTTTGGAAAGTATCCACAGCGTCCTTTCTCTTGGCGGCCGGTATGCTTCCATCTAAATAGCTGAATGAAATTTTCCTTTCCTGCAGCGCCACCTTTATCAATTGCAGCATTTCGGTAAACTGGCTAAATACTAATATTTTATGACTGCCGGTATTCTCCTGCAACTCTCTAAGCAGCTCCTCTATTTTTATACTTTGTGTGGTGGTTACTTCTTTATCCTTTACCAATTGCGGACTATCGCATATCTGGCGCAGCCGAAGTAAACCTTCCAACACATACATGCCGGCCTTTGCCATGCCTTCCTCTTCTATTTTTTTCATTAGCATGGTGCGGTAATAATTTTTATAGTCTTCATACACACTGCGTTGCTCCTTTGGCATCTGGCACCACAGAACAGTCTCGGTCTTGTCGGGAAGGTCAGGTGCTACCTGCTCTTTGGTTCTGCGGAGCAAAAAAGGATAAACCAATGTCCGGAGTTGCCTGCTTTTGTCTGCGTCATTGTGCTTATCAATTGGGTTGGCAAATTCAGTTTTAAAAAATTCTTTATTACCTAACAGGCCAGGATTTAAAAAATGAAACTGTGCAAACAAATCAAATGTATTGTTCTGAACTGGTGTACCGCTCATTACCAACCTGTTTTTACTTTTAAGCAACTGTACTGCTTTTGTAGTAAGGGCATCCGGATTTTTTATTGCCTGGCTTTCATCCAGTATAATATAATGCCATTCAAATTTTAGCAGCGCTTCCATGTCATTACGAACAAGCCCATAACTGGTAATTATTACATCGTAGTTTTCAAAATGCTCATTTGTAAATTCACGGCTGCTGCCATAGTAAATATGGTATTTTAATTTGGGCGCAAATTTTTTCAGTTCACTTTCCCAATTATAGATAAGGGAAGTAGGGCACACAACCAGGTGAGTACTGCCTTTGTATTTTTCTTTCAGGTATTGTAAAAAGGTAATTACCTGCAATGTTTTGCCAAGGCCCATATCATCTGCAAGGCAACCGCCCCATTGCAGCTCATCAAGGGTTTGCAACCACTGAAATCCACTTAGCTGGTAAGGCCTGAGGGTTGCCTTGATGGCGTTGCTATGTTGTATGGTTTGTATGTTTTCAATATTGCGGAGCCGTTGCTTTTTTACTTCTATCTCCTTCAATATTGCTTCGTCATCTACCTGGTTGTGCAGTTCATCAATTAAGGTAAAATGCAATTTGCTTAATCGAAGTGTCCCATCCTTCTGTTCATTGCCCATCTTGATGACCATGCTGTATTGCTGTATCCATTCTTCGGGCAATACACCAAAGGTGCCATCGCCCAACACTACGATATTTTGTTTGCCCATGATGGCTTTGCGGACATCCTTTAAAGCCACTTCCTGATCGCCAAAGCGGATGGTTACTTTCAGTTCAAACCAGTCGATTCCGCTTCCGGTTTGCATTTCCCATTTTGGCTTGTTGGTATTATAGCGGAAACGTTTTAGTTCTTCCATCCCCTTTACTACGATGTCATTTTCCTGTAGGTATTGAACGGTGTTGAGAAACCAGTTTGCCTTCATTACTTCATTAAAATGTACATAGAAAAAATCGTTTTGCCGTTGATTGGCAAATGAATGATGCAGGGGCCGGAACAATTCGTAAAAATGCTTTTCTTTAATGGGGTTTCTTTCCATCACTTGAAGCGAGCCATCCGGCAGGGTAGTTACGATATTTTCGGGGTTGGCCGTATATTCGACCAATATATCATCATACAGAAATTCAGGTTGCAGCATGAGGAACTGGTTGTTAAATTCTTTTAATAATACATGTGGCTGCGGATCTACTGAAAGGGTCTTTATTTCGAATCCATCGGGAACGCTAACTTCATATCGTTCCTGCAAGGGCGCAATGATACTTTGAAGGGCTTCCAATTTTTGTGCGACAGGTATTTTTAGAAACCCCTGCGGAAACTGATTGATCACTTTTATGTCATTTGCATCCTTAAGAATGTGCAGGGTTTTATTAATATTAAAAATAAAATTGAAGTACATCAACGGGTTATTTTCCCGGGTTGTGGGGTTTCCATTAATCACAGGCCTAACCCAAATACCTATAAATTTTTCATCGATGGTAACTTCAAAAGATAGCTCCACTTTTTCTTTACTAATGATAACAGGCTTGCAGTTGGCGCTACTGAATTTACCTTCAGCCAATACAAAGGTGTTGGGACTTTCGGCCAGGTAAGGCCATATTTGTTGCAGGCAATTGATGTAATGCTGCCGAAGCGCCACCGTTGCCGCACCACCAATATTATTCCAGGGATTCGCATAACTGGTGAATTGGCCAAAACCTTTGGTTTTTAAATGCTCTAATAACTGGCTGTCAGTTAACTGATACACCAGTTGGTACAACTCATCATGTAACTCCTTTAGCAGCGGCAGGTTTGTTATATTATTGAAGTTTAATTTTTTTACATCCGTCTTGTCTTTTTTATGAAAAACTTTTGCTGTTTCCAGTTCAAAACCCAGTTGCAAGCGCCCCGAATTAAGGTTTAATACAAAGCCGGTTTCAAAATCGATGATTGTACCCGACGCTGGCTTTGGCCGGTTAACTGCCAGCCCTGTTGCAGTATTTTGTGCTTTTAACGAGAGGTGTAGCTTTTTAAATACTTCTTTATCACCCTCTTTAATATAGCCGGCAGGCGGTGCCAACTGTAAATTTCCGTAATAGTTAACGTCGAATTTAAAGTACACAGCATCTGCATCTGCAACGGTAATACCATAAGGCTGTAGCAGCTTATTCTTTTCTTCATCCCAGTTTTTATATTTCAGAAATACGTTATTTCCATGCCTACCCAACAAAAAATCGAAGGCTGCTTTTACGTGTATGCACATCGGTTTTACAGCATCGCCTTTGCAGCTGCACTTGTAAGAGTAGGTGTCAAATCGATCATATTTTATTTCTGGCGTAAAAACGCTGGTTTTATTTTCCTTGTACTTAAATATCCAGTGAAGGTCATTTTCATTTAAACTGATAAGATCTGTTTTTGAAAGATGGGCCTGGACCGGCCAGTAATTGGTGGTTAGGTTGGCTAGTTTGTAAGAGTCTAAATTACCGATATGTTTGAACGTTTTCCAGTCATTTGTTGGTATCGCCTTTTGGGGTAGTTGAGGAATTACATTAATTTCTTCATGTGGACCTGGTTTATCAGAAATATCTGAATCTCCCTCACTAAAACCAAACATCTCCTCATCGTCATCATCATCATCATAAAAATCTTCCAGGTCGTCATCTTCGATCAACCCTTCCAGCTCATCCGGATGATAACCATATTCTTTTACGAGCAGGTGAAGCGCCGCAGCTACACAATGCTTACATTCCTCATATCGTTTATAAGCTTTACACCCACAGTGGCCGCTAATATCATCCTTAAGTATATTTAGTGTAACCTCATAGCTTTTTTTGCCTGTGTCATCAGGCACTGCCATAGTATACATTTGGTTTATTTTAGCATTGATCACTATTTCCTTGTTACGTCCGGTATACAAGGCCAGACCTTCTTCAGTTTCCTCTTCATAGGTTAACTGTATATAATCAATCAAATTTTCATCTGCTTTCATAAATGCAATTTAATAAACGGATAAGTTTTTTAGAGGAAAAGTTTTGAGTAGTATCAGCGCCCTCCCAAACCGGGGACTAAAGGATGATTTATTTGTTAAATAATATTATTACCGGGAGGAGCCGAAGTGATCGTTTTATCTTTCGACTTATATTTTCACCAAACCAAGGCGTCATTTTAGCGTTTTTTATTTTAACGCTGCATAATTTTGTGAGAAAACAAATGGCTATGTACGAATTATCTAAAGGTGAAATAAAAGTTGCCAGGGCTGCAATTGACAAAGGACTTGATGCAGAGTTTAGGGAAGGAATGGAGCAATTTGAAGCCATCATTAAAGATTGGCGGGAAGGAAAATTTGAAACTACTAAAGATGCCTACCATACACTTTTTAAGGCGATCGACCAAAAGGACAATGCTATCGCCAGGCGATACAACGGACTTAGTAGTAGCAATTATTTACTAACAGTATTAGCCGTTTTACAGGATGGATATATCACTGAAGAGGATATTGAGGGTTTTCGGGATGAAACAAAGACAGTACTTGAGTACCTGTTAAAAGAATAGCAGCACTGCACTATTCTATTTGCTCTTAATTATGTTTCAAGCATTTTTACAGAAATCTAAACAATTGATTGCTATATAGGTTCTATTTCAGGCTTATACAATGACCACATTAAAACTCCATTGACTCTAATTGTTCAACAGAAGGCATTTCATCATAGGTTTTCCCATTTAACATTCTGCCTGCCTTCTTTTTATTGGTTCCACCCCACTGCTTAAAGAAAAAGGCAACTTTTGATCTTTCACATTGATCCTGTATATCCAATACCCATTCTTCGTTCATCTTCCGGGGCGTTCTGCCACTTTCGCCACCTACAATCACCCAGTCAATTTTTTTTAAATTTAATTTTGCCAGGGGGCCGATTAAATGGTTCACAGGAAACAAATTTGGTTTTAGCATTTGTTCGCCGTAAATAATCAATCCGGTTAGTTACCCGCTTGTCTTCTACAGAAACACCCATCCAGATATTTTGCGTCCAGGTAAATTCCTTATGCAATTCAAAAAGCCTGTCAGCCCTTTTGGTAAGCACCTGGTAGGCGTGTTGAGGCGTTTCATTCATCACGAAAAAAACCTTTCGTATAAAATCCATCGGCACATCAGGATGAAACAAATCGCTCATCGAATTCACAAAAACAACTTTGGGCTTCTTCCATTCAAAAGGCGTGTTCAAAGAATCTTCATGTGTTCTTACTTTAAAGCCATCTTTATATTTATCATTGCCCATTGCCATCAAACGCCTGGTCATTATTTCGGCATTGCAATACTTACAGCCAGCAGATATTTTATTACACCCTGTTGTTTGGTTCCAGGTCATTTCTGTCCATTCGATTGATGATTGTGCCATTTATTTCGTTTTAAGTACTATATTAATAAGGCAGCGTCAAAAAATCTGCACAACTTCTTTGCTCGTCACCATAAGAGCCCATTGAAAGCCGGAAAGCTCCATGCAACCACTCTTCGCTTTCTGCCCACTTTCCTGCCCTTGCCATAAAGGCTATTTCCCACGACTGACTGATGATAAATGTTTGTTCATTTGAAAATCCCAATATGAAATTTTTAAGCCGTTCATCAAAATATGGAATAGATAAAATAAAGTCGGCTATCTCTTCATTGGTCGCTTTAAATTCATGCTCAGCCGGCAACTCGGGTATCGGATGATTGCGCCTGGTGCCAATCGTTCTATTAACATGTCGCTCAATAATTTGAAGAAATGTGTACCTGGCCAGGCTTTAAACCTGCACCTTATGTTGCTAAATACAAATGGGTGTGGACTGAAGACATCAGT
>Ga0105048_10009349_pt1 | contig 15605 bp, 12 predicted proteins | sample MAT05_FD_78382 | JGI IMG/M metagenome (GOLD analysis project Ga0105048, IMG submission 78382) | Freshwater microbial communities from Lake Fryxell liftoff mats and glacier meltwater in Antarctica - MAT-05 | ecosystem: Environmental > Aquatic > Freshwater > Ice > Liftoff microbial mat | place... | reverse complement strand
TTGTCTTGGATCTCCCCTGCCGCTTCGCCGTCCCCCGGTTACCCAGAACACAGCCCACAACAGGGCCCCAGACCACGAGTACCCACACCTATCGGTTGCATATTTTTAAAGAGCGGTCCGGCTTCAATTCCGCACATTTCCGAAGAAAATGCGAGCCCCGTTGTCTTGCGCTTGCTTTTGGGGGGTCTCGAAGCAGCAGAGAGGTGAAATTATAATGACCTTTTGGCGACATTGCAACAGTTGGGAGCGACTACCGCGTCGCACAACGTGAAATGATCGTCACCGCCCGTGCTCCGACACCCGAAATGCCTCTTCGAACAGTGAGATGAACGCGCAAGTCCAACCGGTTTGTGAACCGCCGCTTGCCTCAGAGCCCCTAGACATCACGTTCGAGTCGGACGCCCTGTCCACGCTCGTGCGCATGTTCGAGCAGTGTGGCGACGCGTTCCGCGTGCGCTCGCCGACAATGCAGAAGGATATCTGGGTGCTGTCGCACCCGGAGCACGTGCGGCATGTGCTGGTCGATCACCATGCGAACTTCACCAAGGGCATCGGCATCGAGCGCGTGGCCATCCTGCTCGGCAACGGCCTCATGACCAGCGAAGGCGATCACTGGCGCGTCCAACGGAAGATGGTGCAGCCCGCGTTCCATCGCCGGGTCATCAGCACGTGGATGCCGCACATCCACGCAGCCAACGCACGGCTCGCGCAGCGCTGGAGCGATGCGGCACGCACCGGCGCGACGATCAACGTCACGCAGCACATGAGCGATGTCACGCTCGACGTCGTGCTGCGCGCGTTGTTCGGCGACGACCTGACGCGCCTCGACCTGCCCGATGGTACAAGTCCGTTCGCGATGCTCACCGACGAAACCGCGCGCAATCTCGCCTTCGCGTACAGGTTCAGGCAGTTGGGCAAGATCATCATGGACGATGTGGCGCGCCGGCGCCGCGATGGCGTCCGGCACAACGACATCGTCTCGGCATTAATCGATGCACGCGACCGACAAACCGGCGAACCGATGGCGGACCGCCAGCTGCTCGACGAGATCCTGACGTTGATCGTGGCCGGCCACGAAACCACGGCCAGCTCGCTCAACTGGTTCTGGACGCTGCTGGCGCAGGCGCACGACTACCGGCAACGACTGCACATCGAGCTCGATGCCGCGGCGCCAGGCCTGCCCGCCTACGAAGACCTGGACGGATTCGACCTGGTCCAACGTGGCGTAGCGGAGACACTGCGCATGTATCCTCCCGGCTGGCTGCTGACACGCCGCAGTATCGAGGCCTCCACGATCGACACATTCAATCTTCCCGCCGGGACCGATGTACTGGTGTCGCCCTACATCGTGCAGCGCCATCCGGCCTTCTGGCCTCGTCCGAATGTGTTCGACCCGGACCGCGTTGCGAATGCCACGCATGCACCACATCGCTTCGCTTTTTTGCCGTTCGGGCTTGGCCCGCGCGCCTGTATCGGCGAACATCTCGCCATGATCGAAATGCACACGCACGTGGCAACGCTGGCCCGCCAGTTCGAGCTGACGCTGGTCGAGGGACAAACCATCGAGATCGAGCCGCACGTCAACCTGCGCACGCGCCATCCGGTGCAGATGCACGTGCGGGAGCGTCACCGTTGACACCGGCACCGGCAGCCTGATCTCCATGACGCCCTTCTCCACCCTCGCCGCCGCACTTGAGGCCCGTGCCACCAGCAGGCGCGGCATCGTCTACATCGCCGGTGAAAGTAGCGAGACCCGCGTGTCCTACGCAGCGCTGCGTGGCCGCGCGCTCGGCATCCTCCGCTACCTGCAGGACGCCGGCGCGCGTCCGGGCACCGAGACCGTGATCCTGGTCGACGGCCTCGCGCCGTTTGTCGATACCTTCTGGGCGTGCGTGCTCGGCGGGGTCGTGGCTGTGCCATTGGCGCCGGGCCATGCCGATGAACACAAGGCCAAGCTCTTCCGTGTTCTCGATCGGTTGCGCACGCCTACGCTGGCCACAGAGCGGCGCATCTACGATCGCCTGCGTGTGTTTGCCGCCGATGCCGGCTATGCCGCGGCGCTCGACAAGATCGCGAAACGCATCGTGTTCCTGGACGAGATCGCCAATGTCGCGCGGCCGGGTGTGCCGCATCCGGTGGCGCCTGGCGATATCGCGATGATCCAGTTCTCGTCGGGCTCCACCAGCGAACCGAAGGGCGTGATGCTGACGCACGCCAATCTCACCGCCAACATTGCAGCGATCGTGACGGGTGCCAAGGTCCGGCCCGAAGATTCGAGCCTGTCGTGGATGCCGCTGACACACGACATGGGCCTCATCGGCTTCCACCTGTCACCGTTGTGCGCCGATGTGGATCATTGGCTGATGCCCACGGCGCTGTTCGTGCGGCGGCCCGCGCTGTGGCTCGCGAAGGCCGCGGAGCATCGCGTGACCGTCACGTCGTCGCCCAATTTCGGCTACCAGCATTACCTGAAGGGGCACGACGACGCCAAGGCGGCGACGCTGGATCTTTCGGCGCTGCGGATCATCTTCAACGGTGCTGAACCCATTGCCGCCGACCTTTGCCGTGCGTTCACCACGGCGATGGCGTCGGCGAAGATGTCGCCCGATGTGATGTTTCCGGTCTACGGACTCGCCGAAGCCAGTCTGGCCGTGACATTTCCAGCGGTAGGTTCACCTCTCTCGACGATCCATGTCGATCGCGGCGCGCTCGGCCCAGGCGACCCGGTCATTGCCATCGATCCCGGCGCGGCAGGCGCGCTCGAACTGGTGCGCCTCGGCACGCCCGTGCAGGGCTGCGAGTTGCAAATCGCCGATAGTGACGGATCGACGCTTCCCGCAGGCACCGTGGGCCGCATCCTGATCCGGGGGACCAACGTCAGCCCCGGCTATTACGACGACAGCACAACATCCGCAGCGTCACGCACGGCGGAGGGCTGGTTTGACACCGGCGATCTCGGCGCGTTGCACGAAGGGCAGCTGGTGGTGACAGGACGGATCAAGGAAGTACTGTTCGTTGCCGGGCAAAATCACTATCCGCAGGACATCGAGCTGGTGCTGGCTCGACATGCGGGCGTCGAAGCCGGGCGCGCCGCCGCCGCCGGCGTGCGGCCGCCGCACGCGGCCACGGACGACCTGTTGATCTTCGTGCTGACCAAAGGTGACGACCTGGCGCCGGTGGTGGAAACTGCGCGGACGATCCGCCGTGTAGTCAACGAACAGGTGGGACTCGCTGTCGCCGCGGTCATTCCCGTGCGTCAGTTTCCGAAGACCACCAGCGGCAAGATCCAGCGCTTTGCACTTGCGCGCGATTTCGAAGCCGGCCGTTTCGACGAGACGTTGAAGGCGATGGCGCAGACGGAAGCCGCGCAGGCTTCGGCCAGCGGCGCGGTAGAGACTGACCTGGAGCAAACGTTGCTCGCCATCTGCCAGGCCGCACTGCCGGGACACAAGCTTCAACCCGACGACAATCTCTTCGAACTCGGCACCGGTTCGCTGACGCTGGCACAGATCTACGAGAAGATCGAAGGCATGTACCCTGGCCACCTCGAGGTCACGGATTTCTTCGAGTACCCGACAGTGCGGACGATGGCGGCGTTTCTCGCGCAAAGGCTTGCCGCATCGGCAGGTTAGGCGCGCGGGTGGCCCTGTAGGCGAGGCTTCAGCCTCGCGGGTGGCGCGCGTGCCACCCTTGCGCGAATCACGACGCGTACAGCGGCTTCGCGTATTTCCACTTGCGATTGATCCACAGCCAGTCCGCCGGATTGCGCCGGATTTCGCCTTCGAGCGCCCGTGCATAGCGCTCGACGATCTCTGGTCCCGAGTCGCGGTCGTACGGCGGCTCCGCCAACAATTCAAGTTCGACGCTGTACCGCCCGATGCCTTCGCGGCGCATCGCGACATAGAAGACTGGCGCCTTCAGGATCCGCGCAATCTTATCGGCACCGACGAAGAACGCCGTGTCCTGGTTGAGGAATATCGTCCAGTGCTTCTCCTCGTTGTGTTTCGGCGTGTGGTCGGCGACCAGTGCATACGCACGCACATCGGCGCGTCGCTTCATCACCTCGAACATGAAATTCTGATGCGGGATCGGATTGCCGCCGAATCGGCCGCGTGCCGTGCGCAGGAAGGTGTCCACGCTGGGCACGCGCTGCGGCTTGTACACTGCATCGATCGGCACCTTCAGCACTTCGCCTGCCGTGAGGAGCAGCCACTCCCAGTTGCAGAAGTGCGCGGCCAGCAGCACGACTGATTGCCCGTTCGCCGTGTAGCGCGTGATCAGTTCCGGATTGACATAGTGCACGCGCGCCGCGAGTGCTTCGGCGCTGGCCGCGTAGCCCCATAGCGCCTCGCCCAGCGTCTGGCCGAGATTGCGGTACGATTGCTGCAAGATGACTTCGCGTTCCGCGGCACTCTTCTCGGGAAATGCATTGGCAAGGTTGCCCGCCGCGAGACGACGTCGCCAACGCAGCACCCGGTAAACCACGAAGTAGACGACATAGCCAAATGCATCGAGCAGGCGCGGTGGCCAGCGCGACATGAGCCCCATGACGGGTCCCAGGAAATCAAACCAGGGCGTGCGGGGCTGGACGAACATGTCGGTAGCGGGGGCGCGATGGCGCTAGGTGCGCGCGCCGCGGAGGCGACCGGTGCGACGATGGCGGAACGCGTGCCGGCGCGCCTTGCGTTGCCTGTTCCGGGGGTCGAGGCCTGGTTTTGCGAGCTTGTGCGGTCGGCAGCCAGCATCGACGCGATGCGCGCTTGCCTCGCCCCGGCAGAACTCGCGCGCGCCGCGCGTTTCGGGCAGCCCGTCTTGCGCGACCGCTATATCGTCGGACGCGCCACGCTGCGCCACTTGCTGGGCGCGCGGCTGGCACTGGCGCCGGAGCGCGTCGATATCCAACGCGGCCATCGCGGCCGTCCGCATGTAACCGGTGCCGGCGGCCTCGACTTCAACCTGTCGCATACCGGCGACCACGCGTTGATCGGCATCGTCGCCACGGGTAGGATCGGCGTCGACATCGAACACGAGGCGCGACAACTCAACGTCGAAGGCGTCGCGCGGAAGTTCATGGCGCCCGCCGAACAGGCGATGCTGGCGGCACAGAAGCCCGACCTGCAGCGACGCACTCTGCTGCGCCTCTGGACATGCAAGGAGGCGATGAGCAAGGCCACCGGCGATGCGCTGTCCGCGCCTTTTCGCCAGATCGATGTCGCGCTCGACGCCGGTGGCGCTCGCGTGGCCGGCGGCCCGCCTCCCTATGCGCCGGGCCGATGGGCACTGCATGCGTTGCACGCGCCCGGCGATCATCTCGCCACGATCGCACTCTGGCAGGGGCCGTGAGGTCGTCACATCAACGCGCCTGCATGCCCGGCGCCAACGTGTCCTCGCCCGGCGCCGGCTTCGCATACTTCCACTTCTTCTGCAGCCACAACCAGTCGGCCGGACTCTCGATGATCGCGCGCTCGAGCTTGCGGGCGTAGTTCTCGACGATCAGCGCGTCGTCGGGCTCATCGTACGGAGGCTCGGCCAGCACCTCGAGCTTGACTGTGTAGTGGCCGCGCCGCGTACGCCGCATCGACACGAAGTAGACCGGCGCCTCGAGGTACTTCGCCACCTTGCCGGCACCAAGGAAGAACGCCGTATCCTGCCGCAGGAAGCGCGTCCAGTACTTGGGGTCCTGCCGCCGTGGCGTCTGGTCCGCAATCAACGCGTAGGCGCGCGGATGGTCGGGATTGTGACTCAGCAACTCATAGATGAATTCCTTGCGCGGAATGAGCTTGCCGCCAAAGCGGCGGCGGCCATCGCGCAGGAACGTGTCGAGCGCCGCGATGCGTTGCGGCTGGTAGACGACGTCGATCGGGATGGCGAAGTGTGCGCCCGCGGCCAACAGCAGCCACTCCCAATTGCCGTGATGCGCGGCCAGCAGCAGCAAGGTCTGGTTGCGATCGATCGCGCGCTGGATCAGTTCCGGATCCTCGATGGTGACTCGCTCCTTGATGGCATCCGTGCTGGCCCCGAAGCCCCAGAACGACTCCATCACCGCGTCCGCAAGATTGCGGTACGAATCCTTGAGGATCGTGGCGCGCTCCTTCGGCGACATCTCGGGGAACGCATTGGCAATGTCGTCCTTGGCGCGGTCGCGCCGCCACCGCATCAGGTGGAAGACGACGAAGTACATCAGAAAGCCGACGCCATACATGACCGGCAATGGCAGCCGCGTCAGCACCTTCAGCAACGAGTGCATCATGCGACGGCACCCGCGATCACCTCGGCCGGCGCCTGCACGAGCTCGATCAGCACGCCTTCGCCGCCGATCGGAAACGCGTCGTTGCCACGCGGATGGATGAACGTGACGTCATGTCCGGCTGCACCCTTCCGGATGCCGCCGGGGGCAAAGCGTACGCCTGCCGCCGACAGCCACGCGACGGCGCCCGCAAGGTCGTCCACCCAGAGACCGATGTGATTGAGTGGCGGCACATGCACGGCGGGCTTGGCGGCGGCATCGAGCGGCTGCATCAGGTCGATCTCGCAGCGAGCCAGGCCCGAACCCACGCTGGCGATATCCTCGTCGACATTCTCGCTCACGCTGGTGTACTGGCCGGTGATCGCGACGCCGAGGCAATCGACCCACAGCTTGCGTAACCGCGACTTGTCCTCGCTGCCGACCGCGATCTGCTGCACGCCCAGGATGCGGAACGGTCGGGCACTCAACTAAGCCCCCCCGAACGGCGCTGCGCGCCGCTCCCCCCAGGGGGCGGTCGCCTTGGGGCGGCCCGGCGGCTCCATGCGCGCCGCCCCCCCCAGGGGGCGGTCGCCTTGGGGCGGCCCGGCGGCTCCATGCCCCCCGCGAACCGCAATCATAGGAAGCGCAGCACCGGTTGATCGACGGCAAGGCTTTCGCCGGGGCGTGCAAGCAACTCGGCTACCGTGCCATCGCGCTCCGCCAGCAGGACGTTCTGCATCTTCATGGCCTCGATCACCACCAGCCGCTCGCCGGCCTTCACTTCCTGCCCCGCGTGTACCGCCACTTCGGTCAGCAGGCCCGGCATGGGCGACAGCAGGATGCGGGTGCGATCGGGCGGCGGCTTGAAGGGCATCAACTGTAGCAACGCCGCGGCGCGTGCCGGCAGGACGGTGAGCTCGCGGGCTGCGCCAAGATGCGCGAGCCGGTACTTGAGGCCGGGCCGTTCCACCTGCATCGCAAACGGAGCACCGTTGCAGGTACCGCGCAACAGGATCTCGCCAAAGCGCCACTGGTGCCGGACCGCGAACGTCCTGTCGCCGATCCGCACATCGCATCCGCCTTGGGCTGGTTGCGTGAGCACGGTGACCGGCGCCTCCATGCCCAGCACGACATAGTCCTCCCCCACTTCGAGTTCGTGGCCTTCCACCTGGCCCTCGATACCTGCCGCGCGATCACGGAACGCGCGGTGCACAGCAGCCGCTACCGCAACGAACAGCTGCGGATCGTCGGGTACCACATCCGCAGCGCGGAAGCCGTGCGGAAATTCCTCCGGGATGAACGCCGTGGTAAGGCGCGCTTCGGCAAAGCGGGGATGGCGCAACAGCGCCGACTGGAACATCAGGTTCGACGCGATACCCCGGATCACGAATGCATTCAACGCCTGCTGCATCGCGGCGATGGCCTGCGCGCGCGTCGGCGCATGCGTGATCAGTTTCGCGATCATCGAATCGTAATACATCGAGATTTCGCCGCCTTCGTAGACGCCGGTGTCAACGCGCACGGCGCCAGGAACCTCGGGCGGCGGTTGATACCGCACCAGCCGGCCAATGGAAGGCAGAAAGCCACGCAGCGGATCCTCGGCGTTGATGCGGCATTCGATGGCCCAGCCGTCGCGCTTGATGTCGGCTTGCGCGAAGCGCAGCTTCTCGCCGGCCGCCACGCGGATCATCCATTCGACGAGGTCGAGCCCGGTGATCATCTCGGTGACCGGATGCTCGACCTGCAGGCGGGTATTCATTTCGAGGAAATAAAAACTGCGGTCCACCCCGACGACGAACTCGACCGTGCCAGCCGATTGATAGTCGACGGCGCGCGCGAGTGCCACCGCCTGCGCTCCCATCGCATGCCGCGTGGCATCGTCCAGAAACGGCGAGGGCGCCTCCTCCACGACCTTCTGATGGCGACGCTGGATCGAGCACTCCCGTTCCCACAGATACACGAGATTGCCATGTGCATCACCCAGCACCTGGATCTCGATGTGTCGCGGTTCCTCGATATATTTCTCGATGAAGATGCGATCGTCGCCAAAGCTGGCCTTAGCTTCGACGCGACAAGCCTCGAAACCTTCGCGCGCTTCCTTGTCATTGGCCGCCACGCGCAGCCCCTTGCCGCCGCCGCCCGCCGACGCCTTGATCATTACCGGATAGCCGACGTCGCGCGCGATGCGCGCGGCATCCGTGGCATTGGTGATCACATCCGTATAGCCAGGAATGGTGCTGACGCCGGCCTTCGCCGCCAGCTTCTTCGACGCGATCTTGTCGCCCATCGCGGCAATGGCCGGCGCCCTGGGGCCGATGAACACGATGCCCGCCGCCTCGACATCGCGTGCGAAGCCTTCGTTCTCCGACAGGAAGCCGTAGCCCGGATGCACGGCTTGCGCGCCCGTAGTCCGGCATGCCTCGATGATCAGGTCGCCGCGCAGGTACGACTCGCGCGACGGCGCGGGGCCCAAGTAGACCGCCTCGTCCGCCAGTTCGACATGGCGGGCATCGCGGTCCGCGTCCGAGAACACCGCCACCGTGGCGATCCCCATTCGCCGTGCCGTCGTGATGACGCGGCAGGCAATCTCGCCGCGGTTGGCAATCAGAATTTTCTTGAACATGCGAGGTGTCGGACGCCTAGAGCGGAATGTTGCCGTGCTTGCGCCACGGATTTTCAAGTTCCTTGCCGCGCAGCATGGCGAGGCTGCGGCAGACGCGCTTGCGCGTCTCGTGCGGCATGATCACGTCATCAATGAACCCGCGGCGGCCAGCGATGAACGGATTGGCAAACTTTTCGCGGTACTCCCGCTCGCGCTCCGCCAGTTTCGCCGGGTCGTTCTTCTCTTCGCGGAAGATGATCTCCACGGCGCCCTTGGGGCCCATCACCGCGATCTCCGCCGACGGCCATGCAAAGTTGACGTCGCCGCGCAGGTGCTTGGAGCTCATCACGTCGTAGGCGCCGCCGTAGGCCTTGCGCGTGATCACCGTCACCTTGGGCACCGTGCACTCCGCATAGGCATAGAGCAGCTTAGCGCCATGCTTGATGATGCCGCCGTACTCCTGGGCCGTGCCGGGCATGAAGCCCGGTACGTCGACGAGCGTGAGGACGGGAATGCCGAACGCATCGCAGAAGCGCACGAAGCGCGCCGCCTTGATCGCGCTGCGGATGTCGAGGCAGCCCGCCAGCACCAGCGGCTGGTTGGCAACGATGCCGACCGGCGCGCCTTCCATCCGGCCGAATCCGATCACGATGTTCTTCGCATAGTCTGGCTGCAGCTCGAAGAACTCGCCGTCGTCAACGATCTTGGTGATCAGCTCCTTCATGTCGTACGGCTTGTTCGCGTTGCCCGGCACCAGCGTGTCGAGCGACATCTCGAGGCGATCGGCCGGGTCGTCGCTGGCGCGAAGCGGCGGCGCATCGCGATTGTTGAGCGGCAGGTAGTTGAAAAAGCGCCGCACCATCAGCAGTGCCTCGACATCGCTGTCGAAGGCCAGGTCCGCCACGCCGGAGCGCGTCGTGTGCGTCACTGCCCCGCCTAGCTCTTCCGCCGACACTTCCTCGTGCGTGACGGTCTTCACAACCTCCGGACCGGTGACGAACATGTACGAGGAGTCTTTCACCATAAAGATGAAGTCGGTCATCGCCGGTGAGAAGACTGCACCCCCGGCGCACGGGCCCATGATCAGCGAGATCTGCGGCACTACGCCGGACGCCAGCACATTGCGCTGGAATACTTCCGCATACCCGCCGAGCGAGGCCACGCCATCCTGAATGCGCGCGCCGCCGCTGTCGTTCAGGCCGATGACAGGCGCGCCCACCTTCATCGCCTGATCCATCACCTTGCAGATCTTCTCGGCATGGGCTTCGGACAGCGAGCCGCCGAATACGGTGAAGTCCTGCGAGAACACGAACACCAGCCGCCCGTTGATCATGCCATAGCCGGTGACGACGCCATCGCCCGGCACCTTCTCCTTCTCCATGCCGAAGTCGTGCGAGCGATGCTCGACAAACATGTCCCACTCCTCAAACGAGCCTTCGTCGAGCAGCAGTTCGAGGCGTTCGCGCGCGGTCAGCTTGCCCTTGGCGTGCTGGGCGGCGATGCGTTTCTCGCCGCCGCCCAACTGGGCTTCAGCGCGCTTCTGGTCGAGTTGCCGGATGATGTCCTTCACGATGGGCGATTCCTTCAATGACGGTCCAGCAGTCGGCGCGCCGCGGCCGCCGGGGTCAGCGTACCCGCTGCCACCTCTCCCAGTACGCCGGGGAGTGCAGATCGTACCCGCGGATCCTCGCGAAATCGTGCGCGCAATCCTGCATCCAGCAAATGCCACATCCAGGTCAACGCCTGGCGCTGGCGCTTGGCGCCCAACTCGCCTGAGTCAGCGAGCGCATGGCGGCAGGCCAGCACCGTGGTCCAGAATTCATCGATGCCCTCGCCGCGCAGCGCGCTGATGCCGAGCACGGGCGTGCGCCAATGGACGGAGGCCGGCCGCAGCAGCGGCAACGCGCTTTGCATCTGCCCCATGGCACGCTCCGCCGCGGCGCGATCGAGGTCGCGCTTGTTGTAGACGATCACGTCCGCGAGTTCGACGATGCCCTTCTTGATGGCCTGCAGGTCATCTCCAGCGTTGGGCAATTGCAGTAGAACGAAGACGTCGGTGAGGTTGGCGACATCGGTCTCGCTCTGGCCCACACCCACGGTCTCGACGATCACCACGTCGAAGCCGGCGGCTTCGACGAGCAGCACCGCTTCGCGGGTGTGCGCGGCCACGCCCCCCAGGGCGCCACTCGACGGCGACGGCCGGATGAACGCATGGACTTCGCGCGACAGCATTTCCATTCGCGTCTTGTCACCAAGGATCGAGCCACCGCTGACGGCACTCGACGGGTCGACCGCCAGCACTGCGACGTGGTGTCCCTGCGCGATCAGTCTCAGCCCGAGGGCTTCTATGAACGTGGACTTGCCCACGCCCGGCGACCCGGTTATTCCGATGCGTAACGCGCCCCCGGTTGCGGGAAGCACGCTGGCGATCACCTGCTGCGCGAGCGCCTGGTGATCGGCGCGCGTGGACTCGGCCAGCGTGATGGCTTTGGCCAGCAGCCGTCGATCACCGGCGCGAACGCCCGCAACCAGCGTGGCGACGCTGTCATCCCTCGGTGCAGTCCCCGGCATGGTCGATGCAGGTGCCGGGGCAGTCACGTCATGCTCCGGCACGTGCGGCGCGGATCTTGGCCAGCACATCGGCGGCACAGGCGGGAATGGCGGTGCCTGGACCGTAGATGCCCGCCACGCCCGCCGCCTGCAGCATCGCGTAGTCCTGCTGCGGGATCACGCCACCGACGAACACAACGATGTCGCCCGCGCCCTGCGCGCGCAGTGCGGCGATGATCGCGGGCACCAGTGTCTTGTGGCCCGCGGCCAACGTGGAAATGCCGATCGCGTGCACGTCGTTCTCGATGGCCTGGCGCGCCGCTTCCTCGGGGGTCTGGAACAGCGGGCCGATGTCGACGTCGAAACCAAGATCCGCAAACGCCGTGGCAACCACCTTGGCGCCGCGATCGTGGCCATCCTGGCCGAGCTTCGCGACCATCAGGCGCGGGCGACGGCCTTCCGCGACCGCGAACGCATCGATGTCGGCCTTGATGTCCTCCCACATGCGGTCCTCCGCGAAACTGGCGCCGTACACACCGGCCACACTTTGAGTGGTGGCGCGATGGCGGCCCCACACCGTTTCAAGCGCATCCGAAATTTCACCACCGGTGGCGCGGGCGCGCGTCGCGGCAATCGCCAGTTCCAGCAGATTGCCCTGGCCGGTGCGCGCGCAGGTGACGAGCGCATCCAGCGCGGCCATCATCGTCTTGTCGTCGCGGTTGGCTTTGACGGCGGCCAGCCGCCGCAATTGCGCTTCGCGGACGGCGGTGTTGTCGATGTCGCGGACCTCCATCGCATCTTCATGCTCGAGCCGGAAGCGGTTGACGCCGACAATCACGTCCTGCCCGCGGTCGATGCGTGCCTGCTTTTGCGCGGCGGCGGCCTCGATCCTGAGCTTGGCCCAGCCGGAGTCCACCGCGCGCGTCATGCCGCCCATCGCTTCCACTTCCTCGAGAATGGTCCACGCGCGGTCGACCATGTCCTGCGTGAGCTTTTCCATCATGTACGAGCCGGCCCACGGGTCGATCACGCTGCCGATGTGCGTCTCTTCCTGCAATATCACTTGCGTGTTGCGGGCGACGCGCGCGGCAAAATCGGAGGGCAGCGCCACGGCTTCGTCGAACGCATTGGTATGCAGCGACTGGGTGCCACCGAATACGGCAGCCATGGCCTCGATGGTCGTGCGGACGATGTTGTTGTAGGGATCCTGCTCGGTCAGCGACCAGCCCGAGGTCTGGCAATGCGTGCGCAGCAGCAGCGACTTCTGCGACTTGGGCGCGAACGCCGTCATGATCCGCCACCACAGCAGGCGCGCTGCCCGCAGCTTGGCGATTTCGAGATAGAAATTCATCCCGATGCCGAAGAAGAACGAGAGGCGCGGCGCGAACGTGTCCACGTCCATGCCGCGCGCCAGCGCGACGCGCACGTACTCGCGGCCATCCGCCAGCGTGAAGGCCAATTCCAACGCCTGGTTCGCCCCCGCTTCCTGCATGTGATAGCCGGAGATCGAGATCGAGTTGAATTTCGGCATGTGGACGGCGGTGTAGCTGATGATGTCCGCCACGATCCGCATCGAGGGTTCCGGCGGATAGATGTACGTATTGCGGACCATGAACTCCTTGAGGATGTCGTTTTGCACGGTCCCCGAGAGTTGCGCCTGCGTCACGCCCTGTTCTTCCGCCGCGACGATGTAACCGGCCAGTACCGGCAGCACGGCACCGTTCATCGTCATCGACACCGACACCTGGTCGAGCGGGATGCCGTCGAAGAGTATCTTCATGTCCTCGACTGAATCGATCGCCACGCCGGCCTTGCCGACATCACCGACCACGCGCTCGTGATCGGAGTCGTAGCCGCGATGCGTGGCGAGATCGAAGGCGACGGACACGCCCTGTCCACCGGCCGCGAGATTGCGCCGGTAGAACGCGTTGGACTCTTCCGCCGTGGAGAATCCGGCGTACTGGCGGATGGTCCATGGGCGCACCGTGTACATCGTCGGCTGCGGCCCGCGCAGATAGGGCGGGAACCCGGGCAGCGTATCGGTGTACGGCAGGCCCTCAAGGTCGGCAGCGGTATACAGCGCCTTGATGGCGATGCCATCCGGCGTATGCCAGACCAGCGCATCGACGTTGCCACCGGGCGCGCCTTTGGCAGCCGCGCGCAACCAGTCTTCGTAGGTGACTGCCGGCTGTGAGGGTTCGGATTCCGCCAAAACGACCACTCCCTGCGGGCATCGAGTGTGCCCGTCCAGCCCGTATTCTAGCTTTTAGGGGGTTGGCACCCTATCCAAGCTCAATCGGCCCGATAGAGCGTTACGACGCAGGCGCCGCCCAGCCCGAGATTGTGCTGGAGCCCGATTCGAGCACCCGGCACCTGCCGCGCGTCCGCCGTGCCGCGCAATTGCTGCGTCAGCTCGTAACATTGCGCGAGGCCCGTGGCGCCCAGCGGGTGCCCCTTGGACAGCAGGCCGCCCGAGGGGTTGGTGACCACGCGCCCGCCATAGGTGTTGTCGCCGGCACGCACGAAGGCCTCGCCGCCGCCTGCGGGGCACAACTGCAGCGCTTCGTAGCTCAACAACTCGTTGTGCGCGAAGCAGTCATGCAATTCGACGACGTCGACGTCCTCCGGACCGATGCCGGCTGCTTCGTACACTGCCAACGCCGCCGCATGGGCCATGTCCACGCCGACGACGCGCATCATGTCGTGCGTGTCGAAGGTCGACGTCGTGTCGGTGGTCATCGCCTGCGCCGCGATCGTCACGGTGGACGCGAGCCCATGCCGCTGCGCGAAGGCCGGCGAAACCAGCAGCGCCGCCGCCGCGCCGCACGTGGGCGCGCAGGCCATCAGCCGCGTCATGACGCCGGGGATCAGCACCGGCGAGGCCAGCACTTCCTCCGCCGTGACGACGTTGCGGAACAACGCCAGCGGGTTGTTGACCGCGTGGCGGCTGGCCTTGGCGCGAATCTCCGCAAAGGTCGAGAGTGCGGTGCCGTAGCGATCCATGTGCGCCTTGCCCGCGCCGCCGAAATAGCGCAACGCCAGCGGCACGCCCGGCCAATCCACCAGCGCATCGGTGGCGGCATCGAAGCGCGCGAACGGGGTCGGACGGTCGTTGAACACGGCACCCAGCGCGCCGGGTGCCATCTGCTCGAACCCCAGCGCCAGCGCACCTTCGACCGCGCCGCTCGCGACGGCCTGGCGCGCGAGGAACAGGGCCGTCGACCCGGTCGCGCAATTGTTGTTGACGTTGATGATCGGGATGCCCGACATGCCGACATCGTAGAGTGCGTTCTGGCCGCTCGTGGAGTCGCCATAGACATAGCCGGCATACGCCTGCTGCACGTCGCCGTAGTCGAGCCTCGCATCGGCCAGGGCCAGGCGGACGGCCTGCGCGGCCATCACGTTGTAGGCCGGGCCCGCGCCGGGCTTGGCGAACGGCACCATGCCCACGCCGGCCACGATCACCGGAGATTGGAGCGTCGATGTGACAGCATTCGGCATGGGCGAAACCTGCTTCAGGTGTTGGCGGCGGGCGCGACCTGGGCTTCGTGCTGGCCGCTCCGCGCGAGCGCGGCCGCCACCAAGCCGCTGGCTTTCATGTCCTCGACGAATGCGCGCAGGAACTGCGCTGCGCGCTCGGCATCCATGTTGTCGCCGCGCCCCTTGGGTATGCCCATCGCCTGCTCGATGGCCATGAACCGGCCATCGATCATGCGAAGTCCAGGCTGGCCCTGTACGAATTTCTGCAATGGCGAGCGAACGCCAGCGGCCGCTTCGAGCCCTTCGCGCTGGAACTGCGCGATGGCGTCGTTGCCGGTTGGCGCATGCACGAGTACCGCGTGCCTGAGTATCCGCGTCAGGTACAGCTCGTAGGCGCTGCCGGTGCCCACCGCGATACGCACGCCGGGGCGATCGACGTCGGCTACGGTCTGCAATGGCGATGCCACCGGCACCATGTACGCGCCCTCGATGATCACATAAGGCGCGGTGAACTCGATTGCGGTGGCGCGCTTCGGGTCGATCGCCAGAAACGCCACGTCCCACGCTGCCGTTGCCGCGGCAGCGAAAACCTGGCTTGCTGCGTCGTAGCCGACAAGCGTGACCGGAACGCCCAAGCGCCTTCCCAGTTCATGCGCCAATTCGATCGTGACGCCACCAGGTTTGGCGCCGGGTCCATCGCGCTGCGCCAGCACCGGGTTATCGAAGTTGATCGCGGCGCGCAGCGTG
>Ga0105048_10009346_pt1 | contig 15607 bp, 18 predicted proteins | sample MAT05_FD_78382 | JGI IMG/M metagenome (GOLD analysis project Ga0105048, IMG submission 78382) | Freshwater microbial communities from Lake Fryxell liftoff mats and glacier meltwater in Antarctica - MAT-05 | ecosystem: Environmental > Aquatic > Freshwater > Ice > Liftoff microbial mat | place... | reverse complement strand
CTCGCTGTTCGCTCAGCAGGACGCTGAGCGGCAGCAGTCCATACTGCAACGCAAGCGAAAGATTCTGGACGCCCAGGTCGCCGCTCTTCAACTGGACCTGGAGGCCGACGAACAGGAATCGCAAAAGCGGATATCGCAGGAGCAATTGAAGGCGTTGCGGGGACAACAGGATCGGATCGATATGGCGCAAAGCCGCTTTATCCAGAACAGTTCACCGGACGCCGACAGCAAGCGCCCCCGGGGCGAGAGGAAATGAAAGATAAAATGGGCTCATCATCACATCAGTCCGCCGCAACCAGTGGGAACAAGACCTGGGAGTTAAAGCTTTACGTCGCCGGTCAAACCCCAAAATCGCTGCAGGCTTTCGCCAACCTGAAACAAATCTGCGAGGAACACCTCGCTGGTGAGTACCGCATTGAGGTCATTGACCTGGTAAAGAACCCTAAGTTGGCGCAGGGGCATCAGATTTTCGCGCTACCGACGCTGGTCAGGAGCCTTCCGGAGCCGATCCGGAAGATCATTGGCGACTTGTCCAACACAGAGCGGGTTCTGGTCGGACTTGATCTGCAGCCACGATAGGCGCACTGATGAATAGCGTCTACAGGGAAACCAAAGCGTTCGAGGACGCCCTGGCGGCGAAACCAGTCGCGGTGCAGTACCGCCTGCGGCTCTTCGTCGCAGGCGCGACAGGCCGTTCCGCCTGCGCAATTCAGAGCATAAAGGCCATTTGCCAGGCCCATCTTCATGGCTGCTACGAACTTGAAGTGGTCGATGTCTATCAACATCCGGACCAGATGAAAGCGGAGAATATCATCGTAACCCCAACGCTCATCAGGGAACGGCCGTTCCCGCTCCGCAGGCTGGTCGGGGATCTGTCCAACAAAGACCGCATGCTCGCCGGGCTGGACATATCCCTGCCTCAGCGTTCAGTCGCCACCGGCGAGTCCGTACATGCCAGCTAATTCACGGGCTGATCTACTGAAGCAGATTCAGGATTTGCAGGGGCGGCTCGACGAAGCACAAGAGGCGTTGCGTGCCATCAGAAGTGGAGAGGTCGATGCGATCGTCGCTTCGAGTCCGGAAGGTGACCGCGTTTACACGCTCAAAGGGGCGGATGAACCGTACCGGGTCATGGTGCAAGGCATGTCCGAAGGGGCCCTCACCCTCACGGCTGACGGCTTGATTCTCTTTTCCAACGAACAGTTCGCGACGATATTGCGCACTCCTCTCCCGAACGTAACTGGTGCAAAAATCCTCGATTTCGTGGCCGCCGAAGACGCTGCAATCATCTCATCGCTTCTCCAGGGCAAGCTCGCCTGGAAGGCGGAAGTGCGCTTGATCGCGAACGATCTCGCGCCGATACCCGCCTACGTCTCCGCCCAAAGTCTGATGCTGGACGCAGTCGAGTGCTGGTGCGTGACGGTTACCGATCTCAGCTCCCAAAAACGCTATGAAGAATTATCCGCGGTCATGGAATCGGTTCCCGCGGCTGTCTTCATTTCCCGGGACCTGAGCTGCCGGAGCGGTGTGGCGAACCGCATGGCGCGCGACTTGTTTGGCTTACCATCGGAGAACGATCCGCTGCACGCGACCATTGACTCAGGTCATGGGTTCGCATGGGAAGCCTCCCGGGACGGGCGGCTTGTCCCCGTGGAGGAACTCCCCATGCAGACCGCGGCGCGAACGGGAGCGCCGGTTTATGACTGCGAGTTTGATGTCAGGTTCGCCAACGGGGCCTATCGCTGCCTGCTCGGTAATGCCATTCCTCTTTTTGATGAGGCTCGCCGGACGAGCGGCGCCGCGGGCGCATTCGTCGATATCACCGACCGCAAGCGCATCAGCGAAGAGCTTGCCGCGAGCAATACCGAATTTCGCGAAGCTGTTTCCAGTCTGACCCATGCATTCCGTGCACCCGTGCAGGCAATGGTGGAAAACCTGGAGTCGTTGGCCCGCGAGAACAAGGGGGAACTGGACGGCGCGGCCGGGCGGTATATCGACCTCGCACTGGCGGGAGGTTCCAGAATCGAATCTCTCCTGAAAGGGTTTGTCACCTATTCCGAGGTCACGCAGCGCGGTGAAACCCTCACCAATACCGACTTTGACCGGGTTCTGGCCCAGGTTCTCTTAAATCTCAACTCGGAGGTTCAGCAAAGCGGCATCACCGTCACTTCCGACGCGTTGCCCACGCTGGTTGCCGATGAGTTGGCCCTGACTCAGGTGTTTCAGAACCTGATCGCCAATTCGATTCGATTCCGAAGTCGCCGTAATCCCAGAATCCACGTCTCATCGGTGAGAACCGGTGAACGGTGGCTCTTCACAGTACGTGACAACGGTATCGGCATCGACAGGGGGGCGGTCGAATCCGTGTTCAGTTTGTTCAGGCAACTGGACGATGGGGGAGTTGCCGGAGCGGGCATTGGACTGACGCTCTGCCGAAAAATCATTGAACGCCTCGGAGGCAGGATTTGGGTGGAATCGGAGTCAGGACACGGCTCGGCATTCCGATTTACGATTCCTGCTCACCTGGAACTGCCCGTCCCTGAAGTGCCGGTCCTTTGATCTCATCGTGACCGGGACGAGTTCCGGGAGTCAGGGGCATAGGTTGATCTGGTTAAGGGGTTTGAGCGCGCCGGGAATATTGCGTTTTCCGATGATGAATCGAGTACCGGCGACATCGCGGCGGCCACCGATGCCTGGGACAAGACGTTGCGCATCGGACGTCCGCTGGCGGCGGCGGGCGTGAATGAACTGCTGCCCGTGCTCCGCAGGGCCGGGCATCGCCGGGGATACTTGTCGCAGATTGTCGGCAGGGATGATGAGGCCGCGCGCTACATTGACGAGGCAATTCAGGTGGCGCGGATCTGGAAGAGCCGGAAGCAAAAGATCAAAGACGTGCATGTGTGGGGGCGCCCGTCGCAGTTGTGCCGGATAATTGGTGCAATGCGACACCTCGACGCACGATTGACTGGAAGACAGCGGCGAGCCGGTTGGCGCAAACAATTGTTGCAACACAACCCTGTTTCGCTCGGCGGCCCGGTGCATTCTACTTGCCGGCGCTTGGTGTCGGGTAAAGTCCTGCTGTCAGCCACCGCAGCGCGGCAAGGAAGATCTGACGATTCCCGTCTCGGGATATATCGGTGAAGCTCTCGTTGCCCGAAGCAAACACGCGCCCTTTTCCTGCCTGCGCCGCTGCCAGAATCGCAAACGGGCCGTTCGGGTCACCGGCTTGCTGAGTCGACTTTGCGGAAATGCTCTTCCACTCCGCCTCAGTCGTCAGCGCTAGCGCGACAGCGTTGCCCGAGACATTGAGACTGCCTCCCCCATTTGAAATGAAGAAAGATGGAGAGGGCGGAAGTGCCGGATGACTGGGATAGTTCTGCACTTGAAAGCCTGGCACGCCAGTGGAGGGGGAATAGATGATTCTATGATCCAACGAAATACCCCAGGGACTCAGCAGAGTATTGATGGAGAGAGCCGAGCAGCAGGAACCTATGAAGATCAGGCCCCCACCGTTCTCCACGAACGCCTTGACTGCTTGCGTTTCCGCTGCTGTCATTGAGGTGCCGGGTGCGGCGAGCACCAGAACATCTGTTTGACTCAGCGCGTCTGGTGTCAACGAACCACTGGTCAGCCGGGAAATCCGGTAGCCTGCTCCGTTCATTTGGGCCGCCAGCGCGCCCAGATATTGCCAAGTCGGGTTTTGGGGATTCACCTGCGCGGCCCGATCTAAATTGATACTGCTGGCTTCCGAATGAGTCTCGTCGAAGAGCACCCGCGGTTGGACGGCAGGAAATACCGACGCGGAACTGAGCGAAATCGTACCATCGCCGTTGGTAATCGTAATCATCGCCACACCGAGAGCCGCGTTTGTCGGCACCTCAAAGGTCAATTGGGCGGCTGAGGGGGAAACGAACCGTACGTTCGCGGCAAGGTCGGCACCGGATCCGTCAGTGAACAGGACGCGGGCATTCGAGTCGAACAGTGTGGTGCCTGTGACCAATGCGCTTCCTCCGGCAATCAGCCCCGGCAATCCATCCGGTGCTGAAACCGTGTAGGCGGCAGCCTGGACACCGGCCTTCCAGCCCGGTTTCGTGTGGTCGTAGGCTCCGATATCGGGCGCCGCGCCCGAAAATTCGTCGGTGATGCCCGGAATGGGGATCCCGGTTCCTATCGCGGGTGAAGTCGGCTTTAGCTGGAAGTTCTGGCTCGCCGGGTCAACGAATTGCGGGTCCATATTGGGAAGAATGTTATTGGACAGCACCGCTCCGATCAGGTTCGGTCGCATCTGACCTACGAATATGTTGTTCCGGATCTCGGTACCTTCCGTGTGGTTATCGCCATAGGGAAGCAGGCTGCTCCCAATGCCGACCAGGGTATTGTTGTAAACCTTGTTGTGAGTGCTCGGGTTGTTCAGATGCAGGGCCCACTGCGTGTTCCAAACCGCGTTGTGATGGACTTGGTAGTTGCTGCTTCCGCCATCCAGATAAATTCCCGCTACATAAGTTTGGCTATTTGGAGGCAGCAACAGGCCATAGCCGTCATGGAAAAGGTTGTACGCGATCTCAGAACTTTTCCCATCGGATCTCGATGTATAAATCCCGCCAATATCGTTCGTTTGAAGCCCAAAATCATGGATATCGTTGTGCAGCACCCTACCCCGAATGAAATTGCCTTTCGCGAAGGGGTCGACGAAGATCCCAGCCCTTGAGGTGTTATAAATCGAGTTCCAGCCGATAAGCACCCCGAGGGATGGATCGTAGCCGCTGAAGATCGCAGTCGTCTCTTGACCCGGGCCATAGGCAACATCATGGATTTCGTTATTGAACACGCGATGGCCATTGCCGTCGACGATCAGCCCGTTGCCCGCACTCCAGGCGAGCGTGCTATTCCGCAGGACATTATTGGAACCGCGCAAGATGATTCCAGTCGATGTTTGGGGTAACTCAGCGCCAGCAGGATACCGACCCGGATACCACAACGAATGAGAGATGTACTGGACTGTCAAACCATCAAGCACCAAATACTGACTGTTTTGATTGGAAGTGATGGTTGCGGCAAAGATGTTCAGCCCTTGAATCGAGATGAACGACCGACCGCTGAGATCGAAGGCCAACTGTCGGCGCTTTGCCTCAACCACGTGTTGCTGCGGATTGTCACTGCCCGGTGTCCATAAGGAGAGAGCGCCTTGCGAGCTGTCCCAAAACCACTCTCCCGCCGAATCAAGTTCACCAGGCTTTCCTGATAGATAGTAAGTATTCTGGGCCCTCGGCACCAGCGTGTTGCCCACCAAAAAAAAGTTGAATGACAGTTGCGCTTTTTGAGAGTCAATCACCGGACCGGTCTGCCACCACCATGATTCCCCTAATAGGATATGAATGGTTGCGCTATTCCAATAACCAGGCGGCCTCGTCGGCAGATTCGGATCTGTGATCGTACCCGTCGAGAGCCCAGTCCCACCATCAATATAAGATCCGCCAGCAATCGCCGCTAGTGTCGGACGACTGAGATCCAGCGTCGTATTCGGCCAGCGCGCTTCGATCATCATCTGGCCATCGACAAATACTTGGTTTCTGCCCTCTCCTAAATCCCAACTGATCGGTGCTTGGGAGATGCTTCCGTTATAGGGTGTCCATGATGCCGGGTCGATCACGTCAGCACCGCTGACCGTGACTGTTTCACCGTTATACGGCATGTACGTGATCAGTGCATTCAGCCCGCCCGAATTCTTCGGCGTGACGGATTCCCGATAAACACCGCCGCGAATGAAAACAGTATCGCCAGCGACTGCCACGTCAGCGGCTTTCTGGATCTTCTGGAAGGGCCGATCAATCGTGCCAGGAGAGGAGTCAGACCCGGACGTCGAAACGAAGTAACTCGCCGCCACGATCGGGCTGACAGAACCGGCGAGCGCAATGGCGCAGCGGATTAGGCATTTTGCCACTGAATACATGAAAATGAGGATATCACGGGGCGAACCCTGTTGCCGAACGCGACAAAACGTAGAAATCTGAACATCAGCCGGGGAGCCGCCTACCTCGAATAAGCTTTCCCCGCAGGTAATCGAGGTACCCCTCCGGGGCAGGAGCGGCTTCGAGTTCAGCGATGACAGGCAGGAAATAGGCCAGTGACCGGATGGGAGGCAGGGCCGCCGGAGATTCGGGAGGGCGGATCATCCGGCGCAGCGAGGCAAGCAGCAGAGCCGTCTCCACCACAGTCAGCCGAACACCGCGCCGGTAGAGATCCGCCGCCGTGCGCCTGTCGAACGCCCGCGCCGCATCCGGCGTGTCCGGCATGCCGGTATACATCTCCAGAACCGCCTGGGCGTGGGCGGCGGCGGCATCGGTCATCGCTTCGCCCGCCGCGCGGCAGTCTCCTGCTCGCTTTCCCGCACACGGTAGCTGTTGCCCTCAATCACGGTAACGGCGGCGTGATGCAGCAGGCGGTCGAGCATCGTCACGATGCACGTCGCGTTGGGAAATACCTCGTTCCATTCCTTAAATGGCCGGTTTGTCGTCAGAATCACCGGCTTTGTCTCGTAACGGCGGTTAATGACTTCATAAAGCAGATCCGACGCCCGGTCGTCGAAGGATAAATAGCCGACCTCATCAGTGCACAGCAGCCCGGCGGAGGCGTACTGGCGCAGTTTGCGGGCCGTACCTGAGAAGGACTCCGGCCCACAGATCTTATACAACTGAATATTCTCGTCCCCCGGGGCGCGGCCCCCAGGCCCCCAAAACCCTACCCCCGCAGGTCCTCCAGCACCCGCATCGGGATGTCCAGATGGCCCGGCCCAACCCCCAGCCGGACGCCGGGCTTATTCTCCCCGTGGAAGTCCGACCCGCCGGTCACCTTAAGCCCATACTTGCCCGCCAGATCCAGATAGCGGGCCGTATCCTCCGGCCCATGGTCCGAGTGGTGCGCTTCAATCGCCGTCAGACCCTGCCCGGCCAGCGTCGCTACCAGTCGCTCCTCTTCCTCCCGATCGCTCAGATTCAGCCGAACCGGATGCGCCAGCGACGAAATCCCCCCGCTCGCCCGCAGCCGCCCGATCGCCTCTTCCAGCGTCGGCTCCTCCCGGTCCACATATGCCGACGCCGACTCGTCCAGATACCGGTCAAACGCCTCCCGGTAATTCGCCACATACCCCTTCGACACCAGAATCCGAGCGAAATGCGGTCGCCCCGCCATGCTCCGCCCCAGCGCCTCCACTTCCTCCAGCGTCACCGCCATGCCCATCGACTGCAGCTTGTCCGCCAGCCGGCGGTTCCGGTCCCGCCGCGTCGACTGCAACTCCCGCAGCCAGTCCACCAGATCCCCGCAGGGCTCGCCTTCCAGGAAATACCCCAGCAGGTGGACGGTCTTCCGGTGGCCGCGACGAACCTTCGTGCTCAGCTCAATCCCGCAGATCAGATTCAGCCCCGCCTCAGCCGCAATCGGCCGAGCCAGCTCGTACCCGTTGAAGCTGTCGTGGTCGGTCACCGCCAGCGCTTCCAGCCCCTCCGCCACCGCCGCTTCCACCAGCTCCCTCGGGCTGTACGTGCCGTCCGATTCCGTCGTGTGCGAATGGAGATCGATCATTCCGAGATCAGCTCCAGTGCGGTCAGCTTCGCCCAAACCCGGTCGATGCTCTCCTCCACCGTCTCGCGGGAACTGTCCACCGTCACTTCCGGGTTCAACGGAGGCTCGTAGGGATCGGAAACGCCCGTAAAACCCGGAATCTCCCCCGCCAGCGCTCTCTTGTAGAGGCCCTTCACGTCGCGCTCCGCCAATACCTCAATCGGGCAGTGGACATACACTTCCACGAAGTTCTCCCCGGTCGCCGACCGCACTTCTTCCCGGACATCGCGGTACGGGGAGATCGCCGCCACAATCGCAATCACGCCATTGCGCGACAACAATTCGGAGACAAAGCCGATCCGCCGGACGTTGGTGTCGCGGTCTTCTTTGGTAAATCCCAGACCCTTTGAGAGATGAGTCCGAACGACGTCGCCGTCCAGTAACTCCACTTTCGTGCCCGCCTGCTTCAGCCGGGCATAGATCTGTTCGCTGATTGTGCTCTTGCCCGCGCCGGACATGCCGGTGAACCAAAGCGTAAAACCCTTATGCTGCATTTCGTTAACTAGACAGGATCTCACGAAGCAGAACGTCGACTGACCTTTCCACCTTTCCCTCCGCCGTGAAGTGCAGTCCGCACTCGCTGTTCCCGTCCTGTTCCCACCACCAGCGCCCCGCCCGCTCGCTCTCGCCCGGCCTCGCCGCCCGCGTGCACGGACCGCAGCCGATGCTCGTATAGCCCTTTGCGTATAACGAATGCATCGGGATCCCCCGCTCCCGCGTGTACTCCATCACCTGATCCCGGCTCCAGTCCGCCACCGGACTTACCTTCACCCGGCCCTGCTCCTCCTCCACCTTGCGGATCTGCTCCCGGGATTCGCCCTGACTCCGCCGCAGCCCCACCGCGTACGCCCCGATGCCCGCGCCCAGTCTCCGCGCCAGCGGACGCACCTTGCGCACCTCGCAACAAGCCCGCCGCATCGCCAGCGACTCGTAAAACAGATTCGGCCCGAAGCGTGTCGTCATCCGCTCCACCTCGGCGCTCGCCGGAGCCACCATTTCCACAGTCGCCCCATAATGCGCCCGCACCGTCTCGATCATGTCGTACGTTTCCACCGGAAGCCTGCCCGTATCCAGCGTGATCACCCTCGTCCCCGGTGCAATGCGCAACGCCATGTCGAGCACAACCATGCCTTCAAGCTGGAAGCTGGTCACCACCGCGAAACGGTCGCCCCACTCGCGGATCGCCCATTCCAGCAGCCCTTCGGCGCTCATCTGCTCCTGCATCTCGTCGGTCAGATTCATTCGGAGGATTTAGGACTCGGATTCAGGGGGAATTCGTACACCGCGCCAGCCGCCCGGACCCGCATAGTGCCCGTCGCCGCCGCTTTGCTACTCAGAAGAAGGAAGATGGCCCCGTCAGTCGATTGCCCCGGCATCAGCTTCGTCTGAACAAACGCGATCGCCGAGGCCGCCGCCGCCGCCCGCAACCGGGTGTTGGTGAAGTCCGTCATGACCGACTGCCGTCTCTGCTCATACCCGTTGGTCCCCTGGTATTGCGGGTTGCCATACAGGCTCTGCTCGTAGGAAGTTACCAGCTTCACCACGTCGCTCCGGCTCGCACGCTCCACCAGCGAACTCACTACCGTGCGCGGAGGCGTCGCCCCCACCTCGCTGCCGTCATCCCGGATCAGCACGAAATCCTCCGGCCGGATCGTCTGGGGAACCTTGCTGCCATTCGAGACGGCAACCTGCAGCACGTGGTACTCCCTGACCTGTGCCGGAAGCTGCGCAATCATGATCGTCATGCTGTTGCGGGTCAGCGCGAAGTACTTCAGGTTGTTCGACTCAAACTCGATCACCTGACCCGGAGAGCGAAAGGGGAATCCCAGCGCGAGCAGAAAGCACACTGCCGCCAAACGCTGGATCAGCCTCATTCTTCGATCATAACGCTATTACGGAAAGGTGAACCCCGGATCCTGTTCCCGTTTAGGAACAATTTCCGATCCGGTACACTCCGCCCGCACGTTTTCTGTTCCAAATCCGAACGCCTGCTTACCCCTTCGTACGTATCCCGTTCATTGCAATGGACTATTCCATTTGGACCGTGAACTGCTTTAACCCTGGCATGACCGCCACCACGCAAGCAACCGATCCTGGATATATCCCCACAGCAGTTGTTTCAGATCGGGACCGTCTGATCCTGGAACACCTGTCCCAGGTCAAACTCATCGCCCGCAGAATCTCTGACCGCCTTCCGGGCCTGGTGAGTCTCGAAGACCTCGTATCGGCGGGAACCGTCGGTCTCATCTCCGCCATCGACCGCTTCGACGAGAGCCAGGGCGTGAAACTCAAAACCTACGCCGAGTTCAAAATCAAAGGCGCCATCCTCGACAGCCTCCGCAGTCTCGACTGGGCTCCCCGCAGTCAGCGCCGCCGGGCCCGTGCACTGCAGAGCGCTACCGCCGAAGTGGAACAGCGTCTCAACTCCCGTGCGCCCGTCGAAGAGGTTGCCCTTGAACTCGGCATCTCGGTGGCCGAATGCCAGGACTGGATGCGTGACACCCGCTCGCTCTCCTTCGAAGCCCTGGACCAATATGCCGTGGATGAGGAAGGCGGGATGCTTGGTCGGCAGGTTGCCGCGGGCCCCGAGGTTCTCCCCTCGCGCGTCCTTGAGGAGCAGGAACTCCGCGACATGCTCGCCGAGGCCATCCGCCACATGCCCCGTCAGGAACGGCTCGTCCTCAGCCTCGTATTCCACGAAGAACTCAGCCTCCGCGAAATCTCCCGCATCATGGGACTTCACGAATCGCGTATCTCCCAGATCAAAGTCCGCGCTCTGGAGCGCATGCGGGATCTGATGGAAAACCAGTGGCCGAAAAAAGGTGCCAGGACCTCCACTTTCGCGAACTGCCTCCACAATATGGGCACCCAGGGAGGCACCAATTGAAACGCACGGGTTCTCACGGGGCCAAACGGCCGATCATTAGTTACGAACGCGTGGCCTGGGCATCGCGTGGTTCAATTCACCCTCCGCGTCGTCCAGCGGTACGGAAAAGCTCATTTCCCGCTTGTCGCGAATCGCGTTAACCATCACGCTCTTGCGGGATGATTTTGAGTTGCGCACCGCGGAACCGATCTCGCGTGGTGACGCAACCCGGGTGTCGTCGATCTTCACGATCACATCCCCCGCCTTCAGGCCGGCGCGTTCCGCCGAGGAGCCCTTCACCACAGACCGCACCAAAACGCCCTCCTTCACTCCAAAAAACTCAGCCAGTTGCGAATCCAGAGCCTCCGCCTCAACACCCAGAACGCTGCTCCGCCAACTCATCAGAGCCTGTGGCACATCGGGCATCCGAAAAGAAGGAAGTTCGATCCTCGGAATCTCAATCACCTGCTCGCCATTCACCCGGCTCGACAGCGCCTGCTTCCGCGACCCCGTCTTCAACGCCACCTGCTGTTGAGTCCCGCCCCGGGTCACCGCGAGCTTCACGTCCCGCCCCGGTGGGGTCTCCCTCACCAGGCGCATGAACTGCTCCACGCCCTCAACCCTCTGGCCGTTGTACTCCAGAACCACGTCGCCGGTCTTCAGCCCCGCCTTTTCAGCCGGACTCTCATCCTCCACCCTGGTGATCTCCACGCCCTGCTCTTCATGCAGATTCAGAGCCTTCGCACGTTCGCCGGTCAGTTCCACCACGCCAACGCCAAGGTAACTCCCGCTCAAATTCCGTGAAATCACGATCGGTGCCGGATCCGGACCCGGACTCGCCATCCCGATCGCAGCCGGTCCGCCCGCTGTCAGGGCGGCCAACGACGTTGCCAGCCAAACCTTCCGTCCTGTCGTCATGTCCGTTCTCTTCTCTGTCCTTTTTCAGGTCCGCCCGGTAAGGCGGCCGGATTATTCTTACTGCTTCAGACGCCGTAAATAGATCGTGCCCCCCGTCGAAGTCAACTGCAGCACCGGTCCACCACCGTTCAGCGCGCCTTCCGCGAACTGTCGACTCTGTTGCTGCGATGCCTTCACCAGGATCTCGGGAAATTCCGAGACGATTCGCCCGATTCGGTCACTTTCGTTCAGCGCCCTTACCGTCAACGCGATGTTGGACGGCAGAAAAACCGTAATGTCACCTCGGCCCGTACTCAGCGCCGAGTCCTGCAACAGCACGCCCGGAATTAGTTCCGCCAGAATGCTGCCCACGTCGCTCACCGCCCGCAGCGCGCCCGAGGAGCCCCTCAGCCGGATGCTGCCACCCGTCGCTTCCAGCCGCACGCCCTTCGCCTGGCCGACCTGAATCGATCCGCCCGAGTTCGCCGCGACCACCGCGCCGCCTGCTTCACCTACCTCAATCCTGCCCCCCGCTGACCGCGCGATCACCGCGCCGCCCGCTCGTCCAATCCGGATGTTGCCGCCCGCCGTCGACGCGTGCGCCGCTCCGCCCACCTGGCTGAGCAACACATCGCCGCCCGCCGTTTCAAACCAGGATTCCCCGCCGGTCCGGTCCACCTCAATCGTGCCTCCGCCCGAAAAGCACCTCACGCCCCCGCCGATCTTGCCCAGCCGCACGTTGCCGCCCGCCGTTCGCGCTTCCACCTGACCGGCGATCCGATCCATCTGGATAATTCCCGCCCCGGTTTTCGCGAATACATCGGACCGGATGTCGTAAACCTGCACGTCGCCGCTCCAGGTTTCCAGATACAGCGGACTGCCGCCGGTCGTCCGGACCTCCATCTCCGCGCTGGCAACCGGGTGCTCCGGCCAGGTCAGCGTCAGCGTCGCGACATCCCGCAACAGCGTATTCCGCAGCGTCCACTGGGACAGCAGGCGCCGGGCCTCACGTTCGCTCCCCGCCTTTACCCGCGTTTTCAGCGTGTACGTCGTCGTCGAAGCGCCGCCGCTCACCGTCACCGGACCTCGCGTCCGGATCTTCAGCGCGCCCGTGGGCCGCAGAGAGCCCGTTTCCGTTTTTACCCAGTAAGCGCCCTCCCGCGTCAGCACCCCGCCCGCTTCGGCGGCCACGGCAACGCTGCCCGCCGACAGGAACAGCAAGCCCGCCAGGCCCAACCGAAACCACCGATGAGTACAGCGGCTGGTCATTAGAAAGTCTCGACCGAAGCGTTCATCTCACGAAGCGCCTTCTGGCACTTCTGCCTCACGTAATCGTCGCCCTGCCGCGACACCAGCTCCTGCAGCACGCCCACCATCGCCGGTTCCCGATGCTGCGTCAGCAGATCGATCGCCTGGTTCCGAACTCCCGGATTCGCATCCGTCAGCAGCACCTGGATCAGAACCCGCCGCGTGTCCGCATCGCTGGGCGGAGCGCCCCGAAGCGCTTCCAGCGCCTTCAGCCGAACGCCCGGATTCTCATCCTGCTGCAGCGCGGCCAGCAGCGCCCGCCGAACCTCGACGCTCGCCGACTGGTTCTTCAGCAGGTCCATCGTTTCCACCCGAACACCCGGATCGTTCGCTTCGCGGGACGCCAGCAGCAGCAAACCACGAATCTTATCGTCGTTCACTCCGCCTTCCAGCACGCGCTGACGAACTTCTTCCACCACGATCTGAACCCGGCCCGCCTTGTCAGGTTGCACAAACCGCACCCGCGATGCCACCGGATCACCCGGGCTCAGGCTCGCCATCGTGAACCGGCCGCCGCCGCCCGGCTCCGGAGCCACCCGGCCCGCGAAGAACCCCGCCGTCAGCAGCGCCACCGCTCCGGCAGCTTTCCATGCCGACCCCAGGTCCGGAACCAGCTTCCACCACCACCCCGACCGCGATTGCTGATAACCCGTCTCACGCAGCGCCGAAACCGACACGCGCAGCGTCCGCCGTGCATCCTGAAGCAACTGCGCCGGCAATTCCGGCTCCAGCGCATCCGCGCTTTTATGCAACTGCCGTACCGCCGCCATCTCCGCCTGGCAAGGTCCGCAACCGTCCAGATGCTGATGGACCGCTTCTTCTTCGTCGAACGTCAGCTCGCCGTAAAGCACCAGCGGAAGCTGTTTGCAAACCACATCGCACGTCATACGAAATCCCCCAGAGCAGCCCGCATCTTCTGCGTGGCCCGAAATAAGCAATTCTTGGCGGCTTCCTCTGTTGTGCCGAGGACTTCCCCAATCGCACGCAAACGCATGCCCTGGTAGTGCCGCATCTCAAACACCAACCGTTCCCGCGGAGTTAGATCTCCCAGAGCCACCCGGATACGGTCGCCAAGCTGACGGGCGTGCAGTCTGCGCTGCGGGTCTCCCTCTGCTCGTTCCTCGGCCAGAATCTCCATCCGGTCCACCACACCCTCGGACGTGTCCACCGTGGTGGACTCCTCCTTCCGCACCTTGCGCTTCCGCAACTGGTCCAGACACAGGTTGGTGACAATCCGGTACAGCCACGTGTGGAAACTGCAGTCGAACCGAAACGTATGTAAGTTCTTGTAAACGCGGAGGAAGGCTTCCTGATACACGTCGCTGGCATCCTCCGGCGAACGGAGCAAATTCAGCGCGAGCCTCAGCACACCCTGATCGTAGGTCTGAACCAGCTTTTCGAATGCATATTGGTCGCCCGTCTGGGCGGCGCGAATCAACGCCGATTCATCCACGACCGCACACTGTGCTCTCGCGCCAACCGTCGCAACCGCCTGACCGTTTCCGTTCAACAAAGTGTCCCATTCCCCAATGGCGAATACTGAGACGAGTCAACAGGCAAAAGGTGAGGTGCAACGGGGCAACGCACCACTACAACTGGTAGAGCATCCAGTAAACCACAACTCCGGTCACGCTGACATACAGCCAGATCGGCAGCGTCCACCGCGCGATCGCCCGGTGGGCCACATAGTTGCCCGCCAAGCCCCGCTTCAGCGACAAAATCGCCAGCACCGGAACCGCCGCCGCCAGTACCGTATGCGTCAGCAGAATAGTCAGATAAACCTGCCGGATCAGCCCGGTCTTCTGAAAGCGCACCGACCCCACCTGTGCGTGATAGGCCAGATAACTGATCAAAAACGCGATCGAGACGCCGAACGCCGCCATCATCACTTTGCGGTGCATCTGGATTTGCTTACGCCGGATCAGCGTATACCCCCAGATCAGCAGGATGGCCGACGCCGCGTTCAGCATCGCATTCAGGGCAGGCAGGTCGCGTACAGTCATAGGTCAGGCGGATTCCTTTACCAGTGTCTGGATGTCTTCCATCAGTTCCCGGATCTTTTCCCCGTCGGAGCTGTCGTAGTAGCCGCGAATGCGGCCCTTCCGGTCAATCAGCGTGAACCGGGTGGAGTGGGTCAGCGAACCGTCAATCTCGCCGGCGTGGAATGGACCGGAGCTCAACTTGTTCAGTTCCGCCGCCGCACCCGTCAGGAAAGTCCAGCGTCCCACCTCGGCGCCGAACCGCTTGCCGTATTCCGCCAGAACCTCCGGCGTATCCCGTGCCGGATCGATGGTGAAGGAGACAAAGCGGAGTCCGCCCGGTTCGCCCGTCTCTTTCTGCAGCTTGCGAAACTGAGCGCTCATTCGCGGACACGGCCCCGCGCAGGTGGTGAAGATGAAGTTCGCCACCCAAACCTGTCCCGCCAGGTCTTTGCTGCCAAAGGATTTACCAGTTTGATCGGTGAGAGAGAATTCCGGCACCATGCCGTAGCTGGCCATGCCGGGACGACCAACGCACCCGCAAAGCGCGCCCAGCGCCGCCGCCAACACGAGAGTTCGAGGGGTTGCCGGGGGTTTCACAGCCGTGGACGGTCGGCCAGCAACAGCACGTAAAGCAGCGGAAGGTACACAATCGACGCCAGCAGCACTGCGCGGGCGCGAATCAGCGACCGGTCCCGATTCACCTGGAGGCCGTACCAGAAGTACATCAGCCCCAACAGGATAGCGCCCACAAGGTAGATGTTCCCCGCCATCCCGAGCCACGTTGGGACCAGACTCACCGGAATCAGAATCAACCCGGTAATCAGAATCTGCCGGGCCGTCCGCTCACCGGAAGGGTCCACCACGGGCAGCATGCGGATTCCCGCCCTGCCGTAGTCTTCCCGGCAAAGCCACGCAATCGCATAGAAGTGGGGAAACT